>Ga0307516_10001322_pt1 | contig 34356 bp, 45 predicted proteins | sample 19_EM_MG_FD_203310 | JGI IMG/M metagenome (GOLD analysis project Ga0307516, IMG submission 203310) | Populus trichocarpa ectomycorrhiza microbial communities from riparian zone in the Pacific Northwest, United States - 19_EM | ecosystem: Host-associated > Plants > Roots > Unclassified | place...
GCCCCCCCCCCGCCCCCCCCCCCCCCCCCCCCCCCCCCCCCCCCCCCCCCCCCCCCCCCCCCCCCCCCCCCCCCCCCCCCCCCCCCCCCCCCCCCCCCCCCCCCCCCCCAAGGTGTCTGAGTGGGATTTCCGAGAGCGCAGGGAGTGGGAAGAGGAGAGGAGAGTGGAGGCGGAGGAGCTGGAAGCCGAGGGGAGGAGTAGGGGCGGGGCGGGGGAGTTTGACGGTTTCCTATGTTCTTTCCTTGGTTCCCGATCACAACTTTCATTCGTCCTTTCCTTGGTCAGAATTATTTTCCTTTGTGATTTTTTTGGTGCGTATCATATATCTTGGGACAGGCCTAGGCGGAGGCCAAAGGGGAGCTTGCAACGCGCCGTCCCGCGGACAGCGGACGGGAAACCTGGATAAAAAGTGCGCCGTCGTAGTCTAGTAAGGCTGTACGCGAATACGAATAAAGCAAAAAAAAAAACGAGACAAAATCAAATTGAAACCCGACTCGATTCCCAAGCGCTGCCCACACGCTCGAACTCGGCACCTACAACCTAGAAAAATGGACTGCGCCGTAGATATGTATTCGTAAAGCTCCAACGCACCGCAGCCGACCTAAAAACACGCCGGTCCGAGTATCCAACACCATCTACTTATTCTCCGGCGCCTGCGATGCCCTGCCTCTAGTAACGCCCGCAGCCTTCCGGACGCAGTACACATGGGTACTGCGCGACAAGCTGCAGGCGTGCGCTGCGGTGGCGCATGACTGGTACCGCGCGTAGGCTTCGGCATCCGCGGCTGCAGCGTGCGTGCGGTCAGCGTTCTTTATTCATGCTTGAGTGTGAAAGAGCCAGGATGGTTGTACCTATTATACGCCCTGCTGCGGCCTCGAGCGCTGCGGCAGCGGCTGGTGGAGGCGGAGAAGGCAGGCGGAATGGCGGGGGCGGCAAACGGGCAAGCGCGGGCGGGAGTGGAGGTGGCCGGTGCGGGGGCGGAGGCGGAGGTGGCGGACGGGAAGGTAAGGGCGAGGATGGAGGCTGCTGGCGCGGGGGTGGAGGCGGTGGTCGAGAGGACTGGGGCGGGTGTAGAGGCTGTCGGCGCGGAGGTGGAGGCGGCAGCCGAGAGGACATTGGCGGGCGTAGAGGCTGTCGGCGCGGAGGTGGAGGCGGCGGCCGAGAGGACAGAGGCGGTAGAGGTTGTCGGCGTGGGGGTGGAGGCGGCGGTCGGGAGGCGGATGGGGATGGAGGCGGCCGGCGCGGGGGCGGAGGCGGCGGACGGGAGGACAAGGACGGGTGTAGAAGGGGTTGGCACGGGGATAGAGGCGGTAGTTGGGAGGGTAAGGGCGGGTGTAGCGGCTGTCGGCGCGGGGGCGGAGGCGGAGGCGGCGGGCGGGAGGGCGCCGACATCGTGCGCCGCAACGGAAGAGATGCCAATATGGCGTTAGGGAGGATGGTACCGTTAAAGGAGGTGTAGGTTGGTTGTCGAGTATGTGCCGAGAGGCAACGCATGCGACATCACTCGGCTCAACTATGCCGAACCATCAAAAATACAAGACGTCCATTGGAAGAGTAAGTGCCATTTAACTAAGGGTATAAGCCTTAAATTATGTCCTTTCGTCCTCGGAGCTTCTTGGATCACTACAATCCGCATATACTGGGTTATCTGCTCGAATTCATAGCAAGGCGGTATCAGGCAGCTTTGGCGGAGCGTTTGGGCATTCGGGGCCACCCTGTTGCGCGCGAACGGCACCGAACGCGCCCCTCGGTCCCCCACAACTTCCAGCGGCGACTAGCCACGCCATCAAGAGAGATGTTGAGATATATCTTACACACGGCTGCGTCCTGATTCACACTGCCGAGCTGGATCAGCATCGTGCAGACCAGCGTGTTTGACGTCACAGTCTTCGGGGCTCCAGGAAGAACTCGACATATTGTGTTGGGCACGGTGCTGCTTCGGAGGAAGGCTCACGACCGCGAAAGGCTCCCGGGCGTGTGCCGGTGACTCGGCTTCAGTACGAGTTTGTAAGCGTCGCCCCGCTCGACCGCGCGCGTGGATGTCACGGTGGCCGAACTCGTCCGTGGCGCGCGGAATGTAGGCGTGCGGTGGATGCCACGGGCTCTGATCCCTCCGACATCTCCAGCCACCTGCCTTCCCCACTGGCGGTACGCACACCCTCAACAATCACACCAGCCTTTCGGAAATGACAAGACTGGTATGCGTTGGCACACCAAATGCCCGCTCGCTTTGGCTTCAGGATTCGTGCGGTGTGTGTGTTTGCCCTTTCTGGCTGCAGATTTAGTGTACTGACCGACGGATTCGGTGTTGGCGGGCACGATCTTTTTTTTTTGTTTATTTAGTGTTCTCGGTTCGGCAGGCTTCTTCAGTTCTACTCTCCTACAAAAAACTACATATAAAACAGAGATTGTCCCAACTCGAACCCTTACCACAACGTGAAGAATCCCATCTACGCACACCTGCGGCCATAACCATTCAACAAGCCGGACTGCAGCACTCGTAGGCAAAGAGGTCCCGGATCTTGAAGCCGCCATTACCCCTCGCCCCTGTGCTCCGTCTAATGGGGTTTCTGCTGGCGTTTCCAGTGCGGACAGAGTGCGATAGGCGCTTACCCCACGGATCACGTGAGTCTCTGCCACGACGAGCAAAAAAAGGGAAGAGATAGAGCGTGTCGACCACGTAGTTTCCACCCATGGCCAGGCTTTTTTCTTCTTTGTTTTGTTTAACTCGGTGACTGCATACGAAATATCTGGATCGTGTTCATTTAGATATCGAAGGCGATGACTGGATCTCTGTAGAGGCATACCAGTGGCCACCATACCACCAGTCCGGAAGTTGCGTCTCCAGCAGTGAGCCCGTCTCCACTGCAGCATGATGGCCGTGGCGGTAACCCGATTGCGGTTAGGCCGGTGCCATTCACCAGGTGTGAGCAGGATAATGTACAAATGACCATAAGTTGCATACAAATATACACGAATCCTTCAAACTGCTCCCCATGGGTAAAACAAGGGCGGCCAAAACCAATGCCGCAATCCAGCCCTGAAAATAAAGCATTAACCGAATGAAACGAAATCCCCAACGCAGAAAAAACCGGTTGTGGCCACGACGCCGAGCGAAAGTTGAACCCCGAGGACATTCAAACCCAAAATAATGCCGAATCCCCCTGCAATAACCTAATGTTGGAATATAGGGATCGATAGAGATGAAGTTGGTGAATTGATTAATTGATACAACTTCGAAGGAGGAACATTCTCTCTATTTACAACGTGCCTAAGGGACTCGCCAGGGGGTAAAGACGGATGACTGTCCCCCGAGCGGGTGCTCGGGGACTCGAGCAGCTGTCATCTCCGGACGTGTCGCCTCTGTCCCGTCATCTCCAGGCCCATTATTCTGACACCTAAGGAATCTTATTTACATTAAATCCCACAAAGGAAACATCCCCAGTGCGATGCCCGATGGCAACAATGCTGCCACTGGATGAAAAATGTTGCGCTTGACCCCGATTAGGCGGGAGCAAAAGTAATTTTCGCTCACCTATGAGTATCCAACCTTCACTTACAAGCAATGGAAACGATGAAGTGGTCGCCAATCGAGACTCCTCCAGGGTGCCAGAAGCGGGTTCCATAAGTCCAGAGTTTGCTTCGAGGTCGTGAACAATGGATACCGATGAACAGGGGGCGTCACTTGCTTCCACTTCTTGAAAAATCTCCCCCTTGTCAACATCCCACAACAAGACGTCACCATAAAAGCCGGTTGATTGGAGGACCTTGCCATCAGGCAGGAATGCCATTGATAAGACCCAGAATGGGTGGCCCTCCAGGATGGTGCGACAGGTCCCCGTCACCGGATCCCACAGCCTGACAGTCTTTTCGTACGACCCTGATGCGAGGAGCTTCCCATCAGGCGAGAATGCCAATGATGTGACCGAGTTTGAAAGGCCATCCAGGGTGGTGCGACGCGACAGGTCCCCGTCGCCGGATCCCACACCCTGACAGTCTTGTCGTACGACCCTGATACGAGTAGCTTCTCATCGGGCGAGAATGCCACTGATCCGACCCAGGATGAATGGCCCATCAGGATGCTACGACAGGTTCCCGTCACCGGATCCCACAGCCTGACAGTCATATCGTATGACCCTGATGAGAGGAGCTTCCCATCAGGTGAGAATGCTACTGATCTGACGCTGCCTGAATAGCCCTTCAAGGTGCTACAACAGGTCCCCATCGCCAAATCCCACAGGCTGACAGTCATGTACGACCCTGATGCGAGGAGATTCCCATCAGGTGAGAATGCCACATCACTGACATAGCTATGCGCGTTGAGTACCTGCAAAGTCGAGTCCCAATCCTCGGGAACCGAGGGAGTCGCCTCGATCCAGTCAGGGAGATGCTGCCAGAAGCGCTCCCTGACAGTGCTTCGCCTTGGGCTGAATATGAGTGCCGAGGAATACACTTGGAGAGGCGCAATCTCGATGGCCACTCTAAACGTCAGGACGAATCGCACTGTATCACTGGCCATGGCGCGTAAGCCAGGAGTGGCATTGGACTACACCTCTACGTCAGTATGACTTGAAAACCACTTGGTAGTGGTGGAGGGATGCCGCCATCACCAACCAGGAAACTTGTACACCAGTAGGGTTCCCTTCACTGGTTTCTGTTGCCCGAGGCGCTAGGTATCGCACTCAGAAATATCTTCTGACTTGTGCTCGACGGCGGCCCTTCAGAAGCGAAAGCACTTGGAATGTTCTGTTTACTAACCGGAAGTGTTGGATCAATTGCTTTGACCATCAGAATGCCGTCATGCATATTTCAGAGTAAGCTTAGCGCTTCAAGCCAATGGAGGAAGTGTTCTTTCATGAAGGCATCGACCAGATTGTGCAGCGGTTCGCCTTCGCATAGTTCTATGTTGCATCGCTGCAGATGATCAACCCAATGCCGGCACGCATACTGAACCTCGGCTGGAAGGAATCGCTGCAACGTCTCGGGGGCGATATCACTAGTAAGGGTGCCAGGATGTTTTAGAGAGCACATATCCTGTCGTAGACTTCTGGACGTCAGCTCGAGACACCTTGCAGCAAGGTCTCTGTGTGTGTTTGCGGCGACGATTTCAAACCGAGGGTCTTGGCATCTCCGGCGGTCCAACAAAAAGTCGCCGAAAGATGGGTGTAGGAGCGTAATAGGGGAGCCGTGGCCATCGGAATGGCGTAAGACGGATCCCAGAGATTGTAACATCTATTTCACCTCCCACTCTTTAGTACGCAAGGGTTCGGTTAATGAAGTGGCAGTCAACGTATCACGTAGGACCACAATGGGCCCAATAATCCCCCTGAATCGCAGTGACAGTAGCTTTTCCTCCTCGGGTTCGTCATTTCTGGGTGCTACTGTGTGTCGTAGGAGCATCGTGTACATCGAATCGAGTTGCCCCATTGATGTTCCATGCTCGTTGTTACCCTCCAACAACAAAATGAGGCGGTCTGGTGGATGATCGAACTCATATCCGATGAATCTGCATACTGTCATAGCGAAGATGAATGGCCCACCAGCCTTCTGAACAAGTCGACGCTGGCACGATGCGTCTGGCCAATCGGCGGATAATTTATGACGCTTCCGGATGCTTTCAAACTCGTGCTGTAGGAGGACGGATATATCGTGGTCGAGTACCGCGTCGAAGATCGCATGAAGATCAAAATCTCAATGGGAATCGTTCGATAAATCGCTGAAACCTAGCTGAATCGGAGTTTCCGGTCGGCTGGTCACAAATATCTTCAACCGCACGCAGCCGAGAGAATTCGCCTGAGTAAGGAGATGAAGGATTAATCTGGCATCCCTCTCGCCATCGCACTCGTCCAACGCATCGATAACCAGTATCAATTCGGACGGTAGATCTTTAACCTAGGAAAGCGGTCGCTAGATTAGGTGTTCCCATTGGTCCTGTAGGCCTTGTTTGGTGATATTGGGATTGTTGAGTATAGCTCCTCGAATGGGGGGGGGCGAGACTAGGCTGTGCGTGCGCCAGCTGGCAGGCGAGGGTTGCGAAGAATTTCGATGCATTTGCGAGATCTCCCTGGCCACGAGAAAAGAAGAAGGACGCTCCTAGTCTTTTCCCATCGTTCCACCTCCGAGCGACTGTACGTGAGATGGTAGACTTGCCAGTACCCGCCATGCCGCTCAGCCAAAAGATGCAAGCGTCGTAAGGATCACCCGACCAGTGCATAATCTCTTCAAGGAGTTCGTATCGGGTGCCCTGCAAGCAACTATATTCGTGTTGCCATAGCAGCGAGTTGAACGCGGCGCCATCGGCAGAATTGACTTCGACTTTACAGCACGCTGCAAGTTAATTAGAGAAAACAGCATCAGAGTATCTTCTAGCATACCAAAATCTCTCAAGGGGTCATCGGTCAAATTGTAGTAATTCTCGATGCGGTTGGCATTGTAGTTGACGTTGTAGTTGATGTTGTGGCTATTGTTCGTGTTGCCGCAGTTGCTAGCTCGATTGTAGCCGGTCCGTGGAGGGGTTTAACCGGCGCTCGAGTTATCCCGCAATAATGGTGCCGGCTATGTATGAGATCGATATTAGCTAGGTCAGGATGTTGATGGCTTCTGGAAGGTAATACTGACCGTCACACTTGCGCTTCCAACTCGCTGACCGCTCTTAGCCTGATTCTCGGATGCATTTGGTTGGTCGTCCGTCGACCTTTTTTTTCCACCTTGTTGAAAAGAGACCTCTCTTGCGATGCGTATGCCGAGGGAAATGAGCTGTATCGCTTGTGAAAGGTAAGCCGTAAGATCGCAGCGATGTCTATGTATGGTTGTTGTTCTCCCAACTGCGGGGCTTGTTTGCGGGGTCCGTCGTCTCGGCGGCTAAACCACGTCAATGCAGATTATTGGACGTTTGAGGTTACACTTATAGCTGACCAGTAGTTCGTCAAGTTTGTTTTTGGTTTGTCATTAATCGCGTGCGACCTATCTCGATCATGGCTTTTTTTTTTGGTTTAATCATACTCGCATTCGACCTATATAGATCATGACGGCGTACACCAGTTTTTCCCGTCCGCAGTCCGCGCAGTGGCGGCTCGTTGCAAGCTCCCCTTTTTGCCCTCCGCCCAGGCCTGTCCCGAGAAAGAGTAGACGCGCCCAGGGAAATTTACAAAGGAAAGAAAGAACGACCCGTCCCCCTAGTCTTCGCCTGCCGATGCCATGAAAGAGGGTGTCGACGGAACAGTGGAAGTCTCTCTTCGGCGTCCATCCCGTCCTCGGCACCAAGCGCCTCCGCCTCTTCCTCCTGCTCTTCTTGCCGCTCCTGACGCTCCCGGAGCTCCCACTCAGACACCTCACTTCCGGCATCGCCTTTTCCTTCCCGCGGCGGCACCATCCTTCCCACGTCCGTGGAGGAGAGGAAGTCCAGCACTGCCCGTCCGCATCTCCTATCGGCCAGCAGGTCCCTGACCGCCCACCTGCTCTTCCACCTCTTGGTCTCCTTCAGCACCTCTGCCCACAGAATTTTCTGCTGCACCTTCCATTCCGGGCACACCTTGAAGAGATGGTCTCTCGTTTGCGAGGGGCACTTGCACCACCAGCACTGGGCATCGGGGCGGACCTTAGCCCAGTGCAGGTATTGTCCTGTGCGGGCGTGTCCTGTCTTCAGTTGGTAGTACCTTGAGGCGAGCCTCTTGGTGCTGTCGGCCACCGCGCCATCGGGTTTCTGGCTCTTTGGCATGCGGTACTTCGTCTTCGAGGTCTGACCTCCAGCCCACTGACGCACCTCCGCCCACACCTCGATCATGGCGATACGCATATCTAAGTAGTCCGTTTCCGTCCACTGTCTTCCAGCGTGTAGATAGAGGCTGTAGCTATACCCTCCGCCATGGCCTGTCCCGGGAAAGATGGAGCGCACCAAAGAAATAAAATTGGAAAGACTCGGGAAAAGCCCACTTAAAAGGCGACTTCCTATGTACTCCTCTGAGTCCTCTTTCCTTTCATGATACCTCACACTGGGCGTCTTCCTCAGCCGGCTTCGGGACCAGGCTTCCCACAACCGTGGTGGCGACGATGTTCAAGATCGCCCGGCTGAATGGCTCGTTGGTGAAGAGGGCCATGATCATATACCGCTCCTTTTCTCTTCCTGTCTTCCCCCGTACCTCTGCCCACTGGGTTTTCTGTTAGCGTTTCCAGTGCGTGCAGCACTTCAAGAGGTGCTCTCGCGTCTGGGTCCTGTAACGGCACCACCAGCGCTTAGCGGTGGGCTGCTTCTTCGTCTACGTCAGCTATTTGCCAGTACAGCAGTGACCGATTATCACATCGCATGCTACCCATGGCGATCATGATGTACACAATAACCGTTTCTAGTTGGGCGCCCCCCTTTGCCCTCCGCCCAGGCCTACCCAGAGAAAAGACGATGTTCACAGAAGAGAAGAGCAAAGAAAATGAAAAAGAATCACAAAGGAAAGAACAACGGAAAGCGTGACCGTCCCCTATACCTCTTCTACGGTCACCATGGAGGAGGGCATGAGGAGAAACAGCGGTTGTTCCTCACCCCAGCACTTCGCACTTCGCCCTCCCGCCTCTTCTCCCGTCAGTTGCTCTACCACCATCACCACGGTTCTGTAATACCACAACAACTAACACTCCATAAATGACATAGATGAAAGGAGGTGATTCTCTAAAGAGTAATCTATCGTCCGTGAGCGGCATTAAAAAGCCCAACTGGTTTTACATCGCTGGCTGTGGATTGGGATAGGGATCACAATCCATCACTTGACACACGTGTTCAGGGGTCTCAATAGTTCGGCCGGCCCGTGGGTAGCCCGTGGGCTTCTGGGACGGTCCAGTCCGGGCCGAGGTTTCCGACGACCCAGTCCGGCTGGATGGGGCCAGCGGCCGGACTGCCTTGACCCGGGTCGGCCGGCGGCCACGGGCCAAGGCTAGTACTAGTGGTTAAAAAAAAATATTGTCACACATGGCAGCTCCACCATCTCTTCTCCAATTAACAATTTTTTTTAGATAACCCTGTTTGTCTTATCTTCCCGGTGCTCTTCCGCGCACGTTCGATTCTCTGCCTGTTGTGTCGGTGGCCGAAACCTTCTAGTAAATGCTGAGCGAATTGACGAAGCATGTGGAGGAGACGAAGGCAGGTGGGGACAATGTGAGCGATATATAAAACCACAAAGATCGCAGAAAATGAGCGCACCATTCCCCTCTCTACCATCTCTTGTCCGATCTCACAGTGACAATTACGTCTTTTCCCACCCCCTTTGTGCTCCTCCAGGCCTCGCAGTCGTCCGTCCCGTCCGTCTTGAGGCCTGCCCGGGACTAAACTAGGGCCGCTAGTTGTGGCAGTCTAAAGACGGCCATCCCGTAGACATTTTTCAGTGAGGACTGGACCGACTGCCGGGCCCGGCCCCCCCTGCCCCACTCCGGTCTCCGGGCTTGGGGCAGGTGCGCTGTTGATTCAGTTGTATCTGCGGGGAGCCACAGAGTATTGCAACTACTGTCAGAATAATGGGCGCCCGGAGATGACGGACCGGAGATCACAGCTGCCTGAATCTCCGAGCACCGGCTCAGGTGACAGTCTTCCGCCCTTCCCTCATGGCAGTCCCCGAGGCCCGTTGTATATAGAGAGAATGCTCTGCCTTCGACTATGCATCAATCAATTAATTCACTGTCTTCATCTCTACCGATCCCTATATTCCAACAACTACATAGTACGGATATAAAGTCGATGACTAGCTACCGAGGAGCACAAAGGGGGTGGAAAAAGACGTACTTCTCACGGTGATCAGACAAGAGATGGTAGAGAGGGGGAATGGTGCGCTCATTTTCTGCGATCTTTGTGGTTTTATATATCGCTCACATTGTCCCCACCTGCCTTCGTCTCCTCCACATGCTTCGTCAATTCGCTCAGCATCTGCTCAGTCACGGCAATCTCAGAGCTGCTGGTGTGTGTCTTTTCTTCGTATGTCCATGACTCGCTGCCGCCCATTGGTAGGGAGAGTAATTCGGGATCGACAAGGAGTTGTCGCTGAGAAGCCGAGTCCATGGGGCGAACGACTATCATCGAGTGCTTCGTCTTCGGTAGAGGCATCGGTACTGAGATCGCTATTAGTCATTCTGAGCGGTGGGCTGGTGCCGTGAGCTGGATGTCTGGCGTGTCGGGTCGAGACAGCGGTAGGAATACATAGTGGTTGGTGAGCGGGGTCTTGCATACCCCCACCAGAGTAAGGGTTTCACCCTAAACCGAAGTTTTTTACACTAGTGGGGTGCCCGGCAGTCTTCGGCAGTCCGTCCAAATCCTACACCAGGACGGGCTAGGGCAGTGGGGACCCTGCCCGGGACGGGACCGTCCTAAAAGACTGCCGGGCCCGGCCGGGCAGGACGGACTATTGCGAGGCCTGGTGGCGAGTGCGTTTCCGTGCTCACTCCTCGTTGCCAGGCCATCTTCATCCCATGTAGCCAGCAAGTTCTATTCCCGCCACCCTCGCCCTCCACATGCGCTTTCGCAGTGATCTGCTGTACTATATTATATTATACTAGAAGCATCCGCTCCCGCCTTAATTACTGTAACTGTCCCGCCCCGCGTCGATTGCCCTGGTAGTGTACTGTACATGTCCTCCTTCCCCCTCCTCCCGCCCCCCCCCCTTGTATGTGTGTGTGTATTATGACCGCCGGAAGTAAAGAAAATCCAAAAAACGCGACAGAAGACACAATCCCGAAAAGAAAAAAAAGAAAATCAATCCCCTGAACGCCAGCCAGCCGTAGGAAGGAAACAAATGCAAACTCGATGCCAAAAACGGAAGGAAAATAAAAATGCGAGAAAACAATAACGCCAAAGGGGAAGAAAGCAGTCTACAACTACGCCGCCCAGCGTCCGGCGTAGCTGTAGCCAGCACGGCGCTCACTCGGGCCCGCCTGCGGCATCTCCGGCCGCTCCTGGAGATCGACGTCCCAGAACCTGTTCTCCTCGCCGCCGGCGCTGGTGCTCTCGCACTCGCTGGCAGTGGCACTGGCGCTGGAAGTGGCGCTGTCGACATGGTGCCGGTCGTCGTCGGTCCACTCCGAGCTGCCGTCGTCGTCGTCGCCGCCGCTCCAGTCCTCCTCGAACTCGGTGGCGGCGCTGTTCCGGGCGCCGTCGGCGTGGCGGCTGCGCTGGCTGCGGCCGCTGAGGCTCGGCGACGGCGCAGTCACGCGCACCGCCGGGATCGCCACCGCCGCCGCCGTGATGTCGTCCGGCGAGTAGTAGACCGATACGCGCCGCTGCAGCGCGCTCGGCGGCGGCCACGTCGTGTCCGACGACGCCAGTGGCCCACTAATCAATCCCGGCGGTGACGGCGCGCGTGGCGCCTCCGACGATGCTGCGGAGGCGTGCCGCCGCCGCGCGAGGTAGGCGCCGATCAGGAGGAGTAGGACGAGCACGAGAAGAGCGCCGCTCGCGATGCCGGCTATCGCTCCCGACGAGAGTAGTGGGGTGGATGTTGGCGCGGCGATGGGGGGCGCGCTTGCGCTGGGTGTAGGCGTGCCCGTCGGTGTGGCGGTGGTGCTGTTGCTGGAAGCGGATGTTGTGGCGGCGTCAGACGTCCTCGAAATTCTAGAGGTAGCTTCTAAAGTGCGGCTTGTAGGCGATCTAGTAGTCACGCTGGTCCTGGCCCTGGTCCTGGTGCTGAGAGTCGACAGCCTCGTGCTCGCAGTGGACGTCGGGACCCTCAGCAATGTCGTCGTGACTGTCACCACCGCCGTAGCGGTCTCCATCATCAAAGGCGGCGGCGGCACGGCATTCGTGGCCTCGGGGGTGAACTCGCCGTACCGCTCGCGGTAGTACTCCTCGAACTCGGGATCGCCGCTCGCGTCGCCGGCGCAGACGATGGTCTTGTACCGGCGCATCAATTCTGCCTGGCGGCCGACGCCGGCCGGATCGCAGGTGGCGAGACACGCCGCCAGTCGACTGGAGTATTCGGACACGTCGGCGGCGGTAGCGCCACACCAACACGACGACTGCTCCTGTGCGTTGCGCCCTTCGGTGCAGAACAGCCGCAGCGACGTCTGGCAGGCGTCACCGCAGACGTTGAAGCCCGGACCGTAGCCGACTTGGGCGGCGGTGGGAACGAGGTGTAGCATCAGCATGAGCAGCAGGAGGAGGAGGACGAGAACGGCGCTGTGTCCGCCGCCGCCGCCGCCGCGCCAGGAGAACATCTTCATGGCCGGTGGGAATTCGTGTCGGACGAGAGGGAGCAGCAGCAGCGTGTACGTGGGGAGACGATTGAGCGCGGTCGTCCATTAGGCGATGGGGGATGCTGGTGGATCGCTGGATGGTAAGGGTGGGGGGGAAAGACGCAGGAACATTCCAGTTTCGATGTCACAGCATTCCGCGTTTTCCTTCGAGCCGTGCAGATCAAGGAGAGCAGCTCGTTCCCAACAAGGGCGGGCGAGTCGGCAGGACTGGGTGTATAGGATAAGCGCGCGCCGAGAAGCCCGTAACACGCAGGACAAACGAGGGCTGATGTCGATGGAGACCACGGAGAAGAAGAGAAGAGAAGAAATAGCACGGACGACCGCGAGCGGGCCGGACGGGCGGACGGACGGACGGACGCGCGCCAGCCTGGCCGGAGCAGCAGCTGCGGCGGCGGTGCCTGAGCGCACCCAGTCGCCCGTACATCGCCACACGCCGATAAGTTACTTGGTGGGCGGTGACGGGGAAGCATGTCTCGGCGATCCTTGCGCGGCTGAGGCCAATCAGCGGCCGCGAGCCACCCCTGACGATATCGGCGGCGAGTTCGCTGGGAGCGATCTGCGGCAACAGACGGGGCGCCTACTGGTCGGCGCCCGACGAGTCAGCCCGGAACGCGACGCCTAGATATAGTTAGAGGACATGAAGTACGTACCTGCAGCATTCGCTCGGATCGGCGCCGCCGCCGAAACACAGGATCGTCGCTGTGGATGGAGAGCGCGAAGCTGCGAGAGACTCCCGCCGACCGCCGCCAGCAGCAACTGCGCTCCGCGTGCGGCTTCCGCAGAGCAGACCGGGTCGTCTCGCACGAACTAACTGCTCTCAGCTTCCGAAAATAGAAATCTCCACGAAATGGAAGTCGCCGCGGCCTGGTGGAACGAAGAAATCGCCCGCCGCTTCGCCTATGATGGCAGCCTGTGGCAGCCCATGACTACATATGTAGGTATCGCGCATGCTGCACATTCGGCAGCCACCAGGGCGATCCCATTGGAGCGATGAGCTAGGGATCGTATGCAGGGATGTCCGCAGATGCTGGTCGTCCGCGATAAAAATAGACCGTCCCCCTCGCCGTCCCGTGCGGAATCTGGCCACTGCTACTCGGGCTCGCGAGCCATCCAATGACGATGCGGAAATCCCGAGTGTAACTCCACACGCCAACGAAACCGACCGTGTTGCCGACAGCGGATCCGCGGCGGGCTGAAGTCGGGACCGGCAGCCCGGCTGCTCTGGGCGGGACGACCCATGGAGAGCCACACATCGCGAGGCCCGGCCAGCCACAATCGCGGCGCGCACGCCGTCCGGCTGCCGGCGGTGGAGACATTGGACGCGTTCCACCTAGAGCTCGCAGCTCGCAAGTGCGTCCAGTGGCGGAAGCCCAGCACATCGCCACCCCTGCCCGGAGGTCAGCTGCGGTGGCGATGGCCGGCCGCGACCACACTCCGCCCGCACAGCGCGCTCGATCCCGCAGCAATGCGGTGTCGCACGGCGGTAGATGTCGACGAAGCCCACTGTCTCCCTTACCGAACACGCAGGAGAGCCACTGCCGGCGTGAAGACCCCCGCTTCACCACGCGACACGTACCACCTACCGAGACATCGCGGAGAAGAGTTCACTCGCCCCGCCAACACCCCCAGTGCAGCAGTATGTACTGGCTCCTCTCAAGATGCTGCCGATATACGCCGTCCATTTGGCACTGTCTCGGCCGGTCCGCGGGCTGCTCGTTGTGGCCGGGTCGCTCCCGTAGATTGGAGAAAGCGCACCGCGGAAACGATACGAAAGGGCAAATGAAAGCACTGCGTTCCTGGTCACGGAGGAAGGCAGTGGGAGAAAAAGAGTGGCCCCTCCACCTCTCTCTCTTCCCACACCACTGGCTCCTCGTCTTCCCCAGCCGAATGTGACTCCGTTGGCCCTCCTACCCTGTCGCCAACCAACTGCACTCACCGGCCCATGTGACCATCGCGAGTGATGCCGCATGCCCCGCGCTGTCAGACTCGCGTGTCGTGAAATTAACAGTCATCGCGCGTGCTTCTTCTCATTTCGTTTCGGGTTGCATATAGTACATATTGTTGTCGTTGCCATTTCGCTTCCCCGCGATCTCTCTTCCTCGCCTGTCGACTTAGCTGGCGAGTTAGTCCGAGTTTGCTGTGCTGCTGTCTGGCCGGTTGGTTACAATTGTAGATAGCTGTCCGTAGCCGCCCGCCCGGCCGTCCGAGCGACAGGATCGCCCAACACTCGATTCCCGAGCCCTTCGCAGTTGCAGTTGGCGGGCGCCTCGCGAGATTAAGGATCTGCACGCCTCGTGCCCCGGCACACGAGTCGCATAACTAACTATCTATGTATGTAACCAGTTTCTTAGCGGGCCAGTTGGGCCAAAGGGAGAGCCGCATAGCTAGACCTGCAGACGGATATAGGTTGGTGTTGCTGTTGGCTTACGCCGTAGTCCCAACAGGCAAAGACGCGAAATAAAATTGATGTCCACCCCCCCCAGTTTCTTAATTGCTTGGTCAGTTAGTTCCTTACCAATCCGCACCGTCGAGTGGTACGAGAGTACGGAAAGCCGTTAACAACAACGCACAGCCCCGAGCCAACAGAAACACTGCGCCGTCGATAAGCGATGTGACAGGCAGACTTGCGTGCATTTTTCTGCGGAGGAGGAGGAAGAGGAGGAGGAGGAGGTGGTGGTGGTGGTGGTGGTGGTGGTGGTGTCGCTGTTGGAACTTGCAACGCACTCCGACCGTTGTGCAGTGACTAGCCGGACGACGGACTCCGCCCTCTCGCTTGCTCGAACGTTGCGCTGCGCTGTGGACGGCCGGTGGGCTTGAAACATGCACACGCAACGGGGCGGGCTGTCTTGACTCCATGCTCAGCTCGATGCGAGATGCTGTTTGTATGTATCATAGGAGGCATGCAGGCTAGTGACTTGAATCTCTGCGGCGACCGAGACTCGACAGGACGGAGACTCGACGGACGGAGACTCGCAGGGACGGAGACCCGGTGGGACAGCGACCTGGGTCTCCGCTGCGATGGGGTCGCTGTCACTGCTGGCGTGACGCGGTGGGTCCCAGACGGCCGGTGGGGGGCTGTTGCGCGACGGGAGCCGGCGCTGCGGACGGCTTGCGGCGGGCAGCGGGTGTCGAGATTCTTGAGCTCCCGTTCGGCGGAACCCATGGCGGTCGAGTCCCCCGGCTGTCCGCCCCGACCCACACGCCGCCGCCGCCGTCGCCGCCGCCGCCGCACATGCACCGGCGGCCTTACAACATATGCTGCTAGACGTCCGGTGGGCACCCGCTCCACACACACAGCGCCCGCCGTGTCCGGTCCTGACTGCAGTCGACTGCCGGACGGCCGTGGCGTGGTTGGGAGCCGCACGACAGCCAATCCAGCGGTCCGCCCTCTGCCGACGAAGGGCCACCTTCCGGCGATCGGGCCGTGTGCGTGTTGGCTCTGGGCCAAAGTCGGACGGGTCTGGAACGCAAGGCGTAGGAGTGGTTACCTGATCACTCCAGCACGAGTGCTGCGCCGGAGCGTGCGTTCGGCGGAGATAGGCTGCCTTTTCCTGCCCATCGCCATGCGAGAGGATGCGCCTCAAGAGTCGAGTGCGCGTTACGTGAGTGTTTAGTGTCAGTGAAGTTCGGGCAGCTAGGACGGCGGGTGTACGCACTTTGCTCGGCAGATCCAAGGTGAAACGCTTACAAGAGGATGTCGCCGCGCTAGCTGCAGTTCGCCAACGCCGTAGCTGTATGTGTGTAAGCATCCAGCTCCCGCGGTCCAGCTCGCTCTGCACTCCGTCCACTCCAAGTATATTCCCAGATTGGACACTGAGAAATCTAGCCCATGCCCTCGGACGGACTGGCAAGAAACAGGCGGCTCGCTCTGAGCCTTGAGACGACGGGCGATGCGGGAACACCGCAATCATACACACTCGATGCCGCAGACTGTACATAGCGCCTACCGTTGTTCGTCGGCCTGGTGCAGCATGCAGGTAGGTAGGTAGCGATGTCTCGTCGTGAGCTGCAAGTTGCGCCTTCTGCGCGGCGGGGAGTCCGTACGAGTGTAGAGTGCAGCTGTGGATTCCGAGCTTCCAAGGTGGCCAGCTTCGTGGGGAAGAGCGATGTATCACGGCACTCCACCGTGCATCACTCGCCGCCTCATGCGACACGCGCAAAATGATCAGGCCCACCCCCCGCGTTCCCCACGTGCGCGATACGCACTCTACACCGCCTGCCCACATCCGCCAGCAAGTCCCATTCATCCCCCACGCACCATACTGGTCACGTGACGCTTGCATCATCACGCGGACACAGTGTGCGCAGTCTTCTGCAGCAACAACCACAATGACGACGCAGACTCCCCCACGCCCATCGCCGACCGCGCTGCCGACGCCACAGATACCGACACTCCTGGCCTCCGACAGCGAGCTATACCCGTCGCCGCTGACGCTGGCGACGCTGACGGGCTGGATCGCGGCGGCGCCGTCGCACTCGCTGGACTACGCAGGCGCAGGGGTGGCGGTCGCGCTGCCGCTGGCCCTGGCGCCCTGGCGCGCTCTGGTCGCCGGCGACCTCAAGGAGTGGGAGCTGACGCCGGCCATGTTCGTCGCCCCCGGCGCGCGTCCCGGCGGCGTGCACGTCTGGCACGTCGAGCGGTACCCCGGCTGGCGCCGCGAGTGGGGCCCCTTCGCCGACGCTGTCCGCCGCGATCTGCGCCTGGACGAGGGCGCCGGCCGCTGGAGCGCGCTGTGCGTCACCCCCGACGGCCGCAACATGTGCGAGCGCAGGTGGAACGGCCGAGAGCGGGCGTACTCGGGCCAGGTCGTCGTTGACGGAGCACTCCGGGAGCGGGCCGAGTGGGAGGCGGCCGGCGCACACGGGGCGCTGCAGGGGTGGGCTGTCATGATCGTCGGTGGCGACGACCAGTGAACCGGAGGACGCGGAGGATAGTGTACGTACGTGCGGTAGACGGCGGCGATGGTGGTTCGTTAATCGCATGCGCTCTTATCAGATCGTGGCGGCGCTGCATATGCACCAGCCGCTCCCGTCCAGCGTCCGCCCCGACCTCGGTCGGTCTGCAGGCGCTACTGCGCACTGGGCAATGCACGCTCTACTGTGGCTACCTTGGAGTGATTTGCAATGCGCTGCTTTCCCCCCCCACCCCGCAGACGCGCCAGACGCGCAGGCACGACGACATCATCGTGCATCTTTCAGCCGTGACTGCGCATTTACGTCCTACGCTTGGAGGCCCGCCCTCGGCTGCCCCGCCCAAAACTCGATTCCATCTTCCTTCGTCTCCAACTGGCTGCGGTTTTGGGCTTTCTCAGCTATCCGTCTCCTGGTGAGAGATGCTGAGTGAAACAAATCTGAAAATATCATTCAACCGTAACTACAATCCAGCCAACGGAAGAAAAGAAGGGGGAGAACGCCAGCCCACACCCCCCACCCCTCCCCTATTGCGTGCTCCATCCCACGATCTCATTCGCCGCGATGACCGCCTGCTTCTCGCCCTCCGCCATGTCCTCGGCCAGCTGCCACCCGCGCGTTCCCATGCCCATCTCCCGCGTTCCCGCCGTGCTCCAGTCGACTCTGCCGACGAACACACCCTCGCCCACGGCCTCCACGCCGGCGCCGGGGAAGTCCGGCGGCGGCGCGCCCGTCAGCGCCGCCTCCTTCTGCATCCGGAGCGCGGCGGCGTTGGCGGGCGTCAGGGGCGTCGCCGGGATGTAGAAGACGCTGCTGTCGTCGCGGCCGGCGTGCACGCGGTCGACCGAGTGGATCGTGTCGCAGTGCCAGGCGGCAAAGTCGCCCGGCGCCACGGCCGGGACCGACACCATCGCCTCCTCGAGGCGCAGTCCGGGGTGCAGTCCCGGCGACAGCTCCTGGGCCGCGCCCATTGCCGCGCCCTCGAAGCCCGCGCGCGCGCTGTCGACGCGGCCGTCCTCGCCGATGAACGGCCGCAAGATCCAGTACGCCGTCGCCTCCGTCAGCGCGGGGAACAGCCGCAGCGTGCCCTCGCCGGGCGCAGTGTGCGAGAGTGAGAGCCAGCCCTGCCACATGCGGAACATGCTCGCGGCGCCGGCGCCGTTGTAGAGGTCCATGTTCGCGGCGACGCGGTGTGTGGCGTCGAACGCGTCGTGCGACTCCCAGCGGCCCGCCAGGATCTGCGAGTAGTTCGCGCGGTACGTCGGGTCCTCCCAGCGCTCGAGCGAGCCGCCGTCGACGTGCGGGCCCAGCGCGAAGCCGGCGTCGCCGGGGAGCCGGATCCGCAGGCGGTCGGCGTACGTCAGGGGGTTCCGCGTCGAGATCGGCGTCGCCGGCGAGGAGTGCCACAGGCCCTGGAGCCACGTCTGCGCGCGCACGATGTTGGGGTGCGCCCGAGCCGCGACTTGCGCCGGCGACCAGTACAGCTCGTACACAGCCGGCGACGACGCCGGGAACGCGCGCACCCGGCCGGCGTTCGCGCGGATGTAGTCGTCAGTCGCCGACTTGAGGGACAGCGCTAGTGCCGGCGGGAGGACGTTGCGGATCACGACGCTACCGCGCGCCTTTATCGACGCCAGCTTCGTGGCCGGCAGCGGCGAGGAGATCTCCGCGAAGTCGACCGAGGGAACGATCTGACGCGGCGGTGAGTACGCGGCGGGGCGGACAGGACGGAGGGGGACATACCCGCGGCCCGGCAGACCGGATCTCGTCGACGGCGCGGTCGAGCGCGGGCAGAAGCCGTCGCCACGAATCGCAGATCGCATTCTCGCGGCCGGCGACGAGACTGCGCTTCAGCGCGGCGAAGCGCGGCGGCAAGGACGGCGCTTCCGAGCCGCTGAGCGACGGGAAGACGCTGCTGATGTCGCCCACCGCGTCCGTCCGGTTGCTGCGGCTGTGGCTGGTGGTGTTCGCCGCGGACATCGTGCCGACGCAGCGCCGGGCGAGATCGACCGCCCGAGCCGTCCAAGCGAACCGACTGCGAGCAAGCATCTCCGTGGTGTGGTTTGTTTCGGTGGTATCGGGTGGGTGTTGGGCGTGGAGATATCGATGACGAAGCTGGAATGCAGTCCGGACCAACCGGGTCGGACGTCCATTCGTCTTAAATGGAGACAGATGCTCTCCCTGCCACCCTCGCTGCGGCTGAGCCCACAGCAGGATGCAGACCATCAACGCTGCGCATGGTGGACGGTGGAACGAGTCGGCTGCGCGGTCCCGTTGTTTGACAAGGCGGATTTAGATTTCCCGATCGGGTGATCTATGGCGGGGCCTGTTATCTGCTCCCAGCTCGGTCCGATGTCCCGCTGACTCGGAAGGGATTAGTGGCGACGAGCACGAGATGGGGCCGCATATATATTCAGCATCCCCAGCGTCGAGCAGACCGGAGATGCAGGCCTCACCGGTGACGATTATTCATCAATTGCATGCGACCTGTCAGAGCAATATAACACGCTTCCGGTTCCTATCCGCGCGAGTGTCCCTTTCTGGTCAGTGCATAGCTCTGCCGTATGCAGATCATGGCGATGTGCACTTTTCCGGCTCCCTCCGCTGGTCGCAGAGTTGTGACGTGATTGCCGGCGAGTGAGCGTGCGTGAAGCGTCCCCGTCGCCAACGGCCACAATAGCCTAAACCCGTCCCAGCCCAGACGAACTCCAAAGATATCTCTCCGGAAACAACGTCACCTTCTCCTTCTCCCAGCATCGACCTCGCATGCAGCGGCAAAACAACCACAACCAGCACCACTATCGCCGCCCTTTTCTGCTCGCCCGCTCCGCACGCTCTCGCTCGTTTCTCTCGTCGCTGGTCCCGCAGCGAATTCAGCCGCCGTGGAAGCGTTACCCGTTCCGGCAATCTAAGGCAGCACGCACCTGGCGCGCTGCCGCCTCGCCCCGCCTTGGCCCCGGTCCCATCGCTGCCGTGTCTAGCGCCGGATGCTTGCGGAATAGTTACTTCCCGTTCCAGCAAGATCTCTTCTCCGCACTCGACTACGGTTACCGGACACAGCAACAAAAAACAAAATTCCGTGTTGGAAAGGAAGGCTGCGGAAAAGAAGCGTTGCCGCTGCCTACATAGTCGCCCATCGAAACATGGCGACCGCCGTCTTCGCCGCGAACAACGAGTCGTACCGGAAACGTCGACGCGCCCACCGCGCGTGCCAACAGTGCAAACGTCGTCGTGTACGTTTTAGTTCGCCCAGCCCCCCTTCCCGCCCAATCCTGATGGGTTGGCGGTCTGCGTCGTCCCATCCGTCCTGCCCCGCTCCCGCTGCCGTCCGGTCCCGTGCTGACTGTCTCACCGACTCCAGCGCCGCTGCGAACCCCCGTTCGAGAACCATGACCGTTGTGCCGGCTGCACCCGGGATGGCATCGCTTGCAGGTATGTGTCCCCGGACTCTGCTTCCGGAGTGCCATGCCGCACGCGGATGTGTGCGGACGCTGATCGTCGCGGCCGCCAGTCTCGTGATCACTTCCCCCGCCTCTCCGAACCCTAGCCCGTTGCTCCCCCTCACCCCGCCGCCCCCGCCGACGTCGCCGCGCGACCCGCCCGAGTCCTCGACGCGCCCGCGCTTCGTCGGCGATCTCAATCCGGAGTCCGTTTTCCTGACGTCGGCGGCGGTCCCGCTGCAGCGCGATCTCGCCGAATGCGGCGTGTGGGCGGCGCCGGCGCTGGCTTCGCCGCACCCGCCGCCCCAACGCCAGCAGCACCAGCAGCACCAGCAGCACCAGCGCAGCACCCACGTCCCGCTTCCGCACATGCCGCCGGCCTATCGCGCCTACCTCGATGCGATCGGCGCCTTCTCGCTGCCGGCGCCGCGCGCCAGGGAGGCGCTCGTCAGCATCTTCTTCGACTGCGTGCAGCCGTTGCTGCCGATCCTCGACGCAGCCGCGTTCCGCGAGCAGTGCGCCAACAGCACCGTCAGCGTGCCGCTCCTACACGCCGTGCTGATGGTTGCCGCACGGCATCCAAGCGCGGCGCGCTACCTCCCCGCCGGCGTGTCGGCGCGGAGCTTTGCGCAGACCACGGCGGAAAAGGTGGAGGCCCTGCTGCACGGCGGCGTCGAGCGCGAGCGGCTGGCGCTGGTGCGGATCCATGCGCTGCTGGGACTCCACTCCGAAGGGCCCAGCGGGAACGAAACGGCGAGTCTGCACCTCTCCACGGCCGTGCACCACGCCTACTCCCTCGGACTGCACCTGGACAGACGCGTGATCAACCGCGAGGAGCTGCGGCTGTGGTGGGTGCTGTGGGCGCTCGACGCGCTGCAGGCCAGTCTGTGCGGCCGGCCCGTCGGCGTGCGTCGCGAAGACGTGTCCGTCCCCACGCCGGAGCAGTGCGGCGAGCGCGGCCTCTTCGCGGCGGCAATGGCCGTCGCCAGCGTCCTGGCGGAGGTCATCAGCCTCTATCGGCCGGGTAACACCGCCTCGGGGTGGGAGGGCCCGTGGATCTCCCTCGAATCCCTGCTCCCCGCCGACGAGACTGGCGTCGCAGCCGACACCCTGCGCCTGTTCTACCACGCCGTCGCGATCCTCTCCCACCGCTCGTCGGCGTCGCCCGACACCGCCTCGGCCTCGTACGCGCGCCGCATGGCCTCCGCCGACGCGGTTGTCGCCCTTTTCCGCGCGCCCAACAAAGCCCTCTTCCCGCCGCTCCCGATAGTCCCCTACGCCGTCGCGCTCGCGCTGACCTCGTACTTCTCCATCCTCCGCGCGGACCCGGACTCGCCGCACACGGCCGCGCACAAGACGTCCTTCCTCTGCGCCTGCTCCATCCTCGAGGAGCTCGACACTTACTGGTTCTTTGCCGGTGCGATGGCCGCCATGGGCCGCCAGGCCGTAGAACGCATGGCCGTCAAGGAGGCCGCGGGCGTGCTGCGGGTACTCAGTGGCGGTGCCGGAGAGGAGCTAGCTGTGGGTCCTGCCGATGCCGCAGCGGGGGAGGACGGCGTCGAGGCCTGGTTCCTACAACTATTTCCGGATCTGGCCCTGCCCACGGGGCTATTTGGGGACGGTGCCGGGGCTAGCCTCGGGGCTGGCGCGGGAGCATTCGCATGGGACGAGCTGTCGCCGCCCGGCGCCGGCGCCAAAGCTGAGCCGATGTGGGGCGGGTGTTGATGCGGGCGGGTGGGATGTGGGGTGGATGTTCTGTTGAGATTGATGCATCGAGATGCTGGTTTCGCGCGCTGTTATGTAACTACGATGGGTGGACGTGCGTGTATCATACGAGTATGTAGGCTATCAGTGTTGAGTATAACTATTGCTGCGGGGCCCATTGGCTCCATCCCTTAGTCGCGTCGCGCTGAAACGAAAAACCCATTGCTCACGTGCGGAGCGGGTAGCTGCGTGAGCTTGCACCTTAACGACGTATGTAGATAGATCGTCTCCTTGTAACTAACTATGCCAAGCGATCTCACTAACTATTCGACGCCACATCAGCCACAGATGCGCCACAGGTGCGACTCACTTGAAGCCACGTCTTAGGCAATTCTCCGCATCAGCTCGACCCCTCTGTCCATCCACCCGACCGGCCCCGACATCACCACCACGAATCGAAGAGCCATGCTTTATAACATCTTCCGAGTCACCGGCGACTTCTGCCATCTCACGTCGAAGGTGATCCTTCTCGTGACGATCCACAAGCACCGGAGCGCCGAAGGTTGAACACTCGCCGCTGCCCCCCACCCGCGTCCATCCCGCTAACATCGCCAGGCGTCTCGCTGCTGACCCAAGCGCTGTACGCTCTTGTGTTCCTGACGCGCTACATCGACCTCTTTTTAGTGCCGCCCCTGATGAGCAAGTACCTCACGTTCTTCAAGATCACGTACATCGTGTCGTCGCTGTACACGGTGTACATCCTGCTGCGTGTGTTCCCGCGGTCGCGCGAGTCGGAGAGTCAGTGGCGGCTCGCGTCGTACCTGCTGCTGTTGTCGGCGGTGGCAGCGCCGGTGTTCCAGCACTTCTTCGCGCGCACCTCGGACGGGCTCTGGTTCGTGGTCGAGACGCTGCGCGACTTCAGCCTGATCCTCGAGTCGGTGGCGGTGCTGCCGCAGCTGACGCTGCTCGCGCACACGGCCGTGCCGACGGTGCTCAACTCGTACTACCTGCTCGCCCTCGGCTCGTACCGCGCGCTGTACATCCCCAACTGGATCCAGCGCTCCACCGACCCCAGCGACGACTTCCACGAGACCGTCTCCGTCATCTTCGGCGTCATCCAGACCCTGCTCTACGTCGAGTTCGCCTACATCTACTGGCGCAGGCAGAAGGTCAAGCTCCGGAACGGCGGCGGCGTGCTAGACCAGGACGAGTTCGCCAGGGGCATCGTCCTTGGCAGGCTCGTCGGCGGCGGAGTCGGCAAGACTGCGGTCGGCGGCAACACCGGCGGCGGCTGGAGGGGGAACGCCATCTCCGTCTCCGCGGACGACTTCGAGGTCGCCGCCGACGACGACGACAGTGACGACGACGGCCTGCAGCTCGAGGAGGAAGACAACGCCGAGCGCGGGTTGATGCACGGCGCGAGGGCGTAGTGGACGCCGCGCGCGCTTGGATGGGATGCCCGATGGGGTTCTGCGGATGATTGGCCGATGATTTATATCCTATGTTTGAATTCACGGGAAGCGAGTGTGGTTGATCTATATTCCTGGTTCCCCGTAAGACGCTCGTATTAGTCCCGTGCTCGGACATAGTAAATGCGGCGAGGAGAGCCGCCTCTCATCGGCGACGGGCACGGGATGTCACTCGGCATTTACTTCTAGCTCGACGTGTGCACTGTGTACGTCGTAGTGGTGAGACGAAAACCCAGCACTGCTGCACAGCTACACACACAAAGCATCAGGCGTGTTCTCCAACTGTTGAATCTCCTCGTGATGGGTCGAAATGAGGCCACCGCGTTGCCAACTCGTAAGACACTCCAAAGCATTGATGGCTTCATCTCCAGACTGCATCTCCGACCGGATATTGTTACCTTTGCACAACTAAAGACTCTCTCCGGTCCAGCTGACATGGCGGGTGTACTCAGATATTCAAGTCGGGATGAGCAATGATGGAGTCGTTGGATCTGGAGTAGCAAACTTGGCAGTCGCGTGATTTAAGCCTCAAAAACTGCGGTCGACCGCGGTTGACCACGGTCTTTGGTGGTCTTTCAACTGAAGGGACTGGACAGAGGCGGTTCCAGAAATTCCGTAGACCGGACCGAACCACAACAGCCCGTCTGGTCATGGCCGCCGTCCGGGCCGGACCAAGGCGAGCGTTATCTACAACTACCTAGTTACATACTTCCATCACCGTGGCATAATGATGCCCGGTAGTGCCCGCGACAACGAAGCCAACGACAACTGAAGCGATCCGGTAGCGGTTGACCGTGGACGAGAGTGAGTAGCGGGATAGAGTTCATCGGCCCTGTCCACGGGGGGCTATTCGCTGATCGTGTGCAGTCTAGAGCACCGAGTGGAGCCCGTGGTAGAGAGTGCTGTAGTGCACAGCAAAGCCCCGCGGGGTTGCAGATTTTTCGTGCTACGTGTCCGGAGAAGAGTGGTTATTGGAGCTGGCTGGCATGGAGGGTAGGCTGCCATAGTACTAAGTGCTGTTCGTCTCTGGGCGTGAAAAGGGAGAGATGCGTTTGGTTCGACTTGCTTTTTTTATATATATTTATTCACTAATCGCGTGCGATCTTTCTGGAGCATGGCAATTTATAACCAGCCCGTATCCTGTCCGCAGTCCGGACAGTCAACATGGAGGCCTTGCCAATGGAACTGGGCCTCGGGCCATCAGTAGACCAGCTGGAGAACAGGCAGCGACGGTTGGGACTACGGCTATTCAGCTTACCCCAGGGTGGTCAGGCAAGGGAGGTGGACGTCGGTGCCCCAACAGCTATCGGGCGGAGACTCACGAATGCCCTCGCTTACTCGGGCAGGATGGAGAGCACAGTTCTGCTAGGGGAGCCAGAGACACTCGACGCGGAACTGCTGCAGGGAGAGGAGGCAGAAGCCAAGGCAGAGGCAGAGGAGACGTGGCCTGGGCTAACAATATCCACGGACGGACTACGACTGGAGGATGGAGCTGCCGGATACTCGGTGGTATGGACGAACGGGCAATCCTGGGTGGAGGAACGACAATAGGCTAGGGGCTGGACCTCCAGGAGGAAATACGGGATGCCAAACAGGCAGAAGCCAGACGGCATGGCCGTTGGTGGCTCCGAGGGGCTCGCCTCGGGGTTTTACCAGCTGAAGACAGGTTGCTACCTCACCGGGCAGTACCTTCACTGGACGAAGAACCAGCCCACCGCTCAGTCCTGGTGGTGCCAATATTAGACTCAGACATGGGGTCACCTGATGAATGTGTGCCTCGAGTGGAAGGCCCAGCAGAAGATCCTGTGGGCTGAGGTGCGAGAGGGAAGTGGCAGGGGGAAGAGCCGGTTCATGATCCGGGAGTTCCTTGCCAATGGGAGGTGTTGCCAGACAGCCCTAGACTTCCTCTCCGCTGCGGGTGTAGGGGGGGGGGAGGGGGGGGTTGGTTTCGGGTCCGGCTGTGGAAGACGTACGGAGCAGAACATCGGAGTGGCAAGTTGGGAACTCCGGCGGCGGAACGGAAAGGAAGGGGAGCAGAGGCAGGAGGCCGAGGAGCTGGGCGCTGGGCTTGAGGGACCACAGTTCCTCCTCGCGCCCTCCTTCACAGACTCGGCGGGAGAGGAGTAGGGAGCTGGGGGTCTTTTTCTTTTGTCTTTTCCTTTGCCATTCGCAAAGGAGAGCCTCAACGAGCCGCCATCATGCGGTCCGCGAACAGGATCTTTTTGTTTATTCGTGCTCGCATTCAGCCTATCTAGACTGTGCCCGCACACTTTTTATCCGCGTTTCCCGTCTCTCCTCGTGATGGCGGCATGTTGCAAGCTCCCCTTTGCCTTCCGCCCAGGCCAGTCTCAGGAAGATGTGGCGCGAACCAGGGAGACAACAAAGGAAAAGAGCCCGAAAAAAAAGAAAGCACAAAAGAAAGCGTGACCCGCCCCCCTAGTTCTCGTCTGGGGATGCCATGAAGGAGCGCGCGGGCAGGAACAGCAGTAGTTCCTCCCCGCCACCCAGCTCCTCGGCCTCCACCCTCCTATATATCTCATCTTCCCGCTCCCTACGCCCCAGAGCTCCCATTCCGACACCTCGCTCCCCACGTCATCGTCAGCCGGGGCCGGCCTTCTCACATCTGTAGTGGAGAGGAAGTCTAGGATCGCCTAGCTGCACCTCCCGTCAGCAGGAGGTCCCGGATCGTGAGCCGGCTCTTCCCCCTCCCGCTTTCCTCCCGTACCTTAGCCCACAGGATCTTCTGCTGGGCCTTCCACTCGAGGCACACATTTACGAGGTGATCCCATGTCTGCGTCTGATATTGGCACCACCAGCACTGAGCGGTGGGCTGGCCCTTCGTCCACTGGAGAAACTGACCGGTGAGACTGTGGACCGTCTCCACACCATGGGCTCGGAGCGTGCCGTCTTCGGGCGGCCGTTTCCATCCGGGAGCCCGTATCCCGCTTGGCTGCGGCTTTACCATCGGTGATGGCGGTTGCCTGTTGGAGTCGCTTCCGGTGTGAGGACTGTCCCTTCCGTCCGGACTGTGTCCAGCGCAGGTGGTGGTCCCCTCCGTTTCCCGTGGGGCTCGACGGTAGCGCCGATTGGGAGCTTGTGATCGCGGACACTGCGCAAACACTCCACCTCCCCGACCGCGGAAGTGTACGCGCCGTCTCGGGCTCACTACACTACGCTGCCACGCCCGGCCTTGAAGCAGATTTGCCGTATTTGCGACATCGCGGCGAAAACACGCGTCAGCTCTCCGCGGCGAAAAATCCCTCTTGTCCCGCCCATCAGGGATTTCAACAGGCCGACCCGCGGGCTTTTGGGACCATCTATTCCGGTTCGGGTGTCCTGATGATCCGGCGCGGCCGGTTGGCGCCCGCGACAGTACTACATACCTGTGAGGAAGAAAAATCCACCAAGCGACCGCGGAATACCGCAATTTAACTATCTCCACACACAAAAACCAGTCCACTAGGTACGTAGGTACCCAATGCCAGACAGCAATAAAAGTACCAACTACATCACACATATGATCCCTATGACGAATGGGCAAAGATTGCGGCGGAGGAGCCTGACGCCCGCGGGGTGGAATGGATGAACTACCTGGACCGGGCGGAGTCACGCGCGATACCTCTCCCACGGTCTCTTGCGAACCCGAAGCGGGAGATCTCCGAGAAGTGGGTGGAGGCACTCCAGTGGGATGGGGGTCGGACCTCCAAGGCGGAATACAGGATGCCGAAGAGCCAAAGGCCGGACGGCACGGCACGGTATCTGGGAGCACCAAGAGGCTCGACTCGCGGTTCTACCAGGTGAAGACGGGGCAATGCCTCACCGGGCAGTACCTCCACTGGACGAAGAGCCGGCCCACCCCGCAGTGCTGGTGGTGCCGGTACCGGATTCAGACTCGGGAGCACCTCTTCAAGGTGTGTCCTGAGTGGAAGGCCCAACAGGAGATCCTATGGGCAGAGGCGCGGAAGGAAGCCGGGAAGTGGAAGATCCGGTGGAAGATCCGGTGGAAGATCCGGGACCTTCTGGCCGATGGGAGATGCAGCCGGGCATTATTAGACTTCCTATCCACAACAGATGTGGGAAGGCTAGTACCGACTGTGAACGGCGCTGGGAGCTCTGGGAGCGCCGGGAGCGGGAGGAAGAGAGGGAAGTGGAGGTGGAGGAGCTGGGTGCCGCGGGGGGGATTGGGCGCCAGGGAAGAGCTACCATCTACGCCTTCTTTCATGTCACCCGCAGACGAAGACTAGGCTGCCCTTTTCCTTTGTCCCTCTCTTTTTTCTTTCACGCTCGTTCGACTCCTTCTCCTTTGTAATTTCCTTGGCGCGCAGTAAATCTTGGGACAGGCCTAGGCGGAGGGCAAAGGGGAGCTTGCAAAGTGCCGTCACCGCGCGGACAGCAGACGGGAAATGGACAAAATGTACGCCGCCATAGTTTAGATAGGCTGTATGCGAGTAAGATTGAACAAAAAAAATCATATGATCCGTATGCACCACCGGATTCTGCCTACCCGAATCTAGAAGCTGACTCACAGCCCCACCAAACGCCGACCGGGTTGCACCTACAGCTCCGCCACCGCTCCTCCGATCAACAGAATTGTTAGATAATCATGCTCCTCTTCTCTTTCCGATACCTCCCCACTGTGTGTACGCCTGTTGTTCTGGTGGTGGCGGCTGAAAGCTCTCTGCAACAGCGTAGTTGCCAGAAACCCTACTGACAACCCATGAACATGATGAAATGCCCACATGATTTCGCCTACAGCGGCCATAACTTCTCCGATCAACAGGTTTTTTTTCTCGATAGCGTTGTTCCTCTTATTTCTCCGATATGTACTCTCTCGCGAGAGTACGATTCTATGTCGCTCGTTGTGATAGTGGCCACAAAAGCCAACAGGACGGTCAACCAACAAAAAATTTCCACTCATGCCCAGCCCCAGTCCAGTCCAGTCCAGCTTCAAAATAGCCCGTTGGCTGTGGACTGGCGTGGGCTATCTGTAGCCACACGATTCTAGGTACCACACAGACAGATACTTTGTAGAACAGGAGGCGCATAGGTCGCTTCAACGCGGGGTAAATTGGGGAAAGGTGGGACAGAGTCGAGAGAGCTGGGTACGTATAGGAAACAGTGAACTGATAAAGTCAGTCCGGCTGATATCGCTAGCTAATTCAGCCTAGCAACAATCATACCAAAATCTAAAACACCATACACGCGCACACAACTATCGGCCTCCCACTATCGACAAAGTCAGCTACATCATGGGGAACACAGACAACCGCCGGATCTACGGAGACTCCCACCATGTCGAGTTCGATGGCTCGGTTATAAACGGCGGGCTGAACATCAACTATGGCGGGTAAGTCACCCCGCACCGGCTAGAAGCGATGATGAAATAATATGATGACCACTTGATGAAGCTAAGATCGGCTAACCGGCTCTGCTCGCAGATGTGAAAGTAACCTTTCCGACCGGAACATGTTTCCACAACCTCCTGAATGCAGACTCACGTTGTACCTAGCGTTCAAAAGATCCGAGATTCCCGAGTGGATATCCACAATTCCGTACAAAAGTCACCATATCAAGCGAGAATCGCCCAGAAAGCACTGGGGAGTGTATATTGGAGAAGGAGGATTACCGGAATTGGGAGCCGTCGAGCGTGTCGATGTTACTGCTGTTGCGGGGAACCCGTAAGTCACTGCATGTTTTTTTCACCGGATGAGCTATCGTCTTAACACCGGTTCACCTAGCGGGAGCCGGAAAACCTACATCGCATCACGGGTCATCGATTTGTTTCTTTCAAACTCGACTCCAGGTGGATTTGCCTACTTCTACTGTAATCGAGCCGACGAAAATCGCCGAAATCTGGAGGAAATACTGAACGCGTTTGCTCAGCAGCTTGCTCAAACTTCGGGAAAAAACAAACTTCTGAAGCCGGTCATCGATATCCACAAAAGATGGCAGAAAGAAGGTCAAAAGGCGTCGCGGCTAAGCTTGCCAGAAAGCCAAGAGCTCGTTCAACTCATAGATATACATCCTCAGACGAATATTTGTATCGATGCCTTGGACAAAGTCGATCCCACAATGCGGTTTAAATTACTGAACGCACTGAAGGATGTCGTGAAGAGATCAACGAGTTTAGTCAAGTTTTTTACAACTGCTCGAATGGACACCGACATCCTCATTAACTTGGAGTCGTTTCCAAGAGTCGAGTTGCAACCTGATAACAATGTCAGCGACACCAACCAGTTCGTAGAAAGTAGCATTCAGAGCGCTATTGACGACGGGCGGCTTCTTCACGGTGATGTTCCCAGTGATCTCAAACTCGAAATATGCAATGTCCTTCGCTACAGATCCAAGGGAATGTAAGCTCACCACAACCACTGTATCAAATATTGAATTCAACTAACAGCTGAGCGCTAGGTTCCAACTAGCCGCACTTCAGATCACTTTTATCTGTGAGATGTGTACTGCAGGGGATGTAAGACGCAGTCCGAGGGCCCTACCAGACACTCACAGAAATTTACGACGAAATATACTAGCACATCGTTGCCCAAAAAGGGAGTGCTCCCCGACTAGCACCAATGCTTTCCGGTAGATCCAAACCTCCTACGAACCAATACGGACACAAACCTTGCTTGACGCGATCGCGGTTGAGGTTGGTGACTCAGGAGAATTTTCCCGCGAGGACGCCATTCGTGTGAATGATGTATTGAGAGCTTGCCACAACCTCATCATTTTGGACGAAGGCCTGAACGTTTCCGGTTTGCACATCTCTCAGTGGATGAGTACTTGGAAAACAAACTGCCCAAGGTCGATTCTCATAGCACCAACGCAAAAGTTTGTCTCTCGCTCCTGTGCGCTCCCAGCGCTTAGGTCAATTATGTCGCAGCCCTCGGAACATGTGAAGGCGACTACCACAATCGTCACCTCTTGTTGTACTCTGCAGTATTTTGGCCGTGGCACTTTGCACGTTTTGAAGGCGTGAACACCTAGATAATACTAGCATGCATCTGGGATACATTCATGTCAAGGACTAACCACCAGCAAAGGCTAGACTATCACCGTAGGTCTATTGCTGTCAACAAGTACAGCCAAGACATTTTTTTGGCGAACTCTCTCATCTGCAAAAGAAAAGCGACGACCTTCTTTTCACTGTCTGTGTGTTTGGGTTGGGACGCAGATTAGCCCCCGTTCTCGAGTTCCGGCCTGTAGGAAAGCGCCGCCTGGACCAATTACTCCTCCAATCGTGCCGATTTGGTGATCCGGAGGTTGCCCGGCTGCTCACCAACCGGGGAGCCGTCGTCGCGACCGCCGACTAAGATGGGTGGGACACCGCTGGACCTGCCTTTATGAGTGGGCACCAGACAATAGTTCAACTGCTCCCCAATGCCAAGCCAGCCGCAACTAGCTTACTGCCGTCCATGCTATGCACAAACCCTTTATCGTCTTTATGCTGTTCTGGCTTCTGGAAGATGTCACATGTGGGGACAGTATCACATGCTGGGGTCTTAAGTTTTAACAACCCGCCCGGCCCGCAGGCCTTTATGACTGTCTTGTCTAGCCGGATGGGCCCAGTGGCCCTACGTACCCACGACCCCAATGAGCGATACCAGCTATGATCCCTACGCACCACCCGATTCCGCCTACCCAAAACCCGGAGACACACTCACTACCAGGTAAACACCCCCAAGATTTCGCTTGCAGCTCCACCATCTCTCCTCCGATCAGCAGAATTTTAGGTCTTCTTCTTTCCTCTCTTCGATGCTCTCCTCTATGTGCGATTTTCTGTCTCTTGTTGCGATGGTGGCCGATCGCCCCGAAAAGGCCATCAGGACATTGGTGCCTCATAGTTTCTCATTCGTCTGCCCGCCGCGAAGGCCTGTTGAAATAATGGGTGTTGATGGAAACGGTGAAGTCTGTATATGTATATTTTCATATAAAGGAAAGCAGAAAGGACTGTATATAACTGTGCATGACTAAGTGGAACGAGAGAGATATTGCAACACCGCCAGCCCAGTCCAGCTCCAAAATAACCCGTTGGTTCCGGCACCGTGGACCGCCCCTCGAAGGCCAGGCCAGTGCGAGATCAGGACTGGCCCGGCCGGGTAGTCTAGACCAGCCGCCACCCCAATCGCGACGTCCTTCTGCGAGTTATCACGACACAAAACCCAGCACACCCGCGATCACTCGAAAATTGCCGAGCCTGGGCCTGCACAGACGCGCTTCGCCGCCGCTTCGGGTCGAGGCAAAAGCCGGTTTAAGGTCCGAGACATTTTTACCGATTGGTGGTGCAGTCGGGCGAGCCTTGACTCCCCCGTCACCACAGATGTGGGTCAACGGATATCAGATGCGGCTGAGGAAGATTCCCAGAGTGAGATGTCAGAGGAGGAACTCAGGGAACGGGAGGACTCGAGGAGAAGGCGCAGGAGAGGGAGACAACGCAAGAGTCGGGGGATGAGCTTCTTTCTGAAGTGGTTGAGGTTGGGAGCACGGCTGGGAGTGAGGAAGTCCTCGGGACAGATTTTCGAGGTAGACCTGGGCGGAGGGTAGGGGAAGCCACAGCGGGCAGCCTTCGGATTGGCCAGTCGACGGGAGCTGGTTTGTGTGTCTCGCCGTGGTCTAGATAGGTCGCATGCGGATAGTGGATAAATTTTAAAAAAAATTCGCTGTCGTTTCCTTTTTCGTCTCCGCGGGGATCCGTCGTTGGCCGACGACGACGACTACCACGTTCGAGCGCTGGTCTGCAGGTTGGTCAGCCTTCGCGATCCCTGTACCGACCAGGCGTCCACCCAGCGAGGCACGACGCCCCCCCCCTCCCCCCGCCAGTCCGCGCGGCTCCGTTGGTGCATATGCTGTGGTGGGGGGTTCCTTTCTGCCTTTTCTCCTCCGCCTGCAATCTGGGGTGCTGCGGCGCAGGGTGGAGATCGGCCCCGCCGGGGGCCGCCCCACACGCACCGCGCGCCAGCCACGCTCCTGAAACAGCACCCGTCCGAGCTCCGCTTGCACGCGACGCCGTCAGGATGCCCGCGATGCGATTGTGTCCACGGAACGGCACGGCCCCGTAACGCAAGTCGCGGGCGGGGCCCCCTGCTGTGCTCGTGCGCTGGTCCGTGTGCGACCGGACCCTGCGAGAAAGCGGCAAATAGCCTGGACTCGATCGACCGCCGCCGCCGCTCGCATCCGGTTGACGGTCCCAAGGAACGGGCAAAAGCAGGCAGGCAGGCAGGGACGTGCCCTACTCCCTTCCGATCCAGCGCGGCGGAAGACCACAGGCACGACGGACGACGATGGCACCCGCCCCACGGAAAACAGCACGGGCATTACAAACGGCGCGATGCAGCGGGGCTGCGGTCTCGGGAAGGGCAGCACTCTGCGCGTGGGCGTGACACCGCGAAGATCACCGGCTGCTTCACGACTGCTCACTCGCTCTTCGGTCTCGTCTGGCTGCCCGTCGACGAAGACGGGCGGACGCCGCTGGACTCTGTCTTTATGAGTGCAAGTGGGCACCTGACAGCAGCTCAACGGCTCAGCCTATAGTGAGCCAGCCGCAACTAGCTTGCCGCCGCCCAATCTATGCCCCCCGCTCTCAAGCCATGTCGGAAATACTTCTCGCCGCTCAAGTACGATACGTTGGGGTGGATTAGACGAGGCCGGTGTTGGACGACGCCGTGACGACGACGACACAGTGCCGCGGCCACGTTGTATTGCAAGAGCCGGATTAGAAATAGCATCGTGTAACAGCTCTCGTTCTGTGCACTAAATACTCAGATTTTAGATACATAGAATACGAGAGCCATCTCCTTCTCGTACAGATCTATCTCAACCACTCCATCACCATCTCTACTCGCGTCCCCATTACCCCCCTCTTCTACTGGGAACTCACTGTTTCGGTGGTGATTCCTTTGCCGTCTCTTTACGGTTTTGGCTTCTGGAAGATTCTACATGTGAGGATAGTCCTGCCAGCCCGCGGGCCAAGTGTGAGAGAAAATGAGAAAAGGCAGATAAGCAGTAGAGTAGAGTACATAGACTAACTACTTACATACACCGTTTTACTAAAATCGTATACGATACCACCTAAGGCGCGCAATATCGGGATCTCATTGGAGCTAGAAGGCAGGCACGCGCCCATCTTCAAAAAGATGCAAAATCTCCTGGGCGCGCCCAGCGGCAGCACCGGCCGCCCCCACACCCCCTCAACCACAACCACATATTTAATGTGTTTTTGGGTTGCGTGGTCAGCTACCAGTGTGGCAAAGCAAATTTTTACCTCACTTTTCTGTTGTATGTTAAATTTCAACAACCCACTATTCAACAATTCGCTAAGTTACATAATTAGGTGACTAATCACCCACAGAACGTACATAATTCCTCCCTCGCTTACCACCTAGTCCAACTCCTGCTGTCAGGGGAGGAAAGCCAGGAACCGGGGGCTTGGGATCTCGGCGGCTCGGCGACTTGGCTCAGGATGATGTTTGCTGCCGGGGAACGGCCGTTCTTGTCAAGATTATGATGGAAGTTTGATGGAACGATGAAGTCTTGTGTGTATTGTCTTGTCTTAGAGAGAAAGGCAGGAAAAGTGAAAAGTCTGAATACACGTATATGACGTGATTCTACACGTG
>Ga0307516_10001323_pt1 | contig 34352 bp, 24 predicted proteins | sample 19_EM_MG_FD_203310 | JGI IMG/M metagenome (GOLD analysis project Ga0307516, IMG submission 203310) | Populus trichocarpa ectomycorrhiza microbial communities from riparian zone in the Pacific Northwest, United States - 19_EM | ecosystem: Host-associated > Plants > Roots > Unclassified | place...
AGGGCGGTGATCATGGCCGACGGGGATGTATTGCAGGCAAAGGACCTTATTTTCTCGCCAATAGAATCCGGCCGCCCGCAGTTGGACGAGCCGCAGGATTTCACCCTGAGCACGATCGAAAAGAATGCTATTTTAAAAGTGATCGAAAAGCATAATGGAAATATCTCCAAAGCCGCCAAAGAGTTGGGGTTAACCAGAACAGCCTTATACCGGCGTCTAAGCAAATATGATATTTAAGCGCTCCCAGGAAAGAATATTGATCAGGGTGTTATTCATGTTCATAACGCTATCCGGCGCCTCTTTTCTATTGGTCAAGGGGCTGTATGCGTATGTGGCCTTTCTTTTCCTGCCCGTGATCATCATCCAACTGGTGGATTTTTATAATTTTCATAAGAAGGCGCAGACCGAGGTCGAGCAGTTCGTGGAGTCCATCCATTACCGGGATTTTTCGCGTCATTTCGATGTAAAGGAAGCGCCGCAGGAATTGCAATCTCTCCGCAAAGGTTTTAATGAGATCAATACGACGTTCAAGGTGATCAGCCGCGAGAAGGAGACGCAGTACCAATATCTGCAAAAGATCCTGGAACTGGTGAATACGGGTATCCTGTCCTACGAACACGCCAATGGCGAGATCGTGTGGATGAACGAGTCTTTTAAGAATATGCTGGGGATCCCCTATCTCAAGACGATCCATTCCCTTGAAAGAAGAGATCACCTCCTGTATCATGAAATTTTGGAGCTCCGGCCCGGAGAGAATAAGATCGTTTCGATCACGAAGGATAGCAATAGCTCCAAGATCGTGATGGCCGCCACCGCCTTCCAGACCGATGGCAAGATCTATAAGCTGATCGCCTTCCAGGATGTCAACGAGGCGCTGGATGAGACGGAGGCAAAGGCCTGGCAGAAATTGCTGAGCGTCATGACCCATGAGATCATGAATTCCATTGCCCCGATCTCTTCGCTTGCGGAGACGATGCTACACCGGCTGAAGAGTGCGGTGAGTGAATTAGAAGGGGAGACGGGCGCCCTGGAGGACCTGCAACTGGGTCTCGATACGATCCGCCGCCGCAGCGAAGGACTGCTGAAGTTCGCAGAGACCTATCGCAACCTGAATAAGATCACCCGCCCCAACCTGAAGAAGATCCTGGCCCGGGACCTGTTCGAGAACCTGCATCACCTGATGCAGCCGACCCTGGAGCAGAAGAATATAGAACTGGAGATCATCCTGAAAGACCCTGCCCTGGAACTGGATGCGGATGCCAACCTGATCGAACAGGTGCTGATCAACCTCGTGGTGAATGCCATCGAAGCGGTGAAGGATATCGAGCAACCCCAAATCATTTTGTCGGCCATCAATTCCCTGAACAACCGGGTGACCATTAAAGTGGCGGATAACGGTACGGGCATGTCGGCGGAACTGATCGACAATATCTTCATCCCGTTCTTTTCCACGAAGAAAAGCGGGAGCGGGATCGGCTTAAGTCTTTGCAAGCAGATCATGCTGTTGCATAAGGGCAATATCCAGGTGCAGTCGATCGAAGGGGAGGGGAGCGCGTTCCTTTTACATTTCTGATTTTGAGCCTCCTTCGCCTGAGGCTTCGGCGGCCGAGGATTTTGAGATTTTTGGATTAATCGGTATTTCGGGATCTGGGAATTTTGAGATTTTGAGATTTCATGATACGTGGGAAATCCCCAGATCACGCAATCCCGAAATCAGCAATCCCGATTAGATCTCCCCGATCCATTTTTTAAAGGAAGCGGAATTTTCCTGGCTGATGATGATCTCTTCCGTTACCGGCAGGACGAGTTCCAGACTGATCTTACTTCTTTCCAGCGGCTTGAAACGCTTGACATAATTAGCGTTGATGATATATTTACGGTTGGCCCTGTAAAAGATACTTTTGTCCAGTTCTTCCTCCAGTTCGCTCAGGTTGTTCTTCTCCGCCATGTACTTCCTGTTCTCTTTGTCCACGAGGAATACCAGTTTGTGTTCGGTGAAAAAGTAAGCGGTGTCTTCCATGCGTACGGTCTGGAATTCCATCCCTCTTTTAACGAGGATCCTCGACTTCTTTTTTTCGTGATTGCTGAGATAATCGATGAGGGAGGAGTGTTCGAAATGGCTTTGGAGGTTCTTGTATTTCCGGATGGCGTTCTTGAGTTTGTCCTGGCTGATGGGCTTCAGGAGGTAGTCGATGCTGCTGTATTCGAAGGCCTGGGTGAGGTATTTGTCATAAGCCGTGGTAAAGATCACGGGGCAGGTAATATTTACGGCCTTGAAAATGTTAAAGGACAGGCCATCCGATAATTGGATGTCCATGAGAATCAGGTCGGGCTGGGGGTTCTTGTTCAGCCATTTCACGGACTCATCTACGCTGTTACAGTTTGCCACCACATAGATGTTCTCATCAATGGCCTGCAGTTCTTCGACCATGTTCTCAAAGGCAGGCTTTTCGTCTTCTACAATAAGCACTTTCATCGCTAGTGAAATTTATGATTTAAAAGTACTTCCTAAAGTTCGGTTTTTCATTACCGTCCATCTATAGAGACGCGCCATTTACATTATTGTTGCATTTTCTAAAATTTGATGATCGGCAATTTTACCGTGAAGGACTTAAAGTTATTCTCTATAATGATGTTCCTTTTAGTGATGAGTTTGTACCGGTTGTCCAGGTTGCCCAGGCCGATCTTTGAAGTGGGGGCCGCATAGTTCCGGGCATTGACGATATTCCGGACGACGGCATAGTTCGACGAAATGGAGATATTGATGGTCAGGGGCGTCTTATCGCTGAATTCATTGTGTTTGATGGCATTCTCCACCAGGGCCTGCATGGAAATGGGCGGGATCAGGAAGTCTTCCGAAGAGAGGTCGGTGATCTCTATCACCATGCTGATCGCGTCGGCAAAACGGATCTTGAGCAAATAAAAATAGTTGCTGATAAATTCGATCTCTTCTCTTAACAGCACCAGGTCTTTTTCTTTATTACTGAGGATATAACGGTAGACCTTGGCCAGGGTGTCATTATACAACCGTGCATTTTGAGGGTCTCTTGTGATCAGGAAAGAAAGGGTATTGAGGGAATTGAAAATAAAATGCGGGTCTATCTGATTCTTTAGCGCCTCGAGTTCCGCCTGTGCCTTGGCGATCTTTAACTGCTCGACCCTCGACTGGCTGTATTCCCTTTCCTGGTTGAGAAAAAGGATCTCATAGATATTCGTGATGAAGCAGGCCGCGATAATGATGATCAACGTAGTGTTCACCAGGGGACCGTTGAGGCCGGGGCTTTCCCGGGAAAGCATTTTCCAGATATTGAGCAGGACGGCGGAGACGGTGCCCGAATAGACGATGTTGGCGAAGAACAGGGAGAGGATGATCTTATAATACTCTTTGAAGGACCAATTGGATTTTTTTCGAATATAATTCATTAGCCATACATTCCCCTGCCATACCATCAACGAGATCAGGATGAAAAATATATAACAGGCAGCCAATTCCGAGTAACTGTAAAGAGGGTTGGTGATAAGACCGGTGAGATTAGGGATGATGACCCCTAATACGGGTATTCCAATCGATTTGACGATCCTGTCGTTTAAAACACGTTCATTGGTCATAGCAGTGGGTTAAGGGTAGAGTTCCTGCTTTAGTCTAGTTTTTTCATGATTAGGTATTTTGTTATTCGGAAGAAGAACGTAATTACCCGATTTAGCCTGTGATAGAAAAGTTAATTTATTGTAAAAGGAAAGAAATCTATCGGAGTGAGCGGTGGAGCAGAGTGAGCGGATGGTGGAAGGGATGGCACGGAAGTGGAACGGATAAAGCGGAAGGTGGAGTGGATGAAGTATACGATGGGGCGGATGAAATAGATGATGGAAGGGATGGCTCGTGGCAGGAAAGATGGAGCATGGCAGGAATTTTTATCGAAGCTATGCAATTTGAAAGCCATTTAGGGCGTTAATTTCGTCGTTCGTACAGTTATTATCGCCGTTGGGTCAGTTTTCCATCCGACAAGAAAAAAAACTTTTTATCTTGCGTCCTAATACAAACTCTTTCGGGGAAATAAATTTTTCTAGCGGGCAACTTCCCCGGATTTTAAACAAAGTTGTCCTTAGAAGTTTTCTCATGTGACTCGCGAGTGGTTTCTACCACTCGCTCTTTTTTTTATACCCTCCTCCATTGTCTACCTTTTTAGTTGAGTTCCAAATTATCCTGCTTCAGGTGTGATTTTTCCTGCTTCGGTAGGCGATCGTCGTTATTTTACGATCGGGTCCTGTGGAAAATACGAGGTCCCGGACCATGGGTCCGGGACCTCGTACGGATCTCTTTTTCGGGGAGATCCTGGTCAACCAACCTCTTCCTGATCTCCTTATGTTATGGAGCATCCCACCAGACGCGATCCGTGATCTTGGCGCTCTGCTGGGGCTGTGGGTTCGACGTGATCTCCGCCAGGGGGTAGGGGTACCTTCTCGGTATGCTCGGCACATAGGGGCTTAAAACGATGCTGAGCGCGGGGTAGCCCGTCCTCCTCCAGTCGTTGAAGTTCTCGATAGACAGGAAATTGGCGATGGATTTTTCTTCCATGATCCTTTGCAGGGGGATGGCGCCGGCGAAGCTGCCGCGGGCCGCCAGGTAGGCTACGACGTCCGGGTCGGTGAGGTCCAGCCCTAATTTGGTCATATGGCTCTTGATCCCATTGAGGTAGATGGGCTCGGCCGTGGCGGCGCCCGAGACGATCAGCGTGGCTTCCGCCTTCAGGAAGAGGGCTTCGGACCAGGTGAGGAGGGGCTGGGGGGCGTCGGGGCCGGCATAGAATTCATTGATGACGGAATAGACCCCGGCATCGGTGGCGACGGTATCGCCCAGCAGCCTGCCTTTATAGATACTGTCGGTATTAACGGTGGCGAGGATGGGCAGTCTAGGGTCGTTCCTTTTTTTCAGGGAATCTACCAGGGTAGAGGCGAGTACGTTAGGCCCGGCGGAGGGGTCTATATTCTCATACCAGGGACCTTCGCTGCCTGAGTTGTCGGAATAGGCGGCAAAAGTGGCTTCTTCGGATTGTTTGGTAAAGCCCTTCTGGAGGGCGGCCAGGGCCAGGTTAGCCTGTGTGACGGCGTTATAACCGGGCGCCTTGGTGAGGTGCATATAATACCTTGCCTTCAGCGTATAGGCAAACTTTACCCAACTGGCTATTTTTCCGCCATAGAGCAGGTCGTCGCTGCCGGGCGTCGTCAGACCGGGGGTCAGCGTACTTTCCGTGATAGCGCTGTCGAGCAGGGATTGAAGGGTCTTATAGACGTCTTCCTGTTTGTCATAAGGGACTTTCAGCTTACCGTCGAAGGCCTGGGAATAGGGAATATCGCCCCACATATCCGTGGCGGCGCCCAGGGTATAGGCCGTCAGTATTTTTGCGATGGCCCCATAGACGTGATTGCCGCGCTGTTCGGCCTTACTGTTCAATATTTTCAGGTTCTGCAGCATCGTGCTGTACATGCTCAGGAAAAACTGGTCGATATCGTCTGGCCTTAACCGGTAAACATCCGGCTGGGGGGCCAGTTGGTTCAGCGCGAGCTGCTGGGTCCAGTAGGCATTCACGACCCCCACGGTCTGGTAGTTCCCGATGGTGAGGCAACCGCCGGCCAGTACGGTGGAAATAGCCGTCTCCACCGGTGTCAGGATCAGGGACTCCTGGACATCCGCAGGGTTGTTAGGGTCTTTATTGACGTCCAGGTATTTCTTGCAGCCATTGCCGAGGAGGGCAAGGAGGAAGAGGAGGACTATATAGGTTCGGCGTTTGAATATTTGTTTCATGTAAAAGATTTTTGGGTGTTGATTAAAAGTTCGCTTTCAGACCAAGGATGAACGAGCGGCTCGTAGGCGTCAGATAGTTGACGATGCCCTGTCCGTTGCCGCCCCCAGTGAGGCTGGTCTCGGGATCCGAACCCGAGAAATGGGGTTTATAGATCCATAAATTATTCCCCGTCAGGTTGATGCTGATGGATTTGAAAGGGACATTCTTAAACGTGGCCCGGTCGAAGGTATATCCCAGGGATAAGGAGCGAAGCTTTACGTAGGTGGCGTCCTCTATAACGGGCTCATCGATATTGCTGATGGTGCGATAGTAGTCCTGCACGGAGATCTGCGTGGTATTCGGCTTGCCGGAGCCAGAGTATACGCCATCCACAACGATGGGTTTGTCCCGGTTCTCCGTGGCCTTGGGCGTGCCGTAAAACCAATTGTAGTGATCGTCGAGATTGTAAATTTGCCCGTGCTGCTTCCAGTCGAAGAGGAAGCTGAGAGAGATATTTTTATAGGTGAAGGTATTGAAGAGGCCTGCCGTGAAATCCGGGGACGTATTGCCGATGATCCCGTTGGGACCAATGAGAGGCAGCCCGTCGTCCTGTGTGCCGGGGTCGCCGACGACTATCTTACCCGCGGCATCGCGGATATACCGCGAACCATAGATCACGCCGTAGGGCAACCCGGGGAAGGCATAGATCCCGCCGCCGCCGCCGAACCCGCCGAACTGAAGGCTGTTGACGCCGGGGGCCAGCTTCAGGACTTTGTTCCTGATCTTAGTAAAATTCGCCGTGACCTCCCAGGAGAAATCCTTTGTCCTCAGGGGCGTGCCGCTGACCAATAATTCGACGCCTTTGTCCTGCATGCTGCCTGCATTGAGGTTGTATTTGTAATAACCCGAAGAAGGGTTGATCGGGGTGGGCGTGAGCAGGTCCTTGGTCGTCCTGACAAAATAGGAACCTTCGAAGGAGAGCCTGTTCTTCAGGAATTTCAATTCCAGCCCTGTTTCGAACTCATTCAGGCTTTCATTCTTCAGGTTGCTGTTGCCTAAGATATTGGCGATGGTGAAGGCGTTCTGCCCATTGAAGGGATAGCTGATATTATTTGCGGTACCGGTGGACTGGACAAAGGGAGTATTCAGGGAATAAGGCAGGAGGTTGTCATTCCCTACGGACGAATAGGATACCCGGATCTTTCCGAAGCTCAGCGGAGCCTGCCCTTCCAGCAGCTCGCTAAAGATGAAGCCCGCCGCGACGGACCCGTACGGATAATAGTTCTTGTTCATCGCCAGGACAGAGCTGCCGTCATATCGGCCTGTCAGGGCGAGGTTGAGCATTTTCTTATATTCCAGGTTGGCCTGTGCGTAATAACCTACTTTCCGGCGCCTGCTAAGAAAATCGATGGCCGTTACCGTACTCATGTTGCTGATGTTATAGAAATCAACTACGTTCAGGCCGATCCCCGTCTGGGTATAGGTATGGGAATTTTGCGAAAGCAGGTTGGTACCCACCGTGATCGATCCGAAGAGGTCGGCGGTCAGGCTCTTATGCATCTCCACGATGAGGTCGTTGTTGAACTGGCGATAATTCTGTACCCGGTTGCTCACCCCGCCATTGTTGAAGAAGAAGCCATTGACGATCTTGTCGGACTCATGGTAGCTCGTTTGATCGGAGTAGACATCGGCCCCGATCCTTTCTGTAATGGACAGCCAGGGCGTGGGATTATAGACGAGCGTAACGACGGGGAGGAACCTGTTCACCTGGGAAACGAATCCAGAATTATCCAGGATGAAATAAGGGTTGTTCCTCGCCGTGCGGTAGAGTCGCTGGCTGCCGTCAGGCTTGGTCGTAGGGAAGGGGTCCCAGGTAATAGGCGCCGAGAAGACCGTCCATAAAGGACTGGCGAGGCCATTGCCTTCGGCGATCCTGTTGTTTAGAGAATTGATGTAATTGAACTGGATATTGGCCGTGAGCTTACTGGTGATCTGGTTGCTGAATTTACCGAAGAAGGAATGCCTGGTAAAGTCCGTATGGGGCATGATCCCGTCTGTCTTGAGATAGGAATAGGACACCAGGTATTTGGAACGGTCGGATGCCCCGCTGACGCTGATATTATTATCGGAGGTATGACCCGTCCTGAAAAATTCTTTTTGAGGATTGTGCAGTTTGACGGGAGCCCCGTTCACCCGCAGCGTATCGACCTTCGCTCCCCAGGAGGAGTTAAAGAGCTGGCCGGCATTCCCGTCGATGTACTGGCCATCGAGTCCCTGGCCGTATTTCGTCTGGTAGGGTAAAAAAATAGGCTTCTCGTAGCTATAGCTGCTGTTCAGGCTGACCTGGGGTTTGGACGACCGGAGACCCGTCTTCGTCGTAATGATGATGGCCCCTCTTGCAGCGGCCGAGCCATAGAGCGCTGTCGCAGCGGCGCCTTTGAGGACGGTGACGGTCTCGATGATATTGGGATCGATATCGATGGCCCTGTTGGATGTGCTGCCCTGATTGAGCGACACATTATCAGGCCCCTGACCGAAAGGATCGATGGCGCCGGCTTCCGTATTATCGATGGGCACCCCATCTACAATGAAAAGAGGCTGATTCTCTCCCGTCAGCGAGGTGGCTCCGCGTATGACGATCCTTGCGGAGCTGCCGGGCATACCAGAGGAGTTCGTTACCTGGACGCCGGATACTTTACCCGCCAATCCATTTACGATATTGTTCTGCTTCGATGCGACGAGTGCATCTCCCTTGATCTCCTGGGTACTGTAGGTGAGGCTTCGCTTCTCCCGTTTGATCCCGAGGGCTGTCACCACCACTTCGTTCAGGACCCGGGAGCCGCCTGTATGTAATTCGACGGAGATGCTCGTTTGATTGGTGATATGGATCTCCTGTTCTTCAAACCCGATCGCGCTGATGACCAGGGTGGCATTCTGAGGGGCGCTGATGCGGAAGCTGCCGTCCGTGCCGGCACTCGTGCCTTTTTTTTCGCCCTTGATCTTTACCGATGCGGCTGCTATGGGATTGCCTGTGGAGTCGGTGATCTTGCCGGTGACCTCTTTTGATTGCGCATTAACGTATACTGTAAGCAGTAGCAATACGACCGCTAATGATAGAGTTTTTCTCATACCGTTAAATTTTAGTAGTGATGGTTACGCGTGGCTATTATTCCAGACAAAGAAAATAGATCAATTAACGCAAGAAAGAATGAGTTTGTGACCAAGCCCGGAAATTTGCTATCTTAAAGTTGATATTGCTCTACTGAAGTATATTTATTCAATAGAGAATAGCCGGATCGCTGTTAAAGATTTTTTAAAAAGATAGAGAAGATCGTCTTTTTTTCAGATCCAACGTATGTACTTCAGAGCAGCGCGGTCGCATGAGCACCGGGTGTTTGGTTAATCGATAGGGTATGTGTGGGTGGGTTCGCTACGCTTATTTACGGCTTAGGTAGATCTGCCGTAACTGGTGAAAAGGATTTTTGTATCTTGGAAATTGGTTCGTCTTAATTTTTTCTATGACTGTCAACCCGTTAATATTCTCAAATAATCCCCGATACCGGATCACCCGGCACTCCTTGTTCTGGCTGTTATGGATCCTGTATTATACGCTCTTTTCCTCTCTGTACTGGCAGAACAAGTATGGCTTCAGCAAAAGGTTCCTTTCTTCGCTGGTGGAAGTGAGTCTGTCCACGCCGTTGGACATGATCTTCTGTTATTCGATCATCTATTTTCTTCTGCCAAAATTCCTGTTCAGGGGCCGCTATCTTCAAATGATCCTGCTATGGCTGGTGTTCAGCGTCCTGTTCATCTTCGCTTTCCAGACCTATAATCACCATGTCGTTCCGCTCATCCGCAGGGCCTTCGGGATGCCCACCCCCGTCTTTTCCTCTAACCTCTACTGGGTATTCCTGGATCAATTCTACCAGATCAATATGGAGGGCTGCCTGGCTGCCGCCATCAAGCTGGGGAAGATGTCCTTCATCAAGCAGCAGGAATTGGATCTTATCAAAATGGAGAAGCAAAAGATCGAGCCCAGCCTGGAGGAAGGTAAGATGTTGCCGGTATTCCTGATCAATGCCTTAGACCGGGTAGAGCAGCTCTCCGTGAAAAGGCCCACCCTGATCCCGGGGATGGTCAAAAAAATAAAGAACCTGTTGTTATACGTGATCTATGATAATAACCAGTCCAGCGTGAGCCTGGAAAAGGAATTGAAATTATTGGAAGAGTATGTAGAATTGGAAAAAACGGGCATTGCGGAGAACCTGCGGATCGTCATAAAGATCACGGGGAATTCCGGGGGTGAGCGGATCGCTCCTTTTATTATCCTGCCTCTGGTAGAAAACGGTTTCCGGCAGTTGTCCCAACTGGATATGCAGCATAAGTTCATCGATCTGGACATAAAGGTACTGGAAGGGAGTTTCTATATGCGGCTCGGCTGGAGTAAGCCTGTGGATACGTCTACGCTCACGAATGGGGTGAGCGCCTCGCTGCAGCATATTGATAAGCGTCTCGATCTGCTGTATCCGCAGAGTCATGAAATGAAAGTGGTGATCACCGCCGATCAGTTCATGGTGGATCTGCGGATCGATCTGCACAGGGCGATCAATTGAGGCTATTGCGGTAGGATGTCCTCAACGGCACTATATTTTCTCATGAGCCATGGCAAAGCCTGGCATTAATTCTACTTTCAGCCTTGCATCTTATCAGCAGTAGGAACAGCTCGAAAATAAGGCGCCTTTTGAGGCATCCTACCGCAATAGCCCGCGGATAGGGCAGGTGGCTTTTGAGCATCGTACCGCTGCGAGCCCGCGGATAGCGCAGGTCGCTCTGCATTAAGGAATTGGCATAGATGAAGCATATAGACTTTTAGTGAAATTCGTTATATTGCTTTATGTCAAAGCAACTACCCCCGGCTGTTCCGCAACTGTCCCGTACTTTAGGCCCGGTGATGCTATGGGGACTGGGGGTCGGCTATGTTATTTCCGGGATGTATTTCGGGTGGAACCTGGGACTGGCTGAAGGCGGTACGCTGGGATTGGCCATCGCTACGGCAGGGATCATCCTTCTTTATATTACGTTTACCTTTTCCTATACGGAACTGGCCTGCGCGATACCCCGGGCGGGAGGCGTATTCGACTATGCCACCCGGGGACTGAATAAAGAGATGGGTTTTATCGCCGGCATGGCCCAACTCATTGAATTTCTTTTTGCTCCTCCCGCCATTGCGGCCGCGATCGGCGCTTATTTTCATATTTTCTTTCCCCAGTTCTCCGTCAGCGCCATTGCCGTTACCGCCTACCTGTTGTTCACCGGATTGAATATTTATGGTGTGAGGGCCGCAGCCGTCTTTGAGCTGATCATTACGATCCTCGCGGTGTTCGAACTGCTGTTGTTTGCGGGCATCACTTTTCCGCATTTTAAGAGCGTGAACCTCCAACATAACAGTTTCCCACACGGCTGGGAAGGGGTGTGGGCTTCCATTCCCTTCGCCCTATGGTTTTTCCTGGGACTGGAGGGTGTGGCCAATGTGGCGGAAGAGACGGTGCGTCCGCAGCGGAATATATTACTCGGGTTCGGGTCGGCCCTTGCCACGCTTGTGATCTTATGCGTACTGGTATTTATTTCTTCCGTCGGGGTCGCCGGATGGGAAGCGATCGTCTATCCTACCCCGGGTGCAGAACCTTCCGATAGCCCGCTGCCCCTGGCCCTGTCGAAGATCACGGGTACGCAGGGCTGGACCTATCATTTGCTGATCACCATCGGGCTGATGGGGCTGGTAGCTTCTTTTCACGGTATCATCCTGGCTGCAAGCCGCGCAACTTTTGAGTTCGGGAGGGTACAATATATTCCCCGGGCTTTCGGTAAGATCCATGGGAAGTTCAAAACGCCTGTGAACGCCCTGCTGATCAATATGGTCATTGGCATCATCGCACTCTTATCGGGAAAGACCTCGGAGATCATTACCCTGTCCTGCTTTGGGGCCCTGTCGCTCTATATCCTGTCCATGATCACGGTACTGGCCCTGCGAAAAAAAGAACCCGGGCTCGAACGTCCGTTCCTTACCCCCTTTTATCCTGTTTTTCCCCTCGTCGCCCTGGCGATCGCCGCCGTATCCTTAGTGGCGATGATCACCCTCAATATTAAATTATCTTTGATTTATTTTTCGATACTGGCCCTTGCCTATATTTGGTTTCATTTCTTTGTTAAACCAACAAGTAATGCGCAACAAACAATCGCTCCCTGAGCTGCTACAGCAATTGACGGAAGGAGGGACGGAAAAGGTAAAGCTGGCCATTACGGATATCGATGGCATCCTGAGAGGGAAAGTGATCAGCTTCGATAAGTTCCGGTCGGTGGTGGAAAAAGGCTTCGGCTTTTGCGATGTGGTATTCGGATGGGATGCCGTCGACCAGGCCTATGATAATGCCAGCTACACCGGGTGGCATACCGGCTATCCCGACGTAACGACCGTGATCGATATCCAAACTTTCCGGGAAATACCCTGGGAGGACGGGATGCCTTTCTTCCTGGCCGATTTCCGGGATGCCGCCTTGCAGCCGCTGCCCATCTGCCCCCGGGGTCTGTTGAAGAAAACCATACAGGATGCCCTCGACGCGGGGTATGCGCCTTTTTTCTCCCAGGAATTCGAATGGTATAATTTCAAAGGGATTGCGGGTGGGCTGGATACCCGGGCGCTGCACGAGCTCGAGCCGCTGACCCATGGCATGTTTGGCTATTCCATCCTTCGTGCCTCCCAGGGGAGCGCTTATTTTAATGATCTGTTCGATCTGCTGAAAAAATTCGGCGTACCGCTGGAAGGATTGCATACGGAAACGGGTCCCGGTGTTTATGAAGCGGCTATCTTATATGCCGATGCGCTGGAGGCCGCCGACCGTGCCGTCCTTTTTAAGTCGGGTGTGAAGGAGATCGCCTACCGGCATGGGGTACTGCCTACTTTTATGGCCAAGTTCAGCGAATCGCTGCCCGGCTGCAGCGGTCATGTGCATCAAAGCCTCTGGTCGGCGAACGGGGAAGAGAACCTGTTCTATGATAAAACGTCGCCGACGGGCATGAGCGCGCTGATGGAAAGTTATATAGCGGGGCAGTTGTTCTGCCTGCCGCATATTCTTCCTATGTATGCTCCAACCGTGAATAGTTATAAGCGTCTTGTCGAAGGGGCCTGGGCCCCGACCACGCTGACCTGGGCCATTGACAACCGGACCACGGCCCTGCGGGCTTTACCGGGAGGCGCCACCTCCACGAGACTGGAAACAAGGGTAGTCGGATCGGACTCCAATCCCTACCTGGCGATGGCCGGCTGTCTTGCGTCCGGACTCTATGGTATCCGCAATGAGCTAAAACTTACGATCCCCGCTACGATAGGCAACGGGTATGCCGATAAAAAGAATGGCGTACTGCCGGGAAATCTATGGGAATCGGCCCAGGCGATGAAACGGTCTGCTGTAGCCCGCGAGCTTTTTGGAGATGCCTTCGTCGATCATTTTACCGGTACGCGGGAATGGGAATGGAGACAGTTCTCGAAAGAGGTAACGGACTGGGAATTGAAACGCTACTTAGAAATAATTTAGCGATTTAGGGATTTCATGGATTTTAGGGTTGGGAGCCTCCTTCGCGTGGCGCTACGGCGGCCGAGGGATTTTGAGATTTGCAACAAAAAAATTGATATGACAGACTTCAATAATATCCGGCAATATAATTTTCCTACCGTTATACGTTTTGGCGCGGGAGCCGTAAAAGAGTTAGCCCCTCATTTAAAAGCGAATGGATTGAACAAGCCGCTGCTGGTGACCGATCCCATCGTAGCACAACTCGGATTTTTTAAGGAGATCAAAGATAATCTTACGGCTGCCGGACTTTCCGCAGAGGTCTTTTCAGAGATCCATAAGAATCCCGTGAAGTCGGATGTATTAAAAGGCGGCGACGCTTTTAAAGCCACCGGCAGGGACTGTATCGTCGGTATCGGAGGGGGGGCGGCCCTGGATGTAGCGCGGGCGATCGTCCTGAGGATCCACCATCACCGGGATCTTTTCGACTATGATGACCTGATCGGCGGGGATCAATATGTCACGGAAGAGGTGCCTTATTTTATTACCGTACCCACCACCAGCGGCACCGGTAGCGAGGTGGGGCGCAGCGCCATTATTTCAGAAGACGATACGCATCGCAAGCGGATCCTGTTCTCGCCGAAATTACTGGCAAAGATCGTTTTTGCCGATCCCCTGCTGACCATGGAACTGCCGGCTTTTGTCACGGCCGCCACGGGCATGGATGCCCTCACGCATAACCTGGAGGCCTACCTGGCAAAAAATTATCATCCTATGTGCGAAGGGATTGCCCTCCAAGGGATCGCATTGATCGATAAAGCCATTGTGAGCGCCGTACATACACCCAACCTGGAGTCGAGAAGCAAGATGATGATCGCTTCCCTGATGGGGGCCGTTGCTTTTCAGAAAGGACTGGGGGTCGTACATTCTTTGGCCCATCCTTTGTCCTCTTTGCTGGATACCCATCATGGACTGGCGAATGCGGTGAACCTGCCCTATGGAATGAAGTTCAATATCTCCGGCAGCGAAGATAAATTCCGCAGGATTGCACGTACGCTGGAACTACCCCAGGAGACGGGTACGGCGGTGGTCGATCATTTATTCGAATTGAACCGGCAGCTCAACCTGCCCCTGCATCTCGGGGAGATCGGCGTCCGGGAAGAACATATCGAGGAACTTTCCGACCTGGCATTTGCCGATTTCTGCCATCCGAATAATCCAAAACCTGTCAGCCGGGAAGATTTTAAAAAACTGTACAAAGCGGCTTTATGAAGATAGGGTTGACTTATACCGGCTCCGACGAGAAGCATCGGAATTATGTGAACTGGCTAAAAGGCGATGATGAACTGGAAGTTGTCATGCTCCGGGCGGATGTTGTAGCCGACGGGAGTACGGGGACGGATCCTTTGGCGGGAGGGATCTCCGCGGAGGAGCTTTTAAAGGACTGCGATGCGCTGGTGTTATCCGGCGGAATAGATATTTACCCGGGCTTCTATGGGAAAGACACACAGTATCCGAACGGGCCTGTTGAATGGAATAAGGAGCGGGACCTCATGGAACGGGGTCTTTTCGAATGGGCCCTTGCCGACGGAATGCCGGTACTGGGGGTCTGCCGAGGGTTGCAATTGATCAATACCAGCCTGAACGGAACCCTGGTACGGGATCTCGGGGAGGAGCGAAATAAAACGCATCAGAATGAAGGTGCAAAAGATAAGCAGCACGGGGTAGCCGTAGAAGAAGAGAGCCTGCTCGGGGAAATAGCGGGAGAGAAAAGCGGGATCGTCAATAGCGCCCATCACCAGGCGATCGAGCGACTCGGGGAGGGCTTAAAAGTGAACTGCCGGGCGGTGGATGGCACCATCGAAGGAATAGAGTGGGAGGACCCTGCGGGCAAATCCTTTCTACTGGGTATTCAGTGGCATCCCGAAAGGATGTTTACGCAGCAGTTGCCGGACACCTTTCTTTATAGGAAGATCCGCAACCGGCTTATTGAAGAAGCTAAAATGAAAAGAATTTAACATGAAGATCATCAATCCCGCAACAGAGACCGTCATCAGGGAGATACCGGAAGATACGGAACAGACCGTAAGAACGAAATTCGAGATCCTGCGACAGGGGCAGGCTGCCTGGGCCGCCACTCCTTTGGAAAAAAGGATCGCCGTCATCGCGCGCTTTTACGAGCTGCTCGACGAACAGAAAGATGAACTGGCTGCGGCGTTGACGTCGGAAATGGGTAAGCCCTTGCAGCAATCCTACAACGAGCTGAACGGGGCGCGTAGCCGTGTACGTTACTTCCTGGACCATTCGGCTCAATATCTTGGGGAGGAATGGGTAACGAGGGAAGGAACGACCCTCGAAAAGATCGTATATGAGCCACTGGGCGTCATCGCCAATATTTCTGCGTGGAATTATCCTTATCTCGTCGGCGTAAATGTATTCATCCCTGCCCTGATCGGCGGCAATGCCGTCTTTTATAAGCCTTCCGAGTATTCGACGCTAACGGGCCTGCATATCCAGCGTTTGTTATGCCTGGCCGGGGTGCCTGACAACTGCTTCCAGTCAGTGATCGGTAAGGGGACGGTGGGAGCGTTGCTCCTGCAATTGCCGTTGGACGGGTATTATTTTACGGGCAGCTATCTTACGGGAAAATATATTGCGGAGCAGGTAGCACACCGCCTGGTGCCCTGCCAGTTGGAATTGGGTGGGAAGGATCCCTTATATGTCATGGAGGATGTAGAGGACATCGATAAGGTGGCTGCGGCGGCCCTGGAAGGGGTCGTGTACAACAATGGGCAAAGCTGCTGTGCCGTGGAAAGGATCTATGTTCATGAAAAGATATACGACCGCTTTGTTCAATCTTATACGGAGCAGGCAAGGAAGATGACGGTGGGGGACCCGATGGAGGCCGCTACGGAGATCGGTCCGCTCAGCAGGCAGGCGCAACTGGAATTTTTGCTGGCACAGGTTGGAGACGCCGTAGCCAAGGGCGCGCGATTGCTGTATGGAGGGAAAAAACTGCAGCGCAAGGGTTATTTTATAGAGCCGGCCGTTCTTGTGGATGTGGATCATACGATGAAACTGATGGTGGAAGAATCGTTCGGGCCGGTGATCGGGATCCAAAAAGTAAAAGATGATGCCGAAGCCATCGCCCTGATGGCCGATACGGAATATGGGTTGACCGCCGCTGTATACTCCAGGAGCTATGAGCGGGCTGAAGCCATCATGAAACAATTACGCACCGGTACGGTGTATTGGAATTGCTGCGACCGGGTGAGCGCCTCCCTGCCCTGGTCCGGCCGTAAACACTCGGGACTGGGGTCGACGTTGTCGTACCAGGGGATCCGGGCGTTTGTCCAGCCGAAGTCCTATCATATCCGGCCGGCCTAGCCTTTGCGGGGGTCTCTTTTCAAGCCTCTGCCACCCCTCCTGCTATTTTTTACTAAAACTTTGGGTACCGGTATAGCCCTTTGCCAACCTGTGTTTTACAGGCCCTGCCGGGTTTTGCACAGCCTGTGCATATTTAAATTATTTTTAATTCGTATAGTAGTTTAAACTTGAGTTGTCAGACTTTTTCTATAAGGGCCCTACCTGTAAGCATTTAACTACTTTAAGTATCTCTTATGGTAAAATTTTACGCCTTTTTAAGGAAAAACGGGAAGGGGCTGTTGGGGATGATCCTTGCGATCGGTATGATCCCTGTCGCCCATGCGCAGGAAGTGCTTGTTAACGGGGATGCGGAGAGCACACCGGTCGTTATTGCCCTTGGCCCCTGGGTGCCGGCGGGCACTAACCTGGGAGATAATACCGCAGCCGGCGGCGGAGCCTGGTATCTTCCCAGCGTGAATGACTATTATCCTACCGGGGCTATGCACGGGGGCTTTTTTTTCAGTGTTGGCGATCAGTTAATAGCCGGCAATGCTGCCCAACTGATCCAGAGTTCCCCGGATATATCCGCTCTTACGAGCACCGATGGCTCTTTCACCTTTACAGCCTATATGGCGACGCATGGCAATAGCGGCATCAACAGCGATATTGCAGCCATCCACATCAAGTACCAAAATGCCATCCACGACGTAATAAGCAGTTGGGATACTACTTTCCAGCCCACCGCCGCCAACGACAGCCTGTGGCATGCCGTCTCGCATAGCCAGAATTTCCTGGGTACCGATGGGATCCATTATGTAGAGATCTCTCTCGAAGGGGTCAACGACGACTTCGCGATCGAACCCGTCCATGTGTTCTTCGATTTTGTTTCTATGACGGCAGGGCCGCTATTGCCTATCAATTTACTGGACTTTAGGGCAAGGCAAACTCCGGAGAATACGGTGGCTTTGGATTGGGAGACCTCGCAGGAACAGAACAGCAGTTATACGGAGATCCAGCGCGGCTATACGGGGAAGGACTTTGTCACGATCGGCAGGGTGAAGGCGGCGGGTAACAGCAACCTGACAAAGAGCTATTCCTTTGTCGATGACGCCCCTCTTCCGGGAAATGCTTTTTACCGGCTTCGTTTTGTAGACCTGGATGGCAGTTTCAAGTTTAGTAAAGTGCTGGTGATGAATTCCGCCATCGCTGCGAAAGCAGTGCAGGTGTTAAAAAATCCATTCCATGATCATCTATCCGTGCGGGTAGGATCGACGGGTAGTGATCAACTCAATCTGACACTCACGGACCTTCAAGGTCGCATCTATATGCGTCGTGTATATTCTACACAGGCGGGTAATAATTTTATCGATCTGTATCCTTCCGGAAGTATGGCTGGAGGAATTTATTTATTGAACGTACGCGGCGCCGCTGTCAATCAGACCATCAAGGTGCTAAAGTATTAGCCTGATCGTACACTTAAAATGAGCGCAGGCCTGATCGTTAGACGGGGCCTGCGTTCTGGCGTTTAGCCAAAAAAGAGGGGGCAATAGAAATTGCCCCCGCGCCACAACTTTTTGTGACCATTCAAAACTAAATATATCAACTAAATAGCATACTTTTTTTTCGACACTTAACTGTCAAAAATACCATTAATAGTGGATTGAACAAATTTTTCCAGCGTACTATTTACTAATTACAGCAACAATTTGTCGGGGTTAGGGATAAAATTGAGAAATGCCTGGAAATTTGCCTTGTACTTCCGCTTATCCAGTTTATAGTAGAAAGCTCCTTTCTTGGAATTTGCCTTGTCTTTTTCTTTTTGTTTGATCAGCAGTTCGGTGGAAAGGACTTTACGGCTGAAATTCCGGTTGTCAAAGTTGGTGTCGTAGATCCCTTCGTAGAGGATCTGTAATTGGGGGATAGTGAATTTGGTGGGTAGTAATTCGAAGAGGATTGGATGCAGGGCTGCTTTATAGCGTAATTGTTTCTTTGCCAGCTCGACCATTTTTTTATGGTCGAAGATGAGGGAGGGTGTTTTTTTCAGCAGGAACCACTCCGGGTGATATTCCGTACTCAATTGTTTTTCATACTGATGGATGTCGATCAGGGCGAAGTAAGCGACGCTGATCGTTTGTTCCACCGGATCCCGCAGAGGGTCGCCGAAGGCGTGGAGCTGCTCCATGTATACGCCTTCGAGACCCGTCAGTTTTTTTAGCACCCGGTTAGCGGCTTGCTCCAGGCTCTCTTTTGGCCGGAGAAATCCGCCCATCAGGCTCCACTTTCCCTTCTCGGGTGTCAATCCCCTTTGTACTACCAATAGTTTTATATCATTCCCATCGAATCCAAAAATGATGCAATCTACGGCTACGAGGAAATGGGTTTGTCCTGAATAACGACTCATTGTATTAAATTAGTTATATGTCCAAAATACATGAAGCCCGGCTCAAGTGCCAAAATAAGGCATTTTGATCAAGTTACCAGAACTTAACGTATAAAGCCATCAGTATCAAAAGGGTTATAATGATCAGTATCAGGGTGGATGGTTTCACCCGGAACATTTCCTTATCCAGGATGAAGGCTTTGGGATTGATCTTAGGACCACCCAGGCTGATACCGATCATGACGATCATGGTGAATAAAAATGCCAATCCCATACAGATCAGGAAGGGTATCTGGTAGACCATGGTGGTGACTCCGTTGACGACTGCCTGCGTCTGGTAGGCCGTGTACAGGAAGGTGTTGGGTCCCAGTACCTGGGGTGCAAATTCATTAAAGAAGACGGAGAGTACGAATCCTGTGATCAGGCCGGCAATGGCGGCGGCCCCTGTGGTCCTTTTCCAGAACATACCGAGGATGAACATAGCGAATACGCCCGGGCTGATGAAGCCGGTGTATTGTTGAATAAAGGTAAAGCCTCCTTTTCCACCGATGCCCAGCAGGTCTTTCCAGGTAAAGATGATTGCGATGAACATCGAGAAGACGACGGCCTTCCGTCCTGTCCATACCATCTTTTGTTCGTCCGCCTTTATGTTGAAGTATTTTTTATAAATATCCAGTGTGAAAATGGTGGAAATGCTATTTACTTTCCCTGCGAGGGAAGAGACGATGGCCGCTGTCAGTGCGGCGATGGACAGGCCCTTCAACCCTGCGGGCAGGAAACCCAGCACGGCGGAATAGGCATAATCCTTTCTCCCGTCAGCTAATTGGAGGTGGCCGTTCTTATAGAGTACATATGCGGCGATACCGGGCAGCATGACGATCACGGGCATCATGAGCTTGAGGAAGCCGGCGAAGAGGATCCCTGTACGGGCCGTCTGTAGGTTGGCTCCCAGCGCCCGTTGGGTGATGTATTGGTTGCAGCCCCAGTAGTTGAGGTTTACGATCCATTGACCTGCGGCATACATGAGGATACCAGGCAGGACGAGGTATTTATCGACTTCCAGTTGGGAAGACGCAGCCGTAGGCTTGTGGAAGATCATTTTGAAATGCTCCGGCGCATCCTTCATCAGCGCCTGGAAACCGGAGAGGGCGCTGCCGCCCAGGCCGAACTTCTCTGATACGACGGTGAGGGCGAGATAGGTCGTGGCAAGGCCGCCGATGATCAGGACGCCCACCTGGATAACATCCGTAAAGCCGATGACCTTCATGCCGCCCAGGGTGATCAGGAGGGCGAAGATGGCCAGCCCGATCATGATAGGATGCAGGTAGCCGCCGCCTACGAGCCCGTCGATGGCTACGGCGCCCAGATAGAGGATGGAGGTGAGGTTGACGAATACATAGAGCAGGAGCCAGAATACGGCCATGATGAGGGCCACGGTGGAGTTATACCTTGTCTTCAGGAATTGCGGCATGGTATAGATCTTGTTCTTCAGGTAGATGGGGATGAACCATACGGCGATAATAATGAGGGCGATCGCTGCGATCCATTCGTAGGCAGCGACAGCAATCCCTGCAAAGAAGCCTTCTCCACTCATGCCGATGAATTGTTCGGCGGAGATATTCGAGGCGATCAGGGAGGCGCCAATGGCCCACCAGGTGAGGGAGCCTTCTGCCAGGAAGAAGTCCTTCGTATCGGTGACGGTCTTCTTTTTCCTTTGATAGATCCAATAGCCATAGGAGGCGACGATCACAAAATAGAAGCCGAAGACTATATAATCGGCCGTTACGAGAGTCTTGTTCATAAGCAAACTGGGCGTTAGATGTTATGCAAAAAAGGGGTGATTAAAAATTTGTCTGGCGGAAAAATGTATTTACCGGAAAAGCTGAAAATAAGCTTCATTCCAGCGCAGCTCGTTCCTGAATTGGGAGAGTTCCGTCTTCTTCCCGATCAGGGCGAACTCGATGCCTGCCATGTCCGCGAAATCCTGCAGGTGTTCAGCCGTCAGGTTCTGACTGTAACAGGTATGATGGGCGCCTCCCGCCAGGATCCAGGCGGTGCAGCCTGTCTTCATATCCGGGTAGGGCTTCCAGAGCACACGGGCTACGGGCAATTCGGGCAGGCTTTGAATGGGTGTTACGGCGATGACCTCGTTGACGAGGAGCCGGAAGCGGTTGCCCATATCGATGATCGAAGCATTGAGGGCATTGCCGGCTGCCGAATTGAAGACGAGCCTTACGGGGTCGGCTTTTCCGCCGATTCCCAGGGGATGGATCTCACAGGACGGTTTCCCGTCCGCAATGGATTCACAGATCTCCAGCATGTGAGCGCCGAGGACCATATTGTTACCGGGTTCAAAATGATAGGTATAATCCTCCATAAAAGAATTGCCGCCGGATAAGCCGCTGCCCATTACTTTCATGGCGCGCACCAGGGCTGCCGTCTTCCAATCCCCTTCTCCCGCGAATCCATAACCGCTGCCCATCAGTCGTTGTGCGGCGATACCCGGCAATTGGGTCATGCCATGAAGGTCTTCGAAGGTGTCCGTAAAACCTTTGAAACCGCCTTGTTCCAGGAAGGCGCGCAATCCCAATTCGATGCGGGCGGCATCTCTGAGGGCGGAATGCCGGTTGTTCCCTTTTTTAAGCGATTCGGCCAGCTTATATTTCCCTTCGTATTCTTTTACGAGATTGTCTACCTGTTGGTCCGTGATCTCACCGATGACTTTCACCAGGTCGCCGATCCCATAGGTGTTCACGGAATAACCGAATTTCATTTCGGCTTCCACCTTATCTCCATCCGTGACAGCCACCTGCCGCATATTGTCGCCGAAGCGGACAAAGCGGGCGCCCTGCCAGTCATACCAGCCTGCGGCGGCCCTGGACCAGGCATTGAGTTGATTGAGTACTTCATCATCCTGCCAGTGGCCGGTGACCACTTTCCTGTTCAGTCTCATCCTGCTCATGATAAACCCGAATTCCCGGTCACCATGGGCGCTCTGATTGAGGTTCATAAAATCCATATCGATCTTATCCCAGGGAATATCGCGGTTGAATTGCGTGTGTAAATGCAGGAGGGGTTTCCGCAGGGCCTTCAGTCCGCCTATCCACATTTTTGCGGGAGAGAAGGTGTGCATCCATGCGATGATACCGATACAACCGGGGGCCGTATTTGCATCTACACATACCTGGTAGATCTCATCGGGAGTTTTTACCGTGGGCTTGTACACTACTTTTACAGGGATCTGTGCCGCTTCGTTCAACGCCTTCGCAATGGTCTGCGAATGGGCAGCGACCTGCTTCAACGTTTCTTCTCCATATAAATGCTGGCTGCCCGTTACGAACCAAACCTCGAATTTTTTTAAGTCCATTTCCATCATGTACTGTATTTGTGGATATATTTTATTTAATTATTGACCATAGTAAGAATCGGGACCGTGCTTGCGCTCGAAATGTTTTTTGATCAGTGCGTCTTTCATCCGGGGAGGATCTTTCCTGATCTGTTCCGTCAGGAAAGCCATGTGGGCGATCGCTTCGAGTACGCCGCTGTTATAAACGGCTTTTTCCGGCGTCTTGCCCCAGGTGAAAGGGGCGTGATTGCCGACGAGGATCATTTCCACTTCTTCGTAGCTAAGACCTTTTACCTGCAGGGCGTCCATGATCTGGAAGCCTGTCTGGTATTCATAATTGCCCCGGATCATTTCATCGTTCATCGGAGCCGCGCAGGGAATGTCCACGGTAAGATGGTCTGCATGGGTCGTCCCGTAGAGAGGGATATCCCGTTGTGTCTGCGCCCAGGCCGTAGCATAGGTGGAATGCGTGTGTGCGATGCCCCCGATCTTTTCCCAGTGTTTGTACAAGACGGCATGGGTAAGGGTATCGGAAGAAGGGCGAAGTTTACCTTTGACGGTCACGCCTTCGAAGTCTACGATCACCATTTTAGAAGGAGAAAGTTCTTCGTAAGAGACACCGCTGGGTTTGATGGCAAAGACCCCCAGGTCGCGGTCGGCGGCGCTTACGTTGCCGAAGGTGAAGACCACCAGTCCCAGATCGGGTAACTGCCTGTTGGCCTGGTAGGCGGATTCCTGGATATGTTCGTATTTACTCATATGGTGAGTAGTGAGTGGTGAGGGGTGAGGGGTGAGGCTCCTTCGCCGAGGCTACGGCGACCGGGGGGTGAGTGGTCGATCTTTCGATAAAGGCGCCCAAGGCCTTGTATTTGGCGAAGCGGTCCGCATAGATGGCCACAGCTCCGGGGTTAGGCCGGTATTCGGCATCAAATCCCTGTCCCATGGCATTCATGGCGTCTTCCACTTTTTCATAGATGCCGGCGGCGGTAGCGGCGAACATTGCGGCGCCTACGGCACAGGTCTGTTCGGAGCTATGGATCCGGATGGGCATATCCATGACATCGGCCATCATCTGCATGATAAAAGGCGATTTTTTGGCTACGCCGCCGATGCCGATCAGTCCCTGTACGGGCACTCCTTCTTCATTGAAGCGGTCTACGATGGCCCTGGCGCCAAAACAGGTGGATTCGGCGACAGCCTGGAATACTTTCGGGGCATCGCTGCCGAGGCTCAGGCCTGAGATCACGCCTTTTAGCAATTGATTAGCATCGGGGGTGCGGCGACCGTTGAACCAGTCGAGGGCCAGTTCCCCGTGTTGTCCCGGAGGCAGCAGGGAGGCTTGTTTACTAAGCTCGGGGATGATCTTGTCCAGGGTCTCGGCCACCAATGCCCGGGCCGTATCGGCAGGGATCAGCGAGGACTGGGTCAATATATTCTTTAAAGGCCAGGCCAGGAGGTTCCTGAACCAGGCATAGGCGTCACCAAAGGCCGATTGACCGGCTTCCATTCCCATCATTCCCGGGATTACGGAGCCCGGCACCTGTCCGCAAATGCCTTTCACCAGTTTGCCTTCCACTTCGTCGAGCGGCGCCACCAGGATATCACAGGTGGAAGTGCCCATGACCTTGCTGAGATGGTAGGCTTCGATCTGTCCGCCCACGGCGCCCATATGGGCATCGAAGGCGCCTATGCCGATGATGACATCCGTCGACAGGCCCAGCCGCTGCGCCCATTCCGGGGATAGATGACCGGCTGCCTGGTCGGCTGTATAAGTTTTGTCGAATAAGCGGGCTCTGAATCCTTTCAACAGAGGGTCGAGGGAGGAAAAGAATTCTTCGGGCGGCAAACCGTCGAATTCGGGCGCCCATAGGGCTTTATGGCCGGCGGAGCAGACCCCTCTTTTCATGCGCGCTACATGGGTCCCTCCCGTCAGCAGGTAGGGGATCCAATCGCAGTGCTCCACCCAGGAATAGCATTCATTCCGGACGACGGCATCTTCCCGGAGAACGTGCAGCAATTTGGCCCAGAACCATTCCGAGGAGTAAATGCCTCCTACAAACCGGAGGTATCCGCTGCCTTCGCTTTCCGCGTATGCATTGATCCCGGCGGCTTCTTTTACGGAGGTATGGTCCTTCCACAGAACGAACATGGCATTGGGATTCTCTTCGAAGCCGGGTAGCAGGGCCAGCGGTGTGCCGGTCTCGTCTACGGCTACGGGGGAGGAGCCCGTGGTATCTACGGAAATAGCTTTAATGTTCTTTGCTACGGAGGGGCCGGCCTTTGCCAGGCAGGCGCGTATAGTCTCTTCCAGTCCTTCAATATAGTCCAGCGGATGTTGCCTGAACCTATTGACGGACGGGTCGCAATAAAGACCGTCTTTCCAGCGGGGATAATAAAAGACTGCGGACGAGATCTCCCGACCATCGGCGGCGTCAATTATAACCGAACGGACAGAATCTGTTCCGTAGTCAACTCCTATTACAAACTGTTCTTGTTTCATTCATATGACAATTCTTGTCAAAATAACATTTATTTTCTTATTTCGACAAGATTATTTTCTGGTAAAAGGAGGAAGGTAAAGGACTTCAGGCTTTCAGTGTTGACGGAAATTCGCCGATCATTAGCAAAAATTCACTGATCGGGACGTGCAGTTTGCCATTGCGCGAAGAGAGAAAGGTGATGGAAATAAAAGCGGTTCGCATCATTGTTTTAACTTTTAGGTACAAAACCAGTTCGGAACTTAGCCGGGGCAATGGGACCGTTAAAGGGCTCCAAGGGATTTTTCACGGAAAAGGGAGGGAGTCTCGCCGGTGAGACGTTTGAAAAAGCGGTTGAAATAAGCAGCGTCTTCGAAGCCGAGACTATATCCTACCTCTTTTACGGATAGTTCTGTGTGGAAGAGGACCCGCTTGGCTTCCAATAGGATCCTTTCCTGTATGAGCGTCGTGGCGGTGAGGCTGGTCTGTTCGCGGACCTTATCGTTGAGGTGCCCGGGCGTTACGTGCAACAGTTGCGCATAGTCCGAGACCTGGTGCAGGGATTCATATTTTTCGTTTACCAGTTCGGTAAAACGTTTGACCAGCCATCGGCTGTTGGAAGGAGGAGGATGGGTATTGGATTGGCGGGTATAGATCCGGCTGAGGCAGACGAGGAATATTTTCAGGTAGGATTGCAACACGCCTTTTTTCCAATCCTGTTGCTGACTATATTCTGCCAGCATCTGTATGAGCAGCGTATTGATAAAATTGAATTCCTGCTGTGTGGGTCTTAATTCATGCAGATCGTCGGGATTCCGGAGGATGGGTAGTTTTTTCCATGATCTTTGTTCATGGAGCAGGATAAATTCATCCGTGAAGGCGAGCAACACTCCATCGAGGGCAGCCTCTTTTTCTTTGAGATGGACCTGGTGGGGAACGGTAAAGTAAATATTACCCGGGCTTACTTCATGACGGATAAAATCTATCCAGTGATGATTGTTTCCTTTTTTCACCAGGAAGAAGAAATAATAATCCTTTCGGTGAGGCAGGAATAAATATTCCGGGCGGGGGGTGGAGCCTCCTTCTACTTCTTTGATCTGGAACAGGTCGCTGCCTTCCTCGGCTGTCCGTTGCAGGGAGTAATGCGGAATGTTCTTTTTTTGTCGGGTCTCGTACAAGGTTTGGCGATTAAGAGGCCAAGTTAAAATGAATCATTGATAAAAGGAAAGGGTACGGATGAACCGTACCCCTGACACATTAAATTTAAATTAAATGCAGAGCCGTAACCAAAATTTTATACTGTTAGTAAGATACGTAAAAATTATTTTATGATACATTATACTGATTAAAAAATATGCTTTACGTATTTGATTAATTCGGAAAATATTGATTGCTAGAAGTTTATCTTCGCTTTACCCTATTGGTTATACCAGTAAATAGAGTAAATTGGCTTACCCTCACAAACCGCCGGAGAAATGGAAAACAAGATTAAAATTAACAGGATCAAGACTGTCCTGACAGAGAAAGATATTACGCACAAGGAGCTCGCTACCAGGGTCGGAATAGCGCCCAACAGCGTCACCAGGATCTGTAATAATGAATTTCAACCTACCTTAAAACTGCTTCGGGAGATAGCCCTGGCACTCGATGTCGATATCCGGGAGCTACTTATCACCACCCGTCAATCCTAACAGGTTTTTGTCTTATTAGGGCTGATTTTAATTAATAGCAGTGAATTTTTTACTGATATTGATTTTTTTAATATGATGTTCCTTTTGGGAGGACACCGGATGGCTATGTCTTGTGTGGAAGGTATGCCCTGTGCGAATTCGATAGAGTCGGCGTAGGATAATGAAAATTTAAAGTATTTTAGGGATATGAGAAAACTGATGAAAAGATCATCCCTGCTGCTGTCGGCGGTGTTCCTACTGCATGCATTCGCCTCCGCTCAAAAGGATTACCTGGCGGACAGCCTGAAGAAAGGTCTTTCCCTGGCCCATACCGATGCCGAAAAAGTCTTCTTACTCGACGAACTGGCCTTGTACTATTCCGGGCTGGATAATGATCTTGCCGCTGACTATGGCGCAAAAGCTATGGCGACGGCCGAACTCAGCCGTGACAGAAAGCTGATCGTTCGGGCCTACCTGCGTGACGGGGGGCGTTGGCTGACTATGGCCAGCCTGGCGAATATCGAGCTGGCGCTTCAAAGTTATCAGCATGCGGAAAAAATGGCCAAGGACAATGGACTCGATGAAGAATTGGGATATGTCTATACCAGCCTGTCAAGGGTATATCGGGCAAAAGGGGAGCATGATAAGGCCATAAATTATAATAACCAGGCTCTTTCCATCGCCAGCGGGTCCAACAGTGATTCTTTGAAGGTGGTCGCATACAATTCCATGGGGAATACCTACCGGATGAGGAATGAAAAACTGTTGGCTTTCCGGAGTTATCTCGAAGCCCTGAACGTAGCGGAAGTATCGAAGAAGGACGCCCTGCTGAAACTGGCCTATGCTACCCTTAGCGAATGTTATGCGGGTATAGAAGACTATGACAAGGCCATCGATCATAGCTTAAAGGTCATGGCGATCGACCGGAAGAATAATGACCGATACAGCCTGTTGGACGATTATAATAGTGTAGGGAGATTGTTCAGCGCGAAGAAACAAATAGATATAGCCCTGAGCATGTATGAGTCTGCTATCGCATTGGCCGATTCCCTACGTTACCATTCCTACAAGATCAATTCTTACCTGAACATCGCCAATATGTATTTTTCGAATCACCAGGTTGTAAAGGGTATGCAATACCTGAATGCTCATCAACAGGTATTGGATTTTTTTAAGAATGCCGGGCTGGGCTTTTACCTTGATGAAGGATATGGCAGTATCTATACGGCTCTGGGTAAATTGGATTCCGCCTATTATTTTTTGAAGAAGTCCGAGCCGGCGATAGAACAGAAATCCAATTATTTCGTCAAGTATAATTTTTACGAGCAGTTCGGAACTTTTTACAAGGCGAAAGGCGACCTTGCCAATGCGATCCTTTATTATCTGAAGGCCAAAAAGATCGGGGAGACGGTGAAGGATATTAGCTTGCTGGAATCCTGCGCCAAGAACCTGGATACTTTGTATGACCGTTCGGGTGACTACCGGATGGCCTATAAATACAACTCCGAATACAATATCTATAAGGACAGTATCAAGACCCTGGCCAAAGAGACGGATATGCTAAAGCTCGAAGTGGATAATGATAACAGGCGACGGGAAAGGCTGGCCAAAGAGGAAGAGGAGAATACCGCGCGGAAGCATAATATTCAATACATGGGACTGACGGCAGGACTGGCGGGGCTGTTCGTCGCCCTGGTGATGATGGGTTTCTTCGTGGTATCGCCCCGCACGATCCGGGCCCTGGGGTTCTTCTCCTTTATCTTTCTCTTTGAATTCATCATCCTGCTGGCGGACAAACAGATCCACGAATGGACGCATGGAGAGCCCTGGAAGATCCTGCTGATCAAAATATTCCTTGCGGCCGTCCTGCTGCCGCTGCATCACTGGCTGGAACATAAAGTGATCCACTACCTTACTTCGCGTCGCAAAATTTCCACCTCGGGCATGCCCTTTTTGGGGAAGGTCTTTAAAAAGAAATCCGCGCTGCCGCCGGAAGCTTCCTGAGAGAGGGGGGTAATGACTTGAATATCAGTGGGAACGAAAAAATTCGTGAAGACGTACTTTGAAAAAGGCATGTCGACGATGGCAGGATGTTCCCGGATGAGCGGGCGAGATCATTTGTTAAGTCTGTAAAACTCCGTAGGTAAAGAATTATATTCTCTTATTTTATTTTTTTCCGCATTTTATTCTTTTTTTTCAGTAAATTTGTCTAAAATAGCCAACATGGAATTCGTATTGGACAATACAGACCTGCAAATCCTGGAACTCATGCAGGATAATGCCCGCATTTCGAATGTGGATATGGCTAAGAAACTGGACATGGCCCCTTCTGCGGTATTGGAGCGTGTGAAGAAACTGGAACAGAAGAAAGTGATCCTGCATCATACGACCGTTATCAATCCCATTGCCCTGGGACAAAAACTACTGGCCTTTATTTTTATCAGGGCCTCCGATGGGATGGGTTGCAGCGTCACGGGCCCGCTCCTGGCTAAAATACCGGAGGTCCAGGAAGTCCACAATATCGCCGGGGATGATTGTTATCTCGTGAAGGTGCGGGTGGCGGATTCGGCTTCCCTGATCGATCTCATGCGAACAAAATTCGCTAAGATCCCGAATGTGCTTTCGACGAAGACAACCATCGTCCTGGAAACTGTAAAAGAGGAACAAAAAATAACGATCCCGGTCCCTGTTACGACCCTGGTCTCTAAAAAATGATCTTATGCCTTCTCCCGCAAACAAACCTGCTTCGACCCTGATGGTAGTCACCGCCTTCGCGATCGTCTACATCGTCTGGGGTTCTACCTATTTCTTTATCCGGCTTTCCGTCGAACATATCCCGCCCATGCTGGTGGGCGCCATACGGTTTGTCGCGGCGGGGATCATCATGTTACTATGGTGCGCGGCGAGGGGAGAAAAGCTTTTTATATGGAAGAATATGCGTCCTGCCATCATCAGCGGGCTATTGTTGCTGTTCTTTGGGAATGGCGCCCTGATCTGGTCGGAGCAATACCTTGCCAGCTCGCTGGCTGCGATCCTGCTGGCTTCGGGTCCTATATGGTTTGTCCTATTGGACCGGCGTAACTGGAAGGTCAACCTGCGGAGCAAGCCAACGGTGATCGGGCTGCTGGTGGGGTTTGCCGGGGTCTTATTGCTCTTTGGCGAGAAGCTGATGCATAGTCTTTCGGCCGCACCTACTGCCGGCAGCAACTGGCAGGTCATCGCCATGTTCGTATTGATCTTCGGTTCTATTTCCTGGGCTGCGGGGTCTCTTTATTCCAAATACAAATCGGAAGGCAGTTCGAATTCCGTCAATGCGGGATGGCAGATGCTGGCGGCCGGGGTCGCTTTTATCCCTGCAAGCTGGGCCAGCGGGGAAATATCCGCCTTTCATTGGCAGGAGGTCACGACGACTTCCTGGTTGTCGGTCTTTTACCTGGTAACGATGGGCTCACTGGCAGGGTACAGCGCCTTTATATGGCTGCTCCAGGTGAGGTCTGCTACCCAGGTGAGCACGCATGCTTATGTCAACCCCGTCGTTGCCGTCCTGCTGGGAACCTTGTTCATTGGTGAAAAAATGTCTCCCAGTCAATTGCTGGGATTAGCGATCATATTGGTCAGCGTCCTGCTGATCAACCTGGCGAAGTACCGGAAGTCCACAAACCCTGTCCAGGCAAACCCTGCCGGAGACCTAAAAGCAGGGAAAGGACAGGCTTCCCCCCATGGGGCGCCGGATGCCACAGATATACAAGGAATGGTTGCAAATGGAAAGGATGCGGTGTTTGAGCATTAAGATATAATTCGTTAATTTCGGTGTTCTATCCTGGTTTCTTAATCAACTTGCTGTCACTGTCACTGAAGGAGTTAAAAGAACCGCATAAAACACCCGGCAATGAATTATAACAGCGTCCTTGAGCAGGCACAGCAGTTTGTCCGATCTTTTTTTGATACGCATGCCAACGAGAAGCTTATTTACCACAACCGTGTCCACACGGAGAAGGTCGTAGAGGCTGCCTCCACTATCGGCCAGCATTACCAATTAGATGACCGGGATTTTTTTGTCGTGAATGTGGCCGCATGGTTTCACGATATCGGGTATTATCGCGGCGGAGCGGCTGACCATGAAGAAAAAGGCGCTGCTATGGCAGAGTCCTTCCTATCCGGAGTGGGGGTGGATGCTTCGACGGTGATCGCCATTAAAAAATGCATTCTGGCCACAAAAATACCGCAGACTCCGTCGGTGCTGCTGGAAGATATCGTGTGCGATGCCGATCTTTTTCATTTGGGAACGGATGAATTCGGGGAACGAAACAAATTGCTCCGGAAAGAAATGGAGGCCGTACAAAACAGAAAAATATCGAAGGATGAATGGCGCAGCGGTACGATCCGGTTCCTGGAGCTGCATCAGTATCACACCGACTATTGCCGGCTGCTATTAAATGAAAAAAAGCAGGAAAACCTTGCCAGGTTGAAAGCGAAAGAGCCCGATCCTATCTCCGTCCTCCTGCATAAGCACGAGAAAGCCGAGGAGCAGGAGGTGAAAGATGTTCCGCAGGAAAAGAAGAAGAAAAAGGAAGATCCGGGCAGGGGCATCGATACGGTGTTCCGCATCACCTCGAACAATAATCAAAAGCTGAGCAGTCAGGCCGATAGTAAAGCGCATATCCTGATCCAGGTAAATGCCATCATCATCTCCGTCCTGTTGAGTCTCCTGCTCCGTAAGATCGAGGATCATGTGAACCTGGCCGTTCCCTTCATCATCCTGCTGACCGTCAACCTGATCACCATTATTTTTTCGATATTGGCCACCCGTCCCCATATTCCGCAAGGCACGTTCACCAAGGCTGACCTGGAGTCGAAAACGGTGAATTTATTGTTCTTCGGGAATTTTTACAAGATGAGCCTGGAAGAATATGCAGGCGGGATGCTGGAATTGATGGATGACCGGGATTTTCTGTATGGCAGCCTGATCCGGGACGTCTATTTCCAGGGTATCGCGCTGGGTAAGAAATATCGCTGGCTCCGGCTGTCCTACAATGTGTTCATGTACGGCCTTATTCTTTCGGTAGTTGCCTTTATTATCGCAGCGCTGGCCGCTCCGATCCCCAAATGAACATAGGGGGAGAGGCGCTTGTTATATACCTTATCGATCATGCAAAACATTCTATTCAATATTGCCGAAGAGCTGGAAGGGGCCGAAATCATTGATTCTCATCTGAGTTTCCGCCCTTTTGTGCAATATCTCAAGCAGAGGAAGATCCACGAAAAGACGATGAAGGTGAAGTTCCTGGAATACGTGATCAATACCTTCGAACAGCGCCTGCCGGAGAAGGAGAAGGATGGTATCGAGGCCGGGGAGATGGGAAAATATGAGGACCTGCTGCAACTGATGTATGCCGCTCTTTTTCCTGCGATCGAAGATGAGACAAAGAACTTATGGTCCCTGAGCACTCCGATGAAACCGTGCATATTTTATGGAACGGACGCTTTTTACGGACTGCTCCGGGATAAGGAGACGGGCAAAATGCGGTCATACGTACTCGATACAGAGAAGAAAGTCCGTAAAAAGATCAATTTCGAGTTTATTTACTCGGTCGTTCTCAAAAAACTTTATCACTATACCTATCTTCCCGGCAGCAGCGATAAGAGCTTTGTTCATTCTTTCGTGAGTCCCCACTCAGGCTTATCGACTTTTTACCGGTTGAATATCGATACCCGCTTCGTGGATATTTTCCCGAAGCAGGAGCTTCCGGAACTGGACCTGGTGATGCTCAAATCTTACCTGCATAGGGAAGATGGCATCAACTATTTAAAGGAGCATCTTCCTTTGAACCTCTTCCGGTTCGAAGGGATCTCCGTGATGACGATCACCGATATTACGGCGGAGCACGTAGTGGAAAATATCAAGAATATCGTTCTCGACCGGGCCACCTGCGGCAGGGAGTCCTATCATAAGGAACTGGTCCGGCTGTTAAAGGCGCTGGTGGGTACGGCTTCGGTTGATTTCGGCCTGATCCCATCCCTGAAGGTCAACGGGCGACCGGCCTTCTCCGATGATATCTGTATCAACAGTATTTTGGGCGAGACGGCGAAAGAGCAAGGAGATGAGGAAGCAGCGTATATGTCGATGGCCGAAGAATATTTCCGGGACCCGAAGCTGATCTTTTTCGAGACGATCACGGAGCAGGATGAAGCGCAATTCTTTTTTCTCAAAGTATTGAAGCAACGGGGCGGGGTGAAAGCCTATGGATTGTTACCCGTCTTTTATAACAACCGCCTGGCCGGGATGCTGGAAGTCCATTCCAAAGAAGAAGGCGTTTTGAATCACGAGATCCTGGCGAAACTGGATAGGGTATTCCCTTTACTGGCGCAATTGCTCCAGCGCAACATCGATGATTTTGACGAACGGCTCAAGATCATCATCATGGAGAATTTTACCTCTTTACAACCTTCCGTAGAATGGAAATTCAATGAGGTGGCCTGGCATTTCCTGCGGGATCATAACTGGCAGGAAGATCATTCGGGGATCGAGAAGATCTATTTTAAAAATGTTTTTCCTTTATACGGCGCGGTCGATATCCGCAATTCCACGCTGGAAAGAAATATTGCACTCCGTAAAGACCTGCAAATACAATTCAATATTTTAGAGAACACCTTATCCGAGTTGGGAAAAGAAGTGAATCTTGGTCTCGTGGACGAGCTGATCTTTAAAAGCAGGAAATGGCTTAACACCTCTCCGGAAGAACTGACCACGGCCGGGGAAATGGACCTGAATGATTTCCTGAAGAACGATATTGAATTATTCCTTCGTCATTTCAGGGAAAGCCGACCGGAGACGGCCCCCATCATCGATCCTTATTTCGAGGCGATCGACGAAGCCGAAGGGATCGCGTTCGAATACAGGCGGGAATTGGAAAAGTCCATACAAATGATCAATAAGACCATCAATCGTCATTTGGAGGCAGCCAATAATGAATTGCAGCAATCCTACCCGGCCTATTTTGAAAAATTCAGAACGGATGGCGTAGAATATGATATCTACATCGGACAGTCCTTTGCGCCCGATACGTCCTTCGATATCCTTTACCTGAAGAATCTCCGTCTCTGGCAATTGAAGTCCATGGCGATCATTGCCGGGCTCACGCATTCCCTGCTGCCGGAGATGCCCGGTCGACTGGAGACGACCCAATTGATCTTTGTGCATTCGGGGGCCATCGACATCAGTTTCCGGAAGGATGAAAGAAGATTTGACGTGGAAGGCGGCTATAATATCCGCTACCAGGTAGTAAAGAAGCGGATCGACAAAGTACATATCAAGGGTAGCAGCGAAAGACTGACACAGCCGGGGAAGATCGCCGTGGTGTATTTTAATGAAAAGGAAGCGGAAGAATATATCGGGTATATCCATTACCTGCAGGAGAAAGGGATCCTGCGGGAGGATATGGAACACCTCGAACTGGAAGAACTCCAGGGTGTAAACGGATTGAAGGCGATACGGGTAGGGGTGAGGGTGGAGAAGTGATCTTGAGATTTAGGGATTGTGAGATCTGGGATTGCGGGAGAATGCGGACATCAATAATAAAAAATATGGCGAGGCACTACGCGGGCAAGATCGTTTGTATCTTTTGCTTTCTCCTCTTTACGGGATTTGGGAGCTGCCGGGAGCCGGAACCATCCGGGAGTGAATCCCCGCCAGGGTACAACCTGAATAAACCCACGACGAAATTCGTCATGGACGACGCCCTGCATGAGATCTCGGGGATCG
>Ga0307516_10001324_pt1 | contig 34347 bp, 47 predicted proteins | sample 19_EM_MG_FD_203310 | JGI IMG/M metagenome (GOLD analysis project Ga0307516, IMG submission 203310) | Populus trichocarpa ectomycorrhiza microbial communities from riparian zone in the Pacific Northwest, United States - 19_EM | ecosystem: Host-associated > Plants > Roots > Unclassified | place...
CTTCTGACACACCTCAAGATAAAAACTTATACAAAACAGACAATGCTTTATCAGAATATAATATTTTACAATTGTCTTCTGAATTATATTTTACTGTGGTCAAAATATTGAAATTTCCCATGTGTTACCAGCTTCATTGTCGAGGTAAGGTTCAGGCTCGGCGGCCTTTGGAAGAGATCAATGCCAAAGTTGGCCAGTGGACCCACAATGGGCAGATAGCCGCTCCGAATTCACCGGCGGTTGGGAGTGCTCAGGGCACAGCAAGAACACGTGTTGGTTTGTTTCGCACCTACAGTGGCTCTGCTCGGCGACTATCTTCTGCCATTGCTCTAACAGTCGACGAGAGAGACTGTATCATGCAGATGACACTCGTGAACACGTTTAAAGAAAATTCTATTCCGCATAGCAATGAAGATGACGAGAACTGGGCTGTTCATCGTTGCAGACTGATCCATCGTTCATAAAGCTTCGTGTTCATGATGCCCTCCCGGCCTCTAATATTTCGACTTTGTAGTGGTTCACGCGTTCCCGCTTCGTCAGAGTACTAATACCATGATAAATGGTCGTATCGTAGGGGCTGAGCTACGAGAGGTACCACCAGAACGCGTGAGTCACGTATTGAGTCTTGCTCTTTTGTGGCTAAATTTCATGTCAAGCTACCTGTATGGGGTCAGCGGTGGACCAACCCTCGTCGTGCTCTTGGTCCAAGCCAAGGGTACAAGCACGAGTTCCGTTTAGATGGAGACACGGAAGGGATTTCTGTGTTAACTCTTAACGTCCCGAACGAACTCTTGGTCACACCAAATACTGAACACGACCACTCTATCTCCAGTTCTTTCCCTCCATCTCTGCTGTTTGCTCCTTGTTCTCGCTTTGACCTTACTTTTGGGGATTCACTGCACCAGGACGTGCTTGCTACTCCCGATACATCCAATTATGCGGACCATCTCGACCATGCCGACTGTTCGCAACAGCAATCCTCGTTATTGAACATGGAGGCTTTTTCAAATCGTTTTATTGAAGAGATGCCTGAGCTATCTAACCGCTCAGGATTCCGATTTGACAGTCGGAACCAGGACGACCATCAGATCACTCCTAATAACTTTGGGGCTTTATCTGCGCATGATCCATCACTTGCAGGTGTTGCACGACGTCCCTTGACATTTCCGTCAGATCGTCAATTTCCTGCACATACTCGGATCGCCTTTTCATGTCGTGTTCCCACTACCATACCTGAAGGAGAATCGATGCAATGGAGCACTTCACTACCACACGAAAATATTTCCCGAGGTTCCCCAGCACTTTCTTTGCAGTACGACAGCCCAGTCATCTCGTCGTTTGGTGGGTACACCATACCTCCTCATCTAATATCCGGAACGAATGCGGCTTGGCATAACCAAGCTAACGAGGCCACCTTGGGCCCAGCCCTTTGGGGGCCACCCGATTTATCGACTCTGTCGGCTAATGGAGCGCCTGTATGGCCTGCAGGATATGGGCCTGTTCCGCAATCAAGTACCGTGTTGTCACAGTCTTCAGGATCGATTTGTCCAATCATTCCTGATTTTGACCCGTTGCGTCTCTCTCCGCTAGAAGTGGGGTTATACGATTTTCCTTCTTTCGGTGCCGAGTAAACTTTCGGCTCCACCGTACCGGGAGCACTGGCAGTGATGCCCCTCACTCACCTTGTCTCGACTTCGTTCTTTCAATTATCCTTAATATTATTTGTTCTTATCAGAATAACGTGTCTTTTGCTACTCTGGTCGGAGAGTATAGTACTATCATATACTCTATTTCTTCGATCTAGGCTGTTGGTTAGCGGCTACGCCACTCCCTTGCACATTATACTACCGTTCCCATGTTGCATTTTCTCCTAGAATTCTGGCCAACGCCAGGCAATCAAGCGGTATGCATTATGATCCGCTCACTTCAATTGTCCGCCTCCGTTAGCACTGCTTATTTAGCAGAGACTTCATATCCGAATAAGGACCCCAATCGATCACACTGTTGGCGCTGAGTCGGGATCCATAACGCCGTTAGACCGTGTTCCTCGACAGCTGGGCGTGCCCATCCCAGCTTCACAGTGGCTTGTCCAACGAACTACCATGTCACAACCAGTGCATCCGGGACCAAGTGCCAATCCCGACGAACCACCACCTGCATATTCAGTTGGTGTCCCACAGCAGGGACCACTGCCGTCACCACATTCACCACAGGAGGCAGCACCAGGGCATTATCCCTACAGGGTACCCACACTTTTCAATGCCCAATCTGGTGGCCAATGCGCACCTCATCCGCGTTTTGGACCCACACCACTCGTACAATCGGAGCCTACGCTTGGCGTACTGCCCTACTATGACCCTCAGTCACCTCACTCAATGGAGACCGCTCTCTCCCGAGCGAGATGGAGATTTTTTAGCGCTGCAGCATGGGCGATTGGAATATTATTGGCCATGCTAGCTCTTGCAACGCTCAGTGAGCGGGTGGACTCGTAGGTCCTCTTGAGCGGCTCTTTCACCTTATCATCTCAAGGCTGTCCAGAGTAGTGCCGTAGATCGCTGATGCAAGGCTTGTTCTGACTGGACTACATATGTCATGTTCGTGCACTCTCGATTCATTGACTTTGACGCAAACCCATGCAGTGTAATTACGCCCTTCATGTCTCCAGCATAGTATTTCAAGTAACACGTAGTAATTTTTGTATGCACCACGTCGTAGTTAACGTTGGCTGCTTTGCTACACTGTATTATCGACGCTATATCCATGTATGTACTCACTTGGTGTTCTATGTGGGTCAGGTTTATGAAACATACGGAGGGTAACCTCAGGAATTCTAGAAACTCAAGTACATAGCACGAAGAGTCCCTCGAAAGTCGCCTCATGCAAACCAGTGTTGGACCCATTGAAAGACCGCGTGCAGCCTGCACACCGAGGGATACGGCAGGTGTGGGGGTGTGGGGATGAGATGGATCCATATATCGTTAACTGACGAGTTCATTACTCGAGGGGGGTCACCAAGACCACCCTTTGCATATTACCAGCTGTTCAAACTCTCACCTTGACCAAGTGTCGGGCTCAACGATGAGCAACCTCATGGGCTGGTTCCTCCATGTTCGCCTTGGTGGCACTGATCTCTCGGACATCCATGCCCGTCGGCCCACTTCGTCCATCAAGCAACCAGCCCTTTGATGTTTTGGCTCTGAGCAGTGAAAAGGTTCGAGCGTGGGAAGAATTCAAGGTTAGGGTCCGTGCGTGGGAAATGTCGTGACGGTGTGACACAAATATTGGCGAGTTTGTTTTCAATTTTTCGGTTGATTTGTGTCGGCCCCGCGCGCCTTCTTTTGCTCCTTCACACTTTGACAACTCGATCGCCATCGACTGCCACAGCGAACAAACACTCTTCGTCGCCGTGTCACACGACTAGCTCATACTCTTTGTCGTCGCTCTGGTGGCACCTCCCCCTTGAAACACCCTTTTTTATTTATCAATCCCCACGCGTCGTCTTTCGCCGCCCTCGCTCGTTGTCGTCGTCGTGGTGCTCCCCAATACCATCCTCTGGCATCCCACACACATACACCATCTTCATCGCCCATTTTCAACCCATTGTATCCATATCAGCAGTCCTAGCGCTACCTCCCTTTCCACCCCCCACTTCCCTTCTCGCTGTCTCTGGCTGTTGATGCTCCAGTAATAAGACCGCTACAGATATCTTCCTCCGCTTGTAATCATTTGCAACCTTTCAACCTGGCGTCCTCAGTTTCAATGTCGTCAACTTCTCACCCCCAGGGTCTCGAGGAAGACCTCATCAACCGCTCTCTGCTAGACTCCCTCGAAGCTCAGGGCGATGCAGAACCTACTCACCTATCTCCACAACCACGGCCTGCCATGTCGCAACCTGATTTCTCAATATCAGATTCGAGTGTTTCTTCCCCAAAGGCTCAGGTCATATTATTTGCTATGCACCGCTCTGATTCCGCGGCTAACATTTATCGTACACAGAACGACATATTTCTTCGCCCTCATATTTCTCAACATGTCGATAATAACAATATCCAAACTTCAGAGTCGCTGTTTACCCAAGGCGGCAGTCAATCCTTGTACAACAGTGCCAGCAATCTTCACCTCGCCCCTGATTACCTCTCTGATTCCGACACTCTCCCCCTCAAACACTCTGAGGCGCCCAAGTCATCAACCGATCTCAATGCCGGTCCTTTTAGGTCGTCATTCGGTGCATTCAGTGGAATGAATGGCACCCATACTCAGGGCAGCTCTGTACCTCCTAATGTGTTCCGCATGCGTCAATCCGACACCCTCCCGTCTAGTTCCCAGTCATTTGGCGCTCCATCCGAGAGTCACAGTACCCATCAACCCTTACGGTTAAAGCATCAACTGTCTCAGCAGTCTCACCAAGGGTCATCTTTGCCGTCGGCGACCTTCGAGCCGCGTAACGTCGATTTTACGGGTAACCTACCGTTGAGCAATAAGCCCTCCCAATCCTTCACACTGGACCCCTTCGGTCAGGCACATTCCGTGAAATCCCAATTACAGCCACAAGCACACGATTCTTTCCATTCGCTCTCCCACAACGCCTCTGCGGCTCAAGTACCATATCTCAACGGTGTCCACGTCCAAAGTCAGACCCCCTATGGGCCGCATCTCCAGTCTAATGGGAATCCCGTTGGTAGCTCGAGAGCCATGGCAGCTGGTAGCCAGTCGAGTGCCCTTGAACCGCCGGGGAACCAACAGGAGGAAATCTCCACTATTTTTGTGGTTGGGTTCCCTGATGATATGCAGGTTAGTATCTTCCATTGTACATGATTGTTTCGTTTAACTGATTTCACCCAGGAACGCGAGTTTCAAAACATGTTCACTTTCTCCCCAGGTTTCGAGGCTGCTACCCTGAAGATCCCGAACAAGGAATACACCGCTTACGGATCAAACGGGCATACTGCCAACCAACCTCTCCGAGGGGGATCATCCTACGCATCCTACCTTAATTCTGGTCAGAATGATCCTTACAACATCGTCACCGTCAATCAGGGCGGTGTTGTAGTGGATAATGGACGAGATGGTCCCACTACTTCTTGGCCACCTCTTGCCGTGCCACTTGCGGATGACCCTGGTCATTTTCAGGGAGGTTCTGGTGGTCAACCTCCTCGTAAGCAAATTATCGGTTTTGCCAAGTTCCGCACTCGTCAGGAGGCTCTCGAAGCCAGGGACGTCCTTCAAGGCCGCCGGATAGACGTCGAGAAGGGTGCGGTCCTAAAGGCGGAGATGGCGAAGAAGAACTTGCACACGAAACGTGGGGTGGGCATCGGCAACACCAACTCCAGCGGTGGAAGTATCTCTATCAACGGCGTTGGTCCCCTTGGGAACATGGGGAACAATGTCGGGGGTCTTGCAAACTTGAGTGGCCTTAACGTTACTCCGGACACGTTGGCAGGACTCACAGCAGGATTGAGTCTCAATACCAATATCGGCCTCAATACTGTGCCCTCCTTGAATAGTGGTGACTCTCTCACTACTCGCGAGAGTTCGCTAGGTGCCTTGTACCGGAGCGTCGCTTGGCGTGATGGAAGGCTCGGAGATAGCAGTGAAGAGGAGCGTGAAAGTCGTGATGTTGATCGGGAAAGGAGGAGGGAAGCCCTGAGCGCTATGGGCATCGGCATGGGATTGGGAACTCGAGGAGCTCGCGAACGTGCACTCGCCGAAGAAGAACTTCGGAGGAAGGATATTAAGCAAGCTCAAACTGACGCGCTCCGGATGCTTCAGGGACATACTACCTCATACGACGCTTTCTATTCCTTGTCGAGGAACTCACAACCCGGCTTTCTCGCCTCTGGAAATGGCAGTGGCGATGCTGGACACGGCAGCCAGGGTCCAAGTCCCTTCCCAGGCAATGGTTATGGAACGATCATCGCTCAGACGTCGGTAAAGGATGAGGGTGTCCAGATATCTAATAGTCGCGAGGTATCCGTGGGTCCGTGGGATCATCCCTCTCCGCGCGAGCGTGATGCCGTAGGATATACAGGGCTAGCTTCCTTGTATGTGACACGGAAGGGCTCGGTTGTCCCTCCGAGGCCGTCGTCATCCCAGGATAACTCGCCAAAGTCCAGTCATGTATTCTCTCCGATATTGGATGATGAGGGCATGCTCCCCTCTCATCGGTCTGGTGCTCTGCGCTCCATACATTTCCAGTCGGTCGATGAATCCGTCCAGACCCAACTTTCCCGTCCATCGTTACCCCCTAGTAGTTCTGCATCCAGCGCCGGGGCTCCTGCCGAAGTGGATGGATCCGCGCCACTTGTTGTTAGCACCAGCGCCAAAGCTAGCACAGGAAGTACTTCGCCACAGCTCCCTTCCCCTGCTTCTCAGTCTGAATCGGGAGTGAGTTCCGCTGGAGGACACGCAGGCAGTCCTTCCAGTGCAGGTGGTCTCAATGGTACCAGTGGTTCTGGTCTGAGGAATGCTCTCGTCGACCAGAATCCCCCCATCAATACTCTCTATGTTGGCAATCTTCCTACTGGGACCGTTGGTGGCTTCCCTACTGGCCATCTTGAAGATAGTCTGAGAGAGCTGTTCTCACGGCGTCCAGGTTATCGTAAGCTATGTTTCAGGCAGAAGAGCAATGGGCCAATGTGTTTTGTGGAGGTAAGTTGTGGTAGCCCATATATTTGCCGCATTTTTTTTTAACGAGTTAATAGTTCGAAGACGTACATTATGCCACGAAAGCATTAAATGAGCTTTATGGTAATACCCTCGGTGGACTGGTGAAAAACGGCGGTATTCGCTTGTCCTATAGCAAGAATCCTCTTGGTGTACGAACGCCGACCAGTGCTGGCGCTGGTTCGTCGCTGCAACAGCAACAGAATGCTCAGCTGGGCAAGGCCTCTATGATTCCCGTTGAAGCATTCCAGCACCAGGCTTTCGATCCAGATTCTAATGCCGCCGCTATTAGACGTGAACCCTCCAACATCACTTCTCCCCAGCCTTCTGTCTTCGGTTATTCTCGGTCACCCCCACCCCCAAGGTTCTTCTCCCCGCCTCCAGCTTCGGGAAATTTTGGCACGGTCTCTTCGGCTGCGCCATTGAATGCGACCAACTTCCCGCGTGGCTCCCATCCGTTTGGGGTTTCCATTGGAGGCTCTGGAGGGGCTACGAACTTCTCGCCGTTTGGCCTTCCCCTTTCGTCACCTCCGACCCAGTCAAACGCACCTCCTTCGCATTCTATGATACCCGATCACCCGAACTCGGAGGTCACCCTTTCTCATCCTCAGCATTTCACGCATCGTGCTTTGTCCCCTTCATCTACCACCCTAGAGGCCGCCAGGGCCGGTTAAAGGGACAAACTATTAAGTCCCTCTATTTCACCCACACGCATGCATGCATCCAACACGAACATCTGCACGTCCTATATATCTGTACTTACCAGCCATGTCATGTTTGATTTTCCATTTTCATCCAATAGCTCTTTCGATCGCATGCCTTCGACCTTCTTGCGGACTGCCGTTTTCACAATACGTTTCCTCCCTTGCTTGGCAATCATTAATCGCAATCTCCCTATTGACATACTACAATCTGTTTCATTTGCCACGTCACTTGCTCCTTGCCATGTCACCATCTCTATTCCTATCAATGATATCTACTATAGTACTTTACCTCCCTTCCGTTTGTTCGCGTACTACGTAGCGTACTACCGTGCGTACCCTCTTCTGATACAGTCTTGCGTTTTGCATACCTTGTTCCCTTCGTCTTTCAGAACTTGGGTTTAGTCCCTAGCCGTATTAGTTCCCTCCGGTCATCGGTACCCTCCTGTATAGTACATCTACACTTTCTGAATGGTTTATCTCGCTGGATTGGACGGTGGCGTTGGCAATTTCATAGGTTGCTGAGCGCGTCTTGTTTGAAACAGCAAGTATGTATATATGTTCGCCAATATATTCAGCTGCTGCGTACCAGGGAAATCACTACAGTAATATTCCATCCCACTGGAAGAGTATTCCGAAGAAGTCTGACGGAGACATTCTTAAAAGGGGAATGACTAAATTTGGCCATTTGCCGCGGATCACGTGTTCTAATACACTGAACGACATCCAAGACCCCTGCGTGTAATCCACCTTGTCGCTCTGCCAGTGGGGCTCAGAAAGGTGAGCAGCCGCAGCGCAAATATTCCAGGGGTGAAACGCCTGAAAATGCATCGTGTCCGCTCTGTAAAGTAGGTTTTTCTTGACTCCGAAACGAACAGAGACTCTAGGATGAGCGCTAAGCCAGTGCTATTTAATATCATAGGGGAAAGAGGCCTGTGAAGGACGGATGCGAGTTCGTGGCATTTCAGAATGCCCCACGGAACAATGGTATGCAACGCTCGCGAACGTCGTCTGTGTCACCTGTGTCAGACGAGTTGACGCAAGGGACGCATGAACCACCACCGACGAAGAAACGTAAGTTTGTTGATGGGTCTACAACAGAAGCAGCACATGCTTACTTCTAACCTGGCATACCTACGCTTTACTCCTTTCGTGATGGAATTGCAGCAAAACGTGCCGAAGCGCGTCTTTGCCCCGCCTGCAACGAGCAAATACCCATCCGTCTCCTGCAAGCCCATGCCATACTCGAACTCCAGCGCGTAGACGATATCGCGCGGCACATTGGCGATGCAGAACCGTTACCCGAAGCAGATGATCTCGAGGAGGGGTGAGTGATTCCTATTTATATGTGATCTCCCGCTCAAAAATATCCATTCGTACGAACTGTAACCTGGCTATGCAGTCCAAGCAACAAAACGCGTCGGTCGGCCCTCAAGGCACGCCAGTCGCTCACCGCCCTCCAGCCAGCTCCTCGTCTCACCGCGTCCCGACCCCACCACAACACCACGACTCCTATCGCTGTCGAGCGTACTATTTCACATATCACCCGAAGGCGAAGGGCCCGCCAGACTCGTCTGCGCGAGCTTGCACGCGAGGAGGCTTCCTACTTCACAGAGGCAGGGGAGGAGGCAGGTGTAGCGTGTCCTGTGTGCGGACGGAACGTAAGAGGGGACAGGGATGTCATTGAGGCGCACGTTGATGCGTGTCTCGCGCACGAGAGTAGGTGCCTGGAGATTGAACGCAATGGTGTCATCGTGCAGGGGACGCAAGTGAGCGAGGATACGGAGGTGGACATTGATGGGGCTCTTGTTGTAAGCGGCGGCGGAAGCGACGACGGAGAGCAAAGAAGCGTACGCACGAGGGTGATTACGACCGCGAGCTTAAGGGGGACGGGTATCCATGTGCGAACACAAACACAGGACACAGAGGAGGATATTGATATCGACGGGACGGATGATTTTATCTTCGGAGATCCACAGTTTGGAGAAGAAGACGTGGTTGGACTTGATGACCACCTTGGCGATAACTCCGGGACTATTGACACCGACGGAAAGGTAGGAGAACGTTCGAATCACGACAGACAGCCCAGGAAAACATGGGGAAGCGAAGGCTCTCTCCTGAGTCGGGCACCGTCAAACTCACACGTGCCTGTGGAAAATGAATGGTCCGGTGGAAATATAATCTCGGATGCTGAAAATGATAGGTTTGATGTTGCAATTCTTGCTGCACGCAAGAGGGGTGATCATCTGACCCTAATAGCAGCGCTGGAAAATAAAATAAAATCCATCGTACGTCCCGGCTTCGTCATTTACTAGTATTGTCAATTTGACGATCTCCTCAGCCTTCAGCGCCGACGTGTCGCATTTGCCTGTCGCCATACGTTGATGCTACAGTATCGACTGGCTGTTGGCACACCTGTTGCGCGTCATGCTGGCTTAGATGTTTGGGTGCCACCAAATTGTGTCCTATGTGTCTGAGGATCACGAACGCCTCGGAGTTGAGGAGGATTTATTTGTAGGCTTGTATACGATGCATCTGCTATCATGTACATCATGTGCTTTCCCTGCATTACAACAGGACTCAACCACTTCCTTACACTAATTATATTAGAAATGACCGACGCAAATCCAAGAATCATGGATTCAGAGGATTCGATGCAACGGTGCGCTCCTACATGTAATTTCTGGAATGATTGCAGTTACCTCCCTCCACAGCACTGCCTCAGCTGATTCCAAAACTTGACTTCAAGAGGGCTGTCACGGAGCTTGGGAGGAGATACGGAATGTTCGATAGAATGACCTCAAACGACATTTCAACAGACTTGACTAACATATTCATGTCTGGCCCGAAGATAGTTATTTGGTCCACATGGCGTATCACCCAGCGGGTATAAAAATAAAGCTGTGAGTCATATACTAATAGAAGCTTTCCCTACCCAAGGGCAACTACCTCGAAGGCTTAACAGGCTGTCCCAATCTTATTATCTGCATCTGACAGGGGCGTGGTCACATCTGAGGGTTGAAGGGTGTGCGAACTCCCACGGCGCGTGGCAAAATAATAGAATTTCAAGCATACAAATGCTTACAGCGGTCTAAAAAGACGAATTTCTTCACTGGGTTGCCATAATAAAAAAAGGTCCAGATTGTTCGAAAAACGTTGGGGCTTGGGAACTGTTGGCTTGTATCAGCACCGTGTGCATCCCAGTTCAGGCTTCGGAAAATGAAAAGGAATGCTCATATCTGGCCTTCGTTATCCGCACCATCCCGCCCTCCAACCAACACGTTCGGGGCGGTTAAACAGAGCGTGATATTCAGGATCCCATGCTAACCTGTCCATTTCTACAAAAGGTAGGAAGGAGCAGACAAGTGAGGATCACCACGTCATTTGAATCATTGTATTGCACCAGGGAGGAAGGCGGTGTGGAATCCTCACCTGATCACATATGACCCCCCACAAACCTGGCGTAGGTGGATATGACAGGGCTAGTCTCTCACAGTGCGACTGAAGGCAAAGAAGAATTGTAAGAGGGCATGAAGCGCGGAAGTGTTTTTAGGATATTAGAAAGGCGTTTGTATGATACATGGGCACAGTGTGCGTGAGTAATGCGTATGCGAATGGGCGACGACAGCCGTGGGCGTGTTGTCAGGCGAGTGGGCTTATCAGTCTGCCAGGCGTGTTAGTATCGAAAAAGGTTTGCGAGAAGAGGAGATGACGACTAAAGAAGATACACACTTTATGAGTGTGGGCTGGGGTGAACTCCTTGTATACCCAATGTATATGATCAGTGGTATCCACCCGTAGTGCAACACCGTCTAGACCCGCTTGTCAATTTTGTGCGCGGGGTATTATCAGCAGGAAAAATGACACAGACCCGAGCAACATCGACGACCTTTGTGATGCGTTCCTGCACGGAATTGAGACTAGAGTGCCCGTGTTGTCAACAGGCAGGCGCACCTTTGTCTCTTCTGAAGGCATTTTTGCAGGCGACAGTGACGACGAAAAAGAGAGACAACCCAAAGAAGGCAATACACGGAATTTCCAACTCCGATCGAGATAAAAAAACCCATATTATTGACATCGAGCAAAAGTTAGAAATGCCTCTAGGACCCATCTCTTCAGCGATTTGCATCCAAAACACATCGCAAGCAAACCATGCAGCGACACCGTAGGTCCTGGAATCACACAACGGATGTATTCACTGAGAAATTGCAATCAGACCTCGCCCGACATCGCTGACGATCCACCCCACTGCGCTCTTTTCCATCCTCGATCACTACCTCCGTCGCACAGACCAGCAACACCGCGTAATCGGGACGCTTCTCGGATCGCGACCGACGCCATCGACAGTGAGCGTCACGCATGCCTTTGCAGTCCTCCACTCCGAGACAGAGGAGCAGGTGGCCGTCGACATGGAGTACCACCGTTCCATGTTCGAGATGTTCATTCGTGGAAGAGGGGATGTGAGTAAGGAACAGCTCAACATCGTAGGTTGGTATGCAACAGGAGGGGCAGAGAAACAGGTCATCCAGGGACTCGCACAGGGACAGGGACAGAATGGACTGGGCACATATTCGGCCCTCATACAAAATTTCTATGAGCAGGAGACCGCACCGTATCCAGCTGTGCATGTCGCACTGGATACAGGGACAGAAGAGGGCGTCGGTGCAGGTGTACGTGCATATGTAAGGTGAGTGTTTCTGCTTTGTAAACGAAGTGGAGACGGAAACCTGGCTTGCCACCCCTAGCTCGCCAGTAGGTGTTGCACCAAAAGCAGAAAACTGTGTTTTTGTACCCATTCCATGCGAACTACGCTTCCATGATGCAGAACGAGCGGGACGTAAGTCTACCAATTCTCTCATGCCGAATGCCATTTCCATTTAATATTACCAGTCGACCTCTTGCTATCCTCCGCATCGTCCCCCAATGGTACTGCGACTCCAAGCACACCACTAGCAACCTTGCACGATGCTCTTATCTCCACTTCTACCGCTCTCTTGCGCGTACTCGCATACGTTCAAGGTGTCCTCAATGGTACGAGTGAACCTGATCCCGCACTGGGTCGATATCTATGGAATGTTTTGGGTACGGTCCCTGACGAGGAAGGCGGATGGGCCACGAGTCTACAAGACAGTGTCATGGTTGGGTATCTTGCCAACCTCGTGCGTGGTCAGGCGGAGGCTGCGTCAAGACTGGCATTGGCTGGGGGTGTGTGATGATATGTGTGTAATATAGTATCCAAAAAGATCACGACGACCGCCACGGATCAGCTAGCTGTTGAATATCCGAGAATGTTGCAGGTCATGTCTGATGGCAAGGATGTCACCCAAAGGCCATGTCGAGGCAGGGCCAGTTGTGTGTCCTCCCTCATCTAGGTCAAGATCCAAATCCGTCTCTCTCTGCTCTTGTTTGCTGGAGGCCACAAGTCGCACTTGGAGACCTGATCGCAAATTGCAGCACTCGGTCACTAAGCCATCGACGAGCGGTTGTATGTCCATCAGTAACATCTGCTGAGCAAGGTATGGTCCGATAGTGTTCAAACGCACGGCCGCAGAGAGGATGGAACGCGCATGAAGGAATAATGCCAGATGCTGTGCACGGCCTAAAATCGGAGGATAATAATATGATAGACTGCACAAGAGTAAGGACAACACACGGACCTAGAGAGAGACCCAGTGCAGCAGTGAGGACACCCCAGCATACAGGAAGATGGCCGTGACTGTCTCCACGCCGGACGGCGAGTTTGAGCTGGTCGACCAGAGTAACAATCACAGTAGATGAAGATGATCTAGTAGAAGAGAATGCCTTGGCGTAGAGGGTCAGGAGTGCTGTTCCCTGAGCAGTGGATGCACGTCGTGCGACATGGTTGACTGTCATGGATTCGTACAACGCATCGAGTGCGGTGAGCGACGCAAGTGCCTGTTGGGTATCCTGACCTGACTGTGTGAGTGTGGCGACGATGGCATGGGCATCGGATGTGAACGCAAGGGCGCTGTGGGCATAAGAGTGCAGACTGTCGCGAACGAATGCGAGTGTTCCGTCTGTTTTTGTTGGTGCCAGCGACAGAAATCCGTGCGTCGTGTGCGACTCGAAACCAGACGAAGCGACGAATGAGCCAGTGGGCAGATTTGAGTCTGCGAGGAGCAAGAGGACGAATGTCTCATCCATTTCTCCTACGGCCATGAGGGCAGCAGTGCGTCGACTGCAGAGGACTATTGTCACAGTAAGTGCTCGCACACACAGACGAATCCCTGCAGTCTGCCAGTCGACTCTCGCAGGATCAGCAGCAATTGTAGGCTCGCCGACGCCGACATCGAGTTTGCTCACTACTGCCCGTCCCACCACTGCTCACTTCGATGCACCGCTGCAGCGATACGACTCTCTCATATCCAACGGAACACTGCGCCCAGACACACACCAGCGTCGTATAATCCAGCTCCTACAGTCATTCTATAATAATGTCCTTTCATACACTCCTCCACTGATTCCTTCCGCTGCACCTGCACCTTCCCTGTTTTCCCGCATCTTCGCCCGCACCGCCTCTCCGGAACCAGATGACCCTCTATACCCCGCACCAAAGGGCCTGTACCTCTATGGAGACGTTGGGACCGGGAAAACGATGCTTATGGATTTATTCTATGACACCCTTCCACCCACTATCACACGCAAACGCCGCGTGCACTTCCATGCGTTCATGATTGACGTCCATAAGCGTGTGCATGCAGCGAAGACTGAAATGAGTGCAGGTGGAGACCCCATCGTGCCCGTCGCGAGAGACTTGGCGAGCGAGGCGTATGTGCTCTGCTTTGACGAGTTCCAGGTAACAGACATTGCGGATGCCATGATACTGAGGAGACTTTTCGAGAACCTGTTGAAGTATGGCGTGGTTATGGTTATCACGAGCAAGTAAGCCTGCAATAGTTGCTTAAAGGATACACCTCATCAGATATGATCCTCTTAGTCGACGCCCAGATGAGCTTTACAAGAACGGGATTCAGAGGTCGAGTTTTATACCCGCTATAGATCTTTTAAAGTCGCATTTCGAGGTAACGGACCTAGACTCCGGGACAGGTTGGTCTCCTTGTCTTGTGTATCTAGACCATGTGGCCAACGTACCGCAGACTATAGACGCATACCCCGTGCACTTTCGCATGTCTACTATTCCCCACTCACACCCGAGAATAGAGCCGAAATCGACAAACTCTTCAACTCACTAACAACGCCGTCCTCTTCCTCCTCTTCGTCTCCTCTCGCTGACCCAGTTGTGGCCAACCGTCCACTCACGACATTCGGACGCACAATCCATGTCCCACTCTCTACATTGCGTGTTGCTAGATTCACGTTTAACGAGCTGTGTGCACGGCCGCTGAGTGCCGCAGATTATCTTGAGATCACGCGCGTATTTGGCACAATTTTCGTCACAGATGTGCCAAAGCTGGATATCGGACGGAAGGACGTGGTGAGCATGATATCCGCCTTATCCCTTCATATTTCTCTCCTGTTACTCAGCACTCGTTGATAGGCCCGGCGATTCATCACGTTCGTCGATGCGTGCTATGAGTCCAAGACAAAGCTGTTTGTCTCTTCCGAAGTACCTATCTTCCAAATCTTCTCGGACGACAGGAAATCAGCCAAAGGTCAACTCTCGGACCATATGCGAAGCGTGATGGACGATTTAGTGCGTATATGCTCACTGCCTCCACTCTGCTGGATATGCAAGTCTGGTACTGATGAATTATATATAGGGTCTTCCTCCCGAGATTGTTGGTGCAAGCGCAATGTTTACGGGCGAAGAAGAGATCTTTGCGTTTGCGCGTGCATGCTCGAGGTTGGTGCAGATGGGAAGTAAGGAATGGGCGGAGACGGCCGGAAGATCATGATACCAAGTCAGGCCGAAGTACACCCTGTGTTGGACAGAACCACCACCAGGTCAACGATGAAATTATACAGTATTAATGTCCATGCGTTGTTGTTTTAATAATACAGTAGAAACGCTTCCTTTGACGTTCAGATGCCCGTCAGGCTGTTCCCTTTGTAATCAATCACAGCACTTGTCCGACTCGCGTTCGTCGCAGTCACACCAGTGGTGAACCCATTCCCAGGCTGATCCTTTCCCCCCTGCAACACTTTCGTCACCACACCGATATCGTTGGACGTGCCAAACACGTTTTCGAGCTGTTGGCGTGATGGACGGCCGAGAATGCCCTGGGAGCCTTGATTGGAGAAGAAGACCACAAAGCCTGGCAGTACGAGGCGGGGTTAGTATTAGGCGGAAGAGATTCCAGACGAGAAGGAAGAGCGTACTGTCGACGACCTGTGCGAGTGGTATACTGGTGTCTGCGAGAGTCACGTCAGTGACGCCGTCAGCGTGTATCGCATGGTGGCAGCGCACCTCCTTCCTTCCACTTCCTATACTACAGACAGTGAGATATGGGCGATCAGAACTTTTTGGTACGGGAAAACGTGGTGCCACCACTATACCTCTGCAGGGTTTACGATCGCGATGAACTCGTCCGTTGACTGCGTGTCTGGTTTGTACACGACCTTGGTGACTGCCTTGACCATTGTGGGATGGGTATGCAATGACAACTTTCAGAGAGAGGAATTGAGATATGCAACGAGGGAACGGATGATTGCGATGTTGGTTGTCTCTTTATACCCGGCTGGATCGATGACGTCGTTGGTCACCTGATGTCACACGACCAAGTGCCACTGATCACCACAATTGATGCATTTCGGACCCCGGATGAGTTGTCTCGCACTTCCCTGGCCGTCTAATACGGGCCCTTCACTCTTGAGTATGCACTTTCCATTCGTTAGTGTGGACCAAAAGATCTTACTTGGTTTTCGAAATTGCCGCCGGGCTTGTGTTGGCATGACCACTGCCAAGCTGGGATCTGTGGCACCAGGTATGATGTCATAAGTCGCTTTTACAATAGCATCGGCGTTTTACTTGTTCTTTAGAAGTTCCATCTTTACGACGGTCATCTTGATGCACATCAACTGGAAGGTACGGCACCCACCCTCTTAATCTTCGGGGGACTGACGCATGATATTTATAACGCTCGAAGTGAGGACCCTCAGGACGGGCATATTTAGCTTTGTTGGCGTCCTGGACAACAGCCGCCTACTCGTCGTCATCTAGCATGAAGTTCATCCAAATATTTATGATATGCCTCTGGGTTATGATGCGCGAGGATGCACTAAGACAGGATAGCAAATCTATGTATGCAGAATAATCGTTGTACCGACTAGCGGATCATCGGAATGGTACCTTTCGACCTTGGAAGCTTGAACTTCTGCGCCATGCACTGATCATCTCCTACGACTACGTCATGGATTTTCCAAAACAAGATTCATGTCCGTTTTTGGCATGTAGCAATCAAAAACTAAATCCAAGTAGGGACTGCGCTTCCCCATTTCTGTTGGAATGTTCTGACAATTGGTCAGGTAAAACAGACTGACGAAGGTCAGCCTATTTACACCCATACAGTTCACCAAGCTGCTACAGTGCAAGTCTTCAAGGTCGGAGCACCAATCGAGGTACGCGCACTATGCGGTAGATTTCCCTGTAGAATCTCTCGTGTTGCGGAGGTGAACATAGAGAATGGAACCCTCCAGGTTTTTTTCCCCTCCGTGTTTCAATATTGGTCGTTGACCGCGTTTACTTGTGATTCCGCTTGCTATGACCTCACCGATGAAGACACTGCAATCGAGACTGTTCTACGACAATGATTTCGATTTATAAGAGACGAACGGTATACCTATCTGGTTCGTTGCAAGTTCCCATTTTCTCCTAATGGCTTCTGGAAACGCCAAGTTTACCGTCAACAATCTCTTCAATGTTGAAGGCTGGGTTTGCGTCGTCACAGGCGGAGGCACGGGCATCGGCCTCATGATTGCTCGAGCCTTCGTCAATAATGGCGCAAAGGTTTACATTACCTCCCGCCGTCGGGACGTCCTCGAAAAGGCAGCAAAGCACTGGGGCTCTTCTCTTGCACATCCCCAGGGAAAACTCATTCCCGCAGTCTGTGACATCACTTCCAAGGACTCCATTCGCCAGCTTGTCGACGAGGTCAGGAAGAACGAGACTCGGGTCGATGTGCTCGTAAACAATGCTGGTGGCCTCGAGGAAAGGGAGGCAGGGAAAGAAGACGAAAGTGTCCAGGCCCTCGCTGAGGACCTTTTCAACGACGACCCAGCTCAGTGGGGGGATGTATACAGAACAAATGTCATCGGTGCATTCCGCATTTCTGCTGCTTTTCTGCCTTTGCTCCATGCGGTGACGATGAGTTGCCCCAGCCAAACTGGTTCAATTATCAACATTTCATCCATTGGTGGTATCACTCGTAGCATTTCCGACCACATCAAATACAACGTGTCAAAAGCGGCGACCATTCATCTGACGACGATGCTTGCTCATAAATTCAGGAGCAAGACCATCCGAGTCAGAGTAAACAACATCGCGCCAGGCATCTTCCCGACGGAAATGGCAGGCGAGTGCTCATCTCGTGGTACCCCTCGTTTTCAATGTTTTTGACTGTTGAAATACAGCGGACTTTTCTGCCCAGTTGGACGAATCTCAGTTCGACATCGAGCGATTGATCAGGCAGATGCAGATTCCTGCTGATCGCATGGGTCGCGATGAAGAAATTGTGTTAGCATGTAACCAGTACGCCTACGGGCAGGTATGCATTTCCTATTTTTATTCAGCACGGTGTTCACGTCTCTTAGACGATTGCGATCGATGGTGGTTACCTTCTGGCACATGGCTGATCTTCTCACGAAGATTTCGGCTCATTAGTATTACTCGACTTGTCGGTTTAGCTATACGTATTTGCTTATACTGTTCCTTGTCACAATATAAATGTTTGGTTAGGTGAATCCAGAACCCCATCCCAGACAGTGGGATCGCGGTTAACACGATCAGTAGCAAGCAGAGGGCCAGGCAAGGAAAGTACAAGCGCCTCACTCGAGCCTTGACCCATTTTCCCTTCATTAGAATAGAACCCAAGGATGATCTTACTACATGGTTCTCAAAATCGCCAGTCATTCCTGGTATTGGCATGTCCACTGCAAAGCTGGCTTATCTGTGGCACCAGGTATGATAGGAAACTTTCAACACCAGATTTTCACAGTGCTCGGGGTTTAGTACCCTCTCATCACGTCATTAGTGAACTTGCATGCAGGGCTTACTGACGATACATCGTTACTTGCAGGGGCCATTCGTTCAAAAGTATTGCGCTTTGCTTTCGACTTCTTGTTGTTCCTAGGCCACAGCAAAAGTGGCGAAGATCATACAGAATACTTGAGCTCCCGACGACATTCCATGGCGACACTTGAGATATATCTGGCAAACCGGCTTTTGCTCAGGGGATTGCTCTTCAACGATACCTAGCCGAATGGATCTCTGAATAGCTAACTCAAGACCCGGACTCACCCTGACGGACTTCGAGGTCGTCTTCTCCGATCAAGACACTGGCGCTCCCTGTTTTACTTGCGTCGCAACACTGGTTCTCGAACGTTGGTTATCATTCTTGCTTATCAGACAGAATTTAAGTCGTGGAGTTTAATTCGTTTTTGATTTGCAGAGTAAACGATCGCACTTTCATAAATGATACCAAGTTACTGCACATACCCAAATAATCTTTGTGACGTCCATCCCCGCGTTTGTGCACCCACTCTTTGTTGTCCGGAATTGAACTAAGAGGAGGCATGGAGATGCCTCTGCTCCCTGGACATGCTATCGCAGGCACTTCGCCCCCTACGCTGAATCTTATATCTGGCCCCACCTTGCTTCCCAGGTCGAAAGGCGTGAAACATCGGCGGTGAAGTGAGTGTGTTTCCACATACGAGCCATCAGCATCCATACCATGTGATTCCACTATACGTGGGTACAAGGAATATCAAGAAACAGACAGAAAGAACCTACAACTTCAAGTATGGGTACAGGGTACAGTGCCCCTACTAGAGCCAAATACACAGAGCAAACAAGAAGTGCAAGAAACGTGCAAGAAACTACGAAAACCAATGTGCGTTGACCATATTTCTCCATACTTACCTTACCTATTTCACATATTCTGCGTCTGCTTTCGGGCCGTCACCCTCGTCACTTTTATCAATGTTCCGTTTAGGGCCAGTAAACCAGTGCACGCCTCCATACACCGGAAAGTAGTACCACACCAGAGAAATTGTGAAGCCCCCGCTAAGGACAGCTACAGTGTAGTTCATATCACTCGCACTCGTGTTCGGAGTGGCCGGGAAAAGGAAGACGATGTTCGTGCATGTCATGAGTATCACTGCAATCACTGATATCGGCAAGCTCTGCATTGGTGGTTAAGAGATCAGCCTTCCAAGAGCATGCAGGGGAACAACTCACAAATGGGCCGAGGTGGAAAGGCCCAGGCTTGAAGTTATTATTACCCAACCAACGCGAAGCAATAGGGATAGTGTAAGCGATGTAGAAAGCATTCAAGGGCATCGAGAAGACGGCATTGATCGCTTGCGTGCCTGCGAATGCCAGCAGACCTAGAAGTGCCGCTATGATGACGGCAAACCAGACAGCATTGACAGGAGTGTGGGTGTACTTATTTATTTGGGAGAGAACGCCTGAGAAAGGAAGTACACGATCTCGAGAAAACGCGAACGCTTGCCGAGATGCTATGATAACCTACACTGGAATCAATGCTAACAACAAAAGCAAGTATAGCATTCCTACCGTGTTGAAGCCCATCGTATATCTGGTGTAAAGAATAAGTTCAATGCCAGAAAAGCGAAGAACAAGATTGACATACTGTGCAATCACCACGAACGACCAGAGTGCAAGCGTGCCTCCCTGTCCGAAGCGACTGAATAAAATCTCGGCCATGGGCTGGCCGATTGGACTATTAAGAATACTCTCGGTATCGGAATCCATGCAGAAAACAAGGGAGAGATTGACGGCTGTCATTCATAGGGGAATCAATATATCAATGGACATAGCAGGGCATAATGACGCGCACCCCATCCGAGTAGACTGGCAATAGAATATGTGCTAACCTAGACACCTGAGCACCATTTTGCCTTAGAAGGGAGTATACAACTTACAATAGCCCAAGGGACGGCTACGGCTGCATTCGAAGCTTCTTCGCTAATATGAACACATGAATCAAACCCACCTGTACAATTAGTCGCCGTGCAGTTGAATACTGAAGTAGAGAAGTGAAACGACTACGAACAGATCGTCCAGAGGGGGTAAATGAGAGAGAGGATGAATGCAAAGCCATCGGGCCAACCATTCACTGTACGGCAAAACCATCCTGTTAGTATCTTACAAGGGAGTGGGATAATGAACACCCTCACAATTCTTGAAGGTTCCGAGCGCGAAACCGGCATTATTCATGTCCTGTTTTTGGGTCACAATCGGAAGCCCAATAAGTACCACCAAACAGAGGCTCCAATCGACATTAACAACTACCTGGATAAAAGTATTCCATGGAGGACGCACCCGAAGTTGATGGCCATGTAGAGTGTTTGCACTCTTGCTATGACAGTGGTTGCGAGGCAACACATCAGACCTTGTGACAGCAGTATCACGATAAATATTCCGCTAGTGGTAGGTAAGCAAGTAGATGATAAGTCGATGAGAGGGGTGGCGTACAAGGTGTGTGCATTGGTAGCGATGTATGTTTGTCCCGAACCGATGCTAACTGCTGCTGTGATTTGGACAGCACAACCCCAATCGACAGCGGCTGCCAGATCAAGAACAACCGTAATGTTAATGTCATCGTGAACAGCGGAAAGTCAACGAGCCCATATAGAGGAGCGAGGTGTTCGTATGTTTTGGAATAAACCAGTGCTGAACATCTCTGTTTGATCGACACAGACAACATATATCACTCACCAAGCCCACTGATGTAGCCTATGGTGTCTGCATCTGTCGCACAAGGGATAGTCGAGTATTCATACATTTCTCAAAAGGTAGGATCAGACTCACAGCCAACTATCCAAGAAAGAAGGTTTCGCCAGCGAGGTGAAGCGAAGCTGTGGGTCCAGTAGTAAACCTTAGAGCAAGTCACAATAAAGAACACAAAATGTCAACTCCACTTACGCCTCCCGCTGTGGGTGCCGCAGAAGCCAACTCGGCAATAGACAGGCAAACACAGAAAACCAATATACATGCCCCGGCCCACTGTAGGATGGAGTCGCAAAACTGAGGTACTAACAAGACCAGTCTACATACCCCCCATACCATAGAAACAGGGCCACCATTCGGCAAAGCATAAAACAAGGTCGACCTTCATCCAAGCAGTCAATTTGAAACTTGAAGCGGATGGCTACGTATGAAATGCAGCGTACGCCATGCACGGGAATAGACCAATGACACTGAATGTCAATCCGAACACCTGTGATTTCCCATTCAGATTCGCATGACCGGGGCAAATGCTAGCTTAGAGGGCCTACGCGCCTCCAGGGGAGTGAATGCACGTTTGAACTCTTGCTTGTACCCAAGCTGAGCAAGTAGCTCCTCGTCTCTTCTTGTTATCTCGTCCTTTCTGGACATGGTTTGTCTCCCGAGACCGACGTTTAAGCGCCAAGTGCTTAATAGTCGCAACTCAGGCACACTGGCACCCCTTCTCGGTAGTAATAGTGGTCCTAGCAATGCCGCAATCATGTCGACAAATCAAACAGCATTGACAGGAGTGCGAGTATACATGTTTACTCGAGAGAGAATACTCGAGAAAGGGAGCACACGATCTCGAGACAATGCGAAAGCTTGCCAGGATGCTGCGACAACCTATACCGGAATCAATGTCAAGAACAGAAACAAGTATATCATTTCTGCTAAGTTGAACCTCATCATATATCTGGTAGTGAATAAGTTCTACGCCAGCAGAACGGAAGCCGAGGGTGACATACTGTGCAATCACTACGAACAACCAGATCGCAAGAGTGCCTCTCTGTCCAAAAGTGACTGAAGAGAATCGCGGCCATAGGCTGGCCAATTGGGCTATTAAGGATATTCTCGGTATTGGTATCCATACAGAAAGCAAGTGAGATTAATGGCTAGTATTCAAAAAGGCATCAGCAGATCGACGTGGGTAGCATGGCACAGTGGTGCACAGCCCATCCGAGTAGACCGGTGATGAACTCTGCACTAATCTAGACTCCTGAACACGATCTTGCCAATGAGGGTTTGCAACTTACTGTGGCCGGGGGGACAGCAGCCGCTGCATTCAAAGCTTCTTCACTAAGGTGGGTGAACACCCGTGTCAGACCCCGCTGTACAGTTAGTCGACGTGCTACTGAGTACTGAGGGCAGACGAGTGGAATAACTACAAACCGATCATTCAGAGGGAATAAATGAGGGAAAGAAAGAATGTAAAGCCATCCGGACAACCATTCACTACACCGTGGAGCCACCTGGTTAGCGTCTTAAAAAATGAGAACGGACGGCCTCACAGTTGTCCAAGGTTCCAAGCGTGTAACTGGCATTATCCATGTTCTGCCTTTGAGTCACAATCGGAAGCCCAATGATTAGTACCACCAAACAGAGGCTTCAACGATCATCTCGATAAAAAGTCTATTCCACAAAGTGCGCACCAGATATTGATAGCAATATAGAGTTTTCGTACCCTTGCTATGAAGGTGGTGGTTGCGAGACAACACACCAGCCTATGAGAAAGCAGAAACGCAATGCATATACCACTAGTGGATGTTTGTAGGTGGATAGAGGTGGATGATAAGTGGATACGAAACGTGACACACAAAGTCTGTGCATTGCATTGGTAGCTCAGACATATGTTAGACTGTTCCGAGTCAATGTTAGCCGCTGCAGTGATTTGGACAGCACAACCCCCGGACCAACGGAAGCTGCCAGACCAAGAACAATCACGTCATTATGAATGGCCGCCGCAAGACCACCTGCAGAAGCGACGCGACAGGACGCGACCATGTGGACGGTGGTCATTGAGTATGTTCGTTTGGATAATACAGAGACTCGTTTCGCCAGCGATGTGAAGCAAAGGTGTGGGTCCAGTAGCACAGTGTCAACAAGGTGCTGCCGTCCAGGTTGCGGCCAAGAATTTTCAAGTGGAGTCCAAACATGACTTTAGTAAACCTTTTGATGATTAAATCATTGGAACCAGGCGCCATATATATAAAGCGAAATTCTTTCCTCTGGGCCATTGCAGACGAAACATGTCCAGAAGGGATGAGATAGTGAGACGAGATGAAGAGCTACTTGCTCGACTCGGGTACAAGCAAGAGTTCAAGCGTGCATTCACTCCTCTGGAGGTGTGTAGTCTTCACTTTTAGTGAGCTGCTCTTTCACGCGGATCTACATAGGTGTTTGGGTTGGCATTCAGTGTAGTCGGCTTGTTCCCGTCCATGACGTGCGTTGATTATATGCAGATTTCTTGTTTGTTTCAAATTGACTACTTGCTTGTAGGTCGGTCCTTGTTTATGGTTTGCCAAATGGTGGTCCTGTTTCCATGGTGTGGGGGGTATGTAGCCTCGTCCTTATTGGTACCTGCAGAATTACGATATTCTGGTCTCTCCATCATCTTGCAGTGGGTCGTGGCATCCTTATTTGTCCTGTGCATCGGCATGTCCATTGCCGAACTGGCTTCTGCGGCGCCCACAGCAGGAGGCGTAAGTGGAGTTCATAATCTGTGTATTTATTTTGACTCGCTACAAGGTTTACTACTGGACCCACACCTTTGCTTCACCTCGCTGGCGAAACCTACTTTCTTGGATAGTCGGCTGTAAGTCTTCTCCTGTCTCTCGCGAAATGTGTGTGTATTTGCCTTTGACTTTTGGCTGGCAGATGCGAACACTATAGGCTACATTAGCGGGCTTGGTGAGTGATGTATATTATCTGCCAACCAAACAAACAGGCTCAGCACCGTTCGCGCCGACACGTCGCTCCTGGATGTGAACTTATTGACTTCTCGTTATTAATAATGATGATGATATGGTCTGCAGCCTCCGTCGATTGGGGTTGTGCTGTCCAAATCACTGCAGCGGCTAGCATTGGCTCAGGAGAAACATACGTCACTACCAATGCGCAGACCTTGTGCGTCACGCTTCTTATTAATCCATTTTCCACTAACCTTCAAACAATCACTAGTGGCATATTCGTTGCAGTACTCCTTTCTCATGCTTTGGTGTGTTGCCTCGCAACCGCCGTCATAGCAAGGGTGCAAAAACTCTACATTGCTATCAATATCTGGTGTGCACTCCTCCGAGTTATTGATATGTTCTTTGACATTCGTTGAAGCCTCTGTTTAGTTGTAATTATTGGGCTTCCAATCGTAACTAAAAAACAGGGCGTGAATAAATCCAGTTACGCGCTTGGAACCTTCGAGAACTGTGATGGTGTTCATTCTCAACGTCGGTTTTAAGACACTAACTGGACAGGCCTGTGCGACAGTGAATGGTTGGCCCAATGGCTTTGCATTTATTCTTTCCCTCATTTACCCCCTCTGGTCGATCGGTTCGTAGCCATTTCGCTTTCCTACTTTAGTGCTCAATGGAATGGCGACCAATTATACAGCTGGGGTTGACGCGAGTGTTCATATCAGTGAAGAAGCCTCGAATGCAGCCGTTGCTGTCCCTTGGGCAATTGTAAGCTACATACTTCCTTTTTGGTAAGATCGTACTTAGATGTCTAGGTTAGTTCAGAGTTCATCGCTGGTCTACTCGGATGGGGTGTGCACCACTATGCCATGCCATGCACATCACTCTGCTGATACTCCTATGAATGCCAGCCGTTAATCTCTCCCTTACCTTTTGCATGGATACCAATACCGAGAATATCCTTAACAGCCCAATTGGCCAGCCCATGGCCACGATTCTCTTTAGTCGCTTTGGACAGAGAGGCACGCTTGCACTCTGGTCGTTCGTAGTGATTGCACAGTATGTCACTCTCCGCCTCCGCTCTGCTGACATTGAATTTTACTACCCAGGTACATGATGGGTTTCAGCTTGGTAGGAATGTTGTAGTACTCGTTTTTGTTCTCGACAATGATTCTTGTAAGGTTGTCGCAGCATCCCGGCAAGCCTTCGCATTTTCTCGAGACGCTGTGCTCCCTTTCTCGAGCATTCTCTCGCGAGTGAACAAGTATACTCGCACTCCTGTCAATGCTGTCTGGTTTGTCATCATTACAGCGGGACTACTGGGCCTCCTGTCATTCGCAGGCACGCAAGCGATCAATGCGATCTTCTCGGTAACCGTGAATGCTCTCTATATTGCCTACATTATCCCTATTGCTTCGCGTTGGTTGGGTGATAATAACTTCAAGCCTGGCCCTTTCTGCCTTGGCCCACTTGTGAGTCGCTCTTTCTCGTGTTCTTGGGAGGCTGATCTCCCGAACACCGATGCAGAGCCTTCCGATATCGGTGATTGCAGTACTGTTCATGACATTCATGAACGTGGTCTTCCTGTTCCCTGCCACTCCCAGCACGACTGTGACCGATATGAACTACACCGTCGTCGTCCTTGGCGGTGTCTTCACATTGTCTATAGTGTGGTACTACTTCCCTGTGTACGGGGGCGTACACTGGTTTACTGGCCCTGTACGGAACATCAATGTAGGTGACGAGGGCAGTAGCCCAAATACAGGTGTGACAAAGGAAGTGGGGGAGGTCAGCGTGGAGAGAAAAAAATTAAGGCCGATACAATAGAGTATAAGCAGATCAGGAGTATATTATCCCATGCATTGGCTATTTCTTGTTCTTGATTTTCCTTGTAGTGCAAACCCGTCGAAGTATCACAAGATACAAATACGGATGGTGATGATTCATAAGGTGGATACTCTCTCCCACTCCACCACCGATGCTCTGCGCCCTTCCACCTGGGAAGCTAAGTGGGTCAACGGTACAAGTGACGGCCTAGGGATGAAGTGCGGAATTGGTCCGTATTGGCCACGCGGCCAGACAAATGAAATGTCATCGCGTCAGCCACTCGACGCCCACAGGGTGTTAATAAAGGTTTACGCACCTGCCGTGAGCACACTGAAATGGAAATGCCGTGACAGAAAGTTGCCTAATGAGTCGTTGACATTGTTCGAGGCTCAACGGGTCATTGAACATGATAGCGCCTGGACCTTAGAGTCAGGTGAGTGGGATAGCTGTGCCGGTATATCACGCACCCCGACATGCCTTGGAGTTGATCAGGTCGAGTAACACTCTCGGACACCATCGCAAAGCCTTCACCCAACGTGTTTCCATCTCATGGCCACCTGGATTCGACTGTGAAGGTATATCAAAGTTATCCAACTGGTTCTCCAAGGCACCAAGGTAGCCCTTGATGAGCTCTCTCAGTTCGCTTCCAGACAGCAACTGTCCCAGAGTGAGAACAGTCGATGCGCCAATTATAGTACCGACCTTGTCAGATACAACCTCGGGGATGGCCGTCACAAAGATTTGAGTGTACGCAGTATCTTCATGAACGCCCAGGTCAGTCTCTTCTGTGATTGCCACGCTCTTCAAACCACCAAAGCGAAAACCCCACGACTCAAACGCTGTCTGATAAGCCAGGACTTGTGATAATCGAGAAGCCTCGCGACGTGTGAGTAAAACCGGGACCGGCGGAGACAGTTGCATCATCTCGACGCCACCATGCCCATCATGGTGGCACAGGAATCCATTGCATATTGTCCTCAGGAAACGCTCCACTCGTACCCGCTCATCCGCAGCGTGTTGGTCGATTAAAACAAGTATTTTGCCGTCTATGTGTTTGTCAGCTCCTTCGCGAAGTGCTTCGCTTCTCTCTGTGGATTGATGATCAACACCAATGAGACAGGCAACGAACTTTCGGTCCACTTGGCTTATGGCACACGCTGTCTGCAAGTCTTCTTTGCGGAACCGTACATGGGACACAGCAGAATTCGGTATAGTGGGTCGAAGATATTGGCTAGGCTTGCCTGGCTGAGAGTGACACGAGTGAATTTGGGCAAGGTAGCTCCGATCACCTGCACTCTGATTCAGGGATAAGCGCAACGCAGGTATTTTCGGTTCTTTGATTACATAGGCGTCATTCGCCTTTTGGAGGATGTCAGACAGTTGAACTGGGACGTGGGATGCGAACGCACTTCCAACGCTTCTTGCAACCAACCAGGAACGTCGTCCCCCTCATTAGTGTTCTCACCCTCTCTGAGCGTTATATTGCCTCTCATGAGACTACTGGAGCTAATGCCGATTGGTTCAACGTTGCCCACTCCTCGGAGGCGAGGGTAAGAATTTCCGGTCCGTTGGTTTATGACGAAAGTTTGCCCGGTAGAAGGATCCTCCCAGTTTGCCTTCACAGACATATCTTCCTAGAGTAAGTGTCAATTTTTCGATTGTGAACATAAACAGTTGCCACTTCACCGGCCGGATGAATAATGCAGGTGTAGCACTCCTCCCACGTTCGCTCGGCTCGGTTTGCAGCGGGATATCACCAAATGTGCTGGGTTCGGTGACCAAAGATGCCTCAGCTAGTTTCCGCTTCGTCCTTGAGTTCCCGCTGGTACTATTCTCTCGCACACCAGGTGCAAAACCATGACGGACCAGGAACGACTGAATCAAGGAAGAAAGGAAAGCTGTGACAATATCTTTATTCTACAAATCACAGTTAGCGACTGCTTTGTGGAATCATGCAGTCCATACATCAATCAGAGTGGCCGTTTTGGCTGGCTCGAGACAATTATCGATATTTCGCGGGGGAATAGTCAAGTTGAGGGCGTATATCGGCCTCTTCTCACCTTTACGAGGAGACCGGCGAACACCTGGAGAATGTGAGCAGCCACACAGTCCAAAATATACCACAATAGCAACCTGGCCGCAAGCTGGTCTCCCCTTCTTCATCATAGGCCTGAAAAGGAGCTGATAAATAAAATCAGAAACACCAACGTGATTCGTTACATGTTTTGCAAAAGAACTCGAGGAGAATCGAAGGTCGATTAGTTTGTGAAGGTCACAGTATGAGACCGGGTGCTTATTGATATCTGTGTAGGGCAAACGTGAGCGATTGATATCAAATATTGCATACTGCGCACATAAAAATTGATGTGCCTGTCCAAAATAGTCCGTGAGATTCGGAGAGCTTCTATTACAGAAAAGAAGGACCTTTGTGTGAGCACCCACGAGCGATACAAACCCGTCTATCCTGACTTCCCCAGATACGCTATCTATTTCTTCGACGTGCTGGATGTTGCAGTTTCGTAAAAACCCCACACAGCAATGAAACGTAAATGCACTTTCCTCTGTGAGGGCACGGCCATACAGGTGCCGAAATGCAGCTAAAGTGGAACGAGTCTTGATCGGGAGAAGCTGAGATGCGGCCGCCCCGTGCTAGAATAGGGTAAACAAATCACCTTCGGTATTTTGAGAATATAAGACTGCTTGCTGTTGCCCTCGTGTTTGCCCGCATCTTCCAGAGAAAATGATATACCCGGAAAAACAAGCGCATAGGATTCAATTTCTTGCCGGATCGTTTCAATTGTTTTACTTGATGAAAGATGAGACAAGCGACGGATAGGGAGCTAGCGTCTAGTCAGTATACTAGAGCAACGGGGTCCGCATGAATTTTCTGCACTAACGTTAAAGAAGGCATCACGAACGCTAACGACCGTTCCCGCAGATTCCCTTCGCCAACGAATCGAAGGACCAGCGTACAGGAATTTGCCACCCTGTTATGATTCAGTGTTGCTTCCAAGAAAAGTTTCTATCTCGACCACGCACCTTCAGAATAATGGACCAGCTCTCCCGTGAGCTCGCTGTGCGAGATGCGATCTCCAGGCAGCAGAGATCCGCCACAGAGGACAAAGCTGCCATTGTACAAGGCTTAGAGAAATCCACGCTGCAAACCAATTGTGACAAGTACCTTCTCCACGGAAGCCAAGTGTGGAGACAGATTCCAATGATGCAGGAGTTCTTGCCTTTGAGCTTACTGCAAGAAAGCTAAGTGCTTTGTATCGACACTAGCGACGAGAAAGGTGCAGGACATACCGTATCGACCGTTCTCAGAAGCCTTTGCGATTTGAGCCAGGCCATCCTTCGAGAAGCCCGACCCATTATCTCGGACCCAGCAGGACCAGTTCTCGCAATCCACTCCAATGTCAATCTGCGACGCCCCAGAATCGATGGAATTCTGCAACAGTTCAGAAACAACTTGTGGAAGTGATGTTAGGATTTGTGTCGAGCGCAGCTTGGCACGAGTCTCTGCGGACAGTCGATTCAGGGGTGACCTGTCTGACTCCATGGTCGGGTTACAAGAGAGACAGTCGTGTGCCACTCAAATGTTCATGTGCACTGGTCGTGAACGCTTCGCACAATCTCAAACAATGTAAACTTCAGTGCAGAGGTGCCATCGATAATACATTGTATAGGACCCTTCAATTGCTTCCGATGGCGTAGTAGCTACATACGGAAAACACCAAAGCCTCCCTCCCACTGTGTCGTTGGACGGGTATGTGCTAAACCATGCGTGTCTACTCGCCCTCTAGCAGCAAGCGCAAGTCCCAGGCCCACTACGTCGCGCGTGTCTATTGGCTGAATTATTCCATCATCCCAGAGGCGAGCAGTAGAATAAAGCGCCGTCGACTGCGACTCGATCTCCGTCTTTAGCGACGCATGCTGGCTCGGATCCCTGTTTTAGGTGAGTCCATGGACTTGCTTCACACAACCGATTCTGCCAACCTTGAGACCGTAGCCATAACTTGGGAGAGCTGGCCTGAGCCCATGACAGATACCTTGGCATTCTGACAGATCGAATGAGCTCCGTCCACGCGGGTCTGCAAAAAGGACTCACAGGCCACATCCACAGGAAACGCGGTGAATACTAGCGACAATGAGGCCAGGGTAGCGAATACCAATTATCGACTTACTGCACGACCCGCCATCCCTGAACACAGGTCACTATCATTTTGCAATACTAATCATAGAATCACCACATGCCATAGTTTCCGGCACCAAAACTGCCGCCAACGATCACTGTAAACTTGGGAACGTTGGCACATGCCACAGCGCGAACCATCTTGGCGCCATCTTTGGCAATCCCACCTTTCTCAGCTTTCGATCCAACCATGTACCCTGTCGCGCGGTGAACCCCAGATCTGGTAGTAAATTTACAATCGCTCACCTGTAACGTTCACAAGGAATAATAATGGTGTCTGACGCTGTGAGCACAGCTGGATAAAATGCGTTGCCTTGAGTGCTGAAGGGGAGAACAGGATCCCATTGTTAGCTATTATTCCCACTTCATACCCGAGGATATGTGCAAATCCCTGAGAGGTCTCTCTAATGAGCCATTGCATTAATAAGATGAAAGTCAAGTGTTCTCACGGTAACAATGGTGGACCCGTACTCTTTCTTGAATTCCCTGAATCGACTGCCATCGACGATGCGAGCAATAACGTCTCGCATGTCAAATGGTTGCCGAGGATCCGTGCCGACTATTCCATGTAGTTCTGATGGAGGGTAGAGCGGAGCTTCTGAAAAAGCCGCTGGCTATTATTGTTCCCGTTCAAGATGAGAGAAAAAAATACAGTGCATCAGGGGGGCTTCTCACAGGAACGGCACTGCCGCCAGCAGCACCAAGATCGCCGACGATGCCTCTGGCAATAGCGATTGCGTGCTCATCATCTCTTGCGAGGTGGTCCGTCACGCCGCTCTCGGAAGAGTGCATCTGACCGCCTCCCAGGGTCTCTTCATCGATCTCTTCGCCCGTTGCGGCCTTGACCAACGGGGGACCGGCAAGAAAAATGCGCCCTTGTTCGCGCACAATAATATTTTCATCTGCCATGGCAGGCACATAGGCACCACCTGGAATACGCCGAACTCAGCCCACATGGGACGTGTAACAGGCGGAGAAGACAGTCCTACCGGCTACAGATATGCCGTGCACAGAAGCTATTTGCGGTATGCCAAGAGCAGACATTTGTGCCTTCGAAGGTCAATCAATGCGAAGAAGGGCAACAGGACGGAGATCGGTGAGCTACCATGTTGTAGAAAATTCGGCCAAAGTGATCCCTATCTGGGAAGACCTGTTTCAAAATGAGCTTATGACAGCCATTCTAAAGCCGGAAATAAATAACACACGTTGGCTTGGTGTGGCAGAGCTGCCCCTCCAGATTCCACTAGAACGTTGTGATCGGTCGAGGACGAGACGGGGAAGATAAGGAGAACACCTACCAACGTAGATACATGGTAGTAGATTTTCTCGTGCGATTTCCTGTGCACGGATGTGTTTCTTGACCTGTTTCGAACCGGCATCAGCCATATTGTCATGTTGGTGGAATAATGAACTCGCCGTCAAAGGATAATACGACCCTCCTTTGACTGTTGCATCGTTGACGATTATCATACATTCTCTACCAGCTACTCGTCCGATTCCGGTGATGATTCCAGCTCCTGGAATATTCTCTCCAGGATGAACGTCATGTGCGGCCAACGGGGAGAGCTCCAAGAAAGGCGTGTTCGGGTCAAGAAGTAAGGACAATCTCCATGAAACGTCGTCTGCGGTTCATAATTCAATGCGTCATCGGCGGCGGTAAGAGCTCACCGTTCCCTGGGAAGCCTCTTGCCTTTACTCTGCATTCGTTCTGCGGCCTTCGGGCCACCCCCTTGTCTGGCGTGCGCCAACTTGGTCTGCAAGTCCGCCACGAGAATGTCCATGCTTTCTGCTCTCTTACGGAACTCGGAAGATGATGCAGAAACGAGGGATGGGATAACGGATGCATGATGCAACTTCCTTCTAGTGCATCGTCTCAGAGTGTTCATACAAGTGGTGGTTCTCGGTAGCATCCTTTAGCCGCGAGCGATCAGTTCAGGGAGACCAACGCGTATCTGACCGCAGGAGAGTAGTGAGGACGTTACCGTGTAGCATGTCCACCAGACAATGGAACAACGCGGGGTACGGACCCCGGAACGGAACTTATCGTTATGTAAGTTTTGGGTCGATTGATTGTCTATCAGAGATATCTAACCGCAGAGACACAGATAACAAACATGGATGTATTCAAAATTCTTTCCAATCATCCCAATCATCGTCCTTTTTAGTAGCCGGAGTGATTGAGGGTTGCGGCGTAAGCTGTGTCGGGCTCGACACAGAATTGTTGCATTCGTAAAAAAGGTCATCTGTGTCATCATGGTATCGTCCAGACGCTTCAGCCTCATTGTCGATAGTAAGGGGACCATATCCCATGCCCCGAGGTCCAGAACCAAGTGTGTCCCTGACTGCACCCATCACACCTCCCACTTGATCGGCAACATCCACACCGAATTGTGTTTTGGACCATTCGTTGGCAGACTGGCCAGCGGCCTGTGCACGTCGCTGTGCCTCGGATACGTACCCGCGAACACTTGCCTGAAGATTGGGGTCCTTGACACGTTCCATGCCAGGCTGAATGACATTTTCCGTTAAGACACGTGAAGCACCAACCACGGCTGCGGATAACAGGGACCACCCCTTGGTAAGAGCGGCTGTGGGATTTTCCTGCAAGTCGGCCAGTGACGGGGCGGCGGCAGAGGTCAGACTGAAAGATGGATGTTGGGAAGAAGGTGGTGGTGAGGGAGTGTTTCCAAACCCTTGATAACGGCCCCCTTTTGAGGGGGGTAAGTCTTCTGAGCGGGCGGCATTCGCCTGACCGAGTGCAGCAAAGTAGGCTTCGTTAGCGGATTTCTGATCAGTACGGGTCGGGTCAGACGAGGGCTGAGGTGCAGAGCGGTTGAGGGGGGAACTCGTTGAAGAACCGACGGCGGGGCTGCGCGTTGATGCGCGGGACTTTCTGAGACCTTGAGCAGAAGCTGGTCTTGTTGGGGGGGACGAATTGGGAGCCGGTGGAGCCGAGGGGGACCAGGGCCGACCTGCCATATCGCAGTCGAGCTGTGGGCACCTAAGTGACAATGGAAGACATGAGAGAATGGAACAGACCTTTTCGCGATACTGGGTGGCAGCCCAGCAATGGTAAATGTCAGATGAATTCATACCATCTTTGTACCCTCCTTGATCAGCGGGCCTGTAGGATTGCAAAAATTGCTTGAAGGGCGCGTTTCCCCCGAGCTATGCGCGGAGATGTGTGGGTAATTCACAGCGACACGACGGACACACACCTGCATGCGTTTGATCTGATCAGCCTGCCAGGTATCCATTGAGACTGATCTGACGAAGCTGGAGATGGGGTGGGGTGTTATACAACGGACGGCTGGTCGGGATGGCTAATACCTGACGTGCACGCCGAAGCCTCTGTGCGTTCCTGCGCACTGCAGGCAGATGAAAATGGCAAAGCTGACTGCATAAGTTGAGAATGTGACACTGTGGACGTGGTGCGGGGACCACTACCTGAGGCCCATTGGGGGTTCGGGTTTCCGCAATCGACGCAGGCCCTGTTTCCCAAGTCCTCGCGCCTGATAAGCTCGTGGAGCGTCTTCTTCGCCGCTGTCTGGTCCATGGCCAGCAGAGCGATCTTGCGTGCACTCGGGAGGGCTGGGGCTGCGTGGGAAAGCGGGCCAAAAATGGCACCTGGGTCATTTCCGTGTGTCCCTCCCACTGCACCGTGCAATGGAAGAGTCTTCAATTGCACACTCGTGCTAGGGTGCATATTAGACTTTTAGCTAATGGGTCGACCAGGCCGTGATGTGATGCCCTTGTGTGCGGCATCCTGTGATGAGATCCTGCGAGGGTCAGTTTCTGTCGCCCCATTGCCTGGCGGCCTCGAGGATTTCATCTGGCCGGTTCACGGAATCTGAAGATAATTGAATTTCGTGATTCCAAGGCTTGTCTGGAGATCTGCGACGACGCTGCACGAACGATCAGCGAGATCACAGACTTGAGAGATCAAATCAAGGCCGTCGACTCGTTGTCATCATTCTTGCAACACACCAAGCGTAAAATTTAATATTCTAAGCGATCCGTGCCACATTCAAATCTCTCCTCCTCCCCATCCGCGGCATTCCATGACTCAGTAGTCAATTCCAAGGTACGTTCTGTCCAGGCGTCGTCTTATATATTCCCGTCTCACAA
>Ga0307516_10001325_pt1 | contig 34345 bp, 42 predicted proteins | sample 19_EM_MG_FD_203310 | JGI IMG/M metagenome (GOLD analysis project Ga0307516, IMG submission 203310) | Populus trichocarpa ectomycorrhiza microbial communities from riparian zone in the Pacific Northwest, United States - 19_EM | ecosystem: Host-associated > Plants > Roots > Unclassified | place...
GGAATCACACAGTGCTCACTGTGACTTCCATTGTGTGCCAGGGGGCCTTCTAGGAAGGCCATGCTATTTGCAGAGGAGGCACAAGCCAAAATTTCAAACCTAGAGTAGACCTACAGTTCCTCATAAGGTCTCGGCAGTCTGCATTGCCATTGGACATGTCAACAAAAAGAGTCTGAGCATTATGCAGTGCATGTGCAGCTGAAGATGAAAAGTGGATTGGTGAGAGTGTGCTCAAGAGGGAATTTATAGTTTTCTCTTTAAGGGCATTGCCCACCCAGTGACCACATATCTGTGCATCCCAAAGTCGGATTGTCCTATCCTCTGAACCTGATACAATGTACCTTCCATCTGGTGAGAATGCAACTGACCAGACTGAGGAGGTATGCCCTTGGAGGGGCTCACACACCTGGCTGCCTGTCTGTGCATCCCAAAGTCGGATTGTCTGATCCCAAGAACATGACACAATGTGCCTTCCATCTGGTGAGAATGTAACTGAGGTGACTGAGGAGGTGTGTCCTTGGAGGGGGTTTGCCACCTGGGCACCTGTCTGTGCATCCCAAAGTCGGATTGTCTTATCCCCTGAACCTGACACAATGTGCCTTCCATCTGGTGAGAATGCAACTGACATGACTGAGGAGGTGTGCCCTTGGAGGGGGTTGCCCACCTGGGCACCTGTCTGTGCATCCCAAAGTCGGATTGTGCAACCATAAGAACCTGACACAATGTACCTTCCATCTGGTGAGAATGCAACTGACACAACTGAGTTTGTGTGCCCTTGGAGGGGGTTACCCACCTGTCCACCTGTCTGTGCATCCCAAAGTTGGACTGTCCTATCCCAAGAACCTGACACAATATACCTTCCATCTGGTGAGAATGCAACTGACAAGACTGAGTCTGTGTGCCCTTGGAGGGGATTGCCCACCTGGGCACCTGTCTGTACATCCCAAAGTCGGATTGTCTTATCCCAAGAACCTGACACAATGTGCCTTCCATCTGGTGAGAATGCAACTGACTCAACTGAGGCTGTGTGCCCTTGGAGGGGGTTGCCCACCTGGTCACCTGTCTGTGCATCCCAAAGCTGGATTGTCTTATCCCCTAAACCTGACACAATGTGGCTTCCATCTGGTGAGAATGCAACTGACCAGGTGACTGAGTCTATGTGCCCTTGGAGGGGGTTGCCCACCTGACCACCTTTCTGTGCATCCCAAAGTCGGATTGTCTTATCCCTTGAACCTGACACAATGTGCCTTCCATTTGGTGAGAATGCAACTGACAAGACTGAGTCTATGTGCCCTTGGAAGGGGTTGCAAACCTGGCCACCTGTCTGTGCATCCCAAAGTTGGATTGTCTTGTCCCCTGAACCTGACACAATGTGCCTTCCATCTGGTGAGAATGCAACTGAATTGACTGAGTATGTGTGCCCTTGGAGGGGGTTCCCCACCCGGTCCCCTGTCTGTGCATTCCAAAGTTGGATTGTCTTATCCTCTGAACTTGACACAATGTACCTTCCACCTGGTGAGAATGCAACTGAGTTGACTGAGTCTGTGTGTCCTTGGAGGAGGTCGCCCATCTGACCACCTGTTTGTGCATCCCAAAGTCGAATTGTCTTATCCCAAGAACCTGACACAATGTGCCTTCCATCTGGTGAGAATGCAACTGAGAAGACAGAGGAGGTGTGCCCTTTGAGGGGGTTGCCCACCTGGGCACCTGTCTGTGCATCCCAAAGTCGGATTGTCTTATCCCCAGAACCTGATACAATGTGCCTTCCATCTGGTGAGAATACAACTGACAAGACTGAGGAGGTGTGCCCTTGGAGGGGGTTGCCCACCTGTTCACCTGTCTGTGCATCCCAAAATCGGATTGTCTTATCCCCTGAACCTGACACAATGTGCCTTCCATCTGGTGACAATGCAACTGACAAGACTGAGTGTGTGTGCCCTTGGAGGGTGCTGCCCACTTGGGCACCTGTCTGTGCATCCCAAAGTTGAATTGTGTTATCTGAAGAACCTGACACAATGTGCCTTCCATCTGGTGAGAATGCAACTGAGTTGACTCCATTTGTGTGCCCTTTAAGAACCTGTTGATTCCTGGGCCAGTCATCCTGTTGTCCTACAGCAACTTGGGCAATTCCTCCAAACTTTTCAATCAAAGATCTTGCCAATATTGACTTGGATGGTGAAAATGGCAATGCTGACAAGTACAGGTGTGGTGTGCTCTTGTCAATGATCCCAGCAAAATTCTGCACAAATTTGATCCCATCCTTGATGAACATCAAGAGATTTTCACACTCTATTCTTCCAGGCTAATTCAGTGTTAGTGGGATGACACTCCATGTTACACATGAATAGACACACCTGCAACCATCCCTCAGCAGAGATCAGTGCCCCACAGGCCTCCCCAATCAACTTTGATACACCAAGAACCTCCAACCAAAATAGCATCTGTTCTCCAGTGACCAGCCCCCTCACTAATTGTGCCAGGTCTCGATCAAATGCTGCACCTTGGAGATGGGTTGCCCAGAATCGACACGAATACAATAGATGTGGTGGGATATTTTCTTCAACCCTCTTTTCCAAGTCTTCCACCTCCGAGTTGGATATGTATGATGTTTCCAGTTTACAGATGTTGAAATGAAGGCCAGCTTGCATGACAGTGAGTGAGGCAATAGCAAGATCGTGATGTGCACTATCCTGCTGAATAAAGAACTCTCCACTTCGCTTTTCATCGAGAAAAAAGTCATAGAACGAAGCATGTAGGGGGCGGACAGGAGTAGATAGCTCGTTACCACCAGCAAGCAGTGATGCCATGGAGTTGAGGATGAATCCCACAGGATAGCGGTCATCCTCCCGGGGGAACCTGTCACGCAAAAAGTCCAATGCGCTGATAGGGAGCGGCTCCTTCAACCACAAGATCTGCCGCATGACCGAACGAAAGTCCCGGCGGTCATCAGACCCTCTGAAAAGATCCTTCAAAAACGTGGTATACATTTCATCGAGAAGAGTCCTTCCATCGCCAGGAGCATGAGACATGATTTGATGGAAACGGTCCTTCGAAATCACTCCCCTTCGGGGGGACATGAAGTCGCATGCCAGACGTGCCCATTCGAACACCCCACCTGATTTCGCAGCGAGCTGTTGGAAATTTTCATTGGTGAACGTGCCACGGAGGGTCGTCAGGCGGGTAGAAACATAGAGATGAATGTCGCGCATGGTCAACTCCGTATCAATGGCATCGAGCGACCTGGCACAGATATGCGGACTGGTGTTTAATGCCTCCCCAATGTCCACGAGTGGCCGAGAAGTCAGGAGAATCCGGATGTTTGCTGGAAGTTCCGCGCCGTATGCAGTAAGGACCTCAAGAACAGTCGCCCTCGTGTGCTCCGCACCACTCTCATCCAAAGCATCAATGACCACCACGACATTTCCAGTAGGGGAACCCTTCAATAGGGAAAGGGGTCCGAGAATGAGTTTGTTCCACTGTGCTGCGAGGTCTGCCGTGTCCCTCAATGAATAGTTGTTGGTCGTCACGTCAACCAGAAGCGGTCGCAAACGGAGGTCGCGCTGAGCCAAGTCACGCGCGATGGTCGGGAAGAGCTTCCTGTGGAGCTGTTCGTGTTGTCTAACGCGACTGAAACAGAAGCACGATCCAAGCATGCCGAGATTCTGGGCCTGCCGAGCAACTGTGTGTGCTATGGCCGATTTCCCCTTTCCAGCCTGTCCGTAGAACCAGAAGATGCGCTGTGTAGTGGCGTCTGTGTTGTTAATCCAGTCAACAATTTCATTCAAGACCTCGATTCTCGTGCCATCGAGGCATTTCTTTGTTTCGCTGAGTCCGACTCTGTCCGCACAGGTCAAGCAGTTCGAGCTAAGATCTTCATATATCTGTTTGATGCCATATTGGATGTCTGGAACTGGTCGATCTCGAAGCTCTTGCATCAGCTTCTCTAATTTCCAGGTATAGTTGACGACCTTGGTGGTTGTCTCCGAGGGAACACTCTTCCCGAGCCACGACCCTATGGGAAAAGATGAGTTTCATGAAGTCTACAGGAATAAGTGGCGTACAGAAAGTTTTCGTTTCTGAATACTTTGTGATGAACTGTGCACATTCTTGTACAACTTGGGCGATCTCCATTAGGACATCTTTCGTGGCATTGATCTTCGATGAAGACCTGCTTTCCAGGACAAGCTCATACGTTCGTTCGATTGTAGTGACGAGGCCCCCCATAGATGCGTCGAGACTCGCTTGCGACAGCATCAGCTATCCAAATTCCCGTTAATCGAGGGCACCGGGCGTGACCAATGCATACCTTGGAGGCCCTGTTCAGTGCACTCAAGGCAATCTGAGCGTGTGGATGGATCTATGCGTGATCATCAGTCAAGCTTGACGGTCTGACATTGGGATGACAAACTCCAATAATGCCATTGACGACCGTAATGAAAGTGCTAAGCGTTTGGCGATATCCAGGGTTGGTGGCACCTAACATCGCAGTGTCTACAAAACCGAATGTATTAACAGCAATTTGCGCTGGGCCAGGAACGGAGTCCATACCTGCGTCCTGGGTGTTGCCGAGTACGGTCGCAACAGGTTGGATATCACTCAGCATCTGGTGGAATCGATAGGCTTCAGCAATGCATGTAGCTGCATGTGTGCACGGACCTCCTGGGTAACAGTAGCATGCCCCTTCGCCGTAGTTTCTCCAGGACCAGTGGAAGCGAGTACGACGGCCCTGGGGTCTTCAAGGTCGGTCGGGATGGGCTGGATGTGTTTCGCCGTATGTTGACCCTTCAGATCCAGCTCGCAGATGCGTAGATAAAACGTCATACCTCTTCAAACATAAATGACCCGTGAGGATATGGTGGTCGCTCAGCCTCCTGCTCTCGTCTGCGCCGGGACCTAGTCAAGACACTCGGCCCCTCAGAGGCAGAGGGAGTCGGGTAAGGAGAATGCTGAAACGACATTAGAGTGCCCCTCGTGCGGTGTGGGATTTGCATACCCTGCGTTGGCTGGATTGGCTGTCTGCAGTCTTGCGGCTTTTCTTTGGCATCGCTGGTGTTAGACGTTGAGAGGATGGTTTGGTTACAATGATACAATGAGCAGGAGGGCAAAGGGAGAGACACCTGTGCCACGGCCTCGTTCACCGCAACCATGAGGCAGGCCCCCTGAAGCTTCCCCATATGTTCGGCCCCAAAAGTGCAAAATCTTCGGCCCAAAATTGCGGATTTGAGGTCGAGATGTTGACAAATTAGGCCGATGTTCGGCCCTGGATTGCGGATTCCACACATCTCTGAGGCGTTGTAGTTTTTGTGTATCATCATCCGACTTTGCATTGATTGTTACCTGTATCATTCCCCCAGACGATACATTGTTTCGTGATCAACTGATTGAAATGTCTGCCTGGACGCCAATTAGGCGCATCGTGCGTTACTTCATCTACAAACGGCCCATACAAGGCATACAATGACACGTAGGTGCGTTGACATTACCAGGTCGATGGAAATATACTGCAAATTGCAAGCTAGCTGCGATCTCTGCAAGGAGTGGTGTTGTCTGAAGAACAAGCCAACGGTTTACCTGTGTCGTTTGGGCTACCCATAAAGCCTTCAGAGGACGCCATTGGACGTCGCCATAGAATCCATATCAGGGGGGGACCAGGATGTGGACCATCTGACATTACTTGCGAGCGCTGTCAAAGATAAACGACCCAGGCCCATGATTCGAAAATCCATTTTCAGTGCTCGAACTACACCACTACACGGCAGCTAAACTCATTAAAATATCCCAACCAAGCTCTCCTCCCCCTGCGCTGCCATCCCCTTAAGAACTTCCCGTACCTCCCGTGCAGGCTTTGAAACAACAGACCGCTCATTCATGGCACTCTCTTTCACCTTCAGTGCAACGCTACGCAAAAGATCCAATCTTGCAAACACAGTATCACTTGGGTCGACATGATTCGCATAGTCTTTATCCGGTACAAGAACAGCGAGGATAACGTGAGATGCCAGTGCCGACGGAACGGTTCCCGAGACAAGGTATGTGCTAGTTGGACGAAAGTAAATTTGTGACAATAGGGAAAGTACACCGGAGTGGTACAGTACCTCACGATGGGTCTCACAGATTCTGGGTCCGTAGATAGAGACGCAAAAAGGCTTGCCATTGCAAGCGTATAATGATCTGGAAAGGAGGTCATCAGAAATGGCCGAGTGCAGGGTACATTTGTATACCATCATGGCTCTCCCGGAATGCCAGATGCAGAAGCTCAATGCACGATTCTCTGGCCTTATCTCCGACCCCGCCATGGGTACTGGCACTCCGCACAACGTACGACAGCGCCAACACAAAGCTAGCTGCAACTTCCTCTTCGTTGCTACGTGCGCCACTGATAAGTTCAGTAACGACCGGGTCGACTCGCGATTGACTACGCATGAGAATGCCAAGTGCCTCCGCGGCTGTGGTGCGCACGACGACACTTGCAGGGTCCCCGACTGACTTAACAAACGTTCGTTGCAGCTGAGGGAAGAACGGCTTGACGTGGTTCGGTATCCTCTGCAACATTTGGGCCAATGCAGAAAGGATGGCGGTCTTCACACCAGCAGGATATATCGTTGCCTGAGTCGCAACACGAATAAGCGGGCCGGTGAAAGGTACCACGAATGCCTTCATGACGATCTCGTCCGTCCTCTCGACCAATGCTCCGATGGCGTACGCTGCATTTTCGCGCTGTTCGTTGTTTCCAGTTGTAAGCCCAGCGATGATGATTGGAACCGTGGACGCGACACCCTTGGGTAAGCTGAACCCTGGCACAGTTCTTCCAGGGGCTCCAGTACTTTCGATTGCGCGGCGTAAAGTGACAACAAGAGGCTCATACTCATTTTTTGGAATGGACTTGACAAGCGTGTCAAATGCCTGACAAGCCGCAGTATGAACTTGAACTTCGGAGTCGTCGAAGAGCGATATCAACTGTCGAAGCCAATCACCGTGGTACAGCGATGAATCCCCCTCCGACTCTTCACAGAACTTGGAAAAGAAAGAACAAGCACTTGCTCGTCGTTTGGGTGTGTCGTTTTTGGTCCTATACATACTACACATCAGTCGTGCTTGTCACGCGGAGCGCACGACACTTACCATCCGAGGAGGAGTAACATCAAAGTATTTAGACCCTCCGAATCTTCGATCGATCCTAGCAAAGCTCGCAATGCTTCGTCGAGAGCAGCGAGTAATTCCCTATCTTCGTCTTCCTCAAATACTTTGACAAGGGCATTCAAGATCATGGCAAGTCGTTTACTGAGAGTGTTTCCGGCGACTGTTACTAGGGATGCCAGGGCACGAGCATTAAAAGCGGTCATTGGTGTGGAAATCAACGTGGGGATCAGTACAGGGAACACAGTAGATGCTCGAACCTGTCATCCTATGAGGTAAACACGACACTCTAAAGAAAGATTCCTTACCGCCATAACCTCCCGCAAAGCCTGTAATGCGGTACCAGAACTCTCCCCTGGCTGGCGGAGGGCTTCCAGCAATGTCGGAATAGTCTGGTCAATAGCTTTGCCGCCGATGTGCTCCTGGAGTGTGTCAAACGCCTTCGCTGCTGCTGAACGGACGGTGGTATCATCATCGACCAGGGAGGTGCGAACTACGCAAATGATCTCGTTTTCGTGACCCTCTCGCTGAGTGTCGGTTGTACTCTCCCTGAATAGAAGTTTAGAACTCCATCCTTGTCGAAAGGCCAGGGACTCACGTGACATCTGAAAGCATTAGGCAGACTCCTTCGCGAGTACGCGCGTCGGGTGACGACGACATGTCCTTCAAAATGGCTACAATTTCGCCAACCAATCTCTCTCCAAATTTACGGCAGAGTTCGAGGGTTGTGCGTGCAGCAGTCTATTTATACATGAGTTTATGTTTCGTTTTGTCACGGGGTGACATACCTCTTGTTGTTCCTCCTCTCCTCCAGAATACAGTTGGACAAGTTGACGAACCAATTCACGGAGAATTTCGCGGACTACGAGTGAAATCAATACCATTCAGCTCCCTCCTATTGTGAGACCTACCTGTCCGAGGCGTGTTGTGCACCAGAGCTTTCCAGATGTGTAGGGATGATTGACGAACAGTGTTGACCGCATCTTGCCTTGCAACATAAAGAGCTGAGAGAATACGATCACGACGTTCTTCTCCTAGAATCTCTGCAAGAGCACGTCGAGAGGTTTCCGCAACCGCTGGCTCTGCTTCGTCGTCGTCTCCGAGGTCTGCTTTGCTGTTGATGCCAGACACCTTAAACAGGAGTTCTCCCACCAGAGTAATTGAAGATTGCTAAATGGAATACTTGTGTGCATGTATGCATGTAAAATCAACTGGAAAACTTACACGGATGCGCCACCCGGTGTCGAACATGCCTCGTTCCAACTCAGGAAGCAGTAGATCAATCGCCTTGGTCGAGTAATTCACAACGATCATCCTGCCAGCACGCATTGCCGCGTCACGGACATGCTCCTCACCGTCCGCAAGCCCGCTGAGAATCGGGGATATAATCTTGGGCAGATGGGGTTGGAATCTCGTTCCAAACGTTGCTGGAAGATACACCAACAAGGTCATGAAGCCTTCACGCACGGCACTGCGCGGTGATTGGGCGTTTGCGATGATGTCCGGGAGGAGTCCCTCTAGTCTCTCCATTCCGAGTCCAGATAAAACTTCGCTTAAGCCCTGAGCGGCCCCCTGACGATCCACACCGGACATTTCCGCTTTCAATGTCCTCAGTAATCCTGGGACAAGATCGGGGAAGTGCGCCTCTCCAAGTCGCTCGACGAGGACACCAAGGGTTTTGGCCGCTGTTGCCCGTGCTTCTGGAACGGGGTCGACGAGTACCACGTGTACCATGGGGAGAAGACTAGACAAGTAAGGAACGAAATCTTTGGAATCCGTAAGAGACGCCAAATTGCCCACTATTTGTGCAGCTTTCTTCTTTCCCTCGGCGCCTCGATCACGGAGGCCACGTTCAATGACGGGGATGACCTGCGAAGGATTACAGTACAATCAAATAAAAAGCCGCTCAACGTACCAGGGCAAGTGATGATTGATCGATGTAGTGGACGAATGATGTTTTCAAAAGTGACGATAGAGCATTGGGCGTTTTCGCTGGGTCTACGAGTGCCTTCAGCAGAGTCGGTACGAGCGCCTGAATCTCGGGGTTGCTAATGACTTCGCCAAATTGTTTCAAACTCTTGTTGGCAGCCACCTTAACTTGCGCGTGCGTGTCCGTCAGAACACTTGTTAGTCGCGGAATGACAATCGGAAGTGACAACGACAGTTGTCGCGGAGAACAGTAAGCCATCATACCAAGCAACTCGATAGACCCTTTTTTCGATCGCCACTGCTTTTCATCCAGACCAGATAGTAGAGAGGGCAAGATAAGCTTCAAACCGTAGCCAGACATATTGCCCATGATGACACGTGCGGCATCTTGAGCTGCTTCGCGCACATCAGCGGTCCCGTCGCCGAACGCAGTCAGAAGAAGAGGAAGTATGAACGTGATGTACGGTTCGAACAACCGGCCGAGCGTGCTCGACAACGTTTCAAAGGCAAACATGGCTCCCTGGCGCAGCTCAAATCGCTTTTTCTCTTCAGTAGCGGTCCTCAGACGGTTGACCACGTCGAAACGCTTTATAGAGCCAACTCCGAGTCCTTTGATTGCACCCGCCAAGCCATAAGCTGCGCCCCGGCGAGCTGCGTACTTTGGCGCAGTGAGAAGCTCCTCGAACAAGTTGTCGATGAACGCGTCAACACGATTCCCCATAAATCTAACCAATGGAACAAGACAGTCCGAGACAGCTACTTGCACTTGTTCTGCGGGTGTTTTCAGCGCCCCAACCAAGCGATCCACGATATCAGGGATACGTCGGTCAGAAGCATCAAGGTGTCGGGCGGCTCTACCGAATAGAATGACCACAGCCTCTTTTGTTTGATCTCCAGTTTCAGTTGCGGGACTGGGGCCAGCCAGGTGACCCTCGAATATCGTTAACAGCCCAGCGATTCGTGCGGCCCCATGGTGATCTACGATCGCAGTGCCAGCTTTCAACATATTTCGACGCACCTCGGCCGAGCGGTCACCTAGCGCTCCGTCTTTGATTAGAAAAGTGAAGAATGCCTCTACCTGAGTATCCGGGAAAACGGGTGCCAGCTGCTCAAAGACCAATGCGATCGCTACACGAGTTGGCGCGGGATCCGAACGATCCAAAGTTTCTGGGATGACCATTCCCTTGTAAAATATTTCAGAGTCTATTGCGCGCGCGATCACAAAATGGATGGAACTTACGTATTCGTCATACTCGGGTGCGAGGACCTTGGCCTGGACAATAGGGTCAATCTTCAGTCGATCAAAAGAAGTAAATAATCAACCTTGTCCAGGTAGAGATCTTGCAAAACAGAGATAGTCTTCTCGCTTGTTTGAGGTACGTGTGCAACGGCATCGGCGATAGCGAAGGCTGAGCTCGTTCTTGCATATGCATTTCCATGCCCTAAATAGGAACCGCATCAAAAGCACACCTCTGCAATCTACTACCAAAACTCGCCTAAGAAAGGAAGAAGGTGCCCGAGGTAATCTTCCGGTACATCTAGACCATTGTCCTCCCACACATGGTTGGCTAGCCATGCATTCTGCTCGTCTTCATCATGGCATGCGATCCAGAGTTCTGGCAACCAATCCAGATCCGTCAAATCAAACGGCTAAATGTAATGAGTAGTACCAGGTCATCACTTCCAACCCGGCCCATGCCTCACCTGGATTGCTTGTAGACATGAGTTTCTCACATGCGTCTCTTGGCTGAGTGACCCATGTACAAGCGCGGATATCTCGTGGGGTGTGGCAGTCGCTTGCACAGTCTCACCAAGTTCGATAAGAACCGACGATGCCTCTTTGCTCAGCCGTGGCTGAAGCCTAATAACACGGATAACATGCTCCATCGTAGCTTTGCGAGGAAAGTCGGTGTTTGCGACTGTGACGCGATTCTTCTGAGCCGAGTAAAGGTAGAATAGTACATGTCAATCATACATTTGCTACAATGGAACTTGAGGATGCCCAAAACAAGAGCAACTTGTTCGAGAGCCTCTTCATCTTCCGAGACGGCGATACCACCCTGATACAGTACACGCGCCAGGAGTGGGAACGCGTACGAGAAAGTGGCCACATCAAAAGGCGCCTGTTCAGAAAGTGATCGCAGGCGATACAGAACCCGCAATACGAGCACTGGGGGAAGTGCTACTCACAAAGAGGACATATAACGAATGGTAACGACTTACAATGCAATGGCTCAACTTGCATCTCCTCCGGTACACACGGAAGCTCAAGAGCTCTCAGTATGGCAACGCCAATCCATTTTCGAGCTGTACCGAGACGCTCAGAGCAGCACCAAGCAAGATCCTGCACATCAACAAGTCGTTAACGTTGACAAGAATGGTTATATTTCAAGAAAGTCACCAACAATGAAGGTGTCGAACGCTGCGCTCCCCACTAACCGTGGGCCCTGAACGAGTGCCCCTTGTAGCAACAGAGTTGTGATCAGTGAAACGTACACATGTGACTCTGGTACATTCACGAGGACCACGCTCCGAATAAAAGCAAGGGCGCGCTCCAGATTGGCCTTCAGTGAGGCCACACGCTGACGCACGACTGCTTCCTTGTCTAACTGTGCCTGCACAAGCGCCTGTGCTTGTTTCGACAAGGCAGGCTGAGCCGTGGCTTTTTTGTGCGCCAGAGACTGACGTAGTTCATTTTCCCACTTTGCAATGTCCGCGCCTTTACCTTTCTTGGGACCTTCCTGCTCTTGCTTTTGCGAAGACCGTACTGCAGAATGTATCTCAAACCCTTCCGGGTTCTCAGTCGCCACCGGACTCACCATCAACGAATGCAGTGCCTTCTGGTGTCTCAAAGATACCAAAGTCGGTCTCCGTCAGCCCATTGATACCATCCACGTCAATATCCGCACTAAGCTGGTCCATAATCCGAGGAAGAACAACTTCTGGACATACGAAGGCAAGCGTACTGACGCTGCGGTAGCTTGCATCCGCAAAACCAGCCTAGTAATAATTGTTCATCCTTGGCAACACTTATCAAAAACACTCGAACAACACACCTTGGTAGCATCCATCAGGGATGCTTCAAAGATAGCCTTCGTTAGCGAATCAATGTTCCGGCTAACTAGGTCATGTGGATCTGCGCCAGCTTTCTGGCAAAGCTCGATCCACAGGGACCTCGAGGGTCCCGCTGTATGCCAGCCCTGTAAGTATCCTATGAGATGCAGAGTGTTCGTCACGTACAGACTGACGCATGGTGCGAAAGCACGATGAGATCAGCCAAAAGCGTATCCCGCAGTGCATCATCGATTCCATGACCATTCCCCAAACTCGCGCAGCACAACAACAGCGCCGCATATCGCCTTTGTTTATCCACCGGGGACTTCTCGATCTCGTCGGAGGCGGAAGTAAAAGCGGCGGGTTTCGTTGGTCCCGGCTTGTCGCGGGCCAAAATGGCCATCAAGGATTGTCTAACGATGAGATTGGCCAGCTTGGGAAGTCGTACGACCGCTGCTTCTAGGGTCTGAAGGGTGCTTCGGCGGACCTCGGAAACTTGCGAATGGACAGCCAGGTGTATAAAGACGGATCCGAGAAGTACCCTGCAAAATAAAGGATGTCAAACAGCCAACCAACCAACCAAACCATACATGTACGTGTGAGTGTGAGTGGACAGACAGATCGAGCATGGGGCTAACCTCAAGTGCTCGCTCTTGGCCAGCTCAGTGCTGAGATGGTCAAGCACAAGATCGATCGCGCGCAGCAGCCACGTCTCATCATCGACATCCGTAATTTTCTGGTATACTTTGTCCCACATCAAAAAGGAAGGTTTTGCCGCCGTCCCTATGAGGGCGTCCACAGATGTGTTGCGTGTTACTACGTCAACTGTCAGATTATTTGTGTGCCACATTTACATGATATCACACACACAGTCAGTATCATAACGGAGGAAGAGCAAAATGGAATCCATACCAAACTTGCCTGACTTGGCCATTGGACCGAGGAGAATTGTCAACGCGATGTATCCTTCGAGCGGGCGGGCAGCTGCACCAAGCGAATTCGTAGAGAAAGTTTTGAGGTTAGCCTCGAGCGAGCTCGAGATAGCTTTCACGAACGCAAGGGACGAGTCGTTCCCGAGAGAAGAAACATTCCAGAGCGCAGTTCCGATCAAAGACACAAAAGCCCTGCGCAAAACAGGCTTCGTGTTGGTCATCTCCTTGGCAATCACATTGGAGATTTCTGCGGGTATGCAGGTGTTGCCCTCCATCAAAAAAGTCAGATGCTGCGGTAGAGCCGATGCCAGTATTGCAATGACAACGTCGTTTGTCTCCTTCAAGATTAACAGAGGGAGTGCATTAACGATGGACAGCGATATGGTAGTGCTAGGGTGGATGATGGAAAGCATCGTATACAATGTAGCGCGGTGGTCTGAGCCAGTGGTTTTGCCGGCTTGAGGAAGGGCTAGAAGTTCGGTTACAACCGATCCGAGAGAATCGTCAGAAACGGTGTTCAGGAGACATTTGAACAGCACCGTTGCATTTGTGCGAACTGTCGGATTGCTTGACTTAGCGGAACTAAGGCAGGACGTGAGCAACTTCTTGAAGATGGAAGGATCGAGAGGGTGCGAATATGCCAAAAAGAAGTCGCGTGTCACTAAAATTGGTGAGTGGTGAGCAGAAGCCATAAATGGAAACTACATTTGGGCCTTACCACTGAGAGAGTATTCTGGTGAACGAAGCAATGCCTTTTCCATTGTTGGAAGGACCGAAGCTGCCAGCACGGCGGGGCCGATGAAGGTGCGAATGAAACCATGAAGTGCGGTCTAAGAACGTGTTCAATTCATAGCTGAGGTGGTTGGAAAGAAACACACCGATGAATGATGGGGTACTGGACCTTTTGACATGAGGACACAAGAGCAATACAGAGCAATTATGTCTTGCTGGAGTAAGTCAGCTAGGAGACTGGAAAATCGCAGCTGTGTAGCTTACCTGGATGGAGGGCGGTATCTGTGTCAGGGATTCGTACTTTACGTTTTTAAATCTGATGGTAACATCTACGGCCGCCCCGAGGAGGGGTATATAGACGAGCGGTGTTTGGCTAGACTTAGCCTGCGCAACAAGTGTGGCCATGAACGGTGGGACGTGCTCGGGTGCTGAACGGAGTGCCCTACGCGTGCGGATGAGCGCCCCCTTTTGCATCGTTGGCTTGGTATGTGTGGATGGATTGAGTTGGAAATCAAGTAATAGAGCCATGATTTCGATGAGATTGCGCCACGAATCGCACGGTTGATATTTTGAGCAGGGGGTGTAGAGAGCACAAGCCCAGCTCAATAAGACAAAGGCATCTGCTGGAGCATACGAACTCGGGGGATCATTAGCATCTGATTTCCGATAAAAAAACGGTCACCTTCTGCACACCTAAAAGAGCCTGATTTTGAAACCTTGGAAGCTTCATTTGCAAGCCAGCCAACTACTTGCTCCATAACGCCAAGCTTGTCATTAGCGGCACGAGATTCATCGATTTCGATCAATCGCATTCCCAGATCTTCCACGGCAGCCCGTGATGCTGTGTCGACATATCGAGGATAGGTCTGGGTCAAAAGCGAGAACACGTCGAGCGTCTGGCTCAGACTGAGACCTGGCGGTTTGGATATGTAAATATGTGGCTCAACGACAGACGGATAGACGGACCTCCCTCGTTGACGAGCCATGTCAACTCTTCGTGGAGAAAGTGTAAACGCAGTTTGGTGCTGCTGGATAGGAGCAGTGTCTGCGCTGCCTGGATTGCGCTCTGCCAATCGTGGAAGATCGTGTCTCTCTTCCAGACGCAGTGCGCATTATCGTCTTCGTCCATCTTGCTAACAGAAGCCAGCCAGGCTTGAATTTGCTGAGTGTCCTCGAGGCTCCAGCGAGTGAGCCACCGAAGGTTCGCTGTGTTCCATATCGGGTGCTTACGTGAGCCACCCACTAATAGTACTAGCCTCGAATCTCGGCTGCGGCCAAACTAGCGTCGAGTGCAGATTTGTGGTTGTGCGCGTCGACTGCCATTGCCAACCGCTGTGTTCTGTGTCCTCGACGCATTCCTCCGTAGCCTGTTCGTCGCCGCGCAAGTTCGTCGGACTGACTTGACCCCGTATACACCACCTTCCTAATCAGTGTGTATGTCTGTCAAGTCGCCGCCTTGTTGCTGGCCACTCACTTGTGCTTCCCAGATGCTACCAAGCGTTCGTACATCTTCTGTACAACCATCCAACTTCACCCTCCTTTCTGCTACACCTCTTCATCCCTCTTAGCTCTTCCCAGAGCGACCGTCGTGCAGCCCATGTCTTATAACGCAGCCAACGTCGATCCGACGCCGGGGACCACGCCCACCTCAACAGCTGCTCCCGACTTCGCTCCACCAGCAAAGGGCACTGCCGTCGCTGTTGCTCTCACAGTCGCCATCGTCGGCATCTGCATGTTTGCACTCATCACCTGGCTCATCCTCCGCCTCCGTCGTCAGCCCGAACCCCCCCAAGACGCACCTCAACCACACCGGCTCTCCTCCGTAACGGCCCGCTTCAGACCCTCATTTGCATCTGAAACTTCGTCCAAATTTGGATTTAGTGAGTCTCAAATACGCATTGTTGATCATATCATCTCATACTCTGTGCACCGATACCTAGAACGGAAATCGCTGCGTCTCGTAAACAACCATCAGCACGACCACGACGACGAGAGCTGGGACTTCGCAGACCCAGATCCGGTCCAAAAGGTAGAGCTATCTGCTCGTACTAAACACATCCCTCCGCCATTGCTTTCTCCCCAAACACCTTCCTATCTTTCCGGCAAGGATGAATTATTTGGACCATCCTCACCCGCTTCGCCCTCCTCATTCGAGCTTGAGCCTCCTCCTCCTGCATACGCCCGAGATGATCGTCCTCGCTGGACCTTGCATGAGCCAAAAGACCTCCCCTGATTCCATCGTCAGTTCCGCTCCTCACTTCCTATACGGATGACACGGTCAGACGTACTCCGGAGCATGACATTTTGCAGGATAAAGTTCAACCAATCGCACATATGCCTTCGTTCGTCTCTACTCCCTCACCAGTGTTTTGGAGCTCAGCTTCTTACATTCTTCAAGTGGCGCCATATAGTTACTTCCTTTTTTTCTTTAGATCTCCATTGTATTGGCTTGCCTCTTTTTATCGCACTTGCCGGATGGTAGTCGTACTGGTTCGATTTCGTTGCTGGGTCTTGACCATGCCAATCAGCGCCTGGTACTTATGGACTCTTAATGGCAGCATACTTTTACTTCCCACACCTCCGCTTCGTTGTTCAGAAGGCGGAACACGCTGCAAACTGCATGCAGACCCCGATTGCCAGTCGATCACGAGATTCTTGGCACGGCATATTGCTCATATTGGTACGCAGACTTGCGGTGAAAATTTAGCTAATACTTATTTCGCAAGTGTACGTATACTACTTATCGCATAGAGTTGCAAAATGATGTTTGGGCTATGAAGCACTACCACTGTGACCCCATTTCATATAACATCAGGTGTAGAAGGACTGCTCCACTTTTCACTCTTCTCTTCGACGCTTCAGCCGGCCCCGGCTATCCCTGAATCATGGAATATTGAGGTGAGTCAAATTCTTAATAACACCGCACGATCGGAAACGCTTACGCAAATGCACGGTTTTTCCTCTTTCTACTCTCCTTCTTCATAACATTCCGTGCAGTCTTGCGCTTTGCTGCTGCCTCAGGATTGGTAATAACCTATCCGCATGGATTCGAACAGTTTGCATGGGTATCACGGGTCACATTGCTTCTCACCTGCGTAGCACGCGCAACACGCCTTTCCTGCCGAATGTTGAGTGCACTTTGCCTAATCCGGTTGTAGGCTGTTGTGAAACTCGTGGTGCCCACTTTAGCTTGCACTAAATCGACTAATTCTGTCGCTGTCGTTCTAAGCTCATCTGTCATCATATCAACCGAAATTGCATCAGAACAAAGCAAGTCTTGCAATAGCCGACGTACCCATGGCGGTGTCGCGGATCATGTCTTCTTCTATGATGCGGTATACAGGAGTCAAAATGTGAGGAAGAAACTGTTCCAGCTGTCGTCCTTCCATATGCGACGTCATCGCTGCAAAGAACCGGAAGACAGACAACGGAATAAGCGACCAGTTAGCCTATTTCAGGATATATCAGCACCCTATAGATCACAACAAGTAAACAGTGCTTACCTCTGCAGTAGTCGTATTCCGACGCGTAATATGTGCAGACCGCGCCTGGAACGACAGCTTAGAGAAAAGCCACGGTAGTTGGTCGCTACCTCGACCATCCCGGACTTCCGACTCGGCATCATCGCCCTCGGACACAACCTCACCATCGGAACCCTCAGTGATACGGGACTCCTGGGGATGAGCGATGAACCATTTCCCTACGAAGAATAGATTCTTGACGATCTGTAATGCCGCGGGTGCTTCCATGTTTGAGCTCTTGAGCATCGTACAAAGCTTATCCGCGATATCTCGCATAGCCGCATGTGTGAGTGGGCTACCCTCAACAGCGGTCATTGTCTGCGCAGATGACTGAGTTACCGCGAACAACGATCCCAGTAATCGACATGCCGCGCTGCGGACCCATGCGTGGGGAAACAACAGCAGTGCAACCACGTGCAACCACTTCATCTTCGAGTAGTCCGTAGTCAATTCCGGATATATGTGCAACACCTTGACAAGCGTCTGCAGGGCTTGATAGGCCGCTTGCCAATCCACAGGATTCTCCAGGTCATCGACACCATCATCCACAAACACAACGGAAGCGGCCTCTGCGACGGCCTGTGTATCCGCAAGGATCACGTCAACGTGTGGTCCGGCGTCACGTTGCAAGGCTTCAATGAAAAGCCCATAGACTTGAACGGCAACGCCTCTCAGCCTCGTCTTCTCTGTCTGCACAGCCCAAGTATGTAGGTGCCCGATCACGTTTGTTTGCTGATCGTCTGCTAGGCGCTTCACAAGCGCCTGCACGATATTCGCTGCAGACTCCCGACATGCTTTCTCATCGTCATTGGCAATGCATAGAACAAGTGCGACGAACAGCATCTCCGCGTGTTTTGCGAGCAAGTTTCTTTCAAACTTGGTTACGACAGCATGCAGCAGCTCCATGACGCTAAGCCGCCCAGAGGCATGATCGAACGACAGATTGCGCGCAAAGAACGTCAGGGTGGTCTGCAAACGACCCGAGCCCTGAGGGTAATCGAGCAGGAACTGAAGCAAGAGGGAGCGCGCTGACTCGCGCGTATGTGCGGACTGCGAGGTGATCAGGATCGACGAAACTGTCGTCATCAGGTCATACAGTTCGGGCACCACGAGTTTGCGAGACACGATTGCACGGAGAAGCGTGAAAGCACTGTCCTGACGACTCGGATCCTCGAGATCGGGGGCCAAGAGCTCAAGTAAGAATAGCAAGTCGTTCTCCTTTACGTTGGATGTCGGACAATCTCGTAGGATGACAGCTAAGGATTTGAGCGCCGTTTGTGCTATCTCTGACTCTGCGCTTCCCATGGAACGGATGATGGATAGAATTTGCTTAGAAATTAGAGGTGCTGAAGATGGTGCAGTCTTCACTGGGCATTGAAGAATAGCAGAAGCAGCCTTCAGGCCCGCAATGAGAACGGCCTCTGATTCCACATAGAGCGTATTCCCAATCAAGACCACAAAGGGCTCTAATCGAGCCAATATTTGGTTGTCGTGTAAATTGAAGCGGGATCGACGGAAAGCAGTATTGAAGAGCTCGAGACCGAACACAATGAAACTTAAATGGCCGTGAGCCGGTGCGACATACATTCGACGTGCTATTGAACTAACCGATACGAATTATGCGCATATTGGTCTTCCTGAGTGACATTTTTGCGTTTCACATGGACAATAGCGTCGTCTTTCTTGGTCTTGGCTTTCGACTTTGGTTTCGGAGATGCCTCTTGCAAGAATTTACCGTTTTGACTGATCAGCGTATGGCACAATACTAAAAGTTCCGGAGGATCTAAACGAGCATTGGAGTTCAAGCCGCCAGCGATTCGACGGAGAACCTCATCCACCTGCTGCATCGGTTTCGCTGAAGTAGTCACCTCCATAACGGATCGAAGCGGACGTAACAGTGCGCCGATATAAGCAGGAGACACATATCTGGCGGTGAGTGCGAATGTATCCAAACCTTTCGACGCACTTGCTTTAACCTCTCGCATCTTCGTCTTGAAATCCTCACTCTGAACATCTTTTCCCGATTCACCAAAGACGACTTCCGATGCGACATAAGCGATGTCATCTACGCAAGCATCGAGGTCGGCGAATGTGTCCTCTTTCCGTTCAGGTGCAGTCACGTAGGATATAATCGCATGGATCACATAGGCAAGGACGTGCAGTTGTGGCCCACGCACGAGCGCGGCTCGTAGCTCACGCACAGCATATGAAAGATACGAGGGACCCAACGTAACGATAATTCGGCACATCGTCTCGCGCACCAAGTCTCTTGTATCTTGCGAGCGGCTCCGAAGTGCTTGGCTCAGCACCGTAAGTAATCTAGTAATTTGCGTTTCTTTCGGTCCTGCAGGCAGGTGCATTGCAATGTTAACGATTCCAAGGGAAATGGGGATACGGAGGCTGTCTTCGGTTTCGTCCCGATTTGAAAGGTAATCGAGGAGTGCAGGGAGGAGACGTATACTGACAGCGTCAGAGACCTTTTTGACGTCGCATTCGTGTTCGCGCGGATTAGATTGACGTGGTTCGTGTTCCGCCAAATCCTCCTCTGCTTCCACGTCTTCCGCAGACTCTGCCTGCTGCTGCAAGGAATCATCTAAAGAGAAATGGAAATTCTCCAAAATTGAAACCAGAGCGCGAACATGCACCCGGATAGAGATAGCGTCCTTATCCTTGGAGGCCCGCAGATACTTTTGCACGAGTGAATAATATGCAGACCACCGAAGTCTTTTCGCGATGCGACCAAGAGTACCAATTGCTTCCGCAACGAGCAAATGATCAAACGTGGTCGTGGGCGCAACATAGTACTCTACCACGGGCACGAACACGTCGACCAAAGTTCGACTGCTCAGGACACCCGTGTCCAAAAATTCGCTTAGCCGACGAAGTGCACGCGTCCGACGATGCGTTTGGATATGATAGATATTCGTGAAGAAGCTGGCTTCTTCGTCGCCACCCGCTAAAAGGGGATGCATCTCTTGTAACGACGAGATACCAGTGCATTGTGAGATTGCGTATGCGAGCACACCCAGTACTTCGGCGCGCACGAGCTCACTGTTGGCACGCAATGCACCCTGTAGAGCAGGTAACACGACTCGCAACAGAAGCGCTTGAGCATCTACAGTAGTCCCCTGCGCAACAACACCGATAAACCGGCGCAGCGTATAGGCCGCATTGCTGCGGATGACGAGTTCTTCAGGATCCTGTACAAAGTGCAACGCATTGTACAACACTGGGAGCCAATCGCGACATGTCAATGACTCGTATTGCTGGTCATTCAGTGTAGCAAATGCTGCAAGTCGGCGATCAAAATCGGGCTCGTGAATCCGTTTCGACGAGCAAGCATTTAACGATTCTGAAAGCGCAGCAACGATCTGTAATTCGTCATTGCCATTGGCGGCAGCAACACCAACAAGCTGGTTGAAAGTGGCAGAAACCGCCGAGCGAGCGGTATCGGCTCGGAAAGTGAGAAATGAGCGGGAAAGCACTTCGTACAGTTTTGCGAACTCTGCAGAAGAGGAATCTGTTAGGCCAGGTATGAGGGGGAATAGCGTCCCGAGAATGCGTAGCATATCGACTTTGGTGCGCTCTGGTACGATACGCAAAGGCTTGCGTAAGAGTGGCACGAGTAAATTGACCAGGGTCCCTGCCTGCACTGCGTCTACGACGTAATGCGCAACTTGAGCGAACAATTTGATCTGCCTTTGAGCAAGGGGAGTCGCAAGTTCTTGATCGCTCCGAGTACGCTCGACAAGGATCGTGAGATGATGGAGTAACGTCGTGAGATGAGGCGCGACAAGCGCATCTGCAATGGTAGCGTCTTCAACTCCAAGTGCGAGTAGATGGTCGACTATATCCAGCACCAGATTGACCACGGAGGGCTTAACGTTAGCAGCGACAAGACAATCCAATACCTTGGGCAACACGCGGGGGTCGAATTGTACAAGGTACAGCGCATACTCTGGCCGTGCAGCCCACAAAGCGAAGATCTCCAGCAATGCAGACGGCGCCTGCGTGTTTTCCTGGTCCAGGGCAGCTAGCCGAGGCGCGATGATCACGTCGAATGCAGACGGCAAGAAGGGCGTAAAGTCGAACACAACCGGAGCACGGAAAAGGTCTGCCAATCTCCGTAGCCCAAGTTGTCGGATTGTCCGCATAGACTTCGCAGTAGTATGTTCCTTGGAATCCGCCATGTCTTGCGCCTCCGCATCATTGTCGTGATCGTCCCCTTCTTCTTCCTCTTCTTGTCCCTCGGACATCGCATAGTCCGCCCCCATCTCCACTTGACCATCAGATCCCCCAATCTCTTCCTCAATCCTTGACATCAACCGCGCCTGAGCTTGAGCAACCATACACACCGTCACTCCAATCAATGCTGGCCAAAGCTCCACGATCTTTGTCCCCAAACTCTTCAATACGTCTCCAAGCATATTCAAAAACCCGATTTGCTGTTTGGTTCCCCCTGCTGGAGAAGCAACGTCCTCGATGGAAAAATCGTCCGTTGTCCTTGTCCAAGCACGACTATCCCGTCCGAGAGGGGCGAGCATCAGATCAACCAGCAAAGCATGTTCCTCCGGTCTACATGCCGTTAGCGCACCCAAGACCGCGGCACGTCTGCTACTCTCTCCTCCTCGAGAAGAGCGCCCTTTGCGCTCCCTTAAGACGCCATACAATAGCCTCACCATCACATCCGCTACTTCCGGCTCAACAGCAGCGACATTGACGTTTGCAAGTTCGTCGCGCCACATCGTACTGTCTAGGAGACGCCACAGGCCGTCTGCGCATCTTACAAGTTCCGGAGATTTGTAAGTGAGGACACATCGGAGTGCTGCACGTTGCAATGTACGATCCGGATGGGCAAGAAGGGCACGGAAAAGAGAAAGGAGGGTGTCTGAGGCGTACAAAGCGCGAGGATTGGCGAACTTGGCGAAGAGCGCTAACCATGCAGCAAGCTTGTTCCGCGCGAGTGGGATGGTATAAGGCATGGCACGGGAAAGCAATGTCGATGAAGATGAAGCATCTACCAAAGTCAGAAAGAGCGATACTACCTCGCGGTTGTGTTTCTCCGCCAACGAGGGACACTGTCCGAGAGCTGCTAACAGCTGAATCTCGTATGATGAAGGATCGAACCTGTCCAAAGGCTTTTGCTCCTACGCACCTTAGGGAATGAACAACATGATCACGGACGGGGACGGGGCGACTCACGAGAATGATCGCTTTGCGCTCTAACGCATCGTCCAGCCATTCATCGACAGCCTGACGAACCTTATGCGCAGCACCATCTCTCCACGAGCGTTCTTCTTCCCAAGTGTTCTGATCCCGGACTACGTTCTCTTTTTCTTTCAACCAAGTTGGAAGCAAGAACGTTCTGTCTCCAGTCGCCACATGGTACAGCTCCTCAAACATCAACGCCCAGGTAAGGTCCCCGAGTCGTTTTGCAAGGGCTGACAAGGCTTCTGTGGCTGGCGACCACAGAGGACGCAAGTTCACCTTGAGTTGTGCTGAGGGGAGTTGATTGTTTCGGAAACCGCATATTTGCGAAAGGGACGTGACCTTACCTATTAACCAACGCCCACATAAGTCGGCTGCTCCATGTTCATCATCTTTTACGGCTACTCCAACCCTGCCAATCCGCAAAATGCGATCGCGAACACCATTCATATCAAGCGACGCGTCTTCACCCTGTAAACACCGCCGCAAGGTATCCTGCTCGCCCGCCGAAGAACTCACGAGGCGCGAAGATAATATCTGCAGTGCAGAAAGTCGCAGCACGTGCGAATGAGAGAGAAGCGCAGACCGTAGAGAAGGATAGAGTTCTGTAAAAGGGACCTGATGACTCGGAGCACTAGTATAAAGGGAAATAGAATTCATCAGGAGGAACGGCAGGAAGGAAATCACAGGCGGCGACTTACCTAGATTGCAAAAGAACCGCAAGCCCACTGAGGGCACTCTCCGACCACAACCACTGCTTCACGATCGCCTTCGTCCACCTCCCTAAATTCACATCCATCTTCCTCTGTACTTCTTCATCTTCACAGCGCGCTAGCTGTGCAGGAAGCACGCGCATACAAGCTCCTAGAACCCATCCACGATTTGCATGAGTCAGTCGCCACTCTTGTACCGGCTCTGGCGACCCATCCTGTAGAATAGTACGCTCCACGATATCAATCAACAAGGCATGCATGCGTTCGACATATGTCGACAATGCCAATAGTCCATGCAGCTCCTCCACCATCGCCACCGACTCCGCATCTTCCTCCGACCCTTGCTGCTTAAGTTGCCACCCCGTGAGCCGCTCAGATACCCACCCACTTACCACGCGCCTCCACGCTATATCCACGCCTCCACGTGCGAATCTGTCCATACGTACCAGTCTAGCAAGAAGCCGCAGCGTCCGCTGAGGTGCCTGCTCAAGAAGTTTCGACGTTGTCCTGAGGAGTGAAGGTTGAGCGACGCTTGTCCATCCTGACCATCGAAGCTGTGCGAGTAGACCGAGCAACGATGTACCGAATTCTGGCGCTGTTGCAAGTGCGCGGAGGATGAACACGCGGCCGGGTCCTGTAACAAGCGTTGTGTCTCTATCTCCTGCCATAAGGACAGAGCCTGCGAATGTTAATAGCGCGGATTCCGTTGATGGATGGTACATGGGAATGTCCGATTCCAATGTAGAAGCTAACCGAGACAGTTGGGGCCCTTAAAAAAAGGCGATGAGATGGCTCAACAGAAAAAGAATAGAGGTACCTGTCAGACGAGACCCTTGACGAGCTCCGCATAGAACGGAAGCAAGGTGTAGCATGCGTCGAACACGCTCGACACCAACCTCGTCTCGCGGTGTTTCAGAAACTGTACAACAAAACTGTGCGATTATCGGCTCTGTAACGCTGGAGAATCCTTCCACGTCCTTGCAGTGATGTGTCAAGGACGTAAGTGTGCGTCTAAGGAGGGTATACAAAGCATCTGGATTATCGCTGGATAGATAAACGTCGACGACAGGTGAGACCAACGACGCGGATGTGCTATGCAGAGTTTGCGAGATAGACTGGAAAACCGACTCCATAAAAAATGGATTATCAGAAACGCAAATAAAAAAACGCACTTTGCATGCAAAGATTAACATCCACGCACTGGCGTCTTCAACACCGGTCAAATTATTTGCCATAAGTATGACGGCTTTTTCGCGTGCAGATGTCTTGAGGCGACGAAGGACAGATGCCCATACCTCTGCGGCGGCACGCTGGACCTCTGCGTTACATTTTGGAAGAGTGGAGTGGAAAGACGACCATGTCTGCTGCAAGAGGTCTAAATGTATACAAGGGACGAGAAGATACCTGAATAACGCCGACAATGTGGCCAGTAATGCAGTGAGTGCAGGTGCAGCAATGGGACGCGGAAGGAAGTCGAGAAGCGTCTTCAGGAGACTTTCATATACGGGAAAGAGTGTCGTTCGAAGGTCGTGTGCCAGTTTCTGAAGCAAGCTGCAAGAAGGTAAGACATCATCAGAGGGACATGAATAAATAGAGATACTCAAGGAGGGCGCGAAGGGCTTCGTCTTCGGCCGTGACAACGGCGGCTTGCCACAAGTCACTGACTTCTCTCCAGTTATGTAGGAGAAGGGGCATGGACACAGACAGCGTGTCCACCTTGTTTGCGAATTGGACGAAGGCGGGGGATAAGTTGAGCTGACGCCATTGCTGGAGGGATACATAAAAGTGAGACTGGTTGTCCTGTGAAAGGGTAAATCCACGACATGATGTATGTGACAGCGTGCGTACGTCTATATCATGGTCAAACTTTGTGAGATCGAGCGCAGACGGGAGGTGGACCTCCTTGAGAGTCTCTGCATAACTCTGATGCTAAAGATGCGTCAGATGCGTCTTTTTAGTGCACTGGTAAACCGACCTTGAAGCGTTTGACCCGATGGACGACTTCGTGGGGGGGATCTGCTGCAGGTGAGTCCATGCTGCCAATCAAGCCGGAGGCCTGCTACTACTGTGTTTATTTAAATTTGCTTGCTGAGTCAGCGTGTATTTCCAAAGGTGGCAGGACCCCTGATCATGCCTGCGTATGTACACACCAATCTGCGGGCACTCGAGCTCAAGGCTGTCACTCGACTTACAGCGTATTAGTACTTGCTGCTATACTGCAGTGTCTCACCAGTAATTTCCATGCTAATTCGTCTGTTATTCCAATGCACGAACGGAAACCAAGAATTAATGCATATTCATAGTCACGATATAAGAGGTCCCGGTCAGTCCACAGCGCAGTGTAGTATACATGTGTTATATATCATTTCGATAGTAGCAATTATCCACCCCCACGATCAACCCCCCCCTGATCGTTTCCCGTCTAATGCAGCCTGAATCATTGAGATCGTGCTCTGCACGCTCCGTGTCATCGTTGACGGACTTGCAGAGAATACTTTACTTTTCCGTTCGCCAGCTAGTGGCGGCGGAGGCGGCGTCGGGGGAGAACTGATGCTAGACATGCTTCCGGAGGGTGATGACCCCCGTTCCAGGAGTGGAGTTCCGGATCGTTCATCGTCAGACGGTGTAGTAGATCTGATCTGGGGTAAAGGTCCTGACGAACGAGCAAAAAAAGTTCTGTCTTGGGCAGAAGCTGGAGGCAATCGCTCATTCTCGATATCTGATCGTCGACTGCAAAGCAGAAATTAAGCTCGTGGTCTCCCGTTAGGACCTGTCACATACGCGTCCTCAAAGCTCAAGATGGCTTTCTTGATGCCTTCTGCACCAAGGGCTAACGTGCCGTAGGGCAATTTGCCAGTCGCAGATATACTTTTGAGCTCAGAAACATTTTCCGATTCCTCTCTTCAGAGTTGTGTGTCAGTTGACTAGTATGAAATCTGGATAGATGGCACACACCGAAGAAGAGCAAATACCCGTGCCATACGACCAACCGCAAGTATCTTATTCTTGATAACTCGCCTCCTGTCTTCCGAGTGTGAAGGAGATGACGTGGTTGAGACAACGATTTCTTCCTCGAGTTCTTCTTTTGTACAAGTATTGAGGACAGCGACCAGCATGTCCGTAACTGCGTGAACGATCGTCTGTTAGAATGAGCTCTCACTTTGAAGATACGACACACTTTTCTCGCCGACAAACGGTAAGCTCCACTCGAAAACGTCCTTGAACTTAGGAAGCCAGTAGGGATGTGGCGTACAATTGAATTGAGTTATATTCATCGTGTTGTTTTCGTATTTCAATACTGCTGCCTTGTTGTTATAGATATCAAGGTAATTGGGAGCCGAGAATATGGTTATGAGAGCGGGAAAGCCAGTATTCTGGGCTTTCCTGTACATGCGGAACCTGTATTATTTGACTTGACTAAACGATCTGATCGCACTTGCATGAGCAAAACTCACCCAGCATCCTGGGCCTCGTGTGCGCGTACTATGGACAGGAGGCTGTTCCGTTCAAGGAACTTGCACGTGGCGGCATAGCTGTGAAAGCTTGGTTCAACCGACCATGCATGATCATGGAAAGTCCTACGTAAAGAAATACGAACAACCCCTGACATGGTTGTGCAAAAAGGTATCGTTCGACTTCTCCGATCCAAAGTCATCTGCGGGGTCTGACCATAGAATGTCACACATCAGGCCATGCGTCGGGGGCTCCCGGAAACGATCTACCTAAGCTACGGTTAGAAGATGAGTGACACCATGTCCAACCCGTGAGACACACGTTTCTAAGGTCATCCAGCGTGAGCAATTCGGGTGAAAGTCCACCGTGTATACATAGAAATTGTTTGTTCATGATGGCAGCAAGAGGCAGTGCACAGAATGACTCCATACAAGCGTCATATACTCGTTCGGAGTATTTGTGCTGACCTGATGCGTAACGTGAGTATGATTGTCCAAATGCAAGAAAGACGGGCGCCTACACTCAACCTTAAATGTGAAATATTCAGTTAAACGTCGACATTCGTGGTTCCCACGGAGAAGGAATATCGAGCTTGGATTGCATATCTTCAGCGCCCAGAGATAGAGCACGCACTGCATGGGAAGTGTAGTGAGCACTCAGGCAGGTGTGCATTGGGAATCTGTACCTCGATACTGAAGTAGCCTCGATCAACGTAATCGCCCAAGAAGAGGTATCGCGTGGTTTCTGGGCTGCCCCCTTTCTCGAAGAGCTTCATGAGGTCATACTACACATCGCCTCAGTGAATGGCACAGCATGATGAAGTGAGACAGAACACACGTATTGACCATGAATGTCCCCACATACTAGGAAGCGAATGGACCGGTTTGTGAATGAGGATGTTGTAAAAGATCGCCAAGCGACGGAACGAGCTCTCACCTGTGATGGGAGCATCGACGTCGAGAACGTTCGGTTCCGCCCGAAGTAGAGCGGTGGCAGTTTCGATTATCCAGAAAGCGTGGTCCTCTTTTATTCGACCCTCCCTGAAGAAGTGGTTCTTGAGAAACGGTGTATTTGGCTTGGTACGATCCACTGGGGAGAAGAACTGGACATCGGTGGGTATTTCCGCAGCTGGGGCGAGAACCTGTTGAGATCTACTCAATCTAGGAATTTGAAGACTGTCACTGGAAGACGTACATCTTTTACGATCCGCTCTTGTGTACTGACGGTACGACCGTTCTCGAGTCGTTGCCTGGAGTAGTCGATTGCAATGGGTGTGCGGTTCCTGTGTTGGATCTCCTGAATAGCTCTGTGAACGTGCGCCTGAGAGCTACTAAACATGGCGCTTTGAGGTGCTCAGAAGTGATCGAAACAAAGACGAGTTCTTATATTTCGTAGCTGTGCAGCTGTAGCTCCTGTGTGATCAGATGACGATCCTGTGCAGTCGGAACAAACTACTATATATGGGCACCCAGTGATGACACCCCTATCGCATATATTCCTCGCCGAAGTGCGTTGCACGGAGTCGAGATTGAACGACCAAACGAGAACAGCGGACTGTTAGACGACTCAAGGCACACGATGTTGAAGCTGGACATGGGTATTGCGTGACGCACTCTGAGAAGGCACTCGGGGAGATGGAAATGTGCCAGTCCCCCCGGAACACGAGTCCACGACCCGACTTGGTGCAAATAACCACTCCGTGTCGCGTGCCACCAGTCCACTAAATAAGGTAGTCCTCCACTCGCTCGCATCACGCCTCAAGTCCTGATGCCATTCACTTCTCCGACGCATACCTGCGAGTTCTCCATCCGCACTGGCATCCCGCTCAAGTCGCCATTAGCAATGATTTCTCGGCTGTGAGGTACCACAGGGTGCAAAAATGGACTTGTGATTCTCTGTGCTCGAGCCTGAGGGCATCAGCCAAGGAAAGGGCGAACCGATTCTCAGCCCTGACTGAGTTGTAACTTGTGCAAGACTTCTGATGTGCGAGACTGGAGATACGACGACGCCTTGCAGCATCCAAAGGGATAATCGTCTCTGTGTTTCGAGAACTTCGGGTTCGTTCCAGCCGCTGCAGGATCCTTCTTGGAAGATTGAGGCGAATAGGGCCGGGGCCCGGGGTATGTAGATTGTGGCATAGCACGTAAAATAGACTTACTTGACAAAACATTAGAAAATATTATGACTATTAGTGGTCCATATCATCGATCAGTCATCTCTCATCCACATCCACTTGGGTGACTTTTAGTTTGCCACCACTTGTGCAGGAAAGAGTCATCGACATCCAAAATGCAGTTTCAGACTTTGCCGTACGATCTCTTGTTTCATATCGCCCAGTATCTCGACGTCGACGATGTACACAACTTACAAGCCGTATGTTCCATGCATGCCTTTCCACTCGAAATCGAACGACTGACAAATTATAGACGTGCAAGTCGTTAGGGACATTCACTTTGACCAGACCCGTCTACCGTTCGTTGGCCTATACCTTGCTCTCCCGATCCCGCCCTCTACCCTTACCCGCCTTCCAACGACTCGCTGATCTATCAACTCAGAGCCTAATCAGGGCCGTAAATAGAGCCAATAAATTTGAAAAAGCGTGGCGGGTCCGTGCGCCAAGGCCCGCAATATCGTTGTCCCCGACTTCCTCGCCATCTACTGCAACTGGAGATACAGATCATTGGTACACAAAGATATCGGCACCTCCAAACGAAGAAATAGACTGGCTGTCGCCAATAACCTCGTCTTATACGCTCTGTGCGACTAAAAGTGGACGTGTGGTATGTTGGGACGTTGCACGCGATATTTGTCTCGCCGAATGGGATCCACGTGCCCTCGCATCTCAGTTACCAAGGATGCCCGGTTCTCCGCAAGAAAAACAGGGCAATGACGACGACACGGAAGACCCGCAAATCGGTAACAAGGAAAGATGGGAACTGTGGAAATGTCGCGTCGAGTTTGATGAACGGGCGGTGTACTTTACAATGGCACGAGTGTTAAAGGGATCGTAAGGCAGTCATCACTATTCAGGCAACACATGTTGATGAAGTCATTAGCTACGACGACGACCGAGTTATGGAGTTCGTTCTCATGAAATTGGCCTTCCCTCTCGAGGATTCAGAGTACACAAGTCAATCATCATCGCCCATGTGGAATTTCTCACCTATGCCCTGTGACACTTCACAGCCGAAGACCCCACCTATGTCACTTCCTGCTTCGGAGGCGCCATCCCCTCGCGGATCAACCCTTTCCGTCGCGCCTGGGGCGCCGTCAGCGGTAACGAGTGCTTGCTTGGCATCAATACCCGTGCTCCCAGCTCCGAACGATTCAAATCATTCAATTTATCGACAGGAGCAGATGGATAGTAATAAGCCAATATATCAACTCCCAGCGGAGTGCTCACGTGCTGCACACGGTGATAGGTCCATGACCCCTGAGCTACCTCTGATTCCTCAGGAATGCCCTGCAAAGTCTAATCCTGAACCCGTATTTTTTCCTTTGACCTCCTTCTACACGACTGGTGTCGTGATGAATGTTTTTCTTCTTGATCCTCCGAAGTACCTCTTGAGTGCATTCGTATGGGTTGCGAGTAGCAACACCATTGGTAAGCTCTTACAGTATTTGCTCAAATTGTCTCAATAACTCGGTATTATAGGCTTATATGTTTTGCTTGACTGGACAATGGACGAGTACGTTTTTGTGGACACTGGGGTTGGCTGTGTAAGTACCATTCACTTCTCCTCTGACCCACACAGTAGCATTCTCATGTATCGTCTGCCCATCTCCACCAAACTCGTGTTTCCCCATCATCTCATACTTAACAATGGTATTAGCTCATATCTTCAAACTGGTCATGTATCCTGCACGAGGATCAGATAGTCATCCACTCGGAGGAAGCGGACGCGGCGTACCAGTATTTCTACCCCCTCAGCATCCTTCGCACGTTTACCCGACCGGGCAAAGGAGGTCTCAACGTTAACGGTCACAACAGTGCTCCAAACGTAAATGATACTGAAAACGCAAATGCCGATTCCAAACCGCAGGGCTCCCGCTACATTCCCCGCCACCATCTTCCCTTGATTTCGACTCGGCTTCCCCCGGTGAAATCCCTTTCGAAGAAATTCGTTTTTCCTAGGCGTACTCCCATCACAACACGAGATGCAGAGCCCACGACTGTGGAGGCTTCGTCTGCGCTTCGTGCCACCGGCGTTGGTCAGAATGCAACTGGTGACGATTCACTTGCAGAAACACCTGCGGAACCTTCGTCTTCCGTGGGACCATCCAGTTACCGCACTAGCGAGGTTGACTCCATGTCCGGTGAGGCGAACATGGGTGATTCGGACGCAGGAATTAGTCCATTGATTGCGGAGGGTAGTTCCCAGGGCAAAGGAAAATCAAGAGCAACCGAGGGAGATACTATCGCTGAAGACAGGTCGTATTCTTCTGCGCCGGAATCGTCACGGCAAAAAGGAAAGGGGAAGAAGAGAGAGACCACTCTTGATAGGCAAGGATGGTCCGAAGACAACGAATTTCAGAGTTATCCCTCGACACCGGGTTCCTCATCTTCGTCAGCAATACAAGAACCAACCGTTGTGTTACAGTCTACTGCGCTCGTTCCGGCCACCCAACCACCTGAAAATCCATACCCATTCCCGCCATGGTACCCCGAGTCAGCGCATTTTGTGAGACAATGGTGGCCGACACTTCCTGGAGTCCCTCGGTTGAGCTGCACCGTTGTTTTACTTGCTGCACACGACCCAGATACACACCACACACGCTTCGTGCTCGCTCAGCACTACTTCCGGGTTCCAATCACGTATGATAGTGTGCCCGGCACTGCAAAACTGGGTTCAAATATGGAAGATGACGACGAGATGTTACATCTATGCTATGTCTCAACTCCATTCGAGGTCGTATGCGTCCTCGACAGTCTGGCGGACAATGGTAATGAGGATACTGGGGACAGGCCGCGACCGCTGGTAGCGGTGGATTTTGGACATGCTGTTTGGGTGGAGTTTGCGGACGAGCCTGGAGGCGTTAATGGCGTCGATCCGTCGCGACTCGGTGCAAACCCACTCTCCAACCCAGCCGATGACACGACTTCCACAGACAGTGACGAAGGGGATGACAGTGATGCAGGAGGCGACGCTTCGGGGGACCGATTGCAGAATGGATCTACTTCTCAGGGACCTGATACACCGACCACGAATCCACCTGATCATCGTGATGCTGCCACCGTCTCTGATTCACGACGTCACCGACCCATGTGTTTGCGTTTTGTCACCTTCCCGCCCGTGTACACGGCATACGACAAGGCCGCTAAGCGGCGCAAGACGAGAGAAGAGGCTGTAGTCCGTACGCTTGATATTCCCCAGGAGCTGGACCTCCATGACGTCGAGACGATCAATATTGACCAGAGCCAGGGTGCAGTGATATTATCTGTGAAGGAGGGCAAGATCTTTATTCTGCGCTATGAGTGAAAAATATTGGCTGGGTTGTATCGTTACATAAATAATACTGAAAGGTTGTCGGATTGTAATGGCACGAACACTGACAATTGTACATACTAGAAACTCTGCTGTAACTACGCATATGAAACATACTTGGCACTTATTCAGGAAATGACCTTTTATCATTGGAACTGTTCACAAGGACTTTGTGACCGTCCTGCTTCCTCCTTAGTCGGACTGATATCTACTACTATTATTATGATAGTGCCAGCGCATGTGTACAGTCTTCCTTCTGCCGGGACCATCCTTTTTTCCATCTGCTAATCTACCGTAGCCTCTGGGCGTTCACTTCGTTGGTAAGTGATGTCATCAACAGTCGTTGTGACGTATGTAGCACCTTAGGCACCAGTTTTAAGATGTTCCCACGGTCTCTTGATGGGGTTTTTTGGTAGGGCGAAACCTATCTAAGAGATACCCTCCCTCGGCGCTACTCCCACTCAAATCCCGAAATAGACAGAGAGGTTCCCATCCCTATCTGGTGAGCCTCCCAGCATTCTCTGCTTAATCCCCATTTGTTTTGATTTCACTTCTCTGCTTCCTGGAGGGCGTATGGGAAATGGAAAGTCTGGCACATTTTGTCCGGCATTTTGTCCAGCGCTTATATAATACACATTAAGTAATCCACCTTTCCCTGCTAGTATGGCTAAGCAAGTTAGGTCACCCTCCCGCCTTCAATCGTGAGTCGTGACGTTCCTGGCCAAGGCAACATCCATATGACCTTCAGAGAGTTTGGCTTCTGGTCAATGCCGTCATGTGGGAGACAACGACCACTCCAGCTGCTGCACCCACGTGATCCGACGACCACCCAAGCACCCACATGACAACGATGACAACTACCCGGCGACGATGACTCCAGTACAAGCATCTGCACAACCACGACCACGACCATCCCATCTCCAGTACCACGACCATCACCCACACGACGACGATCCAGCACCAGCGTCATCACCCACATGACGACGGCACCAGCACCAGTTCCAACACCTGCATGACAACTATCACAGCACCAGCACCAGACCATCACCTAAACGGCAATGACGACTGCACCTGCACCTTCACGACGACGATGACAGCGGTGGCACATCCACGCCAGCAAGACGAAGACGACGAAGACGTGACTCCCATGGCAAATGCCACGGCGAGATGATGATGATGGCACATCCACAGCAGCGTGACGACGACGAGGTGATGCAAACGGCCAGTGCCATGCCAACACGACGACGACGATGAGGTGACACAGATGGCCAGTGCCACAACGACACGACGCCGACGACATGGGATGACAGTGGCAACGTACAGGAACAACAACAACAACACAGCACCATCACTTGCACGACAACGGCGATGGCGACAACACGAACACCGCCCTGGCCCCCAACCAGCAACAACATCCACACGACGACGGCGACCAGGGCCAGCACCAGCGCCCCCAGCACCATTACCTGCACTGCAACGACATGACAATGATCCCAGCCAGCACCAACACCAGCACTCATACCATCACCCGCACAACTTGCTGACCATTATATTACACCTCGAATATTATGTATATAGTTCGTACAATATAATACATCATGTGTGGCCAATAGTATTCCCTTGCTCGCAGAGCAAAGGGTTCTGGGATTTCGTTAGGGATTTCGTTATATCGTGGGAACATATCACGACAGAACTTTTTGCCTTCTTCGGAACCGTGTGATTCGGTTGACTTACTTTACCTGTGAACCTTTCCTTACTCTTCAGTAGTACTTCAGTAGTTACAATTTGGATTTCCATTCGCGAGCAAGGGTTCTGCCGACGCAGGCGGCATTGCGAGTAGATAAACTGTGTTCTATACACTGTAAATGCATAGAACTAGTGGGTACCGGATCTGTAGCTATGGTAGGGAATAGGGAAGACAAGAATGAGACTTCAATTGAATCCCCGCTAAGGCGCCGGACAAGACGCCAGACAAGTTTTGCCGGACATTCCAAAACCCGAATATTGTCGCTTCCTGTAGGTTTACATAAGCGCTACAAGTGTTGTTACTCCTGAAACATGACCGCATTTGGTCACTACCTGAGCTACAATATTCCCACCCTCCTGGTGAGCCTCTTCTGCCTTCCTGTGCCCTATCCCTCGCCTCTATGTACTGTACATAGTATCATATATGTTATATG
>Ga0307516_10001326_pt1 | contig 34330 bp, 23 predicted proteins | sample 19_EM_MG_FD_203310 | JGI IMG/M metagenome (GOLD analysis project Ga0307516, IMG submission 203310) | Populus trichocarpa ectomycorrhiza microbial communities from riparian zone in the Pacific Northwest, United States - 19_EM | ecosystem: Host-associated > Plants > Roots > Unclassified | place...
GCCGAGAACAACGACGAGGTCAGCGCCCTGCTGTCAGGCATCGGACGAATGCAGGAGAGCCTGCGCATGCTCGTGGGGCAGGTGCGAGGCTCCACCGATTCGATCCAGGTCGCCAGCCAGGAAGTCGCGCAAGGAAGCCAGGACCTGTCGATTCGCACGGAGCAAGCCTCAGCCAGCCTCCAGGAGACGGCTTCATCGATGGAGCAGATCACCAGCGCCGTCAAGCAAACGTCCGACTCGGCGCAAATGGCCGATCAACTGGTCGCCGATGCCTCGCGCGCGGCCGCCGCGGGAGGGCAAGTCGTCTCCCGGGTCACGGAGACCATGGACCAGATCACGAAGCATTCCGACAAGATCGCCGACATCATCGGCGTGATCGACGGGATCGCTTTCCAGACCAACATCCTTGCCCTCAACGCGGCCGTCGAGGCCGCCCGGGCGGGCGAGCAAGGACGCGGCTTCGCGGTGGTCGCGACCGAGGTGCGCAATCTCGCGCAGCGGTCGAGCGTCGCCGCCAAGGAGATCCGCACGCTGATCGCCGCGTCCGCGGAGACCGTCGAGACCGGTGCCTCGCTGGTCAAGGATGCGCGCGCTTCGATGTCCGGCATCGAGACGGCCGTCCAACGCGTCTCCGAAATCGTGGGCGAGATCCGCACCGCGGCGTCGGAGCAAGCCGACGGCCTGGGCCAGGTCACCACGACCGTGTCCCTGCTGGATCAATCCACGCAACAGAACGCGGCGCTGGTCGAACAGACCGCGGCGGCAGCCGAGAGCCTGAAGGATCAGGCGCGCTTGCTGGTCGATACCGTTGCCGTGTTCCGGATGCCGCAGGGCGAGCCGCGAGGCTGAACGGGCGCACAAGGCGCAAGCGCCTCCAGGAACCGTCTCGCGCCGCTGCAGGGCGGTTGGCAGCCGGCGGCGAATCGTCGCTCGAGCGCCTGGCTCCTCCTTCCGAGGGATCGACGGGAGCGATGCGAGCCGCCATGCTTGTGGTCGTGTCGTCCTGCCTCGCGGCAAGCGCCCTCGACGACGAAAGGCGCACCACCGTCCGGATTCGCAGCGCGTTGCCGTAGCGGTCCCTTGAGACCGTCAATCGCACGACGCGCCCGAATCCAAAGAGGATGGACATGCCCTTCCCGACTCGTCCTGCAGCGCGCTCCACGGCTCATTTCGCCCGGGTCCCGAGAGCCAGGGTCGCCCTGGCGCTGGCCTCCCTGCTCACCGCCGTCCCGCCAGGCGCGCCGGCGCAGGATGCGCGGGCGAACAACCTGCCGGTGCCGGTCACCCTCGCCGCCCGTGTCGTCGTCAGCGGGCTGCGTGACGCGCACGCCATCACGCAGGTCGGGCGCTTCCACGTCGGGGGACCGCTGGTGGCCAACCCCGAGTTCCTGCTCAGCACGCAGCCCGGACGCGTGCTCGATCCCGAGCGCATCCTCGTGGCGACGGAGATCAACGGAGGCACGGTGCTGTCGGTGGACGCTGCCGCGCACGACCTGCGGGTCCCGGCCGACCTGGCGACGCGGCATCCGCGCGCCAACGACCCCATCCAGGTCTACAGCGCCGCCGCGCCGACGTTCGCCAACTCGGTCCACAACGGCGGGGCGCGAACCGCCCGCGAGACCGCGGTCGCCAGCCCGCGCTACCTGTCGATCAACAATGCATTCGGCCGGCCCTGGATCGCCAATGCACCGAGCGGCCTCCACGGCCAGGGAACCGTGAGCGTGACCGATCCGGACGGCGCCCCGCTGGCCAATGCACCCAGTGCCGATGCAGGCGGCGTCTTCGCGGGCGATCGCACGCCGCGCACCAGCATTCCCACGACCATGCAGAACGGCTGGTTCGCCGCCCGCTTCGCGCGGCGTGGCAGTGGTCAGCTGACACGCGGCAGCCTCGAAAGCGGAGCGTTCGGCACGGCATTCCTCGGGACGTCGCCGGACGGCACGGGCTTCGCCGTGTTCGCCGCGGTCACCGGCAGCGGCGCCGTGGCGCAGGTCCATGTGCAGGACGGCGTGGACGGTCTTGCGCCGGCCGGCACGATCGCCATCGGCCGCAGCGATCCCGGGTCGATCGGCATGGCCTTCCAGTGGGCGCCGCGCCGCCAGCTCTTCATCGCCGAGGCGGTCCGCGACCAGATCGCCGTGTTGCGGCTGAAGGACGACGGGCGGCAGTTCCTGCTCGACAGCGTCGATCGCCTGCGTTCGCCCTGGCTGCGGCATCCGGTCGACCTGGCGCCCGCCGTTCCGGAAGTCGCCAACCCGCGCTTCGCCAGCCATACCACCTTGTCGGGCGACTCGGATCTCTATGTCGCGAACCAGGGGGACGGCTCGCTGTTGCGACTCACGCGCGACGGCCGGGCGATCGCACGGGCCGTCCTCACGCGCCCCGATGGGCGTCCCATCGGCCCGGGCGAGCTCCGTGCCATCGCGGTGTCGTCGGATGCCCAGACGATCTGGATCGTCGCGCATCCGCCCGGAACCGACGGAGACGAACTGCTCGAGGTCCAGGCGTTCGACAGCCATGGCATGTTTCGCAGTCGCGTGGACGCCGCCGCCGCCGCGCAGCCCACCGCAAACACCGAGAGCGGCGCGCGCCTGTTCGCGCGGGCATTCACCGTCGAGACGGGACTCGGGCCGCACTTCAACGCGGTCTCCTGCGAGAGCTGCCATGCAGGCGGGAACGGCGCCAATTCGCGCGAGGAGTTCTTCGCGCGCCGCGTCGCGCGCATGGATCCCCGCAGCGGCCGGCTGATTCCCATCGATGGCCTGGACAGCGCCGTGGCCCCGCGTCGCTCGCTCGCCGAACCGGGCCTGCAACCCCCGCCGCGCGAGGCCAACGTCGTCTCGCTGCGAATGCCGCTGGCGCTCGTCGCTGCCGCACGGATCGACGAGATCGACGATGCCGCCATCCAGGCACAGGCCATCGGCAAGGGCGACGGCATCCATGGACGCGTGCACCGGATCTCCGACCGCGCGGGCGGCACGCGCATCGGTCGCTACGGGTGGAAAGCCGACGTGGCGACCCTGGACGAGATGGTCGCCGCCGCCTTCGCCGACGAGCTGGGCATGCCCAGCGCCCTGGCGCCGCGACCCCGCGCGCAGAACCGGGACGACGGCACCATGGCCCATGCCGTCGCCGCCTTCCTGCGCGCAGCACCCCGGCCCCCCGAGCCGCCGGCGGCGGTGGATCCGACGCGTATGCAGGAACGCGCGCGATGATCCCGTCGATCGATCGAATCTTCAGGGGCCGCGCGGGTGGACTCGCCGCGGCCGCCGCGCTCGCGCTCGCTGCAACCTGGATCGCCGCCGGACTCGGCGATCCCCTGGCCCGCAATCCGGTACTCGTGGCGATGCTGCTGGGCCTGGCGATCGGCCTGGCCTTCGGTTGCCCGGACGAGCTGCGACCCGGCCTGGACTTCACGAAACGCACGTTGCTGCGACTGGGCATCGTGCTGCTGGGCTTTCGCATCACTGCGGCGCTGCTTGTCGACCTCGGGCCGGCGCCGATCGCCATCGCCGCGCTGGAGCTGACGACCGTCCTGCTGGCGGTCCGCTGGGTCGCTCGACGCGTGTTCGGGCTGGATCCGGATCTCGCCCTCCTTGTCGCGGCAGGCGCCGGCATCTGCGGTGCCGCGGCCATCCTGTCGTTCGCGTCGATGAAGAAGGAACGCGAGCGCCACGCCGGCTCCGCGGTCACGCTGATCACGCTGGCCGGCACGATCGCCTTGCTGGGCTACCCGTTGCTGTACATCCGCAACTGGTTGCCCGGTCTCGACGAGCGGAATTTCGGGATCACGGTGGGCGCCAGCATCTTCGAGCTCGCGCAGGTCTACGGCGCCTCGGCCAGCGTCTCCGACGACGCGCTCAACGTCGCGACCCTGGTGAAGTTGACCAAGGTGCTGATGCTCGTTCCGATCCTGCTGATCGCCGGCCTTGGCGAGGCGCGACGCGGCGAGCCGGGACAACGCCGACCTGCGTCGATCCCCTGGTTCATCATCGGCTTCATCGCGGTGATCGCTGCGAACTCGACGTTCACGCTGCACCCGCAGTTGCGCGCCGCCATGCTGGGCACGAGCCAGTTCCTGCTGATGATGGCCACCGCCGGGCTCGGGCTCACCACGACCCTGGCGACCCTGCGCACTGGCGGCCGCGGAGGGCGGCTGATCGCCACCGGCGCCTTCGCGGTACTGTTGTCGGCCGGCACCGCATACGGCCTGACGCTTTCGTGGTCCGCGCAGCACGCGACGCCAACCGATGCACGCCACGCGCCTGACGCCGCGGCGCCAGGCCCCGGCGCGAAGAGCTTCGAGGATGTCGGATGCGGCAAGTGCCACGCCCCCTATCTGCACGGCACTCACGGGGACGTGAAGATCTACTCCGACCTGCTGCTGCACGACATGGGTCCGGCACTCGACGACAAGATCGTCCAAGGCGACGCGGGCGGTGCCGACTGGCGCACGACACCGCTCGTCGGACTCCATACGCACCAGCGCTACCTCCATGACGGCCGTGCCGAGACGCTGCGCGACGCCATCCTCGCCCATGGCGGCGAAGCCGAGATCGTCCGACAACGCTTCTTCGACCTGGACGAAGCGGAGCAGCGACAGGTGCTGATCTTCCTCGGAACGCTGTGAGCGGGGTCGTGTCGCGCCTGCGAAAATAGGCACGGATCGCCGCGCCCGATCACGACACTGGACGCGGCGCGATCGCACAACAACGCCCGATTCCCTCGATGACATTCCTGCAGCGATTCAAACAAGAAACCCGCGCCCTCCTCCACCTCGCCACTCCCATCATCCTGTCCCAGATCGCCCAGGTCCTCATGGGCATGCTCGACACGGTCATGTCCGGCCATGCCGGCGCCTTCGACCAGGCGGTGGTCGGCCTCGGCGTCGCGCTCTGGATTCCCGTCTTCATCGCCTTGATGAGCGTCGTCCAGGCGGTGTCGCCGATCATCGCGCATCACTTCGGCGCAGGCGACCACGCGGCCGTCGCGCGGGACGCGCGCGAGGGGGTATGGCTGGCGTTGGGCGTCGGGGTGCTGCCGTTGGCCCTCGTGCCATGGGCGCCCGACCTGTTGATGGCCTTTCGCATCGAGCCGGCGCTGGCGCAGCGCACGGGTGTGTTCCTGTGGGGTATCGGGCTGGGGCTGCCGGCAGCGTTGGTGTATCGCGCGCTGGCGTTCTTTTCGGCCAGCATCAACCAGACGCGGCCGATCATGGTGCTGGCCTTCGTCGGCCTCGCGATCAACGGGGTGTTGAACTGGATCCTGATCTACGGCCGCTTCGGCCTGCCGGCGATGGGCGGCGCGGGCTGCGGATGGGCGACCGGGATCGGGATGTGGGTGGCATTGGCCGCGCTCGCGGCCTGGACGGCCTGGGCGCCGGCGTATCGGCACTATGCGCTGTGGCGGTCCTGGCCGCTACCCACGTGGGCGGTGCAGAAGCGGTTGCTGCGGCTCGGGTTGCCGATGGGCGGTGCCGGGTTCGCGGAGGTGGCGGCGTTCTGCAGCGTGGCGGTCCTGGTGGGGCGGTTCGGCGACGTGCAGATCGCGGCGCACCAGATCGCGCTGAACTTCTCGTCGTTCATCTTCATGGTCCCGATGGGCATCTCGGCAGCGATCACGATTCGCGTCGGGCAGGCGCTCGGCGCGGGCAACGCGCGCGCGGCGCGCACGATCGCGTGGAGCGGGATCGGCGCGGGACTGGTGTTCGGCGCGCTGGCGATCGTCCCGATCATCCTCCTGCGCCACCAGGCCGCGGCGCTGTACAGCAGCGACGTCGCCGTGCAGGCGCTGGCCGCCGACCTGCTGCTGTTCGCCGCGTTCTGGCAGTTGTTCGACGCGACGCAGGTGACTGCGATCGGCGCGTTGCGCGGCTACAAGATGACGCTGCTGCCGATGGTGCTGATGCTCGCCGCGTTCTGGGCGTTCGGCGTTCCGGTGGGCACGTGGCTGGCGTATCACGGGCTCGTGGCCGGCGCGCCGATGAAGGTCTACGGCTTCTGGGTGGGGCTCGTGATCGGGCTGGTGCTGGTGTCGCTGGGCCTGGTTGCCGGGTTGCGTCGGGTTGCAGACGCCGCGGTGCACGCGGCGCGGGCATAGCAGGCATCGAGCGGACCTGTCAGCCAGGCATGCTGCGTGAAGGACAAGGGGCACTCGATGCGCCCCGTGCCGATGACCTGGTCATTCAATCCCATGACAAATTGCGGCGATCGCCAAGGCGGTCCCATGCATCGCGCACGGCGTGGCTCGCCTCGTCCCAGGCCAGCCTCGAGTTGCCCCTGGCGGCGATCCAGCCCTCGGCCAGGTCCGGCTCCGCCGTCTCGAAGGGCAGGCCTTCGCGATGCTGGCTCACGCCATAGCGATATGCCGGGCCGTAGTCATCGTAGGAACGCCCGTCCGCGACGTAGTCGCGATTGACGTAGTTCTCACGCCAGTACGCGTCTTCGATCGTCGGGTCGATGGACTCCGCCACACCCTTGCCGGCCAGTCCACCGACGACCGCGCCGACCGCCGCGCCGACGGCGGTTCCCACCGGACCCGCGACCGTGCCGACCGCGGCGCCGGCCGCCATGCCGCCGGCCACTGCGCCGACGCCGACCCCGACGGGGTGGGCGCCCGGAGCGCCGGTCAGCGGATCCTTGTTGGGGGTGCCTGCCTTCGTGGCGTCCTTTTTCCTGGTTTCGAACATGGGGAGTCTCCTGAATCGGGTTGTCGAGCACTCTGAAGCAGAGCTGCGAGGTGCCCGCCTCGCCAGCGTTTTCGGCAACCGATGTTCCCGTGGCTCCGCATCAGGCCGTCTCCGCGTGACACGCATTCCACCGCGCGGCAGGCGGTGAACCGCGCTGCCGCGCCTCTCCCTGTCAAGCCGCGCTCACCTCGATGCGTCGCGGCTGGGCATGCGCCTGCTTGGGCACGCGCAAGGTGAGCACGCCGTCCTTCAGGTTGGCTTCGATGCGTGCCGCGTCGAGCTCCCGGCTCAGGGTAAAGGTGCGGCGGAAGCGCGGCACGTTCACCTCCGCCCAGACGGCGCGCATCTCGGCGGGTGCGTCCAGCTCGACCCGCCCTTCGATGACCAGGCTGTCGCCGTCGAGCCTGACGTCGAGCCGGTCCTTCGACACGCCAGGCATGTCGGCGAGCAAGGTGATGCCGCTCGCGTCTTCGAAGACGTCGACCGCCGGCGACACGGGGCGCTCGTTGGATTGGGCGGGGTGGGTGGTCTTGAGTTCGGTACGTTCGGCCATGTTCTCTTCTCCTGGTGGGTTCGACTCGTTGCGGTTCACTGCACGGCGATGCGCTGCGGCTGTGCTGCCGCGCTGAGCGCGATGCTGACGCGCAGGATGCCGTCGCGGTACCTGGCCTCGACCTTGAGCGGATCGACATCGTCGGGCAGCGAGACGGCGCGCGAGAACCGGCCGGCCGGCCGCTCGTTCGAATAGAGCTGCAGCTGCGCGTCGCGCTTGGGCACGGCCGACGACCGCGCGCCCGCGATCTTGAGCACGTTGCGTTCGATGGTCACGTCGATGGATGCGGCCTCGATACCCGGCGCGAACGCGAACACCTCGACGCTCGTGGGCGTGCGGCCCACGTCGATTTCGGGGAATGCGCCGTATCCGACGGACCGGATGCCGCCCGGCACGCTTTCCACCCCGAACGACCTCGACAGAAGCCGCTCTATGGTTTCGAGTTGGTCAAAGAGGCTCTGAGGCCGCGTGAGCATGGTTTCAGGCATGGTGAGCTCCTTCAGTGGGTGATGTCCGGTTGCCGCGTCGCGGCAACCAGGTTGTGGATCAGACTGGGATCGATCCGCCCGGCTTTGCAGCCAAGGCATCGGACGGGCGACCTGGAGGTCAGGTCGCCGAAGCGGACGGCGGGCGTTCTCGCGGGACCTGCGCGGTCAGGGAGACGACGGCGCGAACGCGGCGCAGGGTGTCCCGCGCCTGGAGGTAGGCGTCGAGCTGGCGCTCGCTCATCGACGGCAGGCCTCGCGCGGAGGTGCGACGGTGCGAACGGGCTTGGGGGGCAGAAGCGGTGGTGTTGGCCATGATTCGGTCCTCTCCGGAATCGGTGGGTGGCGGTTTCTACGACGCATCAACTAAGCGCTTGGTTGACGGTTTCAAGCCCAAAAATCCTGGTGCAAACCCTGATCCGGCGAGGCCGTCACGGTGACGTCGCCATCGACCCCGGTGATCTGTTCCGCGCGCCAGCGCCCGGCTCGTCATTTGCCCGTCGTCGCGATCCCGCACTCTCGCGAACCCAAGGAAACGAGATGTCAGACCTCAAGTGTCGCGACGGCGCAGCCGGTTCGCACGAGTAAGCGCCATGGCCCTCGAAAAACTCGCGGTCTACAAGTCCAGGCGCGACTTCTCCATCACCAGCGAGCCCGCGGAGGGCGGCAGCGAGAGCACCGGGGCGCTGACGTTCGTCGTCCAGAAGCATTGGGCGACCCGCCTGCACTACGACTTCCGCATCGAGCTCGACGGCGTCATGCTTTCCTGGGCGGTGCCCAAGGGGCCGAGCTACGACCCGAAGGACAAGCGTCTCGCGGCCCATGTCGAGGACCACCCGATCTCCTACTCCAGCTTCGAGGGCACCATCCCGGCCGGGCAATACGGGGCCGGCAAGGTGATCGTCTGGGACGAAGGCACGTGGCAGCCCATCGGCGATCCGCACGCTGCGCTGAAGGCCGGCAACCTGAAGTTCGAATTGCGCGGGCACAAGCTCAAGGGCAAGTGGGCGCTCATCCGCATGAAGGGCCGCGGCGAGAAGCAGGAGCCCTGGCTGCTGATCAAGGAGAAGGACGAATTCACCCGACCCGCGTCCGAGTTCAGCGTCGTCGACGAGTTTCCGGACAGCGTGAAAGCCGCGGCCGCGAAGAGCACGTCGAAGGCCAAGGCAGTACCGAGGAAGGCCGCATCGAAGGCCAAGGAGGCGCCGCACCCGAGTGCGAAGGTAGCGGCGCTTCCATCGGCGCTCGCCCCCCAGCTCGCGACCTTGGTCGATGCGCCGCCCGGCGCCCATGCCGACTGGGTCTTCGAGATCAAGTTCGACGGCTACCGCCTGCTCGCGCGCATCGCAGGCGCCGAGATCCAGCTGTTCACTCGAAACGGCAACGACTGGACTTCCAGGCTGAAGCCGCTTCGCACCGAGCTCGCCCGCATGCAACTGCCGGACGGTTGGTATGACGGCGAGATCGTCGTCCTCAACGACAAGGGTGTGCCGGACTTCGGCGCGCTGCAGAACGCGTTCGATGCCTCGCGCACGAAGTCCATCGCCTACTTCGTCTTCGACGCGCCGTATCTCGGCGGGTTCGACATGCGCCAGGTGCCGCTCGAAGACCGCCGGCAAGCGCTGCGGGGCGTGCTGGCAGCTTCCCCGTCCGGGACCGTTCGCTTCAGCGAAGCCTTCGAAGCGCCGGCGCAAAGCATCGTCGCTTCCGCTTGCCACCTCGGGCTGGAAGGCGTCATCGCCAAGCGCCGGGACTCCGCCTATCGGTCGGCGCGCTCCACCGACTGGATCAAGCTCAAGTGCAGCCATCGACAGGAATTCGTCATCGGCGGATGGACGGATCCCAAGGCTTCACGCAAAGGCATCGGCGCGCTCCTGCTGGGTGTCCATGAAGGCGGCAAGCTGCGCTACGCCGGCAACGTGGGTGCCGGGTTCGACGGCAAGACGTTGTCGTCGACGCGCGCGAAGCTCGATGACGTCGCCACCGATGCGAGTCCGTTCGCCAAGGGCGAGGCCATCCCCGGCAAGCCGCACTGGGTCGAGCCGCGGCTGGTCGCGGAAGTCACCTTCGGCGAATGGACCAGCGCCGGGCACATCCGCCACGCCGTGTTCCACGCGCTGCGGCTCGACAAGGACCCGACCTCGATCGTCCGCGAGAAGGCCACCGCGGCCCCCCGCGGGGCGAAGGCGCAGAGCCCGGCGAAGGCCGCGCCCAAGGCGCCTGCGACGCCGCGCGAGGAGCCCGTCTCCCATGCGCTCGACACGCGACTGCGGATCACGAATCCCGAGCGCGTGATCGATGCGTCGACCGGCATCACCAAGGTCGAGCTGATCCGCTACTACGGCCTCATCGGCAGCCTGATGATGTGGCACCTGGACGACCGGCCCGTGTCGCTCGTGCGCGCGCCCTCAGGTGTCGGCGGCCAGCTCTTCTTCCAGAAGCATGCCGAGGTGGAAAAGCTGCCCGGCATCGCGCAACTCGACGCCGCCCTGGACCCCGACCATCCCCCGATGCTGGCGGTGGCCAGCGCGGACGGCCTGCTGTCCGCGGCGCAGTGGAATGTCATCGAGGTGCACACGCAGAACGCACTCGCCAGGGACTACGAGCGTCCCGACCGCATCGTGTTCGACCTCGACCCCGGGGAAGGCGTGGACTGGCCGATGATTCGCCAGGCCGCCGAGCTGATGCGATCGTTCCTCGACGACCTGGGCCTCGCCGCGTTCCTGAAGACCAGCGGTGGCAAGGGCCTGCACGTGGTGGTGCCCTTGAAGCCGAAGGCCGATTGGGATTCCTCGAAGGCCTTCTCGAAGGCCGTCGTCGACCACATCTCGAAGACGCTGCCGCAGATGTTCGTCAACAAGGCGGGCAGCAAGAATCGCGTCGGCAAGATCTTCGTCGACTACCTGCGCAACGGACGCGGCTCGACCACGGCCTGCGCCTGGTCCGCCAGGTCGCGTCCCGGACTCGGCATCTCGGTTCCGGTGGCATGGGAAGAGCTCGGCCACCTGCGCGGAGGCGACCACTGGACGATCCGGTCGGCCCAGGCGCGGCTGGATGTCGGCAACGATTGCTGGAGGGGGTATGCGAAGGCGGCCAGGACGCTGGACGCGGCAGCCAAGGCGCTCGGATTTCCTCTTTGACCCCGCCCGAGGATCGCCGGATCCCGTCGTCGCCAGCGGCTCGTCGACGGCCCCCGACCAGCACCCGATCCCCGGCGCACGGCACGCAACCTGCCCCGACAGGGTCCTACCTTTGGAGGAACCCATGCCGAATGTCTTCGTAGAGCCGTCTCCGGACGGCGGATATCAGATCGTGACGAGCGGCGGCACCACGCCGGAAAAGGGGTTCGCGACCCAGGCGGCCGCGATCGAAGCGGCCAGGCAGCAGGGACACAAACCACTGGTCGCCCGCGTCCGCGAACTGAACGACAAGGACAAGCCCGACCACTGGCGGGCGGCCTGAGCGGCGCGCAAGACCATCCGCCGCACGTGCGATTGGCCGGCGGGTCCCGCCGCTGGGCCTTGTGCGAACTCGTCCGGCTTCTTGTCGCCTGCCTTCTTCGGCTCGGCGCGCTGGCCGCCGACAGCCGCCCTGGTGTGTTGCCGACCTGACTGGGACTTGATCTTCCTTTGCCGCGAGGCGAGGCGAGTGGGTGCTGCGCAAAAGTCAATGAGTGCGCCTTCCAAGCCCCTGTCCCCAGGCTGATCACACGTTCGATTTCCGACCCATATGGGGGGAAATCTCCTGTCCGGGAACTGGCCGCATCGCTGCGATACTCGTGCAGCGCCGCTGGGCGTGCTGCCAGCACATCCGCTTGCTCGTCCCGCGCGGCGACTGTCTCCCGGAGCCTCGTTCTTGAACATCCGCCTGCGTCTGCTGCTGCTGTTCTTCGCCGTCTGGCTTCCCGCAGCGGCAGGCTTCGGTCTTCTCGCGCGGTCGATCTACCTGCACGAAACAGCGACCACCCAGGAACACGTCCGGCAGTTCGCGCGCAGCCTCAACGCCCTCATCGAACGCGAGCTCGACAAGCGCGCGGTGATGGGTCGGACGCTGGGCGCGTCCGCGGCGCTCAAGCAGCGCGACCTGCGCACCTTTTATGACGTCGCATCGCTGGCCTCCCGCGACACCGGCAGCTGGATCATCCTGGCCACGCCGACGGTCGAGGTGATGAACACGCATGTGCCGTGGCAAGAGGGCATGGCGCTCCCGCGTCCGGCCGGCGCGCCGATGACCGCCGGCGAGCCCGGCGTGTTCTTCGCGCCGCAAGGCCCGGTGTCCCACAAGCCCGTCATCGCGATCTTCGGGCCGGAGCTCGGTGTCTCGCCGCCGACCTACAACATCGGCGTCGCGTTCGATCCATCGATCATCCAGACGGCGCTGGAGCGTTCCCCGATACCGGAATCGTCGCTCGTGAGCGTGATCGACGATCGCCAGCTGGTCATGGCGCGGACACGCGATCCACTCGTCTGGCTGGGTCTCGAGGCGGGTGACGACATCCGGCGCCGGGCGCGCGGCAACGTCGAAGGGTTTCTCGAATCGGTGACCCTGGACGGCGTCGCGTCGCTGACCTACCTCAGCAGTCCCAATCGCTATCACTGGAATGTCGTGGTGGCCACGCCCAAGGAGTACGTCGGCGCCACGGCCCGTCGCCTGACGCTGCAGGCCGTCGGGGCGGCAGGCGGGCTTCTCCTGATCGGCCTGGGCCTGGTGCTGTATTCGTCCCATCGCATCAGTCGCCTGATCGGCGCGCTGCAGACCGCGGCGATGACGCTGCGCGAGGATCGAATTCCGGCGCAGCTGGCGTCGGGCGTCCAGGAGATCGACGGCATCAGCACCGTGCTGCACGAGGCCGGCGTCCGTTCGCACGAAGCCACCCGCACACTGGAAGATCGCGTGGCGCGCGCCGTCCAGGACGCCCGGGACGCGCAAGCGAAGCTGCTGGACGGCCAGAAGCATGAGGCGATCGGCAGGCTCACCGGAGGCATCGCCCATGATTTCAACAATCTCCTGCAGACCATCCGCACCGGTCTGCAGGTGATCGAGATGGCCAAGGGCAGCCCGCCGCCGGCGCGCGTCGTCGACGCCGCCGTGCGAGCGACCAACCGCGCGGCCGAACTCGTCAAGCAGATGCTGGCGTTCAGCCGGGCGCGTCCGCAACGGCTGACGGCCGTCTCCTTCGCCGACTTCCTGCTGGAGACCCGCGAGCTGATCCAGAAGGCGATCGGCCAGGGAATCGAATTGGTCGCGAACGTCGAACCGGGGCTGCCGCCGCTTCACGTCGACCCGACCCAGCTCGAACTCGCCTTGCTGAACCTCATCTTCAATGCCCGGGATGCGATGCCGCACGGGGGCCGGATCACGGTGCGCGCCAGGTCCAACGGCGCGCAAGGCGTCGTGGTGGAGGTTGCGGATACGGGACAGGGTATGGACGAGCAGACGCGTGCGCGCGCGATGGAGCCCTACTTCACGACCAAGGACATCGGCGCCGGAAGCGGACTCGGACTGGCCCAGGTGCGCGCTTTCAGCCTTCAATCGGGTGGCGATGTGCGACTGCACAGCGAGCCGGGCGTCGGCACGCGTGTCGAGATGCTGCTGCCGTCGATCGACGCCAAACCGGAGGACAACGTTGTCAGCGCCGACGTCCCTTCGGGTCGGCCGCTGAACATCCTGATGGTCGAAGACGACTTGCTGGTGGCCTCCGTCGTCGTACCGGGCCTGACGGCGGCCGGCCATTCCGTCACGCTGTACGCCACGGCCGACGCGGCAATGGCGCTGCTGGCGTCAGGCGCGGCGTTCGACGTCCTCTTCACCGATGTGATGATGCCCGGAAGGATGAACGGCATGGCGCTGCACGCGTGGTGCGCCGAGCACCGGCCGGACCTGCCCGTGGTGGTCGCCACGGGCTATTCCGCCCATTCGTCCTCCGGTGCGGCGATCCTGAACAAGCCGTACGAATTGGGCGAGCTGTCGACCGCACTGCACCTGGCCGTGGCCGCGACGCATGCGAGCAATCCCCCATGATTCATGCGGCCGGCAACACCGTTGCCCGGGGCTTCGGAATAATTTCCAGGGGCCGGGAATCGCGCGGAGAATCACCCGCCAGCCAAGCCATCGCTCCCTATTGATGCGCCCTGTCCCCACGTCGTGGAAGTCTTGCCAGCGCTGGCTTGGCGGTGTCGTCGTGGCCGTCCTGGCGATGGCCGTCGCGCGGGCGCAGGCCCCCATCGAGGAAGCGGTGGTCGAAGCCGCCTACCTGCACAAGTTTCCCGGCTTCGTGGACTGGCCCGCCGATGCCTTCAAGACGCCCGACTCGCCCATCGTGATCGGTGTGGCCGGCGCGCACAGGGTGCTCGAGGAGCTGACGAAGGTCGCTCGCGGGCGGTTGGTCCTGGGCCGGCCGGTGGAGGCACGGGCCATCTCCGCTGGGGACTCACCCCACGACATCCATGTCCTGTTCATCGGCAAGGACGCGGCTGCCGAGGCGCAGGTCCTGATGGAGGAGGCAATCAAGGCCCACGTCCTGACCGTGACGGACCTGCCCGCCGGCCTGAAGTCGGGCGCCGTGCTCGATTTCGTCCAGGTCGACGGACGCCTTCGGTTCGAGGCGTCCCTGGGCGCCGCGCATCGCGCCGATGTCAAGCTGAGCTCCAAGCTGCTCAGCGTGGCCGCCCGGGTCGTCGAGGAGGCGCCATGATCGCCACGAGCTTGCGAAAGCAGCTGACGAAGGCGTTCATGCTGACCACCCTGGTCGCCTTCGCCTTGAACGCCGGCCTCATCGTGGCGTACGAATTCGAGCGCTATCGCGAGGAAGCAGTCGCGGAACTGCATACGCAGGAGACGATCCTGGCCAAGGCGCTGGTGCCCTCGCTGGTGTTCAACGATCCCGAAGCGGCGGCGCAGCAGTTGTCTTCGCTCGAGGAGCGCCGCGACGTTCTCGCCGCGGAGGTCTTCAGCGCCAACGGTCGACCCTTCGCCCAATACCGCCGCACGCCCCTGGTTCCCGCGAGCCTGCCCGCGCAGAACCCACTGCCGTCGCTCGGCAGCCGCTTTTCCAATGACGAACTGGAGATGGCTTACGACGTGTTCCACGACGGGGAACGCGTGGGCACCCTGTACCTGCGCGCGCGCCACGACGTGCTCAAGCGACTGGGCAGCTATGCCGTCATCCAGGCCCTGGTGATGGCCGTTTCGCTCGGCCTGGCGCTGGTCGTGTTCGGGCGGGTGAGAGGACGCATCGTCGAGCCGATCGCGCGCGTGGCCAAGGTGGCCGAGACGGTCATTTCCGAACGCGACTGGAAGCTTCGCGCCCCCGCCGCGGAGACCCGCGAGATCGACGCACTCGTGCAGGCATTCAACGGCATGCTCGCGGAGGTGGAGGCCAATTCCTCGGAGCTCAGGCGCGAGGTCGCGGAGCGCGAGCGCGCGGAACAAGACCTGCGAGCCGGCGATCGACGCAAGGACGAGTTCCTGGCCACCCTCGCGCACGAGATCCGCAATCCGCTCGCGCCGATGATGAACGCCCTGTCGCTGCTTCGACGGGAGGACACGCTGCCGAAGGTGCGCGACAAGGCACTCGGCATCCTCGACCGGCAGTTGCGGCACGTGATCCGGCTGATCGACGACCTGCTCGACGTGTCGCGCATCACCACGGGCAAGCTGTCCCTGCAGATGTCTAACGTCGACCTGAACCAGGTGCTGCGGTCGGCGCTCGAACTGATCGAGCCCGTCGCCCGCGCTCGCCGGCTGGAACTCGAGGCCGCGATACCGGCGAGCCCTTGCTGGGTGATCGGGGATTCGGCCAGGCTGCTCCAGGTGTTCTCCAATCTTCTCAGCAACGCCTGCCGATACACCCCCGAAGGCGGCCGGATCGACGTCGGCACGCGCAGCGACTCCCACGGCGTCGGCGTCGACATCACCGATACGGGTGTCGGTATCGAGCCCGCGTTCCAGGAGCGTGTGTTCGAGCTATTCGAGCAAGGCGACAAGAGCCTGGAGCGCGGAAACACCGGCCTGGGCATCGGATTGACCCTTTCACGCCAGCTCGTGCTCCTGCATGGCGGAACGATTCGAGTCGCGAGCGACGGCATCGGGCGCGGATCCACGTTCACGGTGGAGCTTCCCACCGCGGTGTCGGCGCCGCAGAACCTCGCCGAGGTGCCGGCGGCGGGCAACCTCCAGTCGCTGGCGGGCATCCACATCCTGGTGGCGGACGACAACGTCGATTTCGCCGAGAGCCTCCAGGTCGCGCTGGAGTCCGCTGGCATCGCCGTGCGCACGGTCAACGACGGCCGGGCGGCCCTGGCCGCGGCCCAAGCGCACGAACCGGACCTGGCGATCCTGGACATCGGCATGCCAGGCCTCAATGGCTACGACCTGGCGCGTGCGCTCCGGGCCGACGCGGCGACCACCGCCATCGTGCTGTTCGCAGTCAGTGGGTGGGGACAGGCGAGCGACAAGGACCTGGCGAGCCAGGCCGGCTTCGATCGGCACTTCGTCAAGCCCGTGACGCCGGAGACGCTGCTCGAGGCGATTGCGGAAGCGATGGCCTCGGGACGGCGTCCGTCGATGGTCGGCACCCGTGAAACATGACCGCATGCAGGAGCACGCACGAATGAGGCAGCTGATTCACCGACACGTCGCGCCGGGCCTGGCTGCACTCGCGCTCGCCGGCGCCGCCGCCGCGAACGGGACGACCGACGCGCCCGAGGAGTCGCGAAGCGCGGACCTGGGCGACCTGAGCCTCGAGGAACTCGGCCGGATCCCCGTGACCTCCGTGACGGGCCGGCCCCGCTCCGTGCAGGAGGCGGCCGCGTCGATCTTCGTCATCACCGCCGAGGACATTCGCCGCTCCGCGGCCACCTCCTTGCCGGAAGCGCTCCGCCTCGCGCCCAACCTCGAAGTGGCGCGCATCGACGCCACCCAGTACGCGATCAGCGCGCGCGGCTTCAACAATGCGATCGGCAACAAGCTGCTGGTGATGATCGACGGCCGCACGGTGTACTCGCCGCTGTTTTCCGGCGTGTTCTGGGATGCGCAACAGGTGATGCTCGAAGACGTCGAACGGATCGAGGTCATCAGCGGCGCCGGCGCCACGCTGTGGGGGGCCAACGCGGTCAACGGCGTCATCAACGTCATCACGCGCAGCGCGCAGGACACGCAGGGGCTCCAGGTCGCGGCGCGGGCGGGCAGCACGGGCAACGAAGCCTCGTTGCGCTTCGGCGGCCGGTTCGAAGGCGGGGCCTGGCGCGCCTACGCGATCCAGTCGGATCGACGTCACACGTCGCTTGCGTCCGGACAGGCCGTCGACGATCACCAGGACCGGCAACAGGCCGGCTTCCGGACGGACTGGCGCGGCCCCGCCGACACCGTCACGTTCCAGGGCGATCTCTATCAAGCCGGCGGCGACGGGCAGACGACGACCTCGGCCGACATGTCCGGCGCCAATGTCCTGGCGCGCTGGCACCACACCCTCGGCGATGGTTCGAACTGGCAACTGCAGGCGTGGTTCGATCAGTCGAGCCGCGACGAAGCCATCGAATTCCGCGACCACGCCCGAACCGTCGACGTGCAGTTCGACCACGTCCCCCTGGTCGGCAAGGATCATCAGCTGATCTGGGGCCTGGGATACCGTCGTGCCGTCGACGCGACGGATCCGACGCCGCTGGTGGCCTTCCTGCCGGCGACGCGCTCGCTGCACTGGGCCAACGTCTTCGTGCAGGACGAGTACCGCGCGACCGAGCACCTGCGCCTGACGGCGGGCGCCAAGGTCGAGACCAACGTCTACACCGGCGCCGAATTCCTGCCGACCGTGCGCGGCACCTTTGACCTGGGCAGCCTCGGAACGCTGTGGGGCTCGGCATCGCGCGCCGTCCGTGCGCCGGCGCGGCTCGATCGCGAATTCTTCTTTCCCGCCAAGCCGCCCTACATCATCGAGGGCGGTCCGACGTTCGATTCGGAGGTCGCCAACGTGTTCGAGCTGGGCCTGCGCGGACGGCAGGGCTCGGGCTTCAACTACGCCGTGACGATCTTCCACGACGACTATCAGAAGCTGCGCGCCGGCCATGCCGCCCCGACGACGATCGACAACCTCGCGCGAGGCGGCGTCGGCGGGGCCGAGGCGTGGGGCAGCATCGACGTCACCAGCAGCTGGCGCCTGGCGGCCGGCTGGATGCTTCTGCGCGAATCGTTGAGCGCGTCCGCCCTGGCCGGCGCCGGCTCCGTGGCCAACCTGGGGAACGATCCGCGCCAGCAGTGGTCCCTCCGGTCGACGTCGCGCCTTGCCCGCGCGGTGGACTTCGACGTGACACTGCGCCACGTCGCCGCCCTGCCCGCCCCCGCGGTTCCAGCGTACACCGTGGCCGAGTTGCGCCTCGCATGGCATTGCCTGCCAGGCCTGGACGTGAGCCTGCTGGGCCAGGACCTCGGACGCCGGCACGTCGAATTCGATCCGTCGAGCTCGAGCCGGTTCGGCCCTCGCGCCTTCATCAAGCTGGAGTGGGCCACGCCTTGAGTACGCACTCGAACCCCCGACCGGGATGCCCGCTTGCCTGAGGGGGCAATGATCCAGCATCCCGAGCCTGCCCACCGACGCCTGATGGTGGTCGACGATGACCACGACCTCGTCGACGCGATGTGCGAGTGGATCGCGCTCAGCTCGGATTGGACCGCAATTGGCGCCTATGGCCCCGCTGACGCCATAGCGCTGGCAGGCGCCGAGCCTCCGGACGCCATCCTGCTGGACATGGAAATGGACGGGGCGGACGGCTTCGAAACCGCCGGGCGGCTTGAGTCCGTCGCCGGGTCGAAGCACCCCGCCCTCCTGGCGCTTACCGGTAATGCTCGCCTGAGGGATGCCGCGTCGACCGATGCCCGCTTTTCCGCTGCGCTTCTCAAGCCGGCCGATCTCGACGGGCTGCTGAGGCTGCTCGACAGGGTTTCCCCCGCACATTGACCAGCCATCCCGCTGCAGCCGCATGCGACATTTGCGGATTCGAGCATTTCACGACAAAGAGGTCTCATGGGGTTGTCGGATTTCATCACCGCCGAGTCGGACCGGATCATGTCCGAGTTCGAGGCGTTCGCGATGCAGCAGCTTCCCGCCTCGGCCGGCATGGATGTCCTGGCCCTGCGCGACCATGCACGCCAGATCCTCGGTGCGATCGCGCTGGACATGCAACAGCCCCAGACCGGGACCCAACAGCGCGAGAAATCGATGGGCCATGCACCGCATGTCGCGGGCGTCGATTCGAGTGCGGCGGAGATCCACGGCGGCATGCGGGCGACGGAGGGCTTCGACGTCAACCAGACAGCCGCCGAGTACCGGGCGCTGCGCGCCTCCGTGATCCGGCTGTGGATGGAAAGCGGGCCGACGCTGGGCCACGCGGCGGTGATCGAACTCACGCGCTTCAACGAGGCGATGGACGAGGCGCTGGCCGCCAGCCTGTTGCACTTCGCGGCGGAGGCGACCCACATGCGCAACCTGTTCCTGGGCGTCCTGAGCCATGAACTGCGCACGCCGTTGTCCACGATCATGGCTTCGAGCCAAAGCCTGCTTCTCGGCGCCAGGTCGGGCAAGACCATGGAGCAATCGGCGGAGCGCGCGCTGCGCGGTGCCCGGCGGATCCAGAGCCTGCTCGACGACCTGCTCGACTATGTGCGCAGCGGGCTGGGCGAGGGGATGCGCGTCACGCCGACGCTGATCGACATGGGCCAGGCCTGCGTCCGAATCGTCGGCGAGCTGCGGGCGAGCCACCCCGGTCGCGTGATCGACATCGATACCTCGGGCGATCTCGCGTGCGTGTGCGACGAGCAGCGCTTGGGACAGGCGATCTCGAACCTGCTTGGAAACGCCCTGCGCCATGGCGCGCCGGGCGCGCCGGTGGTGGTCCGCGTGAACGGCTCCGAGCCGGACGACATCGCGGTGAGCGTCCAGAATCAGGGCCCGTCCATCCCGAAAGCCACGCTCGACAGCATGTTCGAGCCACTGGTCCGGGGCGCCGAGGCCAACCTGGCCGGCTACAACCTGGGGCTCGGCCTCTACATCGTGCGCGAGATCGCGCACGCGCATGGCGGGACGGCCAGCGTCGAGTCGAACGCAGCGTCCGGCACGGTGTTCACGCTCCGGATGCCCCGCGACGCGAGTTCGGAAGCCACTTCGGCCTTCATGAGCCTGCGAATGAACTGAAGGCCAGGCCTTGCGGGAGCGGCAACGGGCCGCTTCTCGGACCGCTTGCCTCCGAGCCGTTCACAGCTTGAAGTTCATCGATACCCGCACCGCCCGCGGCTCGCCGGGATGCACCGTCACGCCGCTCGGCACGATCGCCGCCGTCGGCGCCACCCGGTAGTCCTGCTCGTACGCGATGTCGTAGAACTTGCGGTCGAACAGGTTGAGCACGTCGAGCTGCGCCGAGACGCTGGGCGTCAGGTCCCGCCTGACCTGCAGGTTGGAGACGATCGCCGACGGCGCCGTGAGCGCGCCGTCCTGCGACAGCGGATAGGCGCCGATGAAGCGCGTGACCAGGCCGGCGGACCAGGGGCCGAGCTGGTGCACCGTCACGCCGAGCAGCCCGACCCGGCTGACGGCGTTGCCGATGAAGCTGCCCCTGTCGCCGTTCGCGCCAGCGTCCGCGTAGCGCGCGTGCGTCCAGGCCATGTCGGCGTCGATCAGCAGCCAGCGGTTGAGGACGAGGTGGTTGTTCAGTTCGATGCCGTGGCGCTTGCTCGCACCGTTCGGCTCGGTGCCGCCCTCGTCAGCGGTGTAGACCAGCTCCGAGGCGCTGTCCAGGCGCCAGAACGCCAGCGACGTCTGCAGGCCGGGGACGAGCTCCGTGCGCAGGCCCAGCTCCGCGCCCTTGCTGGCAACGAGCGCCGGCACCGCGGTGTCCGTGCCCGCAGTGCCAGCCACGCCGCGGGCATCGTTGCTGTGGAAGCCGCGGCCAGCGTTCGCGAAGAATTCGGTCTTGGCCCACGGCCCGAAGATCAGCGAGACCTTGGGCGACACCTTGCTGCCCGACGCCCGGCCGCTGGCCGCCGGCACCTGCCGTGCGCGGACGTCCATGTCGACGCGATCCCCGCGCAGGCCGAGCAAGGTGCGAAACCACGGCAGCCACGAGGTGGTGTTCTGCACGTAGGCGCCGACCGCGGTCTCGTTCACGCGATCATTGCTGAGCGTGGCGAACGGAACACGAGCCTGCGAGTCGAACAGGCCCACGTCGATGTGGTCGTGCCGCACCTGGACGCCGACTTCGGTCGTGGCGTCGCTGCCGAGCAGGCCGTGCTGCCAGCCATGCATGGCCTGTGCTCCGACCATGTTGCGAGTCTCCTGCTGCTCGAACTGGTCGCCGCGCACAGGATCCGCCTCGAAGTACGTGAAGTTCGACCACAGCTTGAGCTTGTAGTGCTCGGCGAACGCCGAGACGTTGGTGTAGCCGCGATCGTCGTGCTGGTGCCATTCGCCGGTGATGACGTCACGCACGCTGTTGCCGCCATCGGTCGGATCGAGCGCGGCAAAACGCCCCAGCCGGCCGGACTGGATCAGCTCGAGCGGCACCTGGTCGGTCGACGTCCAGTGGTTGGTGTACGCGAGGGCATCGGCGGACCATCCGTCGGCCCGGGTGCCGTCGCTGATGCGCAGCACGCCGTTGTACTTGCGCACACCCTCGGGCGTGGTCCAGGGGCCGTCGTCCCGTTCGACCTCGAGTGCACCGAGCACGCGCGGGCCCGCCGTCGATGCGGCGGCTGGCGAGCCCAGGCGCGCGAGCCCAGGCAACGACGTGGAGCCCGCCAGCACCAGGCGCCGATAGCCGTGCTGGCCTGCAGCGAGGTTCAGGATGCCGCGATCGAGGCTGTCGACGTACTTGATGCGCGCCGAGCCGGCGGACGAGAAGTCACCGTCCTCCGCGAAATACGGACCCTTTCGGTAGTCGATCCGCTCGACCAGCTCGGGCATCAGGAAGTTGAGATCGGTGTAGCCCTGGCCGTGCGCGCTGGTAGGCATGTTGATCGGCACGCCTTCGACCCAGGTCGCGAAATCGGTGCCGTGGTCGAGGTTGTAGCCACGCAGGAAATACTGGTTCGCCTTGCCGTCCCCGGAGTGCTGCGTGACGACGAGTCCGGGCACCGTCTCCAGCACTTCGCCGGGACGCAGCAATGGCAGGTCGGTGAGCCGCTCGCCCCGTACCGTTCCCTGCGACGCGGCGTCCGACGTGCCGATGCCGTTCTGATAGTGCCCGGTGACGTCGACCTCCTGCACGCTCGCCACCCACTGGGACGCGACCGGGGCGGGGGCAGTCGCCGATTGTGCGGTCGCGGCGCCTGCGAGGATCAGCAGGGCGGCGACGACGTGGCGCTGGTCGTGGTGGCTGGGCAAGACGATTCTCTTCGGTGACGGGATTGACGATTTTCGGTCCGCTTGAACGTTCGCCGCTTCTTCTCAGGCAGTCATGTCCCTGTCGCGGGCTTGAACGGTGTACGGCCGCGCCCGGCAACCGGATGCAGTGACCTGAGGCGGCCCGCCCGCAGTGGCCACCCAGGCACATGACCCGTCTATAGTCGGGCACACCGATGTCACCTGTCGCACTGCTGCCCGACCTCCCGAGCCTGGCCATGCTGGCGTTCATGCTCGGGCTGCGGCATGGCATGGACGCCGATCACCTGGCGGCCATCGATGTCATGGCGCGCTTCCATGCCGGCGGCCGGCCGAACGGCGCCCGCCTCACGGGCGTGTGGTTCTCGATCGGCCACGGGGCCGTGGTCCTGGCGTTCGCCTTTTTCGTGGCCTCGTTGGCGCACAGCTGGCAGGCGCCGGCCTGGCTCGAACCCGTCGGAGCCTGGTTCTCGATCGGCGTGCTGCTCTTGCTGGGCGTTCTCAGCCTTGTCGCGGTGACGCGGACCACTTCCGGCTCGACTGTGCGATTCGCAGGCTGGCGCAGCATGCTCTACGGCCGCCTGCTCCATGTTTCCGGTGCCCTGCCCGTCCTGGGCGTCGGCGCCTTGTTCGCCGTCTCGTTCGACACCCTGGGCCAGGCCGCGTTGATGGGCGCCACCGGCACGTCGAGGATGGGGCTGCCCGCGGTCGGCCTGCTGGCGGGGAGCTTCGTCGCCGGCATGGTCGTGACCGACGGCCTGAACGGCTGGTTCGTCGCGCACCTGATGCAACGCTCGGCGCACGCGGCCGCGCGGCTGTCGCGGGTCATGGCCACCAGCATCGGGGGTGTGAGCATCGCGACGGCGCTGCTGGGCATCGCCGCCCGGTTGTCCACCAATGCCAATGCCTGGATCGAGGATCACCAGGGCCGCTTCGCCCTGCTGATCGTGGCCATCGTGTCCGCCAGCTTCGCGGCGAGCCTGCGCGTGGCGCAGACAGCTCGCCCCGCGTCGAGCCTGGCCGGGCAGCAATCCTCACCTGAAGAAGCCGGGGCGCTGACTCAGAACTCGTAGGCAGCGCTGCCTCCGGCCAGCCAGGTGCGCCCCGGCGCCGGCTCGAAGTAGCGGCGGTTGCCTTCGTTGACGATCACCGAGCCGGCGTAGCGCCGGTCGAATACGTTGTCGACGCGGGCAAAGCCCGAGAAGCGCCAGCGACCGGCCGTGGCGGCGTACTTCAGGCTCGCGCCGGTCACGGCGTAGGCGGCGGCGGCATCGGTGTTGGTGTCGTTGACCATCACCTTGCTCACCGCGCGCAGGTCGACGCCGCCCTGCCATCCCGTGACCGGATGCCATGCGAGCTCGGCCCACGCGTTCGCACGCGCGGTGCCGGGCATCCGGTTGCCGGCAGGCACCTGCACCGTGGGAGCCGCGCAGGGTGTCGAGGCGCAGGTGACGAAGCCATCGCGATAGTGGGCGTCCAGGGTCGAGAACGCGGTCGCCAGCTGCAGCGTCTTCGCGAGCTCGAGGCTCCAGGCGATCTCCACGCCGGTGCGCCGCGTGCGACCGCCGTTCTGGTAGGTGGAGCGCCCGCCGACGTTGGTCTGCGTGACGATCTCGTCGCGGGTGTCCGAGTCGAACACGGCGAGATTCAGCTTGCCCGCCGCACCGAGATCGGCCTTGGCGCCCGCCTCGAACGAGCGGCTGTGTGCAGGCCGCAGCGCGAGATTCAAGCCGGTCGCGCCGCTGGGCCGGTAGGCCAGCTCGTTGAGCGTCGGCGTCTCGAAGCCCTTGGCCGCATTGGCGTACAGGTGCAGCCACGGCGTCGGCTTGAACATCACGCCCACCACCGGCAGCGTGGCGGTGTAGTCGACGTTGCCGCTGTCATTCGGGTTGCTGGCGGAGACATAGGCGTCGTGCGAGCGGAAATGCACGTTGCTGCGCCGCACGCCGGCGTCCAGCACCCAGCTTGCAGACGGATGCCACGAGAGCTGGGCATAGGGGTCGAGGTCATCGACGTCGTTGCGTTCGTCGCGGCGCAGGCCGCCTTGCACGCCCAGCGTCGACCCGACGAAGTTCTCGTAGCCGCGGCGGTGCTCCTGCAGCGCGTCGTAGGCGACGCCTCCTACCAGCGTGAGCGACTGGCCGGCGAACACGAAGGTCTTCGAGCCGCGCAGGTCGCTGCCCGAATAGTCGCGGCCCAGCACGATCACGCCGCCCGGATTGAGCGGGTTGGCCTGCGTCGCCACCGGGATGGCCTGGAACTGCGCCGTGTTGCGATGGCCGGTGTAGGCGATCCAGCGCAGGCTCGCGCCGTCGTCGAAGCGGTGGTCCCAGACGAGCCCCTCCTGCGTCTGGTCGGTGGACTTGCGCGTGTTGAACGCGAGCGCCGACGGATCGACGCCGCGCGGATCGGCATCGAACTGCGCCCGCGTGAGGCCCAGCGGATCCTGCGCCTCGGGCAGCGTCACCGAGTTGACGATCAGCGCGAACCTGTCGCGCTCGCCGAGCGCGTACGTCAGCTTCGCGTTGCCCAGGTCACGGCGCGCCGCACTGTGGTCGCGCCAGCCGTCGGTGGCGAAGTGGCTCGCGCTCAGCACATAGCCGAGATTGCCCACGCCGCCGGCCGCCTTCAGGCTCTCGCGCCGCAGTCCGCTGGAGCCCACCGCGAATCCCGCCTCGAGCGTCGGCCGGCCGCCGCCCTCCTCGGTCTGCACGCTCACGACGCCGCCCGACGAATTGCCGTACAGCGCCGAGAACGGCCCGCGCAACACCTCGATGCGCTGCACCGAGTTGAGATCGACGTTGGTGATCTGGCCCTGGCCGTCGGGCAGGGTGGCGGGAATGTCGTCCACGTAAAGGCGCACGCCGCGAATGCCGAACGTCGAGCGGGCTCCGAAGCCGCGCACCGACAGCTGCACGTCCTGCGCGTAGTTCTGGCGATCCTTCGCGAACAGGCCGGGCACGCGACCCAGGCTCTCGCTGATGCTGACCTGCGCGCGCGCGTCACGCACGTCGCGCGCATCGACCACGTCCACCGACGCCGGAACGTCGGCCATCGCCTCCGGCAGCCGCGTCGCGGTGATCGTCACCGTTTGCGCGGCAGCCGGCGCGTCGACGGACTGCGCCGCCACGATGCCGGCCTGGCACACCGCCAACAGAGCAGCCGATGGTGCGCGCCATCGGCGCCTCGCGGGTATGAGCTTCATCACCTGGTCATGCCGATTTCGTGGACTTGCGCGCCGCCTTCTTCGCGGGCGCCTTCTTTCCATACGTCGGCATACGAGTCCTTGTTCGAATGGCTGAAGGCGCACGGCAAGCGACATTCCTGCGCGCGCCGGATACGGGGCCGATTTCTCGATCGATCTTGCATCGGGCTGTCGCGAAGTTTGCAAAGCTGACGAGACGCTGACCCAACGTGAATCCGTCTTCAGGCACGGACAGTTCCTGCCGAAGTCCCGGCGGTGGCGCACGCCAACATCGCACAACAGGGAAGAACATGTTCAACAACCTCAGAATCGGTCCTCGACTCGCCCTCGCCTTCGGTCTCGTCCTGGGCCTGCTGTGCGTCATGGCGGGCATCTCCGCATGGCAGATGGGCAGGCTCGCCGCCAACACCGCGCGCTTCGCCGACGACCTCGTGCCGTCGTTCGCGGTTCAGCACCAGGTCACGCTGCAACTTGGACAGGAGCGTCGCAAGGAATACCGGCACATCCTAGCCCAGGACGCAGCCGAGATGGATCAGATCGGGTCCGAGATCGCCGGCTACCGCCAGTCGGTCGCGGGCCTGCTGGACAAATACGAGAAGGAATATGTCTCCGACGACGAGGACGAGCGCCGGCTCGAGAAGGTGCGCTCCGCGCTCGCCGCGTACTACGCGCAATGGGAGCCCCTGCGTGCGCTGTCGCGGCAGACCGCCACCGATCCGACCAGGCTCGACGAGGCCGCGCGGATGATGACTGGCCCGTCGTCGAAGGCATTCCGTGACGTCGACGCGGCGATCCAGGACTGGTGGAACTACAACGTGCAGCTGTCGGACAACGAGACCCGCGCGTCGAAGCAGACCTGGGCCGACGCCCGCCTCACGCTGGTGGTGATGGTCGGGGCTGCGCTCGCGCTGGGCAGCGCCGCGGCGATGGCGATCACGCGCTCCATCACGGTGCCGATCGGCCGCGCCGTGCAGGTGGCCACGACCGTGGCCGCCGGCGACCTGGGCTCGCGCATCGTGGTGAGCGGCCGGGACGAGGCCGCGCAGTTGTTGCGGGCGCTATCCGGCATGAACGACAGCCTCTCGCGCATCGTCGGCCAGGTGCGCGCCAGCAGCGACTCGATCGCCACCGGGTCGGCGCAAATCGCCTCGGGCAACGCCGACCTGAGCCAGCGCACCGAGGAACAGGCGAGCAACCTGCAGCAGACGGTGGCCTCGATGGCGCAGCTGTCGGGCACGGTGAAGGCCAGCGCCGAGACCGCGGGCCAGGCCAGCCAGTTGGCCGCCGGCGCTTCGGCCGCGGCCGTCAAGGGTGGCGAGATGGTCGCCACGGTGGTGCAGACGATGCAGGACATCGCCGTGTCGTCGAGGAGGATCGCCGACATCATCGGCGTGATCGACGGCATCGCGTTCCAGACCAACATCCTCGCGTTGAACGCCGCGGTCGAGGCGGCGCGCGCGGGTGAACAGGGCCGCGGCTTTGCGGTGGTGGCGAGCGAGGTGCGCAGCCTCGCGGGCCGGTCGGCGGAGGCCGCCAGGGAAATCAAGTCGCTGATCGGCGCCGGTGTCGAGCGGGTAGAGACCGGCGCGCGCCAGGTGGACGTGGCCGGCGCGTCGATGGCCGACATCGTCGCCCAGGTGCGGCGCGTCAGCCAGTTGATCGACGAGATCTCGCACGGCGCCGGCGAGCAGTCCGCCGGCATCGCGCATGTGGGTGGCGCCGTGTCTCAGTTGGACCAGGTGACGCAGCAGAACGCCGCGCTCGTCGAGGAAAGCGCGGCAGCCGCCGAGAGCCTGAAGAACCAGGCGGCGAACCTGGCCGAGGCGGTGCGCATCTTCAAGCTGGCCGGCGCCGCGTGAGAGTGCCACGCGTGCGCCCCTGGAATTCCCGCGCGGGGCGCGACCGGCAAGATCCGGTCATGGATCCGTCGCCCGGCGGTACACCGACCGCCTAACCTTCGTCGACGGCCAGCGCATCGCGCCCGCCCTCCTTGGCCCGGTACAGCGCGCGGTCGGCCCGCAGCATCAGCGCCTCCGCGTCGATCTCGACCGCGCCATCGAGCCAGGCGAGGCCCATGCTGGCGGTGACGTCCAGCGCCTGCTCGCCGAAGGTCATCGTCGCGCGGATGGCCTGCAGGAGCTTCGTCGCGACACTCACGGCCTCGTCGCTCGCCGTGAGTCCGTCGAGGATCACGACGAACTCGTCGCCCGCCAGGCGTGCCGCCACGTCGGTCTCGCGCAGGCTGGCCTGCAGGCGCGACGCGAACTCCTTGAGCACCGCGTCGCCGACCGCATGGCCGTGCGTGTCGTTGATGGTCTTGAAATGGTCGATGTCCAGAAAGATCAGCGCCAGCGGCCGCTTCGAACGCCGGCAGCGCGCGAGCGACTGCTCCAGCAGCTCGTCGAACTGACGCCGGTTCGCGAGGCCCGTGAGCGTGTCGATGCGCGCCAGCCGATGCAGCTGGCGCTCCACGTCCTTGGCCGCCGTCACGTCGGTGCTGAGCGTGAAGATGCCGCGCACGGTGCCGTCGTCGCGCAGGTCGGGGATGTAGACCGTCTGCAGGTCGCGCAGGCCGGCGAGCGTCTGCGACTGGACCTCGAACTCCACGCGCTGGCCGGCAAGCGCCGCGCGCAGATGCTCGCGCCGCACCGTGTAGTGCTCGGCGCCCACCACCTCGGCCAGCGGGCGGTCAATCGCCTTTTCCAGGTCGATGCCCAGCCAGTCGTGGAACGTCGCGTTCATGAAGCGCAGCGTCTCGTCGGCATCGACGTAGGTGATCAGCACCGGCAGGTTGTCGGTGACGGCGCGCAGTTGGCGCTCGCTCGCCTCGATCCTGTCGCGCGCGAGCTGCTGCTCGGTGCGATCGGTCACGAGGCCGTATACGCCGATGACTTCACCGCGCTCGTCGCGGTCGGGCACGTAGTGCACCCGCATGTAGCGCGCAGCGCGCGGCACGGTGTTGGTCAGGTCGAAAACGACTTCGTTGCCCGCCAGCGCTGCGTCGATGTGCCGGTGCACGCCCTCGAACACCGGCTCGCCGAACACCTCGGCCACCGTCTTGCCGACCGGCGACTCCGGCAGCGCGAACCAGTCGAGGTAGTGGGCGTTGGCGAAGGTGTAGCGATACTCGCGATCCATCCGGGCGATCAGCCCGGGCGTGTGGTCGGTGATCGTGCGCACCAGCGCCTCGCTGCGGGTGAGCGCGAGCTCGGCTCGATGGCGTTCGCTGATGTCGAGCACCATGATGAAGAAGCCGGGCACCGCGCCGTCGGGACGCACGTCGGGCACGTACTGGACCATGAAATGGGTCGACGCGTTCTGCTTCCAGCCGGTGCGCTCGAACTTCTGGTGCTCGCCGCGCAAGGCGCCCTCGATCTGCGGCAGCAACGCGGCGTGCGCCTCCTCGCCGAGGAACTCGCGCATCGTGCGCCCGATCAGTGTCTCCGGTTCGACGCCCATCACATGGCGGAAGTGCGCGTTGGCGAACCGGTAGGTCTGCGTGCGGTCCGCATAGGCGAACATGGCCGGCATGTTGTCGGTGACGGCCTTGAGACGCGCCTCGCTCGTGGCGACCTGCTCTTGCGCGAGCTTGCGCTGCGTGATGTCGCGCAGGATGACATGGGTCTGCCAATGTCCGCTCGCCTTCTGGTAGCGCGCGACATGGCACTCGACGTGCAGCAGGTCGCCCGTGGCCTGCGGCAGCGCCAGCTCCGTGGACGATTGCAGCGCGCCTTCGGCGACCAGCGCCGCGACGGCGCCCGCCCCGCCCTGCAGCACCTCGCTCGCGCGGCGACCAGGCAGGTCGCGCGGCGCCAGGCCCATCATCGTCGCGAAGGCGGCGTTGGCATGCACCAGCAGGCCTTGCTCGTCGATCACCAGGATGCCATCGGGCATGTTGTGCAGGAACGCCGCGAACTGGCGCTGGCTGGCCTGCAACGCCATGCCCATGCTGCAGATCAACAGGCTGGTGCAGGCCTGCGCGGTGATGTAGCTCCAGAGCGCCAGCGAGCCGGCGCGCGCATCGTGCAGGGCGAACGGCCCATGGCCGTGCGCGGTGCCGTACGCGGCCGCCATCGACAGCGCCAGCACGCCGGTGGACGACACGACGACGCCGCCGCGCATCGCCAGCATCGCCAGCACGAAGAACGGCAGCGCGAGCAACGGGAAGACGAGCGCGGAATCCTTGTCGGGCCACGCCGAGAACGCCGCCGCGCCACAGGCCGCGACGATCGCCAGCAGCACCAGGTTGCCGGCGCCGTCGCGGCCGAGGAAGCCCGCGGACATGCCCTGGCGGTTCCACGCGATCAGCGGCACGCCGGCGAGCAGCGCGCCCACCGTGTCGCCCACCAGCCAGCTGATCCAGGCCTGGCCGAACTGCGCCACCTCGGGCGCGCCGGCCACGCGCAGCCACGCGACCCCGTTGAGCGAGGTGACGCACATGCCCAGCACCACCGCACCGACGAACGTCCAGACGTCGTGCCTGCGCAGCAGCCGGTCGTCGAAGTCCCAGCGCCGCAACAGCCATGCCGCCAGCCCGGTGCCGGCCGTGTTGCCCAGGCCGACCAGCAACGCGATCCACAACGGGCCGCCGATGGACGCGTTGGCCGCGACGGCGGCGACGTAGATCGCCGGCGTCATGCCGGCGCCCCAACGCCTGTACGCCGCGACGGCGACGCCGGTGGGCAGCCACACCAGCGAGATGTGCGTGCCGACGTAGGGGATGAGCAGGCCCAGGCGCGCGGAGAGGTAGTAGCCGGCGGCGACCGCCAGCAGACGCAGAACGAACGCCAGGCGCGTCGCCGGCGCGCGTGACGGCGCTTCGGCCGAGGCCGGAGCGAAGCGGTCGGAGCCGCCGTCCGATCTGTCCATGGTTTACGCAGGTCACGGTGCCCGGGTCGTCCTGCCCGGTCATGCACACGTCGGTGGCCCCCAATGAGCGATATTAGCCATCGCGCTCGCTCCTGTCGCAGCGAGATCAGGGGATGGCGCGGGCAGATGTGGCGGCCGGGTCACTTCGAAGCAACACAATGGAGAAAATGACCTCGCCCTCGCACCATCCCGATCGCCCGATGCCGACCTCCCGCCTCCGCGCCGCCTGCAGCCTCCTGGTCGCGGCGACCGCCGCGCTGCTGATCGCGGGTTGCGCGACGCCGCCGCACACCCCGCCCGCGGCGGTACGCGTCAAGATCGTCGCCTTCAACGACTTCCACGGCACGCTGCAGTCGCCGGGGCGCTTCGGCGCCAATGCGCAGTCCGCAGAACGGCCCGCGGTGGGCGGCGCCGACGCCCTCGCCGCGTGGGTCGCGCGCCTGAAATCGCGGAATCCGAACAACGTGGTGGTGGGCGGCGGCGACTTCGTCGGCGCATCGCCGCTGGTGTCGGCGCTGTTCTTCGACGAGCCCGCGGTCGAGGTGCTCAACCATGTCGGGGTCGAGTTCACTTCCGTCGGCAACCACGAATTCGACAAGGGCGCCGCCGAGCTGAGGCGCCTGCAGTCCGGCGGCTGCAAGCTGACCGGCGGGCGCCCCGACCCGAACAGCTGCAAGGGCCTCGGCTCCCAGGCGCCGGGCACGTTCGACGGAGCGCGGTTCCAGTGGCTGTCGGCCAACGTCGTCGACGCGGCCAGCGGGCGCACGCTGCTGCCGCCGTACGGCATCAAGACGTTCGACGGCATCCCCGTGGCCTTCATCGGCATGACGCTCAAGGGCACGCCCGGCATCGTCTCGCCCGCGGGCGTCGCGGGCCTGGAATTCCGCGACGAGGCCGACACCGTCAACGCACTCGTGCCGCAGCTGCGCGCACAAGGCGTCGAGGCGATCGTGGTGCTGGTGCACCAGGGTGGCGTGCAGGCAGGCGCCGGCGACAACGACATCAACGGCTGCGGCGCCGGCCTGAAGGCCGCCGACGGCAGCGACTCCGAGATCGCGCAGATCGTGCACCGCCTCGACGACGCCGTCGACCTCGTGATCAGCGCCCACACGCACGCCGCCTACAACTGTTCGGCCAACGCGGTCGCCACGGGCGCGAAGGGCCTGCCCAACGCCGCCGGACGGCTGTTGCCCGTGACCAGCGCGAGCGCGTTCGGCCGCGTGCTCTCGGACATCGACGTGACGCTGGATCCGACGACGCGCGACGTCGTCGCCGTGTCGCCCGTCAACCGGCTCGTCGACCGTGGCGACCCCGCGATCGTGCAGGCCATCGCCGACCATCCCCAGGTGCACGACATCGTGCAGGGCTATGCCACGCTTGCGGCGCCGCTGGCCGACGGCGTCGTCGGTCGGCTCGCGACCGCGCTGCCGACGATCGCGAACGACGCCGGCGAGACGCTCGCCGGCAGCCTCATCGCCGACTCGCAATTGCGGGCAACGCAAGCCCCGGCCTTCGGCGGCGCGCAGATCGCCTTCATGAACCCGGGCGGCGTGCGCTCGCCGGGCTTCGTGCCGCCCGCCGGCACGTCGGCCCCGTTCGCACTCACCTACGGCGCCGCGTTCACGGTGCAGCCGTTCGGCAACAGCCTGGTCACGATGACGCTGACCGCTGCGCAATTGAAGGCGCTGCTCGAACAGCAATTCAGCGGCTGCAAGGGGCAGGAGACCAATCGCGTGCTGCAGCCCTCCAACGGCCTTCGCACGACGTGGCGTGCGAGCGCGCCCGCATGCGCGAAGATCATCGATGTCACCTTCACGCCGACCGACGTCACCGTGACGCCGCCGATGGCCGTCGGCCCGGCGCAGGCCATCGTGAAGGACGGCGTCGTGCTGGAACCTGCGCGCGTGTTCCGCGTCACCGTCAACAACTACATGGCCAGTGGCGGCGATGGCTATTCGACGTTGAAGGCCGGCACGGACCGGATCGGCGGGGCGCAGGACATCGATGCGCTGCGCTCATACCTGGTGCCCTATCTGGCGCCACACCCGCCCTACGACGCGCGGTCGCCTGCGATGGGCGAACCGCGCGTGATTCGAGCGCCCTAGACGGCGAGCCCGAGCCGATGCGCCAACGCCGCCGCGTCGGCGCCCGCAGGGGTCAGGCGCCCCAATAGCTGAGGAACAGATCCACCGTCGCGACAGCGAGCTTCTTCTGCGCCGGCCCCGTCAACCGCGGCTGCCCCATCGCCACCTGCGGCCAGAACGCGACGCCCTTGACGAGGCTCTCCAGTTGCTTGACGGCCTGGGCCGCGTCGCCGTCCTTCAGCACGCCGTGCTTCTGCGCCGAGCGGATCCAGTCCAGCATCCCGCCGTCCTTCTCGCCGAGGCGGGCGACGATGCCCTGCGCGCGCTCCGGCGAGTGGAGTCCGGCGGCGATCGCGACCCGTGCCAGCGCCAGGAAGTTGTCGTCGGCCAGCATCGCGAGCTTGCTCAGCAGCAGCTCCATCAACTGGTCGCGCACGGGCCGGACGGGGTCATAGGTGCGCCGCAGTTCGCTGGCGCTGCTTTCCCACAGCACCATCAGGATCGCGGCGAAGAGCTCGTCCTTGCTCGGGAAGTGGTTGTAGAGCGTGCGCTTGGAGACCTCGGCGCGGGCGGCCACCTTGTCGACGCTGGTGGCCTCGAACCCGTTGGCGCGGAACTCGACGATCGCCGCCTGGACGATGGCATCGCGCTTGCGGTCGGTGAGGCGAATGGGCGGGGTCATGACAATATTTTACACCAGGCAGTTTACTTTTTGGCGATTCGGTCCTACACTAAAAACTACACGGTGCAGTTTACTTTGACGATCCGCACTTCCGAACACCCCTCCGCCAAGCGAGCTTCCTCATGACCTGCCTCTCCTCGCGCGCCCGCCAGGCCGCCGTCACCGAGATCACGCCGTCGCCGCAACGCCGCGACGGCAAGTTCCACAACGTCGCGCCGCGCCGGGCGCCAGGCTTCAAGAAGACCCTGGGCATCGCCTGGCGCGTGCTGACCCAGAAACCCGACACCACCGTGCCGCGCGCGCCCATCCCCGTCCGTGCGCTGGACGCGGCCACCCTCGCCGCTGCTCCGGACGCGAGCCTGTTCCGCCTGGGCCACTCCACGCTGCTGCTGAAGCTGGCTGGCGAGTTCTGGCTCACCGATCCGGTGTTCTCGGAACGCGCGTCGCCGGTGCAATGGGCCGGCCCGAAGCGCTTCCACGCGCCGCCGATCGCGATCGCCGACCTGCCCCCGATCAAGGGCGTGATCCTGTCGCACGACCACTACGACCACCTCGACCGCGCCGCCGTGCTCGAGCTCGCGCCGAAGGTGGAGATGTTCATCACGCCGCTGGGCGTCGGCGACCGCCTCGTCGCGTGGGGCATCCCCGCCGCCAAGGTGCGCCAGCTCGATTGGTGGCAGCAGACCGCGCTGGCCGGCGTGCGCCTGGTCGCGACGCCTGCGCAACACTTCTCGGGACGCGGGCTGTCGGACGGCGACTCCACGCTGTGGGCGTCGTGGGTCTTCCTGGCCGGCGACCTGCGCGTGTTCTTCAGCGGCGACACGGGCTACCACGCCGACTTCAAGACGATCGGCGAACGCTTCGGTCCGTTCGACGTGACGTTCATGGAGACCGGTGCCTATGATGCCCAATGGCCCGACATCCACATGCAGCCCGAGGAGACGTTGCAGGCCCACCTGGACCTGCGCGGCCGCTGGCTGATGCCGCTGCACAACGGCACCTTCGACCTCGCGATGCATGCGTGGCACGAGCCCTTCGACCGCATCCTCGCGCTGGCGCAGGCACGCGGGGTGGCATTGGCCACGCCGGGCATGGGCGAGCGCCTGTCGCTCGAGCAGCCGCAGGCCGGCGAGCGCTGGTGGCAGCATGTCGAATTCGCGACGCAGGCCACGCCCGCCGCACAGACCGCCTGAGAAGGGTCGCCCCATGACCATTTCCATCATCATCACCGGCGCCTCGGGCATGGTCGGTGAAGGCGTGCTCCTCGAATGCCTCGCGGATGCACGCGTCGGGCGCGTGCTCGTCATCACGCGCAAGCCCTCGGGCGTGACGCATCCGAAGCTGGTCGAGGTGATCCACGCCGATTTCGACGACCTGTCGGCCATCCAGTCGCAACTGG
>Ga0307516_10001327_pt1 | contig 34326 bp, 36 predicted proteins | sample 19_EM_MG_FD_203310 | JGI IMG/M metagenome (GOLD analysis project Ga0307516, IMG submission 203310) | Populus trichocarpa ectomycorrhiza microbial communities from riparian zone in the Pacific Northwest, United States - 19_EM | ecosystem: Host-associated > Plants > Roots > Unclassified | place...
TGAATCCAAATTGTCAGGACTGGAGGAACAGAAAAAAAAAGGAAAGAAAAAAGAAAGGAAAAAGAAAACAGAATTTAAAGCAAAAGGATCAAGCGTCGAATACCTTCACCATCATCGGAATACCCCTCCCCCCCACACACACACACACATACCCCCACCACCACCACTACTTCCATCTCTAGTACTACCCAAGTTTCCTTCCCGTGCCATTTTTTATTTTTTTTTATTTTAAGAATCCGTAACGAGAGGAAACACAGAAGAAGAAGAAACTAACAGGGAGTTTGAAAAGATAGAAAGAGGTAGCAGGGCGGGCTGGAAGTTAGATCCACAGCTTTATTTTATTTTCTATTTTATTTTTTTACCACGACTCCCGACCGTCTTGCGTCTGGTCCTCGCACAATTCCAGACTGTCCTGCGGCAGGTCCTCGTCGTCGGCAGCCAGCAGTTGGAGGTTGGCCAGGGACACTTCCAGCGGGTGGGCACCCCCCTTGAAGGGGCCGCATGGAGCGCACGCGCACTCCTCGTCGTAGCAGAGCTTCACGCACTGATGGCCGCAGCTCACGCTGATGCGTTTGCACTGGTTGAGGCACCGGTACTGCTCGTGGGTGAAGGGGTGGCAGCGGAGCGGACACACGTGGCCGCAGGCCATCATCGCCGCGCAGGGCCGACGACAGCCTCCCGAAATGTCGTCCCAGCTGTGAGGGCCCTCGATCAGAGTCAGCTCCTTGTGCTGCTGGCACGTCAACGGCAGCGTGTATCCTATCTTCGCTGGCGGCGTGTTGAGCACCGAACCGATGTCCCACCAGAGCTTGTCGGCGCGGGTGACCATGGCCGCGTTGCCGAAGATGTAGAAGCCACGCTGGGCGCGAGAGAGGGCGACGCACACCCGGTTCTCGTTCGACAGGAATCCGATGTTGCCGTGTGGATTGGACCGGACGAGCGAGAGGATGATGATGTCGTTCTCCTCACCCTGGTACGAGTCCACCGTGGCGATCTTGAAGTTGGTGAACCTGAAGTTGACGTTCCGCCTGAGCGTCCTGGCGAGCAACTGCCTCTGTCCCGTGTAGAAGGTGAGGATGGTTATCTTGCTGGGATCGATGCCGTTCAGCACTAGGTACTCGACAAACTTGGAGATCGATTCGGCCTCGAAGTGGTTGCACTTGGAGGGCGAATCTGGCATGGTCTCCTCGTCGCCGTAGTGGCAATGCCAGTACAGGTTGATGCCGCCCATCCCTTGGACATTTTCTCGACCGAGCACAGACTCGTGATCCCTCAACTGGTCGGGGTAGATCGGTTCGAGAATCTCGCGGATCTCGGGCCTCATGCCTGCGCGCGCATTCGTCAGTTAACCGTCTCCAACCTCGCATTGAACCGGGCACTTACGACGCTGTGTCTGAAGAGCCACGTACGGCATCTCGTTACGTACCCAGCGTTCAAACATCGAAGTGTCCAGGTTGTAAGGATCACTCATGAGGCCTATCTCGTTGACTTTGCCCTTCAGCTGCTTGTGATCTCCGACGAGGATCAAGTGCTGGACACTCGGCAGGCAACCGACCACAACCGGCGCCTCCAGGCACTCGGCGGCTTCTTCGATCATGACGACCTTCGGCTGGCAGGAGGCTACCAAGGTGCGGTACTTGCTGAGACCGGTGGTTGTCATTCCGACGAGTTTACACTGCGATATCAAGAACGAATCCCTCTCCATCCGGGAGACTTTGAGCTCGTGGGAGAGTTTCTGGTAATCGCGGCTCATCGTTTGCAGTTTGGTCTGGATGAGTTTGACCGCCTGGGATTCCCAGTGGCGATACACCGCAGCACGCATGTACTCGGGAAGTTTCCAAACATCCTGTTTTCGCAGCGCACGACCGAAATCCTTGGGCTCGATTCCCTCCGGAATTTTGACCTCGTACGAGCGCTTGAGGGGGAAGTAGACTCCGCTGAGTTCATCTCTGACCTCGTCGTCGTCACCGCTGTTGCCCACGAACTCCGCCTCCAGATCTAGAAGCGCTTCGTATTCCAGATCGGGGTCCTCGACCACAATACCGACATCAGGGGCCTGAGGCAACGCCTCGAGGGAGCTGTGGAGCCATGTGGCGATCGGTGAGGTTGGCTTGTCGTCCCCTGCAGCGTGAACCCATCCGCTTGCACCGTCGAAAAAGCTCTTCTTCTGCGCTTCGTTGATTAAATTGAACTCGAAGAGAGCATCTGGTGAGATCAAGTCAGCTGCGAGCGGCTCGAGAGACCGAATGATCTTCTGACGAGTGGCATCTAGCTCCTTCAGGATGGCCTGCATGCCTCTGCCCATAACTTTGATCTTTGAGCTTTTCCGCACGTTGAAGATGGTCCGAGACTTGATGTCATCGCGGTCCTGGGTTCGGCCACCAAGACGGATAATGTCCTGCTCAAATTTGTAGACATGTCGCAGAAGCTGGTCAAGCGCATGGTTTGTTTGGCAGGCCACTACCACCGGCGGATCGGAATCCGTCATGTTAGCCAACATTGCATGCAATGCCGTCACGGACACGTGTGTCTTTCCGGTTCCCGGAGGGCCTTGCACCACGGCGACCCTCTGGGTGAGAATCGCCCTAAGGGCATCGGTTTGAGCGCCGTCCAAGCTACTCTTGACATCTGCGGGCCAGTCATCGAGTATGTTGACACGTTCGACAGACTCCAGATCTTTGGCCTCAGGAAAGATGGAAGTCAGGTTGTACACTGGACTCTCGGCCAGATACTGAGGTGCGCCGACGTTTCCATCAAGGCTAACGATGTGGTCCTTCAGGGGCATATTCTGCTCCGTCATCCTCTGCATAGCCTTGAGAACCCATTTCGTAGCTTCGAAGTAACCTTTCCTGGACTCCACCATCAACCACGGGACTTTGGCATCGATTTCGAGTCCGTCGCCTTCAACGAAGAGGTCAACCTCGGGGGGATTCTTTTCGACGCCCGACATCGGTCGTGCAGCTACAGTAGCCACTCTGAATGTTTTGAAATCGTCCTTCGACAAACAGACCAAGCTACCAGGGATGAGGCGTTTGCTTTGTTGCCACCGAATCTGCTTTCCGGAGCGACCAAGCCAGAACGACACTTTCGTACAGATACCAATATTGGCGACGAACGTCAATCCTTGAATTTCCACCTGCTTTCGGTTAGTACTCGCAGCTCCCCCACTCACTCAAGGTCGGCAGACTTACATGATCGTAGATAGCGATCTCGCGGGTGTCATCGGAGAGCGGATTTTTCTGAACGTGTTGGACAGCGGCTCGCAGCCCGGCGAGTGTGTCTTCCCGCACAAGCTCGTAGTGAGTCCCCAGGTAATCGTCGACAGAATCGTAGCACCCATCAATAACATTGGTGGGCACTTCTACGTCATCCTTCATGAGCTCTTCTGGTGTGGGCACCTCAGGAACGAATCTCCATGGAGCGCCCGGGAAAGTCGGAACCTCGTATTCGAACCTAACCAAGCATCACGAAGGTCAGCGGTGATCCCACAAAAGCAAATCATCTGCGCGAACGGTCCGTGATGGGAGGCTGCTACTCACTGGGCGACTAGTGGATTTTTGGGTACTAATCCGATACCCTCCAATGTCCCCCTCCCACCGAGAGCTGGCAGTCCCAGCCGGGCCAGCTGGTCCTTCTCCGAAGTCCACTGATCCTGATTCCCACCATCGCGTCGGGTCGAGAACTTCTCGGAAAGATGAGGATTGTGCGTGAAGTCTAGCTCTGGACGCTGTGGAGATGGTTTCTTTCCACGGCGGAGTTCTCGGGCCTCGCTCATCCGAAGGCGCTTCTGTTTGCATGGACGTACCGGCTTCACCTCCCAGCCCGTATCCCTATGATTGCTGTCTCCCTGGCCGGTTTTCTGGTTGCCGTCGCACTCCTTTTTCTGATTATTGTTGTCCATTGTCCCCGTTACGCTCAACAAACAATAAAAAGTGACCAGGTATACAAGTATAACACGGTCAGCCTCCACACTCGAGTGTGCAGGGCGGCGGTATCTGTAGATGTAGAATCGGGGTAAGCAGCGCTGTGAGGAGTTCGATGTCTCTCGATCGAACGGGCGGCGAAGCAGCCCAACAGCACGGATGTCGGTTGATTGATCAGAGTTAAGGAATACAAGGGTGGGGTTGAGAGGGAGGGTTTGTGGGGGTCGGGGGGATGAAAGTGCAGCTGCTGTCACGGTGGATTGGGACGTAGACCGGTCGGACTTTACGCTAGCGGCAGGGATTCTTTGAGAAGCAAGAAGCCTGCGGTGGTACATACTCGTCTTTATACTCACTTGTCACGTTCCGCTTCATCTCACTTCGGGTTGCATACATAAATTGACTGATTCTAACTAGCTCCGCATCGTCAATCGCGGCTGTTTATGTACACCCAAGACTTCGAGGCAAGTGCGGGGCTAGAATGTAAGTAGATATTTCTTATTCGGTGGCGACTCCAGGAGCCGCACACTTACATAAGTAAGTTGTTACTACTTTTTTAATCTATTAATCGCGTGCGACCCATCAACCGATGCGTCCACTTGTCAGACGTCCTGCCGCAGAGTGATAATACTCCATATTGGATTACGACCAACCGGCGAATCGAATGGCGACGAAACTTGAGCGACCTGTCTGTTCGGTGGTTTTCTTGGAGCAGACGATAGCCCCTCTACGGACATCAAGTATGATTATACCAAAAAAAAATCTACGGACATAAAATCCGGTTATCTAATCGATCTTACACGTGACCTTCCCATCACAGCCTCACTTGTTGGGGACGGGGCGGGGTGAGCGTTTCGAGGCCATCCAATCACTGCACTCCTATTTCATGTTATTTCCTATCGTACTACTAAAATGGTGCGATAGTAGGCAAAGTCGTGTTGCGTTGGACGATCCGGAGTAGTTATGTATGGGGCTCCCGTTAAAGTGAACAGCTCGATCGTCTCGTCAGATCTGTGGCTCTTGGTTTGTGTGTGCCTTCGATGGATATCGGATTTTCTAGCACCATGGGCGTTGTACTGGAGCCATTTGGTTTCTATCCTTCGCGGGGTGTCCTTGGATTGACCGACACACAGTCGGTAGCGCACCAATTCCTTCAGGCTCTGCACATCCGAGTGTGGATCGGCATCATTCACGGTTTTTAGGCCTCGTCTCTGGTTCAGCTATTTTAGGAACCATCACTTCCAAACCTTGTGCACTCTTCCGGGCTTCTGCAACTCTCCTGCCTCCTAAAAAAACTCCTTTCCACTTACTACAAACTCCTAGTCGCCATTGTGCAGCGGGAAAGGAGAGAGGAAGAGGCTGAGGCGTGGGGAAGAAGTGTTAAGCTGTTGCGCGGTGTATCGTACGCCATCTAGGTCTATCAAAAACTGTAAGCACCTAGGTAGTGAAAGACACCACATCAGCGGGGGGTGCGAGTGATAACCCAAAATGACCGTGTTGACGCCCCACAATCACCACGGTTCTTGCTGAAAGCCCTATCCCAAAGGTCGCCAGAGCCCGGGGGTGATCTGGAATAGACCGTATCAAGTTCTTGAGCTTTTGTAACCACACATGTGAGAGTGAGCCCTAGAATTCGTAGACTTCGGTGTCGATCGTAGGACATCGTCATTTTTGGTGATATGTAACTACCTACCGCTCTTGCTATGCATATGCAAACGAAGTTACATACCGTTTAACCACTATTGCCGCTGGAAGTGAGAGAAACGCGGGGCCCCTTGTCCGGGTGGGCCTTGGCCTCCCACGCTTTCCTCGGATTCAATGAACGGCGTTGTGTTGTGGTGTTTTGTTGTGAATTTTTTTGACTTGGCGTACCTTGGCCCCTACTATCCTCAGCAACGATGTTTGAAGTATCAAGGCGTACTTCCATTCAGTCTGCCGGTACGGGGATAGGCCCACAAAGGAACAGAGAGAGTGGAGAGAACTACAAAATTGCGCGGACCGAAAGCATTGTGGCGTCAATAGCCCCTCGAGAACAAGGAAGAGTCTGCCACTCTGCCTCATCACCGGCCGACTGCCTCATCCCTACATTGGCTCCTGGGGATATACGTGACTGAATCCGCGGTGTGCTCATCCCGCTCTTCGGCACTTCCCGCTAGACCCTGTCGCTTCCCGTACCCGTGGAGGCAGCCAATGCATGACCAGTCTCGCGAACTCTACTCATTCACGCTGTTCTCGATATCGTGGCCGCGACAGCGCAACTTATATCCGACCAACTCGACGCGACTCGGATACCGCGGCTCCCTTACTCTTCAGCTAGCTACACGTGCCGCGATGGACTCCTTCTCGGACGACGAACGGGAACAAGGGCACAGCTTGGAGAACGGTATGGCCTGCGGCTCCCCCCGCCTCTGCCGCGCGCGCGCTCGCTGACCTGCGCAGGTGGCGGTTCGGACGAGGACGAAATAATGGAAGACGTGGACCAGGACCAGGAGGACGAGGACGAGGACGAGCCCGAGCCCGAGCCTGAGCCCGACGAGGAGGACAACGACAACGACGAGGACGATGTACAGGACGAGGAGCCCGACGCTGACCAGGAAGAGGGTGCGTCCGCAAGACTCGGGGAATGTCGGATTGACTTTGGCTGATGGATCGGTTTGAATAGAACCGCAGCGGCCACGTTCGCGATCGACTACGGATGCGCCCTCGAACCGTCGCCTCCCACTACCACGCCCCGGTGCGGATACAGCGCCCTCCTACGATATCGTGCCGTACGTCGCTGCGCCAATGTCGACGAGCATCAATGCGTTCTGCGCAACGCCATGTATGCGGTGGATCTTTACAGGCGGAAGCGACGGCTTCATTCGGCGCTTCGACTGGTTCGGGAGTATGAACGGGAGAGTGCCATTAACGGTCGCCCAGAGACACCCATTCGTGGATAGTGTTACTCGTGCAGGCATACTGCTGTCATATTGGGAGAATGAGGAGCCGGCGGTCAAGAGCAACTATCTGCATGTGCCTGAGACCACCGACGATCTAAAGTTGAGCCCGGTTTATTCCCTGGCTGTACATAATCAGAGCTTGTGGTTGCTGAGTGGCCTTGAGGTGGGAATCCGCAGATATCTAGCACGGGGAGGGACGGACGGCTGACACGGAGGACTACAGAGCGGTGGAATCAACCTGCAATCGGTTCGTCACGACGAGGGAAAGATCATCCACACCCTGCGGAAACACGCCTCGGCCGTCTCGGTACTCACTCTGGCCGCGGACGAGAAGTCCGTCATCTCCGGCTCGTGGGACAGAAATGTCTACGATTGGGACCTCAACACGGGAAAGGTGGTGCGGGAATTCTCAGGATCTGCGGGACAGATCTCGTCCGTCGCTTTTAGACCGTACACACAGGATGTGGGGTGGGAGGACATTTCTCGCGAGGTGATCAAGAATGGCGTAGGAGACCCGTCCGGCACACCGGCGCCAATGACAAATGGTATTGCACCTTCCCTCCATGATAAGCCAGATGCTCCTGGCTCTCCCGCCGAGAGCATCCGCAGTTTTGGCTCTCTTTTCGGAGATGACGATATGGGTGATGAGATGAGCGAGATGAACCAAGCTATCGTCAACGGCTTCGACGAGGGCTCAGCGAGTCGGGAGCAGCAGCCGCCCGACGACCGCTCCGTGCCAAACTCGTCAAACAGCATAACCACCAACAGCAATACCGTCGCCGCGGCCGCACCATCTCCGCCACCGAGCGCACAACCACCACCACCGCACCCACCTGGCTCAACAACCGACCAAAACACCATCCTCGCCGCTGGGATGGACGGCACCCTCCGTCTCTGGGACCGACGCATGCCCCTTCCCATCGCCGTTTCCCAACCTAGTCGTAACGTCCCCCCCTGGTGCATGAGCAGCGTCTGGAGTACGGATGGCAACTTCGTTTATGCTGGACGCCGTAACGGCTGCGTCGAAGAGTACTCGGTTCATAAAGGTCTCTCTATTCCTACCAGAACACTCAAGTTCCCGCTTGGTAGCGGGAGTGTCACCGCCATGACAGCTATGCCCAATGGAAGACATCTCATCTGTGCAAGTTTCGACAATCTGCGCTTGTGGGATCTAAGATGGGAGGAACGAAGAGGGGGGCCTACGACGCCGTTTTTGATCATTCCCGGACATCATGGTGGTGTCGTATCGCATTTGCGTATGTCTTCCATCCATCTTCTCTATACTGTACTCGTGGCGCGGACTGACAAGTCATAACAGACGTCGACAGAACATGTCGGTATCTCATCAGCGCCGCCGGCAACCGCGGTTGGGAAGGCGCCAATACCGAGGTGCTCCTGGGATATGAAATCGTGTGGTGATATCCGTATCGGAACGTTTGTGCTGTTTTATGTTACATATTTGTTGACGGCGTTGGGGAAATCATGGGACTCGATCGTTTTTGCAGATCTTGAAGGGTTGGTGGATTCGATGTAAGTTGTCTTTGGAATCCGGGAAAGCGCGATTTAGCAGTAGATGTCGATGATTTGTATCAAAGTTGTACTCTATTCTAATGAATGGGATGACCAAATTTTGCTACGATCCATATGTAGAGTAGATTGTATTGGCACGACTCATCGTCGGTGATACATGAGTCATGGGAATGTGGTTGTGTCTAGTTAGTCAACTAACCCAGACCCACCATGTGCATCTTTCGTCATAACCGAACGAACGACAAACACCAACTCTGTGGTCTGTCCCCAACGCCGAACGGCTCCGATCGCAATGGCAGCTCCTTCACAACCTCAAGAAAGCGAATTCCTAAGACGCCCGCTCTACGGTTCGGACTACATCCGTGCGAGACCAGATTAAGAGAGTTCGGGCTAACATTCCCCAGTCTACGACCTCCCCACGCACCTCCTCTCCGCGCTTACGCTTAAATCCTCATCCGCTGGCGCCACTACAGAACTCGAGCCCGCAGAACCGGAACCCGCGCCCGTTTACGAAACCCCGGGGAGCGCCACTTCATGTGCGCTCTGCTCCGTTACCACCCCCAATGTCCAGCAGCAGCGGCAGCACTACCGGTCGGACCTGCATCGCTTCAACATCAAGCTCAAGGCGCGGGGACAGCCAGCGGTGGGAGAAAATGAGTTCGAACGGCTACTCGAGCAGCAGCTCGAGGGCGAGAGCATCTCCGGCAGCGAATCCAGCGATGAAGAAGAAACGGCAGGTGGAGACGACGATCGCCTCGTTAGCTTGGTGAGACGGAAGGCTGTGATCACGGACGGAGATGGCGGAGGCGGAGAGGTGAGGGGGAGGAAGCAGGGCGCCGGGAATGCCCCGATCGTTTGGTTCTCCTCCCCCAAGCTGGAGAAGGAGGTGTCGCTGGGAGTGTACCGTGCCCTGTTTCCGGCCAAGGAGACAAAGGAGGGCTACCTGGATGCTCTGAAGAAGATGCAGCTGCAGAACGGGACAACTCCGCACGTCTTCATGTGTATGATCGGGGGAGGGCATTTTGCGGCTATGATGTTGAGTCTTGCGCCGAAGCTGGGACAGGGTGGAGGACGTGAGCCCGTTGTGCTGGCGCACAAAACTTTCCATCGGTACACCACGAGACGGAAACAGGGTGGATCGCAGTCGGCGAACGATAATGCGAAGGGCGCCGCACACTCCGCCGGGGCTTCGATACGGCGTCATAACGAGATGGCACTGACAGCCGAGGTCAGGGAGCTCCTCGCGGGATGGAAGGAGTATCTCGACACCGCAGAGCTACTGTTCATAAGAGCCACCGGAATGCAGAATCGCCGGACGCTGTTTGGCTACGAGGATGCGCCGATGAAGAGCAACGATCCGCGCATTAGGGGCTTCCCGTTTTCGACGCGCCGAGCAACACAGAGCGAGCTTACCCGCTGCTTCGCGGAGCTCACACGGGTCAAGGTCAGCCGTGTCGACGAGGCCGCCCTCGCGGCCGCCTCGCTCGCTCCTCAGCAGCAGCCAAAACCGAAGCCCGCCTCCCCCGCACCTCAACAACAACCAAAGCTCTCGCCGGAAGACGAAGCGGCCCTCATGCATACTGGACAGCTCGGCGCTCTCATCCGACGCTCCAAAGCTTCGGCAGTCATCTCCTACCTTTCATCCAACAGCCTCCCACCGCAATTCGCCTTCTATCCCGCTAGCCAGCACCACCACTCCCCAACCCCGCTGCACCTCGCCGCATCACTCAATCAACCCGCGGTCGTAACCGCACTCCTCACCAAGTGCTCTGCCGACCCGACGCTGAAAAACGCAGACGGCAAGCCTCCTTTCCTGCTCGCCGGCGATAGGCCAACGCGTGACGCCTTCCGTATCGCGCGCGGAGAACTCGGGGAAGGAAAGTGGCAATGGGACCTCGCCGCCGTCCCCGCACCGCTGAAACGCGAGGAAGTCGAGCGACGCGAGGAACTCGAGAAAGCACAGGAGAAGGAAAGAAGGGAACGGGAGGTTGCAAGGCTGAAGGAAGAGGAGAAGGGCAAAGCGAAGGGGAAAGGGGGTGTTAGGGGCATGGCACTGGGAAGTGGCGGTGTGGTCACGGGATTGGGGAAGATGGAAGAGGAGAATAGAGGTTTAACACCGGAAGCGCGCATAAGGCTGGACCGAGAGAGGCGAGCCAGGGCGGCGGAGGAAAGGATGCGGAAAGCGCGGGGAGGTTAGGCTGGGTTCTAGAAATGGACAGATTTTGGGATACATACTCTACTCCACATATCTATATAGACGGCGTGGACGATAAACGAAACAAGGATGCGGTATCCGGACACCTACGCTAGATAGCTACATACCCGCAGACTAGAGCTCTGGTGATTCCGTCTGTCTTGTACACCTGCCAAGCCCGAGTGCCCCTTACAGCTGCATGTTCCTTGCTTTCCCCATATGTACTATTCAGTCCTAGCGGAGCGAATAGCTATCATATGTAGAGCAGAGTATAACGACCGGGAACTACTTCTATCTGGTGTCTGCCTTGTGGTCCGGTCTCACAAGTGATATGGTTGGCGAAGGGAGCAGGTACAGGAGGGAACTTGTGCGAAGGGTCGCGGACAGGAGTTATCTCGGTGTCCATGTAGATATGTATGCAGCTATGTAGATAACTATGTACGTATGTATGTAGGAGGATGTTTTGAATCTGCTGCGTATCTGCCTATATATAGTAACCGTCTCCACAATATGTAGATACGGTACATACCACTATCTATAAGTAACCACAAGTTGGCTCGTCTCCGCGATTGACGTTCACGAAAGAAGGGAATGCAAGTAGACCGTGTATGCTTCACCCGGTCCTGAAGATGAGCATCATAGCAGAGGGGAAGGGAGGGCGGGAAGGAGGGGAGAGATAAAGTCTCAGCCTACGAGGTTGCACCTTGCGGCACGCCTTACTTGACAGGCAGCTAGGCGCCTTGGTATACGTAACCACCCCATCCCAACCTGGAAGAGAAGCAAAGGGCAAGGGAACGCAGCCGTCTCACAACAATTCCACCTACCCATCACGACTTCCGGCGGAGGAGGAAGTGGAAGTTGAGAGAGAGACTTGTCGATTTTCCATTCAATTCGACGGGTGCAGGAAAAAGAAAAAAAAGAGGGTTCGGGAGGTCCATCGCTTCCCTCATCTCGCTACTCTACCCACTGCTCTATCACAGTCGCCGAACAAACCTCCCCCACCCCGCACAACAACAGCATTCGGCAACGATGTCGAAAACGATACACCGCCAGATCGGCCGCTTCCAATCGCGGTCCGCCGACGATGCCAGCGTCTCAATGATCATGAAAGAGGTCGAGGACATGGATCTCTTTCTCGGCAAGGTAAGAAGGCCTGGAACAGAGAGGAGTGGTGAGGTGAGGTGGGGTTGGTGATGCCGACGACTTAACATGTGTGTCGGCAGCTCCTCGAACACACCAAAACCTGGCGCGACTCCTGGAACGATATACTGGTCAACCAGACGCGGTTCATGGACTCCTTCCACGACGTGTACCAGACGATTCCGCGGACGGGCGACTCAGCCATCCCGCCGGAACCAGCGGCGCCAGAGATCCTGAAGAGAGTCGCCATGCTGCATACATCGTACAACGAGCTGAAGGACGATATGCTTGACGAAGTCGCCAAGGTCGAGACCATGCTCGTGCAGCCATTGGGAGAGTGCAGAGTACATGATCCCCCCCCCAACACGCGTGAGTGGCTTGAGGCTGATGAACGACTGTGGGTTAGGCGATGTTGAAACCTATCAAGAAGGCTGTCGAGAAGAGGGAGCATAAGAAGTTGGATTACGAGCGCTTCAGCAAGGCAACCGAGAACTTGAAACTGAAGAAGGCGAAGACAGACAAGTAGTTCTCATCACGGTTGAAACGTGCTGCTGCTGCTGGGCGATGGCGCTGACGGGGTTGCAGGGACTACGCGGCGCTGCAGAAGAGTGAAGCCGAGCTCGAGAGGGCAAAGATTGTAGGGCGAGCATACGAAAATAGTGGGATTGCCGGCTGACTGTAGCAGGCTTACTCGATCGCGGACGACTATATCCGAGAGAGCGTCCCTCCGTTACTCTCGGGCATCACAAGATTCCTCCCGTTGGTCGTCGAGATCGCGGTGCAGATCCAGTACACGCTCCTCCAGCACTCCTACTCGCAACTGTACCACTATGCTACCGAGAACGGCTTCTCCGACCCCGACAATGCCGTCGTCATCTCTGAATGGGAGGAACTGTTCATGCCGGTAAAGCAGCAGGTCGAATCGGAGCTGCGGTTGATCTTGAAAGGCAAGGCCGTCACTCTGCCGATGAACTATGCTCCCGACAAGGGTGTGCTGTCCAAGTTGCCCCGTGTACCACTGGGGAAGGGGAAGGCACCGCCTCCACCGCCACCTCCATCTGCGTCGATCACATCTGACGGCGGGCGATCACCTCCATCGAGGGGCAGTGAAAACAACCGTCCAGGATTCGCAAAGCACAGGTCGAGCACCAGCATTTCCAGCAGGTACTCCCGGGACGAGCGCGACCATTCGCCTCCACCGCCGATGCCTAGTAGTAGGCTATCAATTGGGGGCGCACCCAAGATCGGAAGCCACGCGCCAGCAAGGGATGAGTCTCCGCCACCTCCATTGCCCGGGCCACGACCGGGTAGTAACGGCGTCAACAGGCCCCGGATCGGATCGTACGGCGGCTCTTATGGAGGCGGTTCGGTCACTCCCACACCACTGGCCGGATTGACGCCATCCGCATTAGCCATCCCAGGCTCGAAGGGAAGTGTTCATTCGATGTCTCCCAGAAGCCCTTCTCCAGAAGCGAACAGGACCGGCCGTTTCGCCACACAGCGCAGCCCTTCGATCGGAGGCAGGTCACCTTCTCCAAGCCGGCTGGTCAGCATCGTGGCAGGAAAGAAGAAACCGCCGCCACCGCCACCGAAGAAGAAGTTCGCCGGTCCGAAGGAGGTGTGGGTCAAGGCTGTATTCACGTTCGAAGGACAGGCCTGTGGCGACCTCAGTTTTAGCGAGGGCGAGAGAATCAAGGTGTTGAAGAAGACGGAGAGTACTGATGGTGAGTGAGCTGCTTCCGCCGCCGCCCATGATGCCGAACTGACCGCCTGGATAGATTGGTGGGAGGGGGAGTGTAATGGGAGAAAGGGACAGTTTCCGGCCAACTACTGTGAGCCGACTGTGTAATGTGGACACCGCTGCCATCTTCAATGGGGCTGCTTTTCTTCACGAGGTAGTTTGTAGTGACCGTTGGGGCTGGAGTACTTGGACATGTTTTGGTTTCTGAATATCCAATTAGGGCCCATGAGAGCGGGGGAAAGCTGATGTGTGATACAGGAGTTTTTTTTCAGTTTTTTTTTTCTTCATGTTGATTAGCTTGCACAGCTGTCTGTTTTGATACCGTACAGATCTCCGTGCGATTGATATTTGGGAGTTGCAAGCACTATGTAACCGAATCAGCCACTAGATAACCGTTCTGTATGCGTCGTGGCTTGGCAAATAGCCGCAGCAAAACCTTGGTACGAGTAGAGCTGGCAATTCCATATCTCTCCTCCTTCGCTCCTTCCCAACTCAAATTCTACCCTCCACCTCACATCCGTCAACCACTTCTCGACGCCAAATAATTTTGCACAGAGATTGCCGCGATGGACAGAGCTCTGGACGAAGTTGTCCGTGAGAGAGTAATTCCCACCCGAAGCCGGAGAAGAGCCGGGCGACGGGATATACTGACGCGACCCAACCCGATTAGCAGCAGAACAACAGCAACAGAAGTCAACGTCGCAGTACTCCTCGCGGCGGTATTCGAAAGGTATATTTTTCCATTCTCTCTCTTCTCGGGACACGCCTGTATGCTCTGTACGCGCCGTTGCTAAGTGTCCTTGCCGCGATCAGGCGTGCTCCTCCTCTTCTCCTCGACCCTCCCCCGACGAACGGTGGGTGCTGACGTACGCGATGTTTTAGCCGGCGTTTAACTCTGGGAAGACTGGTTACGATGAGTCCAGGTTTATTGCCTTCGCTCCAAGTGGACTGTAGGAGGAGTCGCTGACGGGATGCGCGCAAGGCTGTGGGTACACGACAAGTTCGATGACGACGATCGTCAGAGGCCGTTGAGGGAACAGACGGACCGTGGTTTCCGTGGCGATATGGTCGACAGGGCGGATAGAGGCGTGCCTGCCAGAGGGTATGGTTGCAAATTCCTCCCCGACAGGAGAGTGTTGGCATTGACAGGACCAGTACCGTCCATGGCACCAAGATCAAGGTCTCGAACATCCACTACGAACTCAGTGAAGACGAATTGATCGTACGGCTCCCCGACCCTGTCGTCGACATGATTCGTCTTGGCTAATGCAAGCCCCTGCGCAGGACCTCTTCCGCCGCAAGGGCCGCGTTCTCAAGCTGGAGATGGTCTACGACCGCGCCGGCCGCAGCGAGGGCACCTGTTTCGTCACGTACGCGCGCGAGGCGGACGCTGTTAATGCCGTGCGCGACTACGACGGCGCCAATGCCAACGGCCAGCCGATCACCGTTGCACTGATGACCCTTCCTGCGAGGGGCCTCTTCGATCGCATCAAGATCAAGCATCCAGAGGACCTGGTGATCAAGGATGACAGGAGGGATCCGACGAGGAAGCCGACGCCGCCGGGTATCGACAGGTACGTTCCACCGGAACGACGCCGCGGAGGCGGTGGTGCCGGTGGTGAGAGGACGCACAGTGGTCCCCGACCCGTCAGGGAGAGGGAGAGGGAGAGGGGCGGTCGTCGTGCTGCACGCGGTGCAGGAACTGGCGGTGGTGGTGGCATTGGGGGCAGTGGCAGTGTCCGACCCAGGAAGACGGTCGAGGAGCTGGACGCCGAGATGAACGACTACTTTGGTGGCGCTCTGGAAGAGACTCTTGGCGACGCTACTGCGCCGGTCATTGTCGCGCCGCCGGTCACGGACGATACAGATATGATTTTGTAACGATCTTGTGTGTTACTAGAGAGGAGCGTTAGCGGGACTTGTTTTTCATGATTCTGTTTCGTTTTATTTTTGCGATTTCATGCAGGCTACGTGCAATGGATACCCTGGTGGAACAGGAAATGGATATAGAGGGGGGGGGTTTTTTTTCAGTTTTTTTTTTTTTTTTGCTATTTTGCATATTGGGTGCATCGGCGGTCTGCGTTCCGACGTGCTCTCCCAGGACGTTGACTCAAAAAATTCCGTCCTGCCGACGACGATAGCCGTCTGCCCACCCAACCCGCTCGGAATTAGCCCACCTGGACTGTGTACCTCGTCCATCTCCGACTCGCCCATCCGCCCATGTGAGCCGGATAGCACACGTTGCGAGAAACAGTTAGGGAGCGTCACACATCATCACTCGCTACCCCAAATTGGGTATGCATTTTCAGCGGTAGTTTTCATGCAAAAATAATAATAATCAGCGGCAGCTTTCAATTCTCGTTTCGACACGGTGCCAGTTCCATATGTTTTCAGAGCTGAGCGCAAGCGGGTGGGAGAGGCCTTTGGAGGGGTGGGAGTCAGGGTGAGCGCGGGTGACTCAACCTCGGCGGAGGGCTGCCCGCGGCCAGCTCTGAGGCCAAGCGCTCGCTTCCCAAGAGCCGGGCATCGTCCGCGCCAGCACACGAAACCTCTACCATACACACCCCCGCGCAGGGCTTGGACAGCTCGTTCAGCGCCTCACAATATCGCACTCGGCGCTCCGATCCCCTCCAGCCACTGTCGCCAGTATTGCGGGGGGCAAAGTGTGTGGCGACACCAGCGTGCTGTGTGCGGAGCTGCGAGAGAGGCGCCGCCGCCGAGTGGTACATATCGCGGCTTGTCCGTTCCAAGCCCCCCCCCCAGTGTCATCAGCCCGCACTGGCCGCGGCGGCTCGGATCCAATCCGGTCCGTCCGATCCCACTCCTCACCAGTCGATCCGATCCGATCCGATCCAGCCCCAGCCCCAGCCCCAGCCCCAGCTCGAGCCCAATCCAGTCCGCTCCCGTCCAATCCAACCCAACGATCAATCCACCCCCCCCGGGAGCAGTCAGGCCACTCCAGCGCGCCCCAGTCCAGCCCAGTCCAGCCCAATCCAGTCCAGCCCAGGCCACGCCAATCCCGTCCCCCAGCTGGCGCGACAGCTCGCACCCGACGGCGGATGTGCATTCGTCCAGCAGGTGTGTATCCACCCACAGTACACACATACCCGGGCAGTGGGAGCACAGGGGAGCGAGAAGACGAAGAGAGGAGGGTGGCGAGGCCGGAACTGCCGCTGTTCCCGCCCGCGCCCTCCTCCATGGCCATCTGCAGGGCGAGGAGTATACACAACTTATAGGGGCCGGGGATACGGTTTCCTTTGTTCTTTCTTTTGTTCTGGAACTCTTTTTCCTTTGCGGCTTTCTGGGGTGTGCATTTATGTCATCTTGGGTGGAGGGCAATGGGGGGACTTGCGGGCGTGCCGCCTCCTCGCGCGCGGAGAAAACACGGACAAAAAAAAAAAGGTGCGCCCCGCTCGTGGTCTAGAAGAGGCTGTAGTTATCTATGCGAGTACGAATAAACCCAAAAACAAAACAAAAACATACCCGAGTAGGTACTTACGTAGGTACACGACCACCAGGCCGCGACCGGGCGAGCCCTCCTGCCGCAGCTGGATCCGGCTGGCTGTTTCGGGCTGCAATCGGAGGAGCCGGGAGGCCGCGGAGGGCGGACGCGAAACGGAGGGAGGGAGGGCGGACGAAAGGGAGAGGAGGAAACAGTTGGCAAGTCTGCTCGCAGCGGCCGGGGGGGCGATCCGATCGTGTCACGCCATCCGCACACGCATTGACTGACTACGTGGTGGTTATGAGTCAACAGCCACAAGCAAGCGGCGTGCTCGTTCCTACACGGGCGGGAGTCACCGCCGCCAATCGCATCGGCCTGCGTGCGTGGCTAAGGCGGCGATCCGCCTCGCCAAGTGTGCACGACAGTTCGCTGCGGTATGTCACTCGGCTGGCTTAGTCATGGACGCCTTTGGCAGGAAGAGGATGGCGGGCGGCGGGAGCGGTGCGGTCCGTAGCGTCGGTCGTTTCAACGGTGCCAGTCGTTGAAGCAGACAACTGGATATGTATCCTACGGACTCACTTCCACGCGGTACGAGTGATCAGAGTTCGTTCGTTCCTTCATTCGTGACCGACAAAAACGCAGAGAGCAGGAGATCAAAGAGCAAAAAACGCAATCGGTAGCCAGACAAAAAAAAAAGAACAAAAAAAAAGAACAATTCCCCTCCCGTCCAAAACCGAAAGCGGAAAAATAAAAAAAATAAAAAAGGCAGAGATATATCCCTTCCACAAAGTCCTCATCAGATCGCAGACATCCGCCCGCTACCCACGATTGCAAGCATGCGACCAAACTTTTTTGCCTCGCGGCATTCGTCTTCAATGGTGGCTAGTTACGTCCTGTCAGCAACGGAATCCGGCTTCCTTGAAAACAACGGGGAACAACGCACTAGGCCCCGCTCCGTGGCGGCCTCCGGGTGTATCCGACGTACGTCCCCGGCGCGTCCGGATTCTCGCGGAGACCCTTGGTCTGCTGCACCGTGACCGGCGGCGGCGCGGGAGCGCGCGCCATCTCCATCATCCCTTGCTCCCGCTCTCGCTCCGGCGGCGGCGGTGCCGGGGCTTCCGGCAGGCCGCGATGCGCGTGGACGATGGCCGGCTTGCCGGGCGGCGGCCGCTCCTTCGACGGGCCGGGGCCCAGCGGCACGCCAGGGTAGCCGTGGATGCTCATCGGGCGTGGCCGCCGCCTGCTGGTGCTGCGTCTCCGTGCGATGCTGTTCCCGGCCGCGCTGGCGCCGCCGCCTCCGCCACTGGAGGAAACGCTGGGCTTGCGCTGGCGGCGGATCTCAACCCTGCCGTCGCGGATGCGCTCCGAGAGATCGACGAGATCGTCGATCTCCTGCTCGTCCAGCACCCGCAAGACGATGATCGCGTTCGGCTCCTCCTCGAAGTCGTACCCTCGCACGAGGACCGCGCGTTTCGACACGATGTCGCGCGAGATCTTGGTCCAGAGCGGGTCCTCGGCCGGGGGTGGGTTGGATGGAGCTCGGCCGCGCGACTGCGCACGAGGGGATGACGGGCGTCCGCGTCCCTGCGACGGTGCCCTTCCGAGCGACGGTGCCCTTCCACGCGACGGTGCCCTTCCGAGCGACGGTACCCTTCCACGCGACGGTGCCCTTCCGAGCGACGGCGCCCTTCCACGCGACGGCGCCCGAGGGGCGGCGGGGGCCGAAGGCATCATTGGTTGGCGGCCACGTGTCGGAGGCCCTTCCTGCATGACCGGCGGACGTGGGGGGTGTTGGTGTTGGTGTTGGTGTTGGTGTTGGTGTTGGTGGTGGTGGTGGGGGTGGGGGTGGTGGCCCGGCGGACCTTCGATCTGCATGTTGGCGAAGTCGCGGTACATGTCGCGTCCCGGAGGCGAGTGCGAGTAGTCCGCGTCGTCGCTGTCGCGCTCGGAGCGGGGCGGCCGGCGAGAAGGCGGAGCGGGGAGGGCCATCAACTGCTGGCTGGGATGGGCACTGGCCGGGGGCGGTGGCGGGAGCATGACGGGCTGCACGCCCGGCGGCAGCGTCAGTGGCGCGGACAGCTGCGGGTCCGGGACGGTGACGGTGCGGGCGGTCGTGTTGATGGTGATGTTCCCGACGAGCGGCTTCCCGTTGCTGCCGGTGTAGGCGATGTCGATCGCCTGCCCGCCATACTCGACGCGGATCGTGCCGTTCGGCGGCGCGGCGGCGGCTGCATCGTCGTCGCTGTTGTCGGGGCGACGACGGACGAGGGCCCCGCCAGCGCTCGACGGGCCCTGCGAGTCCGAGCGCGAGCGAGAGCGGACGAGGGCGCCGCTCGACGCGGAGGGGTTGCTGGCCAGCATCCTGCCCTGGCTGCGCAGGAAGTCGTCCTGCTTGTCCTGCTCGGTCCACTCGTCGTAGTCGCGACGAGACAGGCTCCGCTCCCGGCGCCGGGGCGGGCCGGCCGAGATCAGGTAGCCCTTCTGTCCGCCGCGGCTGCGGATGTCGCCGCTCTCGTAGCTGCCGTCCGAGTAGCCGCTGCTGTCGGGCCGATAGGTCTGGGACCGGTGCACGGCGCCGCCCGAGCCCGGGATCACCATGAACGGGCCGGACTCAGGTGACTGGTCACGTGGATGGGACGAGTGGGCGCCCGGACGCTGGAGCCGGTAGTCGCCGGGCGGGGGCTGGTCGAAGTACTGGTGGATCGCGGGCTTCGAGGTTGCGGCCGTGTTGCGGCGACCGAGACTGCCGTCACCACCCCTGATGGCTGACTGCGGCGGAGCGGGGGCGGGCGCTGGAGCGTGCGACGGTGGTGGAGGAGCGTGGGGCGGGGCCGCGGCGTAGTCAGCGTGGTGGTGGTGGAGGTAGTGCGGGGGAGGACGGCCGTTGAAGAAGTCGAGATTGTCGGAGGACGACGAGGTGGGCGAGGGAGGATGGGTTGAGCGCGGAGTGGGCTGGCCACTGTGCGGAGGAAGCGGGGCGGCGGGGGGAGGGCCGCTGAGGCTGTGGTGGTGGCCGAGCACGTGGGGAGGGGGCGCGGGGTGGAGGATGCCGGGGTTGCCGTAGCGGAGGTAGTCGCTGTGCTGTTCTCTTGCTGCGCCGCCGCCCCCCCTTCCAGGGCCTTCCGGGAATCCTCCGGGCATCAAGGCCATCCTGTCGGGATCCATCCTGCCGGCCAGGTCGAGGCCCAGCGAGCCAGTCGACGAGCGGTGCGGATCCATCATGGACGGGCGGTCCCGGCGACCGCGCCCAGGCGAGCGAGCTCTCCGGTAGTCCATTCTGCAAGTAACCGCGGTCGGTTCGCTCTCGTCTCGGTTTCCCGTCTCTTCCCTTCTCTTCTTTCGTTCTTTCGTTCGTTCTTTCTTTCTATCTTTCTTTCTTCCGTTCGCTCGTTCGCTCTTTCTCTCCTGCTGCGCCACCGACTGGCTCTTCGTCACGACAGATTTCGTATCTATGCAGCACGCAGCGCCTCCCCTCCTCTGCTGGGGCTTTCTCGGCGATGATTGGCCGGTCCGGTGACCGCTTCGCAGCAGCAATGCAACCCAGCCGGCGTAGGACGGTAGCGCCCGTTCGTGTTCCTGTTGGTGTCGGTGACGATGATGAATCTGATGCTGGTGATGACGGTGATGACGGTGATGACGATGATGGTGACGGCGACGGCGGGGTTGCGGTTGTTCGTGTTCTCCTTTTCTTTCTTCCTGTCCGCAACGCTCACTTCTTGTCCTTTGGGTGGCAGTGATGGCGACAAGCGGGCGAGGGGTCGCAGGTTTCCTTTATGTCTCCGACGAGGAAGAGGACAGACAGCTCCGAGCGGAGGCACCGAAGAAGCGAGAGTGGGAGAGAGAAGAGCTGGGGGAATCCTTGGATGTGGCGAAAAAAGCGAGGAGCTATAAGCAAGCGAAGAAAGGAAAAGAAAATACGATCAATGGGAAAAGCGCGCAAAAAACCCCTCCCGTCGAATCAACGGATGCCGTTGCTGTTGATGATGATGCTGACGCTGATGCTGAATGCTGGTCCCTGAACGGATGAGTTGTTGTCGTCGTGTGGTGGACGCAGGGCTGGCTGGATGGCTGGATGGCTGGCTGCTCTCCTGCTGTGGAGATATCTACCAATCTGCGATCTGGTACGGAGGGTGGATGGCGGACAGCGAAGAGCCAGTCGCAGCGCAGAGCAGAGCTGCGGAATCGTCAGGATCTCGCGCGCTCTCTCTCTCTCCACGCTGGCGCAACGCCTTTGTTCCCGCTTCCCCTCACTCTATTTCGCGCGCCAGGGCGAGAGAGGGGTAGCTCCCCACTTTTCCCCCAGCTGGCGGCAGCAGCAGTGGGGAGCTCTTTCTCCCTTTGGCGTCGGATAGCGGGGTAGCTGGACCTTCTCCAACAGTCGTGGCTTGGCGCGGGTGAGCGGTGATGCTCCTGCCTGCGCTCCGCACACATCTCTCTTCTCCGCGCTGGCGAAGCGAGTCGAGATGCAATGTACCACGGCGATCCGTCCGCCAACCACTGCGCCGCGCTGCTCTTCTAGTTACAGCAGATACCTCCACCACAGCCGAGCTGCAGGATGATGTCGGGCGGAGGCGGCAGGCGGCACGTGACGTCGACTCTCACCGCCCGTTCTTCGTTGGTGGTGGTGGGGGGCCATCCAACGCTCTCGTCTCGTCCTGCACCACGCATTCTCCGAGGTGGAAGTGAGAGAGTGGAAGCGGGGTATGTTCACTGGTTCGTTCCCTGCGACGGAGATCGCTACCAACTGCTGACCGCATGCGTTCCCTCAGCGCAGCCCCGCTGACTAAGCGTCACTCCTCCAAGCTGCGAGCTCGCAGGTGGACATTTCGCTACCCGCTGCCGCCGCCACTAACACCACCCCCGCACGCACAGCGAAGCCGGGCTTGCCGACACGGAAATAGTGTGGAATTGGGCCTGGACGTGGCAAGTGCGTGCAGTGTGCACCGCCACCTGTCACCGCCCGTGTACCTACGCCAGCCACTGCTTCATGCGATTGCAGCTTCTGCGTAGCGCAGCAGTACACCGTCCCGCAACAACCCAACCGAACGGAGGGGATCTCCATGCACCGTACATCGTTCATCGTTCACCCAATGGCTACAGAGAGGACCGGACCAAGGCTCGATCTGCCGTGCATCATGCAGCTTGCGTGAGGAATGTGTGCCCCAAGTATATACAAGCTCTCACTTGCTCTCCGCGTCTGGTTTTTTTTGCGGCGGAGTCGGAGGCGAGGTGGCCGGCCGTACCCCGTAGGCCGTCGGCCAGGTGGTCAATCGCGAGCTGGCGTCATTCCTCCGCCGCGGCCTCGCGGAGCCTGACTGCGGCCACGCTGGCGGGCCGGCGAGGCGTAGGAACACAGGAGGGGGCGAGGCTGCAGCAGTGACGAGCGATTGAGTGCATTGCCGCTGGCTCTGCGAGGCGGTGACTGCACTGCGTGGCCGATAGCACCCATGCTGCCTGCAGAACTCAATTCAGTCGAGCACGGCCAGCGGATCGAAACGTGGTTCCGAGTGCTGCCTATCGCCAGGCTGTGGGGGTTCACTGCGGGTTGTCGCTCGCTCTTACGCCGCTGCCCACATCTCCACGGGGCTGCCTCCACCCCACAGCGCCCAACGCCGGGCCGGCGAGCGTGGGCTTTCCACCGCATGGGAATTTCTGGACTTCCATCAATCCCACATCCCCACCCATTCGCACCGGCGGGCGATTTCGCCAGCCATTTGCGGCCAGCGCAATTCCGACGGGCAGGCATCCGCACTCTACAGAGGCTGGAGCCGCAGAGCCGTGGCCGTGGGGTGGTCCTCGTCTACCCCGCAAGCGATCGCGGACTGGCCAGCGCGGCGGCCCTCCGTCCGCTTTTGAGACGGCCGATTGGCAGCAGCGGCGGTGGCGGCTCGTGAGAGGGCGGCGCCCGCATCGCTTGTGCGCTCCGCCACTTGCCCCGTGCGAAAGGGACTCCCCGCCTCCTCAAGCCAGTCATGGCATCGAGCGGGGATCCGGGCGGGATGCGAAACTAAACGGTCGGTTATCCATCACCACCGGCTGTGACTGAGTGTATCTCGCACTCGAATGGGCAAGCGACGGTAAGCCATTGACAGCTGCTGGCCGTCTGGGAACGTCGACTGCAGCCAGAGGAGTGCAGGCAGATGGTTCGGTGAGATGAGGAAGTCTCGGAGCCTGTGCATGAGAAGCGGCGGCAACGATGTTGCATGCGAGATTGGATGGATTAGAGGTGCGGGACAGAGGACACCATCATTGCAAAGAGTCCTGTGCGAAAGCTTGAACCGAATGCAGGTCCCTAACCGTCCGTCCACCGTAGGCCCGCGGCGCTGCCGCATACTCGGTAGGACTACGCCACGCCGAGAAGAGTGTCCGCGGCACCGCAAGAGACGACGAGCGAGGCTGCCAGTAGAGCACATTCCGTCACCTGGGCCATCGCGCCCTCAGCCGCTTCGTTACTGATGTCAAGATGAGAAGATGAGCCGTCGCCGTCATTGCATAAGACGGTGGCGACACCGCGCGTCAGTGCATAAGACGGTGGCGACTACGCAGAGAGGCAGTCCATGCGGATTCTGTGTCGGGTGCCTTTGGTGGCAAGAAACTGGGCACGGAGGAAGTCGGAAACGATCATGTATATAGAGATGTCTCTGCCGCCTGGAAAGAGGAGGGCTATCGAATCTACTGTCTACCATCTCTACCTATATATCCATATCGTGACCTTTTCACAACTGATGTGCGCAGCTGGCCGGGTGATACGCCATGCTCGCGAGCGGATAATGCGTGGCCGCCATTATCAGCAGGATCCATCGCAGCCCAAACGAGTGCGGCATCTTCCATCGCACCAGCCGTTGCATCTCATTCTCTTCGGCGGCACTGGTATCCTCGATACCTGGAACACCCTCGCTGGTTTCATTCATTCCTCATAGGCTTTTCCCCAGTCCGTGGGTTGATTGAGACTATCCTACCGGACATCGCCCTGTCTCCAGACCCACGCACTATAGGCATGGTTGCCACCGAGTCCGGCGGGGAGGCAGGGCTACTACTCCGGGTGTTTGCGCCGACGTGAGCTGGGCTGCGGGTATTCCGTCGGGGAGGAATCCGTCTCGCTGCGAGTCACTCGATGCAAAAGAGGTATCGGCCGCTTGTCCGCGAACCTGGTCGGACTGGGGGAAGTAAAGTGATTGTGGCATCATCTACTGGCGAGCGGTTCCCCTGCTCTGTTTTTGTGTTTGTTTCCGTCTATGGGCTTCGTCGCCGCCGGAAGCGGAGAGATTGAATGGGTTGTTTCCCCCGACTCTGCGCATGGGAAGATTGCTGGCACGCATGGCCTTCCTTCTCCGTCGGAACCGAGGTGCCGGACGGAAAGCCAGCCAGCGGGGATCCTCCGCCAACCGACCTTTGCAGGCGTTTGCAGCGGGCCCCGGCGGAACACGGCCGACTTGGTGACGCTCGGTGGGCAGTCGATTTGTTGTGTTGGGCACAGTCTCGCCGGAAAGAATCACATCGAGACTAACTGCAGCTAGCACAGCCTGCCATCCATAAGACTCGCTCTAATGACCCTCGGGGAAAGCCTCCGGGAGTTACAACGATTGAGTTTGGGGAGGGTTGCAGATTCTGCTTCGGTGTGGACCTCGGTCCCGCAGCGACAAGACCGAGAACCGAAAACACCATTGGTGGTGCAGCTATTGCTGAGGCAGCTGATTGACACGGTGTGATTGGGAGTTTGAGGATAGCTTGCTTGTGCGTTGTATGCTAGGTTAAGCACTGCTATCTCGTATCAATGGCTGTACATGCGTATCTGCCCCGGGGGACGGGACGAGCCGCGAATAGTGGCGCCAGTATTCGAGATCCCCATGAGATATATCATCCCAACGGACGCGTTTATGGCGGGCGTTCTTGTCATGAGTGGTGGATCGCATTTGGGGTGTCTCGCCAACGCCAACACCGTCCAGGCTGATATACGGGGTGTGTACTGCACCCTAACTCGCGGCTATATGCTGTGCTTGCGGACTGCAGTCTACCCCCCTTCGGGGTACTTGCAACCCCATCCTCCTCCGCTTTTAACTATCGACACCCCCCATGCCTCCTCCCTCTTGGGCTATAACATCGCCACCGCGCTCACTGATGGCTTGACTTCTGCTGTTCATTGGAGGAGCGCCAACCGACATGGCTCGGTGACTTCCGCAGACGGCCGCCCATTCCTCAGCGAGGCGAACAGGTGAGCCCCATATCTGCGATTGTTATCATCAGCTCACGGAACTCAGCATAGACGATGCCACTGGGCGCAAACCCAACAGGCTGCTCGCAGACCCCAAACACGTCACGGCGAAATTTCAAGCTGCGGATGAAATAGTGGAGCCATACCACCCACCTCGCCCTCTTTCTCTTGTCTGCCTTTTGTCCTCATGTAGTGGAGTCTGGCACCGATGTGGCTGCAAAGCGGATGTCACTTGAGGGTGTTTTTTTTTGTCATTGGTTGCATGCGATCTATCTAGATCATGGCGATGCACACAGTCCGTTTCCGTCCTCTGCCTTTTCGTCTTGTTGTAGCTCTTCCCTGCCCTCCGCCCTGGCCTGACCCAAAATAAAATACACACGCAAAACTCATCGCTCCCTCCTAGGCTTCATTCCTCTCCGGCTTCTAGCCTCCTCTCCTGCTCCTCTCGCTCCCTGAGCTCCAGCTCCGCTGTCTCGCTCATGACGTCTTCATCAGCCCTGTGCAGCCCTGTCCTTCGTCCCACATCCGTGGCCGAAGGAAGTCCGAAATCGCCTGACTGCAACGCTCATCCGCAAAGAGATCCCGGATCTTAAACCGATATTTACTTCTCCCAGTCTGCTTCCTCACCTCCGTCCACAGAATCTTCTGCTGGCGCTTCCAGTGTGGGCAGCACTTGAAGAGGCGCCTCCGAGTCTGAGTCCGACACTGACACCAATAACACTTGGCTGTGGGCGATTCTTTGTCCAATGGAGGTATTACCCGTAAGACAATGCCCGGTTTTCAGCTAGTGAAACCAGCCGGCCAGCCACTTCGGACACCCAGATACCGCTCTGTTTGGACGCTGTGTTGAAAGAATATCGATTGGCAGTGGAGTTTGGTTTTCAGGGTGTATTGAACAAGTATGTGTAACAGAAAGAGAAGCACCGGCGGAGCAGCAGATATCCCACTCTTGCGCTTCCCCGCTCTTGCATCTTGCGTAATCGTGTTCCCAACAACCTCTAAGGCACAAGCACCAAATCCAAAGGCCGTCTCGGCACCCCAATACATAGAACGCCGCGAGAAGCATTTCCAACACGCTGCTTGCCTGTCATGTCCCTGAATACCCCTGTGGGCAGGGCACCAACGGATCTCAACGGGAATATCCGGTCTGACTTTCCGAAGCGCCGCCGCGATTTGCTTTTTGGCCTGGATGGTGTACCTCTGGCCGAGACCAGGTTTCTCTGAGGCTATCCGCTTAATGGCGGCTTGGGCATGTGTGAAGATCGTGGTCCTCTCCGGCGTTGTCTGTCGCCTTGCGGCTATCTCCAGAGCGCTGGCAAGCGCGGCACACTCCTCCGGCAGCCCCACTGCCAACTTCAGCCTGATGAGGGTGTGGTTTAGTGGTATTCAATTTGCTAAACCCGTCGAACAGAAGTGCGAGAATGTGCAGTACCAAAACTCCAAATTTTCTTCAATGGTTATCTTGCACAAATAGTAGGCGCACAGGAAATTTTGCTTTGGTTCTTACTGGCCCGCGAGGAGGGGTGTTGTACTGCGTGAAAACTTGGAATGTACTATAGTGAGGGGGGGAAGTGAATGGCAGCGATATCGTCCCGTAAGATTATAAGGATATGTGATAGCAATACCATGCGAGTGTGTTGGCGTGATATCGGCTCGACTTAACGCTGAATCAAATTGAATGTTAACGCATGCTTGACTGTTTCTCCGTGATAAAATGTGTTCCCTTACAGGACTCTATCACTATATTTATTTTACCCCCTCTTCACTGCACAGTACGAAATATTCGAAAGCAGCATCGCCATGATAGGTTGCATGCGATTAATGAATTAAAAAAAAAGAACTTCGAAAGCATTTTACTGGGTAGTGCACTAGGAGTGCTGGCTCATGATGCGGATTGTTTTGCTACTCCCTGCTCCCTCGTGCTTCATCCTTTCCAGTCTCTAGACACATCAGGACCGACTCCGTGCCCCCCCTCCCCCCTAATAGCATCACTCGCCGTCCCATTTCGGTGCTCCTTACCGAGTTTCCTCTACGGGGCTCTTCGCAAGCACGCAACAGTTACCCTTCGCCAGCTTCGTCACGACTACTGTAGCCGCCTCTCTTTGGGCCTCCGGACGGTGGTTTCATCTCGCGGTGGCTACAAAAGCTGTTGCTCGCGACTTGTGCCGGTGCTGGAACGCGGAATAGTTTGCAAAGGCCGGCTTCATTTCCTTATTCTGACTTTCGGGAGCCAGAGTTGCTCTTCTCACCTTTGGGGGGTCTACTCCCGGTTGCGGACATCGGATACAAATGCTGGCGCAAGGAACATCGGAAGAAAGGAAAAAAAAGGTGTGCGCCGCCTTCCGGCCGGCTACGGTTCCCATCCCTCCCATTTCGTGGAATAGGAGGTGGTTGGCAACAGACGCACTTCCAGCGCGGAATACGATGCTGCCGTGGGGATAAGGCGATGACAGTCCTTCGTTTTGTAGTTCCCGCATTCTGCCACGGAAGGCTGTCTGTAGCGAAATCAAACGGGGAGCAGATCTTGATAGTCGGGGGCACACAGTTCTTGCCGGCCGCTACTCTGTGCTCAGCGATGACCTACCAAGGCTGTCCCGTTCGTATCAAGTCGGCGGCATTCCGTCCCTCCATCACTATGGCTAGGGGGTAGATGAAGACTGTGCAATTGCTGTAGCAAAGAGCATACTCCGAGGTGGGCCTCTAAACGTGGAGACGTGCATCTGCGGCAAAAGCTGCAGATATTTATGATCGCTTGGTTGCCGGAAATGTCTTCGCATGAGATATTGCTGGCGGCCTAGAGTGCGCTAGTGCGCTAGCGCCCACTTAGTGAGTTAGTGCCCGACGCCCTTACTATCGATCAAATGACTGATGCGGGCGTGGTTTAGAGGAATGTGTCTGCACTTGTGGATAATTCTTCAAATGAGGCTGCTTTGCAAAATAGTACGCGCCTAAACAAGATGTTTGGCTTGTAGTCGGTTTATGATTGTGGCGCTTGACTAACCTATTAACTAGTTCGTAACGGGCCTAGGGTCTAGGGCAGCGGTTGTGTACACACTGTAAGCGAACGTGGTTCGCGTGTTCGGCTGTTGCCAGGCGATGGTTCAGTTGCTCCACAGGTTTTGGCGCTTGTCTCATACATATTAGGCAGGCATCAAATCACGCTCGGGAGAAAAAAAAAAGGAGGGACTGCTCAAGGCTGGGGTGGCAATTAACAGATGCATTTATAGACGATTCCTAACTACAGCTACACACCCGACATAAATTCCAAATATACCCGCACATACACGATCTGCATCCTCCACCTTCTCCCATCGCCCTCCGCCCGCCCATCTCGTCGGAGTGTCCCCCCGCCCCGAACTGCTCTCGCCTCCCGCCTAGCACGACTGCCCGGCGTTGATGGCGACGATGTTGACGGCGAGGCCAGAGTCGCCGTGGCCCTGCTGCTTGCCGCCGGAGCAGATGTTGGTGAGGCAGCACTGGTTTTTGACGGACAGGAGGCCCCAGCCCATCTCCCAGAAGCTGACGTGCGTGTTTTCGAAGACGTAGTTGTTGTACAGGCAGAGCTTGACGGAGCCCCACGACCACGAGTAAACCGACGATTTCGGCAAGTATACGTTGTCGCTCCGTGTCTGCAGGTAGTTGCCGAGGTTGTTCAAGTCGTTGCTGTAGAACGTCGCGCCGTCGTAGCAGTCCGCGCGCTTCGACAACTTCTTGAGGGCATCCGCCGCGGCCTCGCGACGCTCCACAGCCGGCTTCATCGGAGTCGGGCCCTTGATCACGGACCCCTTTTCAATCGCCAAGATCAGCTCCGGCGTCAGCGGCAAGCCCGACGGCTGCGCGGGAGAAGGCGCGCACAGTCCTACGCTGCCGAGCGAGAGCAGCGCGAGAGCGACGGTGCTGAACTGCATTGTGGCGGAGGAGGAGATTGTTCGGGGCGGTGAAGTGATGTGGGAGCGGTGGAGGAGGAGATTGTTCGAGGCGGTGAATGATGTGGGAGGCGGATGGCGGATGGCGGTCGATGTGGAGGATTTGGCGCTGTTGGTGAGGAGGATTTCCCGTCGGGAAGAGCTCACGTCTTTATACCTCCTTTCCGCCTCGAGCGCTGTTGAGGGTCTCCATATTAGAGGTGTCCGCCGTGAATTTTGCTCCACGTGCCGGGATACGTACCCGCTGCACGACAGACTGGCTGTTGGGTGATTACCTATGCTGCAGCCTGATTACTTTGCCACTCGAGGTGGCGCTTCTGTTGGTGCTACTACGTACCGAGATGGCTGCCCCTGCCCCTATGCTGCCCCTGTGCTGCCACTACCGGTCAGTAACGTCCCGCGTATGCGGGTGCGCGGCACATAAATCGACAATCGGCCAACCGTAAAAGTGCATCCTACCTACCGCTGCGGTTGGCGGTAGTCCAGCGGGCCACTGGTTTGCAGCTGCCAGTCAGGCGAGCGTCGGCGCCTAGTTGTGTCTGTCCGCACTTCGGCGGGCCCAGCAACAGCACAATCGCCGCAGGAGTCGCGCGGTCGCTGTGGAGCATCCCTTCCGCCCCTTTCCGCCGCTTTCCGGCGGACGAGGGCGGCCTCGCCAGCGCTCTCGTGCCTGCCCATCCAACCATCTTTGTCTGCAGGTACAGCAGACGTGCACATTGTCTCCGGGATTAATTCAGCGCGTGGTTTGTCGCCTGCCTCGGCTCCTCCGGCCGGGGGACGGGCGCCCTACGCGGAGGAACAGGGTTGGGCAATTACGCACCAAGGAGGTCAGCCAATCTGTGTTGCCGGATGGATTACTTATCGGCCTGCCGTGACGACCCGTGGGATTACTCACCTGCTCACCCCTTTCATTCGCACCACGTGGGGGATTGAAATGGATGCCTGACCGTCAAGTCGGTAGATATTCCATGCTCCGGGGCCGACGTGAGTAATCGCGAGAACCGACCATTCCCCAACATGACTGCACCGTGGTCACCAAAGTGGGCCTTTTCTGTCCCTCGCCTATCGGTGCTTGCTACTGCAGAAAATGATTAGTGATGGACGGAGTGGGAATCCCTGCACCTTCCGGGAAACACTATTGTTGCCTAATTGCGGCGGAAGAGGAAATTCGCGGGGAGAAACACCTGGCGATCGGTCTGGCCCTCCACGTGACTGGCTCTGCCCGCAAGAAGCTGGTGCGTACATACCCACCTCGTCAACCGTGAAGCACCCTTTGCTCCACCCGGAAACTTTCCTGTGGGGGAGGGGTGGCTGGTGGAAAACAACAGCGCGCGAATCGGGGGACTCGCTGGGACGCCCTCGGGGAAAGGAATGTTTTCGCGAGAGTGTCGGCGCAGCTCAGTACGCATGCTAAGAGCGGAAGCTGCCTCCTTCCCGCCGTCGCAGCGATGTGTTCTTCGCTCCAGCCTCCAGCGGACAGGTGGTGTTTCACCTCGTGCCGAAAGGTTCGGAATTTCATAGCGGGCGATGAGACGACGTTGAATGTAGACGCACGGAATTCCCTCCAACGCCGCTGCCGCGTGCCGGCGCCATTATCCCCCCTTCGTGATCGGGATGGTATGGGCCGCCCGCGGAGAAAGACACCTTGCCCCGCTCACCTGCACCCGCGGGTGGTGGTGTTGGACGCGGCCAGTCGTGTCGGCTGTGGAGATGTTTTACCTTCGTGAGTGATTTGTCGGCGACTTTCTCGAATCATAGCTGTCACTCGGTTTAGATCTACTTCTGCCCCGCCTTGCCATGCGAAGCGAGGTGCAGCCGGGCGGTTCTGAGCTTCCTCTCCACCACGGATGTGGGGAGGCGGGGCTGGGGAAGACGGCCAGGGTGAGGCGTCGGAGTGGGATCTCTGGGAGTGGTGGGAAAGGGAAGGAGAGCGGAGGTAGGAGGCCGACGAGCTTGGTGCCGAGGAGTAGGGGCAGCTGCTGTTGCTCCCCACGCGATTGATGACAAAACAAACAAACGTGCACCTAACCTGCTTGGCGCTCTCCACTGGCCAACCACCCTCTGCTCCGTCTGTCCGTCCGTCTGAAGAAAACCAACGGGTGTGCTCTCAACATTTCAGGGCCAGAAGGGGTGGACTGAGCATAGAATTCGGTTTTCTAACTCCTGGACCCTCCCTGTCTTAATGCTGGACGGTAGCCAGCACTCTTTTTTTTTTGTTTAATCTTACTCGCATTCCGCCTATGTAGGCTATGGCGGCACCCATTTTGTCCGGTTCCTGTCCTCTGTCCGCGCAATGGCGGCGCGTTGCCGGCTCCCCTTTGCACTCCGCCCAGGTCTGTCCCAAGACGGTGACCTACTCAACCCCCAACACGTACACGGGACAATTATTACACCGCCCGTGCTCACAGAACAAACAGGAACCTGTCGAAGCTAGCCAGGGGCCCCCGTAGTGGTCCCTACTGCAATAGGCTCTGCAACAAATCCACAGTGCTGCCCCCCGATGCCAACCGCCGCCCGACCTACTGGACTCTAATCAAGCCAGACGGCACCATTTAGTCGGGGCCACTAATACCTATCTCCAGTTGGGAAGGACTTACATGCTATCGAATCGGACCAGACGCCACCATTAGCCACCATCAGCATCGCCGGGTTGGAATACTCACTTAGCTCGGTATCGATCTTGCCAGACGACAGCGCTTATTCGCAACCATTTTTTTTTTGAAGGGGAACCCACATACTGTGGCGGCGAGCCGGGGTCAAATCAGCCGGTTGCTCTGGCAACACACGCCAACGTCGAAACCGCGTGGATTTTGCATCGTCTAGAACTGGAACGCTGTCGTCTTCCGAAAGTTGTGTGATTCGTGGCTCGGAAGATACTTGAAACCAGGTCCCACATGCGATACTTGCGGTACGCACTATTATTAGGTCTGCGTTGGAGAACGGAATTGTCGGAGATGCGGTTACCATCGAACCCTTTCAAGGTCTTTGCACTTGTCATAACCTCTGTACACAACTTGACAAGTGGGGCACTCCTGCTCTGTTTGTGATTGTGTTCCCTGCGTTCTCAGTAGCATAGCCATAGAAAGCAACTTGCCCGGTGATATAGTGTCTTCCCAGCTTTCCCGTGTTATCAATGCGGCTTCATTGTTTTCGTCAAGGATTTCGAATGAACCGCTGTCGACCCACGCGCTTTCTGGCTCGCCTCGGAAGCCTCCACGTAGTGCTTCGTGAAATGCCTCACGTATCGTAAGCTTCGTACCTGCCGGCTTTGCTTGAACGGGCTAGTACCTGCCATGTAGTACACCACTCGTACGGCAGTGTGATCCTTCTGTCAAACCCATCTATGAACTTGATGGGCTTGTTGTCGCTCCAATCAAGACTTTTTGGGACTTTTGCCAGTTGCATGCTTTGCAAGGCGACGCAGATCTCTTCCGTTCTCTTGTCCGTCCGGTGTAGTGTCTGCCTGCACGTGCAAAACAAACCGATTAGCTCTTGCACTTGGCGCCCCAGCCATAACTAACAAATTGTTGAAGTTGAACAGCATCTCTACCGCCTCGATGTGCGTTTGGAGGCGGCGAAATAGCTCTCTTGTGTCATCTTTAACGCCGCCCCATTTCAGCTTTCGCCAGGTATCTATCGCCTTCCGCCCCGATCCTCTAGGCGAAAGACAAGCATCGTATTTCTTGGCGATTTCGTCAAAATTCTGTAGTAGTTGAGAGCACTCGCTGAGGTGAATCTTGGCCGCATTGACGAGCGACTTCGGCAAGGGATTGGAATTCGCGGACTGGAGTTCAGTCTCCACGCTGGCGACGGTCTCCCCGAAGGATTTCCGCATGAGCTTCAGACTCTGGTAGTCGGCTGAAGACCCTGTGCTGTCCTGGAGGAGGGCGTATGTATTGATTGCCAGTTTGCCCACGGCGATGAAGTCCCCAATGCTGAAACCGAACGACATGGATACGCGACGGTGACGGGCTGCGGTACGGCGTGGCCGACGACTGGTGGTACTTGTTTAGGTTGTAATCGCGGGCGCTGGAAGAACACTGTCCGGTTGTGGTTGTTTAGGTTGTTTGTCGTGGGCGTGAGGCGAATACGGAAGTCAGCAGCGCAATCCTGTGCTCCTTCGTGTGTGAGGGGTAGGTACTTGATGTTACACAGGCTTTTCGACACGCATCGGGTGATTGGCACACGCCGCCCAGCCTTCCGTCCGCAACGCTGCAACCGCACAGTAAGATATTGAAATTAGACTACACCGCACGCCGAGCACAACCGCCTGACTACAAAATACCCAGATGGGAGATTGACACACTCCTGTATATAGCCTCCTGTTTCTGTTTGCCGGGGGTGACAGGGGGCCCGGAACCATATGTAACTACAACTAAGCCGTCCCACAAGTCCATCAACCGGAGTGAAGCAGAATTCGCGAGCGGTGCATGTAACTACGGAGTGAGGCGACGGATACTTGGCGGAGGTGGTTTACAAGCAGGGTCGCGAGTTTTGGCGCGACTGCAAAGAATGCCCGGAGGAACTCAAGGCGCTCGTCTTGGAAATCAACAGCCTCAAAGGCGCTCTCGAAGCACTTCAACAACTTATTGAAGACGCCACTTCGGAAGAGCTCTGGTGGAAAAACCCCTCCTGGGCTATAGCCGCGTTTTGATATTGCGCTAGTCCGTAAACGCGCTAGCGCGCGGCTAGTGGCGCTTGGAGTTTACCTCTTAAGTGAGATAATACGGTACTGAAGGAAGAAATCGATCAAGAGTTTGAACGACGCGATATTGAAGCAATCCGAGGAAGTGGCGCTGTGGAAGAAATGTGAGTAATGATGACGCATAGTGTTGCTCGGGCATGGATAAGTTTTGTCAAGAGCGGCAAGAAGTTGTACAGAGTTTCCGATGTCTTGGAATTTCTCTTTCAAACGATGGCAGCGGGTGTGGGGAGCTTTCCATTAAGGGCCTCGACACTTCTCGCCTGGCGATTGCACTTGAACAATGGCAAACCCAAGGAGTCCAAAGCACTAAGGACAAAGATGATTTCGACTCCGTGAATGCCGAGAACGCCAACGATGATTCTAAAAGCGGCTCCTGCATACCGCATTATCTCACTTAAGAGGCAACGAAGAGCCAGAAACCCGATAGCGTGGTGGCCGACAGCACCAAGAGGCTTGCCTCGAGATTCTACCAGCTGAAGACGGGACACGCCCGCACAGGACAATACCTGCACTGGGCTAAGGTCCGCCCCGAGGCCCAGTGCTGGTGGTGCCGGTGCCCCACACAGACAAGGGACCA
>Ga0307516_10001328_pt1 | contig 34313 bp, 27 predicted proteins | sample 19_EM_MG_FD_203310 | JGI IMG/M metagenome (GOLD analysis project Ga0307516, IMG submission 203310) | Populus trichocarpa ectomycorrhiza microbial communities from riparian zone in the Pacific Northwest, United States - 19_EM | ecosystem: Host-associated > Plants > Roots > Unclassified | place...
CATTCATTGCCGAGGCGGTACTTCAGGCCCGGGCTGTTCAGGCCGTAGCACTGGCGCGACTCGCCGGAGACCGTCGTGGCCGCGGGGCCGCCGCGCATGTAGCCGGTCCAGTCGACCGCGTGGGCGGACGAGGCTCCGACAAGGGTCGCCACGCAGGCGAAGGTGGCGCGAAAGACGGCCGTGGTGCGAAGTTTCGAATTCATTTGCTTGTCTCCTGAACGGGCTCTAGAGGCTAGGGAATCGCAGGGCAAAGCTCCGCCCTGCGCGGGAAAAACCATCGCGGTTTCAGCGCGCTGCGAACAGCGCACGCACACTCAGAAAGGTCGGCCGCGCGCTGTTCTTTCGTGCGTGCTGGCCGGGTGGGCGCCCGATCGATGCCGGGCGCTCCTCGTTATTTGTTCTTGTTGTAGACGTCGACGCAAACGGCCGCGAGCAGGACGATGCCCTTGATCACCTGTTGGTAATCGATGCCGATGCCGAGGATGGACATGCCGTTGTTCATCACGCCCATCACGAATGCGCCGATCACAGCGCCGAGAACCTTGCCGACGCCCCCCGATGCCGAGGCGCCACCGATGAAGCATGCCGCAATCACGTCGAGTTCGAAACCCAGACCGGCCTTGGGCGTTGCGGTATTGAGACGCGCAGCGAAGACGAGCCCGGCGAGCGCCGCCAGCGCGCCCATGTTGACGAAGGTGAGGAACGCGAGGCGCTCCGTCTTGATCCCCGACAGCCGCGCCGCCTTGGCGTTGCCGCCAAGCGCGTAGATGCGCCGGCCGACGGTGGTGCGGCGCGTCGCGAAGTCGTAGACCAGCATCAGCAGGAACATCACGATCAGCACGTTGGGCAGGCCCTTGTACGACGCGAGCATCCAGCAGAACCACACGATCACCGCGGCGAACGCCAGGTTCTTGGCGAGGAAGAACGCTCCCGGCTCCTCTTCCATCTCGTGCTTGACGTGGCCGGCGCGTTCGCGCAGCTTCAGCACGAACAGCACGACGGCGACAGCGGCCCCCAGCACGAGCGAGCTGATGCGCAGCGTCTCGCCGTTGAAGAAGTCGGGGATGAAGCCCGAGCTCAGAAGCTGGAATTCTTCCGGGAACGGCCCGACCGACTGGCCCTGCAGCAATGCCAGCGCGAGCCCCTTGAAGACCAGCATGCCGGCCAGCGTGACGATGAACGACGGAATCCTCAGGTAGGCCACGAACCAGCCCTGCGCCCCGCCGATGACGCCGCCCACCACCAGGCACACCAGCGACGCGGCGACGAAATTCCAGTTGTAGTTGACCATCAGCACCGCGGCGAGCGCGCCGATGAAGCCGGATACCGACCCCACCGACAGGTCGATGTAGCCGGCGACGATCACCAGCAGCATGCCCAGCGCCATGATGACGATGTAGCTGTTCTGCAGGATCAGGTTGGTCAGGTTCAACGGCTTGAGCAGCGTGCCGTCGGTCATGTACTGGAAGAACCCCATGATCACCACGAGCGACAGCAGCATGCCGTACTCGCGGATGTTGTTCTTGAGGAAACCGCCGTACGAGCGCACGGGCGCCTCGGCGTTCTTTGGAATCATCTTGTCTTCCATGATGGTCATTTGGCTACCCTTCGCCTGACGGCTCCGGGGCGAGCGACTTCGGGCGGCCGGACGTCGCTCATGATGCTGCGTGCACGCAACACACGCATGCCCTCAACTGGGGATGGCGCAACACGCTGTTCACGCGAGGCCTTGCTTGACGATGGCCCGCATGATCTTTTCCTGCGACGCTTCGGAGGACGAGAACTCGCCGACGAAGCGGCCCTCGTTCATCACGTAGATGCGGTCGCACATGCCCAGCAGCTCGGGCATTTCGGAAGAGATCATCAGGATGCATTTGCCCTCGTCGGCGAGCGCCGCCATGATCGAATAGATCTCGAACTTGGCGCCGACGTCGATGCCACGGGTGGGTTCGTCCAGGATCAGCAGCTCGGGCCGGGAGAACAGCCATTTGCCCAGCACCACCTTCTGCTGGTTGCCGCCCGACAGGTTGACCGTCTGCTGCATCACGCTGGAGCAGCGGATGTTGAGCTTGCGCTTGTAGTCGGCCGCGGCGGCGAACTCGGCGCCGCCGTCGATGATGCCGCCTGACGACACCGCCTTCAGGTTGGCCAGGCTGATGTTGTGGCGGATGTCGTCCTCCAGCAGCAGCCCCAGGCTCTTGCGATCTTCGGTGACGTAGGCGATGCCGTGCCCGATCGCCTTCTGGATCGTGGACAGGTCGATCGCCTTGCCGTGCATCAGCACCTCGCCGCGGATGCGCTGGCCGTACGCACGTCCGAACACGCTCATCGCGAGCTCGGTGCGGCCGGCGCCCATCAGCCCGGCGATGCCGACGATCTCGCCGCGCTTGACCTTCAGGTTCACGCCCTTGACCACGTCGCGGTCGGCGTGCACCGGATGCGCCACATGCCAGTCGCGCACCTCGAACACGGTCTCCCCCGCCTCGGGCGCGAGGCGCGCGCGCGGCGGATAGCGGTCGGCCAGCTCGCGGCCGACCATCGCGCGGATGATCTGGTCCTCGCTGACGACGTCGGCCTTGCAGTCGAGCGACTTCACGGACGAGCCGTCGCGCAGCACGGTGATCGAATCGGCCACGCGCGAGATCTCGTTCAACTTGTGCGAGATGAGGATGCAGGCGATGCCATGCGCCTTGAGCTCGAGCAGCAGGTCCAGCAGGGCCTGGCTGTCGTGTTCGTTCAGGCTGGCGGTGGGCTCGTCCAGGATCAGCAGGCGCACGCGCTTGGCGAGCGCCTTGGCGATCTCCACGAGCTGCTGCTTGCCCACGCCCAGGTTGGTGATCAGGGTGGCGGGCGACTCCTTCAGGCCCACCTTGGCGAGCAGCTCGCGCGTGCGGCGCGTGCCCTCGGCCCAGTCGATGACGCCGAAGCGCTGCGGCTCGTTGCCGAGGAAGATGTTCTCGGCGATCGACAGCAGCGGCACCAGCGCCAGCTCCTGGTGGATGATGATGACGCCGCATTCCTCGCTGTCGGCGATGTCCTTGAAATGGCGCACCTCGCCTTCGAAGTGGATCTCGCCGTCGTAGCTGCCGTGCGGATAGACGCCGCTGAGCACCTTCATCAGCGTCGACTTGCCGGCGCCGTTCTCGCCGACGATCGCGTGGATCTCGCCGGCCTTCACCGTGAGGTCCACGTTGTCGAGCGCGACGACTCCCGGGAAGGTCTTGCGGATGCCGCGCATCTCGAGGATGGCGGTACCGGCCGCCGCGGGTGCGGCGGCCTTTTCGTCCCGTTGCAGGGTCTCGTTCATGAAAGGAGAACGGCTCGGATTACTTGATCTGGCTCTCTTTGTAGTAGCCGGAGTCGATCAGGATGTGGTGCCAGTTCGACTTGTCCACCAGCACCGGCTTGAGCAGGTACGACGGCACGATCTTGACGCCGTTGTTGTAGGTCTTGGTGTCGTTGATCTCCGGCGACTTGCCGCCGAGCACCGCGTCGACCATGCCGGCCGTGACCTTGGCGAGTTCGCGCGTGTCCTTGAAGATCGTCGTGGTCTGCTCGCCCGCGAGGATGGACTTCACCGACGGCACTTCCGCGTCCTGGCCGGTGACGACCGGCATCGCGACGCCACCCTTGCCGTAGCCGACGCCCTTGAGCGACGACAGGATGCCGATCGACAGGCCGTCGTACGGCGACAGCACCGCGTCGACGTGCGCGCCGGCGTAGTAGGCCGACAGCAGGTTGTCCATGCGCGCCTGCGCAACGGCTCCGTCCCAGCGCAGCGTGGAGACCTTGTCCATGCCCAGCTGCTTGCTCTTGACCACCAGCTTGCCGGAGTCGATGTAGGGCTTGAGCACCGACATCGCGCCGTTGTAGAAGAAGAACGCGTTGTTGTCGTCCGGCGAGCCGCCGAACAGCTCGACGTTGAAGGGGCCCTTGGCCGTCTTCAGCTTCAGGTTGTCGACGATCGAGTCGGCCTGCAGCACGCCGACCTGGAAGTTGTCGAACGTGGCGTAGTAGTCGACGTTCTTCGAGCCCTTGATCAGGCGGTCGTACGCGATGACCTTGACGCCCTTGTCAGCCGCCTTCTGCAGCACGTTGGACAGCGTCGTGCCGTCGATCGAGGCGATCACGAGCACCTTGTCACCCTTGGTGACCATGTTCTCGATCTGCGCGAGCTGGTTCGGGATGTCGTCGTCGGCGTATTGCAGGTCGGTCTTGTAGCCACGCGCCTGCAGTACCTTGACCATGTTCTCGCCGTCGGCGATCCAGCGGGCGGACGACTTGGTCGGCATCGCGATCCCGACCGTGCCCTTGTCCTGCGCTTGCGCGGTACCGAGGGAAACCACGCCAATGGCCACCGCGGCCAACACTGTCTTGAGGAATTTCACGTCTTGTCTCCAATTGTCGGCCGTCATCGGCTCGGGTTTTCGATCATCTTCGGTGTGTCCACCGACCCCATTTTTGCACGCTCGCACGAGCGCGAATGAGGCTTCGGCACAGCCTTCGATGGCCGCGATGGTACGAATGGCTGAGATAACTTCCTAATAGATTTTTTGCGCCTTGCCATATACATTCCGGCATCGATCAACGCACGATTGCGTGCATCCGGAAAACATGTCCACCGCCGACACCCACTGGTTCATCCGCGCCCGCCTGAAGACCCGACAGCTGCTTCTCCTCGTGGCGATGGAGGAAGAAGGCAATATCCACGGCGCCGCGCAGGTGCTGAACATGACGCAGCCCGCCGCTTCGAAGCTCCTCAAGGACCTCGAGGACATGCTCGAAGTGAAGCTGTTCGACCGCCTCCCGCGTGGCGTGCGCCCAACGTGGTACGGGGAAACCATGATCCGCCACGCGCGCATGGCGCTGGCCAGCCTGAGCCAGGCCCATGAGGAAATCGATGCGCTGAAGGCCGGCCGCTTCGGCTCGGTGAGCATCGGAGCCATCACGACGGCTGCGATCACGCTGCTTCCCGAAGCGGTGAGCCAGGTGAAGGCGGCGCACCCGTCGCTGCGGGTCGGCCTGCAGATCGAGACCAGCGATGTGCTGATCGATCGTCTCGCGCAAGGCAAGCTCGACATGGTGGTCGGACGCCTGTTCGCGCGCCACGACAAGAGCGACCTGCGCTACGAGGCGCTGGTCGAGGAGCCGATCGCCGCCGTGGTGCGCCCGGGCCACCCGCTGATGGAGCGCGCGCGCCTCAAGCTGGCCGATCTTTCGACACAGGGCTGGATCGTGCCCTCGCCGGGCAGCGTGCTGCGCCATCGCTTCGAGCTGATGTTCCAGGAAGAGGGCCTGTCCGCGCCGAACGACCTGATCGAGACGACCGCGCTGCTGTTCATGACCAAGATGCTGGGCCAGAGCGACCTGATCGGCGTCGTCGCGTCCGACGTCGCGCTGTACTACCAGGAATATGGGCTCGTCGCGATCCTGCCGGTGGAGTTGCCGTGCAAGATGGACGCGTTCGGCTTGATCACGCGCACCGACCGCTTGCTGGCCCCAGCGGCACAGGTGATGTTGCGGGCGATCAAGCGGGTGGCTCACGACGTGTACGGCACGGCCCTGGCGGTCGACGACCTGGCGTGAGCACCGCGGCGCGGGCCGGTCAGGTCAGGCCACGCGCCGCGCCACCACCAGCCACCCGCGAACCGGTACCTCGTTCTCTTCGCGCAACACGGTCTCCACCGGCGGGTCGACCCGCAGGCCCGCCGCCTCGAACACGGCGCGCGCATGCGCGCCGTCATGCGCGTAGCGCCCGCTGTCGCGCAGCTTGTAGGGGCCCGTCTCGTCCGCCGTCAGCGCCTCCAGCGTGAACACGAAGGTGCCGCCGATGCGCAGCGCCTCGCACGCGGACGCCGCGACCTCGCGCAACTCGCCGAAGTAGATCAGCGTGTCCGCGGAGACGATGAGGTCGTAGGCGGACGGCCGTTCGCGCAGGAACGCGGTGAGTTCGGCCTTGTGCAGCTCGTCATAGGCTCCGCGTTGGCTGGCCCGCTCCAGCATGCCGCCCGACAGGTCGCAGCCGACCAGGCGGCGCGCCCAGGGCTTGAGCAGCGGGCCGCACAGGCCGGTGCCGCAGCCGATGTCGGCCACGTCGAACTGGCTCGCGGAGGGCGCCAGCGCGGCGGCCACGGCGTCGGCGACGACCTGCGGCGCGCGGTAGTGGAGATTGGCCAGCTTGGCGTCGAAGGCCGGGGCGAAGCTGTCGAACACCTTCTCGACGTAGGCGTCGCTCGCGCGCGCGGGCGCGCCCTCGCCCGTGCAGGCCGCGAGGTGGTGTTGCACGTAGGGGTTGTCGGGCTCCTGCGCCAGCCAGGCGCGCAGGACGGCGGCGGCCTCGGCCTGCTTGCCGTAGACAAGCAGCAATTGCGAATAGACCTGGCGGCGTTGCTCGTGGGGCGCGAGCAGCTGCATCGCGCGCAGCGCGGTCGTCACGCCCTCCTCGAAGCGGCGCTGCAGGATGTACGCCAACGCCAGGTTGTGCGTGGCCACACCGTGGTCGGGCCGCATCGACAGCGCCTGGTAGCAGCACTGTTCGCTGCGCTCCAGGTCATCGTGGCGCCGAAAGACCCGTGCGAGGTTGGCCCAGGCCTCGGGCGACGGCGCCAGCTCGAGGCTGCGCTTGAACGCCTCGCCGGCCGCTTCGACCTCGTCCTGGCGCAGCAGCACGTTGCCCAGGTTGTTCCAGACGCCGTCGGCGTCGGGCTTGAGCTCGACGACGCGCCGCAGCAGCGCCGCGGCGGCCACGAGATCGCCGCGCTGGTGCTTGAGGATGCCCAGGGTGTTGAGCACGTCGGCCCGCTCGGGCTGGCGCTGGAGCACCGCCTCGTAGATTGCCTCGGCCTCGTCCAGATCGCCCGCCTGGTGGTGCTTGACGCCGTACGCGATCGCCTCCTCGAGCGTCATGGTGACCTCGCGCGGTGCAGATTCGGCGGCGGTGTTGCTGGCAGTCTCGACGCGCATGGCGGGCCCTTCCCTTCGATGGCCGCACTGTGCCCGCAGGCGTGCCGGTCTGCCATCCCGCGTTTTCCGCGGGTCGGCCCAGGTTCTCAGTTGTCGCCGAAATGCAGGTAGTCGAGGTACGCCGGGTTCAACCGCAGGAACGCCCTCCGCTCGGAGGCGGAAGGCCGCCACAGCTGGTCGCCGACCGCGGGGGCCGACGGCGGCAGCCGCAGGCCGGATCCGGCCAGCCGCGCCAGGCCGATCGCCGAGAACACGTTGGCGGGATACAGGCCGCGCACGGCGCCGGCGCGCACGTCCACCTCGGGCACCAGCCAGTCGGCGCGGCCACCGTCGACCTCGATCTCGGCGCCGAAGAAGCCGCGCTTGACCCGCGCCTCCGACACCGGGCTGAAGTCGGGGCCGAGCGCCCGCGCGTAGCCGTAGTGCATGTGGTGGCGCATCAGCAACTGCAGCAGCTTGTCCTGGGCCGCGTCGGATGCCGGCGGCAGCAGCGCGAAGATCTCGAACGCCCGCGCGCGGTCGCCCACCGAGGCGCCCTCGGCGCCGAAGCTGCAGATCACCTCGCCCGACTCGTCGCGCACCTCGAGCGCATCGAGCTGCACCGGCTTCATCTTGGCCAGCGCGCGCCGCAGCGAGGACATCGGCTGCGTGTAGCCGAAATTGATCGAGCCTTCCAGCGGCTTGGCCGCCAGCCCGGCGAGCACCTGGTCGACCAGTGCGAGCAGCTCGCCCGCGGGGCCCTCCTCGCCGAACGGGGAACACCAGGCCCGGACCAGCGTGACGCTGGCCCGCTTCCTGCCGAAAAACATCATCTGGGCGCCCTCGCGAGCCTGTTGCGGACTCGCGGATTGTCGTCGACCCCAGCGCTTGTCCTTTTCGGGAGACTTACGCCCAGCCGGCGTCCACCTTGAACTCCTGGGCCGTGCACATCCGGCCGTCGTCCGCTGCGAGGAACAGCACCATCTGCGCGATGTCCTCGCCCAGCAGCTTGTCGGGCAGGCACTGGTTGCGCGCGATGTCTTCCTCGCCCGCCGGCGTGAGCCACTTCTGCACCTGGCGCTCCGTCATCACCCAGCCCGGCGACACCGTGTTGACGCGGATGCGGAACGCGCCCAGGCTCTTCGCGAGCCCGCGCGTGAGGCCGTTGACCGACGACTTGGCGATGGCATAGCACGGGTACTCGCTCCCCTTGGTCTGCCAGCCGGTGGAACCCAGGTTGATCACCGAGCCCTGCCCCAGCCGCTTCATGCCGGGCACGACGGCCTGGATCGCGAAGAAGGCCGGCCGCTCGTTGATCGCCATGCGGTTGTCCCAGTACTCGGGCGTCACCGACTCCAGCGTGTGGCGGTCGTCGCTGGCCACGTTGTTGACGAGGGCGTGGAAGTCGCCGAGCGCCGCGGTGGCATCGGCGATCGCCAGTTGCAATGCGGCGATGTCGCGCACGTCGCAGGCGCGCCACCACGGCGCACGCAGCCCGCGCGCCTGCAGGCGGGATGCGAGCGCGGCGCTGGCCTCGGCGGCCACGTCGACGAAGGCGACCAGCGCGCCCTGTGCCGCGAACGCCTCGACCATCGAAGCGCCGATGCCGGAGCCCCCGCCGGTCACGAACACGCGGCGACCGTCGAGGCTGGGAAAGCGCGCGGTCGCCATCGGGCCCGCGGCGTGCTGGAGCGCCGAAACAGCGGCGGAAGAAATTGGAACGTTTGTCATCGATACCTTTTTTGCAATGTCAGATGCGTTTATCGTTATTTTTCGAATATCAGTGTGCGGCGATACGATGCGCCCCGTCAAGTCGAGAAGAAGAGAAAACTCATGGAGACAAAGAAGCCCGTCCGCCGCAGCCAGGCCTGGTTCGGCAAGAACGATCGCGACGGGTTCGTGCACCGGAGCTGGATCAAGAACCAAGGCTATCCGCATGACGAACTCGATGGCCGACCGGTCATCGGCATCTGCAACACGTGGAGCGAGCTGACGCCCTGCAACGGGCACTTCCGCGAGCTTGCGGAGTTCGTCAAGCGCGGCGTCTACGAGGCCGGCGGGTTCCCGCTCGAGTTCCCGGTCATGTCGCTCGGCGAGACGCAGTTGCGTCCCACCGCGATGCTGTTCCGCAATCTCGCCAGCATGGACGTCGAGGAGTCGATCCGCGGCAATCCGATCGACGGCGTCGTGCTGCTGATGGGCTGCGACAAGACCACGCCCGCGCTGATGATGGGCGCGGCCAGCTGCAACCTGCCGACGATCGGCTTGTCCGGCGGCCCGATGCTCAACGGCAAGTTCCGCGGCCAGGACATCGGCTCGGGCACGGGCGTGTGGAAGATGAGCGAGATGGTGCGCGCCGGCGAGATGTCGCAGGAGGACTTCACCGCCGCCGAGAGCTGCATGCACCGCTCCAAGGGCAACTGCATGACGATGGGCACCGCGTCGACGATGGCCTCGATGGTGGAGGCGCTGGGCATGTCGCTGCCCGAGAACGCCGCGATCCCCGCCGCCGACACGCGCCGCAACCGGCTGGCGCAGATGACGGGCCGGCGCATCGTCGACATGGTCAAGGACGACCTGACGATGACGAAGATCCTCACGCGCCAGGCCTTCGAGAACGCGATCCGCACCAATGCGGCGATCGGCGGCTCGACCAACGCCGTGATCCACCTGCTGGCCATCGCGGGACGCATCGGCATCGACCTGAAGCTCGGCGACTGGGACGACCTGGGCAGGCAGGTGCCCTGCCTGGTCGACCTGCAGCCCTCGGGCAAGTTCCTGATGGAGGACTTCTTCTACGCCGGCGGCCTGCCCGCGGTGCTGCGCGAGATCTCGCACCTGCTCCATCTCGAGGCGCCGACCGTCAACGGCAAGACCATTGGCGAGAACATCGCCACCGCACCGTGCTGGAACCGCGAGGTGATCCGCCCGCTCGCCGAACCCTTCATGGCCGACGCCGGCATTGCCGTGGTGCGCGGCAACCTCGCGCCGGACGGCGCCGTCATCAAGCCGTCGGCCGCCTCGGCACACCTGCTGCAGCATCGCGGCCGCGCGGTCGTCTTCGAGACGATCGAGGATTTCCACGCGCGCATCGACGACGAGGCGCTGGACATCGACGAGCACTGCATCATGGTGCTGAAGAACTGCGGCCCGAAGGGCTACCCCGGCATGGCCGAGGTCGGCAACATGCCGCTGCCGCCCAAGGTGCTGCGCAAGGGCATCACCGACATGGTCCGCATCTCCGACGCGCGCATGAGCGGCACGGCCTACGGCACCGTCGTCCTGCACACCTCGCCGGAGGCGGCCGCCGGCGGCCCGCTGGCGCTGGTACAGAATGGGGACATGATCGACCTCGATGTCCCGGCCCGCAGCCTCAAGCTGGAAGTCAGCGACGAGGAACTCGCGCGCCGCCGCGCACTGTGGAAGCCGCTGACGCCGCCCGACCGCGGCTGGGCCAAGCTCTACGTCGACCACGTGCAGCAGGCGCACCTCGGCGCCGACCTCGACTTCCTGGTGGGCGCGAGCGGCGCCGGCATCCCGCGCGATTCGCACTGATGACATCCGCAGCGACCGCACCGTCCATCCTTTCGACCCCGCGCGTCGTCAGCGCCGTGCGAGCCACGCTGGGCGAAGGCCTGTGCTGGTCGCCACGCGAGCAGGCGATCTTCTCGGTCGACATCCTGGAGCACCGCCTCTACAGCGACCAGGTCGCCCCCGCCACGCATCGCGAGTGGCGCTTCGACGAGACGATCTCCGCCGTCGCCGAACGGCGCGACGCGCCGGGCCTGGCGGTGACGCTGCGCCGCGGGCTGGCGCTGTTCGACCCCGAGACGGGCTCCCTCGTACGCCGAGACGAACCCGAACCGGAGCGCCCCGGCAACCGCTTCAACGACGGCAAATGCGACGCGCGCGGCCGCTTCTGGGGCGGCACGATGGACTTCGCCGTCCGGGCGCCCAGCGGCGCGCTGTACCGCTTCGACGACGCCGGCAAGGCGACCCGCGCCATCGATCTCGGCTGGATCGTCACCAACGGCCCCACGTGGACCTTGGACAGCGCCACGATATTCGTCAACGACACGGTGCCCGGACGCATCGTCGCCTACGCCTTCGACCTGGAGAGCGGCGCGATCGGCGCGTCGCGCGAATGGCTGCGCTTTTCCGCCGCCGACGGCCACCCGGACGGCATGACCACCGACGCCGCCGGCCGGATCTGGATCGCCCACTGGGGCGGTGCCTGCGTCACCTGCCATGATCCGGTGACCGCCGCGGAGCTCGCGCGGATCACGCTGCCCACCGACCACATCACCAACGTCGCCTTCGGCGGCCCGGACATGACGACGCTGTTCATCAGCAGCGCGCGCTTCGAGCTGAGCGACGCCCAGCTCGCCGCGCAGCCGCTGGCGGGCGCGTTGTTCGCGGTGGAGACCAACGCCACGGGGCTGCCCGCGAACACGTACGCGGGTTGAGCAGCCGGCCTGGGCGGTGAAGGCGCCCGCGCGGCGGGCCCCCGAGCGCGCGAGCGCGCCCATGAGCGTCAGGCAGACAGCGAATCCAGGCATCCTGCACGCGTTCTCCCGAACCGGTGTCACCTCGACCGACTAGACTCCTTGCCATGGACGGCCGCACCGTCCCGCCAGGAGGAGTGGACATGATCCAGGGAGGAACCCCCATGAATGACGCCGTGACCCGATCCCGCCGCGTGCGCGCCGCCCTGGCCGCCGCCCTGCTGTGCGCGCTGGCCGGCACGGCGCAGTCGGCCTCGGTCGCCTTCAGCGGCATGCTGGGCGACAAGGCGCTGCTGATCATCGACGGCCAGGCCCGCGGCGTGGCCGTCGGCGCCACCGTGCAAGGCGTCAGGCTGGTGCGGCTGGACGGCACGCAGGCGCAGGTGGAGTCGGACGGCAAGGTCATCATCCTGCGCCTGGGCGGCGGCGCGAAAGTGGCCGGCAGCGACGGCAGCGGCACCGGCACGCGCATCGTCATCCCCGTCGGCCCGGGCGGCCACTACGGCGGGCTGGCCTCGATCAACGGCCATCCGGTCGAGTACATCGTCGACACCGGCGCCACCTCCATCGCGATGGGGGCCGATGTTGCCGGCAAGCTGGGTCTCGACTACAGCGCCAGCAAGGCGGCCGCCGCGATGACCGCCAACGGCGCGGTCGCGGCGCGCAAGCTGACGCTGGACAAGGTGACCATCGGCGACGTGACCATCTTCAACGTCGAATGCATGGTCGTTCCCCAGGCGATGCCGGTCGTCCTGCTTGGCAACAGCTTCCTGTCGCACTTCCAGATGCACAGCGACAGCGACACGCTGGTGCTGGACAAGAGGCTCTGACGGATCGCCGCTCCGGCGCTTCCCGCACCCTCGAGCGCCGCGCGCGGGCCTGCGACTTGCTCGACACTCCGATGTCGTCGGCCCCTTGCCGGCGTTCGCGCCGCGCGGCGCGCCTCGACTCAGGAGTGAACAAATGCAACTCAGACCCCTCGGCCAGACCGGCCTGCGGATCGCACCGATCGTCTTCGGCGGCAACGTGTTCGGATGGACGGCGGACGACAAGCGCAGCTTCGAGCTGCTGGACGCCTTCGTCGATGCCGGTTTCAACGCGATCGACACCGCCGACGTCTATTCGCGCTGGGTGCCGGGCCACGAAGGCGGCGAATCCGAGACGCTGATCGGCCGCTGGTTGCGCGCGAATCCCGCGCGCCGGCAACAGGTACTGCTGTTCACCAAGGTCGGCATGGACATGGGCGACGAGCACAAGGGCCTCGGCAAGCTGTGGATCGAGCGCGCGGTGGAGGACTCGCTGCGCCGCCTGGGCACCGACGTGATCGACCTGTACCAGTCGCATCGGCCCGATCCCGAGACCTCGTACGAGGAGACGCTCGCCACGTACGACCGGCTGATGAAGGCCGGCAAGATCCGCGCATTCGGCTGCTCCAACTTCGACGCCCGCCTGCTGGCCGAGGCGCAGGATTCCGCGCGCATCAACGAGCTGCCCGCCTACCAGACGCTGCAGCCCGAATACAACCTCCACGATCGCGCGAGCTACGACGGCCCGCTGCGCGACCTGGCGATGAAGCTGGGCCTGGGCGTCATCCCGTACTACAGCCTCGCCTCCGGATTTCTCACCGGCAAGTACCGCACGGAGCGCGACCTCGGCCAGAGCCCGCGCGGCGGCGGCATGAAGAAGTACATGACGCCGCGCGGCATGCGCATCCTCGGCGCGCTCGACCAGGTGGCGCAACGCCAAGACACGCAACCCGCGGTGGTGGCGCTGGCGTGGCTGATCGCCCGCGAAGGCGTGACCGCGCCGATCGCAAGCGCGACGAGCGTGGAGCAGCTGAGAAGCTTCTCGGCCGCCGCGGAACTGGCGTTGAGCGAGAGCGACCGGGCGTTGCTGGATCAGGCGAGCGCGCCGGACGCGGCCTGATCGCCCGTCACCCGGCTCGACGTCCTGTCGCGCCGCCGGCGCTGGCCGTCACATCGGCATGGCGTGCCGCGCCCCGGGCCGGCACAGTCCGGCATTCCCACTCCGCCAGGAAATCCCATGCGCGCCCTTCGCTGCCCGTTGTCCGTCCTGTTTCCCGCCCTGCTGCTTGCCGGCGCCGCCGTGCGCGCGGCGCCCTCGGATGACCTCACGGCCACCGTCGCCGGCCTCGACACGGCGGCCTTCGCGGCGTTCAACGACTGCGCGGCGCCAGGCAAGCTCGAGAAATACGCGAGCTTCTTCGCCCCCGACGTCGAGTTCTATCACGACCTCGGTGGTGTCACGTGGACGCGCGACGCCATGATCGCGCAGACCAGGCAAAACGTGTGCGGCAAGTTCCAGCGCGAGCTGGTGCCCGGCACGCTGAAGGTCTGGCCGATCAAGGACTACGGCGCGCTCGCCCGCGGCGAGCACCGCTTCTGCCACTACAAGCCCGATGGCACGACGCATCCCTGCGAAGGCCAGGCCGAGTTCACGATGCTGTGGCGCCGCCAGGGCGACACCTGGACGATCACGCGCGCCTTCAGCTATGGACATTGAGCCCCACGGTCGCCAGCTGCTCGAAAGCATCCGGCTTGCAGGCCGGATGCCGTTCCGCCGGGGTCTCGCTGCGCGAGCCCTTTGCCGGCTCCACTCCCCGAGGGGCCGGCCGCGACGGGCCCGGCGGAGCCGGATCCCGCGCTCCCTTGAATCTTTCGCCGCTGACTCAGCGCCGGCGGCGGGAACAACCGAACGCGGTCAGCCGATCCAGCGGCGCGCGTTGCCGAACATGCGCGCCCACGGGCTGAGAGCCGACACATCACCGCCGCTCCAGCTCATCTGCACGTTGCGCAGCACGCGCTCGGCGTGCGGCATCAGCGCGGTGAAACGGCCGTCGGGCGTGGTCACCGCGGTCAGGCCGCCGGGGCTGCCGTTGGGGTTGAGCGGGTAGGTCTCGGTGGGCTTGCCGTGGTGGTCGACGTAGCGCATCACGGCCTTGACCTTGGCGGCGTCGCCGCGCTGCGAGAAGTCGGCATAGCCCTCGCCGTGCGCCACGGCGATCGGCAGGCGGCTGCCGGCCATGCCCTGGAAGAAGATAGCCGGCGATTCCAGCACTTCCACCTGCGACAGGCGGGCCTCGAACTGCTCCGAGCGGTTGCGCGTGAACTTGGGCCAGTCCTGCGCGCCCGGGATGATGGGCGACAGCGCGGCCAGCATCTGGCAGCCGTTGCACACGCCCAGCGCGAAGGTGTCGGCCTTGCCGAAGAAGGCCTCGAACTGCTCGGCCAGCACCGGGTTGAACATCACCGAGCGCGCCCAGCCTTCGCCGGCGCCCAGCGTGTCGCCGTAGCTGAAGCCGCCGCAGGCGACGAAGCCCTTGAACTGCTCCAGCGTCACGCGACCCGAGTGCAGGTCGCTCATGTGGACGTCGTAGGTGTCGAAGCCGCCCAGCGCCATGGCGTAGCTCATCTCGACGTGGCTGTTGACGCCCTGCTCGCGCAGGATCGCGACCTTCGGGCGCGCCAGGTTCAGGAACGGCGCGGCGATGTTCTCCTTGGGATCGAACGTCAGCGCGACCTGCAGGCCGGGATCGTCGGCCTGGCCGGCCAGCCCGTGTTCGCTGTCCGCGCAGTCGGGGTTGTCGCGCAGCTTCGCGATGCGCCATGACGGTTCGTCCCAGGCCTGCTGCAGCTCGGTGAGCGATTTGGCGAACACCGACTTCGCGTCGCGCCAGACCTCGACGACGCCGCGGTCGTTCGGCTTGCCGACCACGTGGCTGAACGCCGACAGCCCGTGCGTGCGCAGCACGCCGATGGCGGCGTCGCGGTGCGCGGCCGGCACCTGCAGCAGCGCGCCCAGCTCCTCGTTGAACAGCGCCTTGAGCGTCAGCTCGTTGCGGCGCGCGCCCACCTGCGTGGCCCAGTTCTTGGCGTCGCCGACGTCGGTGCCGCCGGTGCCCTCGGTCACCAGCATGTCCACGTTGAGGCTCAGGCCGGTGTGGCCGGCGAACGCCATCTCGCAGGCGGCCGCCCACAGGCCGCCGTCGCTGCGGTCGTGATACGCCAGCAGCAGGCCTTGCGCGCGCAACGCGTTGACGGCGTCCACCAGCGACACCAGCAGCTTCGGATCGTCGAGGTCGGGCACCGCGTCGCCAAATTGCTGCAGCGTCTGCGCGAGGACCGAACCCGCCATGCGGTTCCGGCCCCGGCCCAGGTCGACCAGGATCAGCGCGGAGTCCTCGCGCGCGAGCTCGGGGGTGCGCGTGCCGCGCACGTCCGCGACGCTCGCGAACGCGGTCACGATCAGCGACACCGGCGCGACCACCTGCTTCGTCTTGCCGGCGTCGCTCCAGCGCGTGCGCATCGACAGGCTGTCCTTGCCCACCGGCACGCTGATGCCGAGTGCCGGGCACAGTTCCATGCCCACCGCGCGCACGGTGTCGTACAACGCGGCGTCTTCGCCGGGCTCGCCGCAGGCGGCCATCCAGTTGCAGCTCAGCTTGACGCGCGACAGCTCGATCGGCGCGGCCAGCAGGTTGGTGATGGACTCGGCGACGGCCATGCGGCCGGAAGCCGGCGCGTCGAGCGCGGCCAGCGGCGTGCGCTCGCCCATGCTCATCGCTTCGCCGGCGAAGCCCTTGAAGTCGGCCAGCGTCACGGCGACATCGGCGACGGGCACCTGCCACGGACCCACCATCTGGTCGCGATGCGACAGGCCGCCCACGGTGCGGTCGCCGATCGTGACGAGGAAGCGCTTGGAGGCGACGGTCGGATGGCGCAGCACGTCCAGCGCGGCCTGCTCCAGCGTCGCGTTCGAGAGATCCAGCGGCCGTCCGGTGCGTTCCACGCGCGTGACGTCGCGCAACATCTTGGGCGGCTTGCCGAACAGCACGTCCATGGGCATGTCGATGGCGCGCGCACCGCCGGGGCCGTCCTCCAGCACCAGGGCCTTGGCCTCGGTCGCGCGGCCGACCACCGCCAGCGGGCAGCGCTCGCGCTCGGCGAAGCCTTGCAGCAGCGGCAGCGATTCGGGCGCGATCGCCAGGACGTAGCGCTCCTGGCTCTCGTTGCACCAGATCTCCTTGGGCGCCAGGCCGGACTCTTCCAGCGGCACCTCGCGCAGGTCGAACGAGGCGCCCACGCCGGCGCCTTCGGCCAGCTCGGGGAACGCGTTGGACAGGCCGCCGGCCCCCACGTCGTGGATCGCCAGGATCGGGTTGCCCGCGCCGAGCTGCCAGCACTGGTTGATGACTTCCTGCGCACGCCGCTGGATCTCGGGGTTGCCGCGTTGCACCGAGTCGAAGTCGAGCGCCGCGGTGTTCGTGCCGGCGGCCATCGAGCTGGCGGCGCCGCCGCCCATGCCGATGCGCATGCCCGGGCCGCCCACCTGCACGAGCAGCGTGCCGGCCGGGAACTCGATCTTGTGCGTCAGGTCGTCGCGGATCGCGCCGAGGCCACCGGCGATCATGATCGGCTTGTGATAGCCGCGGGTGACACCCGCGACGTCCTGCTCGAACACGCGGAAGTAGCCGGCCAGGTTCGGGCGGCCGAACTCGTTGTTGAACGCGGCACCGCCGAGCGGGCCGTCGATCATGATCTGCAGCGCGCTGGCGATGTGCTCGGGCTTGCCGATGGGCGAGCGCTCCCAGGGCTCGTTCGTGCCGGGCAGGTGCAGGTTGCCGACCGAGAAGCCGGCCAGGCCGGCCTTGGGCTTGGAGCCGCGGCCGGTGGCGCCTTCGTCGCGGATCTCGCCGCCGGAGCCGGTGGAGGCCCCCGGAAACGGCGAGATGGCCGTCGGGTGGTTGTGCGTCTCGACCTTCATCAGGACGTGCGCCGTCTCGGCGCGGCCGGCGTAGTGCGCCGGGCCGTTCTTTCCAGGTTCCGCGCCCATGGGCTCGGCGACCCAGCGCTCGATCGCGTGGCCTTCCATCACCGCGGCGTTGTCGGAGTACGCGACGATGCTGTGCTGCGAGTTCAGTTTCTCGGTGTTGCGGATCATGCCGAACATCGAGATGTCCTGCGCCTGGCCGTCGATGCGGAACTGCGCGTTGAAGATCTTGTGGCGGCAGTGCTCGCTGTTGGCCTGCGCGAACATCATCAGCTCGACGTCGGTCGGGTTGCGATCCAGGCCCCTGAACGCGTCGACGAGATAGTCGATCTCGTCCTCCGACAGCGCCAGCCCGAACTCGCCGTTGGCGACGACGAGGGCATCACGGCCCTGGCCCAGCAGGTCGACGTGCACCAGCGGCTCGGCCGGCTGCTTGTCGAACAGGTGGACGGCGGCCTGGCGCTCGAAGGCGATGCTCTCGGTCATGCGGTCGTGCAGCAGCATGGCCGCGGCCCGCAGTTCCTCCTCGGACAGCGTCTTCACACCGCCCAGCAGGCCGGTCTTGATCGTGAGGCGGAACTCGGTGACGCGTTCGACCCGGTGCAGCGCCAGGCCGCAGTTGTGGGCGATGTCGGTGGCCTTGCTGGCCCACGGCGACACGGTGCCCAGGCGCGGCATCACCACCACCAGCGCGGTGTCGGCGGCGTCGGCCGTGGCGCCTTCGTAGACGTCGCCGTAGCGCAGGAGGCTGGCCAGCTTGCGGGCGGCGTCCGGCTGGACGACGGTGTCGGTCCAGACCCAGTGGACGTGGCGCGCGGCGACCCCCGTGATGCGCGGCGAAACGGACTGCAGCTTCGGCAACAGCGCCTGGGCGCGGAAGGCGGACAGGGCGTTGCCGCCCTCGAAGTGCAGCAGGTGCTTTTGCGTGGGGGACATGCGGTGTGGGCTCGCGGAGGGGGAGGAATCGGGCATCGGTGGCGGCTTCGTGGGCCGTCGCTGAGGCGGGTCCGCCCATAACTACGGGCGTGGCGCGGGTTCGAACTCAGCAGAATCCACGATTTTAAGCGGCGATGGGATAATTGGCGACCATGACGATTACCTTGAAGTCCGCATCCGACATCGAAGGCATGCGCATCGCCGGCCAACTGGGCTCCGAAGTGCTGGACATGCTCACGCCGCACGTCAAGCCCGGCGTGACCACCGAGCAGCTCGACAAGCTCGCCCACGACTACATCTTCGACGTCCAGCAAGGCATCCCCGCACCGCTGAACTACTGCCCGCCGGGCTACACACCGTACCCGAAGTCGATCTGCACGTCGATCAACCACCAGGTCTGCCACGGCATCCCGAACGACCGCGCGTTGAAGGACGGCGACATCGTCAATATCGACGTCACGGTCATCAAGGACGGCTGGCACGGCGACACCAGCCGGATGTTCGTGGTCGGCAAGGGCTCGATCGCCGCCAACCGGCTGTGCCAGATCACCTACGAAGCCATGTGGAAGGGCATCGAGAAGGTCAGGCCGGGCGTGCGCCTGGGCGACATCGGCCACGCCATCCAGGTGTTCGCCGAGAACTCGGGCTTTTCCGTCGTGCGCGAGTTCTGCGGCCACGGCATCGGCCAGAAGTTCCACGAGGAGCCGCAGGTGCTGCACTATGGCCGCCCGGGCACGCTCGAGGAGCTGGTGCCGGGCATGATCTTCACGATCGAGCCGATGATCAACGCGGGCAAGCGCGACATCAAGGAATTCGGCGACGGCTGGACCATCGTCACGAAGGACCGCTCGCTGTCCGCCCAGTGGGAACACACGATCGTCGTCACCGAGACCGGCTATGAAGTGCTGACCGTCTCGGCGGGCAGCCCGCCGCCGCCCGCGTTCGTGAAGAATCCGGTGCTCAACCGGCTGCTCAGCGCCGCCGGCACCGGCGTTGCGACAGCCTGACGGCGTGTCCGCCCTCGCCTCGCCGATCGGCGACCCCGCCTTGGTGCGTCCGTCCGTGGCCGAGTTGCGCGAGCGCTTTCGCTCGGGCAAGGCCACGCTGCTGGCCCATTTCCGCGAGTCGCGCGCCGCCGCGCCGGCCGCGGCCAGCCTGCTGCGCGCGCTGGGCCGGCATGTCGACCAGACGCTGGTCGACCTGTGGTCGCACGCGGGCATGCCCGCCGACGCCGCGTTGCTGGCCGTCGGCGGCTACGGGCGCGGCGAGCTGTTCCCGTATTCCGATGTCGACGTCCTGGTCTTGCTGCCAAACGCTCAAAACGAGGGCCACGACGGCGGAGCGTTTCGCGGCACGATCGAGGCCTTCATCACGGCCTGCTGGGACATCGGCCTGGAGATCGGCTCGTCCGTGCGCACGATCGACGAGTGCCTGCTCGAGGCGCGCGCCGACGTCACGGTGCAGACCGCGCTGCTCGAGAGCCGCCTGCTGACCGGCTCGCGCCGCATGTTCAACACGTTCCGGCGCGTCAACACCGAGGCGATGGACGCTCGCGCGTTCTTGCGCGCGAAGATGTTCGAGATGCGCCAGCGCCAGGTCAAGTACGAGGACACGCCCTACTCGCTCGAGCCCAATTGCAAGGAAAGCCCCGGCGGCCTGCGCGACCTGCAGGTGCTGACCTGGATCTCGCGCGCCGCGGGCCTGGGCAGGACGTGGAGCGAGATGGCCAGCAACGGCCTGTTGACGCCGTTCGAGGTGAAGCAGCTGCAGCGCCAGGAAGGCACGCTCAAGCTGATCCGCGCACGCCTGCACCTGATCGCCGGCCGGCGCGAGGATCGCCTGGTGTTCGACCTGCAGACCGCCGTCGCCGAGTCCTTCGGCTACCAGGGCAGCACGACGATGCGCGCGTCCGAGATGCTGATGCAGCGCTACTACTGGGCGGCCAAGGCGGTGACGCAGCTCAACCAGGTGCTGCTGCTCAACCTGGAGGAACGCATCAACGGCTCGGAAGACCTGCCGATGCGCCCGCTCAACGAGCGTTTCCTCGACCGCAGCGGGCTGCTGGAGGTCGCCTCCGACGACCTGTACCTGCGCGAGCCCCACGCGATCCTGGAAACCTTCCTGCTGTACCAGACCACGGAAGGACTGCAGGGCCTGTCGGCGCGCACGCTGCGCGCGCTGTACAACGTGCGCAACCAGATGAACGGCGCGTTCCGCCGCGACCCGGTCAACCGGGCCTGCTTCCTGGCCATCCTGCAGGCGCCGGTGCGCCAGACGCACGTGTTCCGCCTGATGAACCAGACCTCGGTGCTGGGTCGCTACCTGTGGGTGTTCCGCCGTATCGTCGGGCGCATGCAGCACGACCTGTTCCACGTCTACACCGTGGACCAGCACATCCTGATGGTGCTGCGCAACATGCGCCGCTTCTTCATACCCGAGCACGCCCACGAGTACCCCAAGTGCACCGCGCTCGCCGCGAGCTTCGACAAGCCGTGGCTGCTGTACGTGGCCGCGCTGTTCCACGACGTGGCCAAGGGCCGCGGCGGCGACCACTCGGAGCTCGGCGGCAGCGAGGTGCGCCGCTTCTGCAAGGACCACGGGATCGCGAAGGAGGACGCGGAGTTCGTCGAATTCCTGGTGCGCCACCACCTCACGATGAGCCACACGGCGCAGAAGGAGGACCTGTCGGACGCCAGCGTCATCGCCGACTTCGCCGCCAAGGTGGCCGACCCGCGCCGCCTGACCGCGCTGTACCTGCTCACCGTGGCCGACATCCGCGGCACCAGCCCCAAGGTGTGGAACGCCTGGAAGGGCAAGCTCCTCGAGGACCTGTACCGCCTGACGATGCGCAAGCTCGGCGGCGACGTGCTGGCGATCGACGCCGAGATCGAGGCGCGCAAGAAGGAGGCGCGCCAGATCCTCGCGCTGCACTCCGCGCTGCCCGGCACCGAGTCGCCGCTGTGGAAGACGCTGGACATGAGCTACTTCGCGCGCCACGACCCGAACGAGCTGGCCTGGCACGCGCGCTCGTTGTGGCGCCACATCGAGACCGCGATCCCGGTCGTGCGCGCACGCTCGTCGCCGCTCGGCGAAGGCCTGCAGGTGCTGCTGTTCTCGCCCGACCGGGCCGACCTGTTCGCGCGCATCTGCGGCTATTTCGACGGTGCCGGCTTCTCCATCCAGGACGCCAAGATCCACACGACCAACGCCGGGTACGCGCTCGACACGTTCCAGGTCGTCAATCCGGCCTACGAGGACGACGGCCCGGCCGGCTACCGCGACCTGATCTCGCTGGTGGAGAACCAGGCCGCGCTCGCGGCGGCGTCCACCGGCCCGCTGCCCACGCCGCGCTCCAGCCGCGTGTCGCGCCGGGTGAAGTCGTTCCCGGTGGTGCCGCGCGTCTCGCTGCGCCCGGACGAGCGCGCGCAGCGCTGGCTGCTGTCGATCAGCGCCAGCGACCGCTCCGGCCTGCTCTACTCCGTCGCCCGCGTGCTGGCGCAGTACCACATCAACCTGCAGCTCGCCAAGGTGTCGACGCTGGGCGAGCGCGTGGAAGACACCTTCCTGGTGGACGGCGCGGCACTGCAGAACAACCGGCTGCAGATCCAGGTGGAGACGGAACTGCTGGACGCGATCTCGGCGGCTTAGCGCAAGCGCTTGCGCATCGCCGCGTTGCGCATCTCGACGCCGCGCACGTCGACCACCCGATGCTCGACGACCTCGAAACCGAAGTGCGTGAAGAAGGGCTGCGCGGTGAGGCTCACGTGCGAGGTCAGCTCGGCGAGACCGAGTTCCTCCGCGCGCGCCACGATACGTCGCATCAGCGCGCCGCCCACGCCCTGCCCGCCGGCCGTGGCGGCGACGTAGAAGTGATCGATGCAGCCGGTCGGCTGCAGGTCGGCGTAGCCGGCGATCACGCCCGCCTTCAGCGCGACGAACGGGGCGAGCCCCTGCACGCGCAGCGCCCACGCGGTCGGGTCATGGTCGCGCGGTGCCCAGGTGTCGACCTGCAATTGCGAATAGTCGCGCCGCGCGGTGCCGTGGATCGCCGACTCGAACACCGCGCGCAGCGCGGGCTCGTCGCCGGATTGGAACTCGCGCAGCGTGATCATCACCGGTTCGCCGCGTCGTCGATCACCTTTTCGCGCAGGCGGTCGCGCTCTTCGGGGTCCATGGGCTTGATGAGCGGGCCGCCGAGCACGCTGGACGCCAACGCCGAGGGGGACGGCGCCTGCTTCGGGAACGACGTCACGGTCATCGTGCCGCCGTTGGCCACCACCTCGCGAGTGCCGCGGGGGCACGCGCTGTCGACGTAGCTGGTGCCTTCCGGGCCCACGCATTTATGGACGCCGGCCGCCTTCAGCGTCGGTGCGGTCAGCGGCGTCGAACTCTCGGTCGACACGCCGATCGCCCTGGCGGCACGGGCCACCGGCGCGCTGCTCCTGTAGAACCACGCGGCGGCGGCCAGTCCGAGTGCGACGACGGCCGCGATGACGATACGAAGACTCATGCGGAAACTCTCGTGGACATCGCGCTTGCGGGCGCGGCCGGGCGGGACGCGCTCGCGCGCAGGATGAGCCGCTCGAGCGGCCCGGAAATGAAACGGGCGACGGCCCAACCCAGCGCCCACGCGCCGACGAGCACCGCTGGATACCAGACAACGCCAAGTCGCAGATCGCCGCCGGCCGCATCGAAACGGTCGACGACCAGCCACACGACGAACATGTGCGTCAGGTAGATCTCGTAGCTGAGACGTCCGGACGAGCGTAGCCAGCCGAACGCCCGCAGCGGCGGCGTCGGGGAGGAGGCGGCGCGCCAGCGCGCGGCGATCACCAGCGCCGCGGCGGAGAACGTCAGAACCAGCATGTAGCCGTAGCGCAGCGCGTGCCACATCTCGGTGCCGGCGAAGTAGACGGCCAGGAGGCCGATGACGCCCAGCGCAGTCGTCCAGCGCCCCGTCGAGGCCCGTGCCGTCGGCCAGCGCCGCACCAGCAACGCGGCGAGCACGCCGGTCGCGATCCCGGCCATGCCTTGCAGGTAGTTGTTCTCCGACCAGATCTCGTCATGGTGGATGTTCGCGCGCACCACGGGAATCGACAACGCGAGCAACAGGAGCGCCGGCACCAGCACCCGCGTGCGGCCCAGCGACAGGCAGACGACGGGGAACGCGAGGTAGAACACTTCCTCGATCGACAGCGACCACAGCACGTCCCAGCCCGCCGGCAGGTAGCCCGTCTTCGCCTCGTACCAGTTCAGGTGCAGGCCCAGGGCGGCCAGCGCGGCACGCGGCAGCGACTGGCCCGGCCGCTCCAGCGTGTAGTGCGGCACCCCCGCGAGTGCGAGAGCGCACAGCACCGCCACCAGGATCAGCAGGCACGGCAGGATGCGGGCCGCGCGACGGCGCCAGAACGCCTTCGCGTCGATCGCGGCCAGCGTGCCCCAGCGTGCGAGCGAGTTCGACGTGATCAGGAAGCCCGAGATCACGAAGAACAGGAACACCGATTCGAAGCCGTCGTACTGGATACCGTACAGGAACCATTGCGGCAACCAGTCGCCGAGCACGCCCTTCTCCAGCGGGATGCGCAGCGCGGTGTGGTGCATCACGACCAGCACGATCGACAGACCGCGCAGCAGGTCGATGCCGGGGTTGCGGGCGCGTTCGCGGGCGGTGGCGTCGCCAGGTGGCGCGTCGCGGCGTTCGTTCATGGGTTCTCCTCCCCGGAGAGCGATCTTGTTGTGTCGCGCATTATGGACGCGCCGTCGCTCGCGCTAGCGGCTGCCGCACCATTGCCGCTCGCACGGCACACCATCGTGATTGCCGTCCATCTCGGTCCCCGGGCAGTGGTTCAACACCCATGTGGCTTCCGCGCACGAGGTCATCTGCGAGCAGCGGGTTCGACCGTCGCATCGATACGTGGTTTGCGGCTCCGCGCCGGGCGCGTCCCCGAAGGCAGGCGCGAGCACGTTCGCCGGGTCGGGCGCGTGCGAGTGCCGCACGTAGCGAACGCCGACGGCCGCGGCCACGCACACGATCGCCACGACCGCCCAGGCCGGTGATCGCGCTGGTCGCGCCCGCGCACGGCGATGGTCAGGTCGCAAGCCTTCTTCGCGGGCGGCCTGCACGAGCGAGTCACCTGGCATCGCCACGTTGACGGCCCGCTTGCGCCCTTGCGCGTCGCGCTCCACGTCGAACACCAACCGGGTGCCCAGCGGCGGCCGCACGCGGCCCCGATCGAAGGCCGAGATGTGGACGAACAGACGCTCGCGCGATCCCATCGCCTCGATGAAACCGAAACCGCGATCGTCGTTCCACTGGGCCAACCTGCCTTCGAATCGCATTGCTTGAGCTGGAAAATGAAACGACCTCGAAACGCGGGCGCTTCGAGGTCGTCGAGATCTGCAAACGGTGCGCGGCGTGCCGCGCGGCCGCGTTCAGCCCATGTGCAAGCCACCGTTGACCGCGAACTCCGCGCCCGTCGTGAAGCCCGATTCCTCGCCGGCGAGCCAGCCGACGATGGAGCCGATCTCGTCGGGCGTGCCCAGGCGCTTGACGGGAATCGTGGCGACGATCTTCTCGAGGACCTCGGGCTTGATCGCCTTGACCATGTCGGTGCCGATGTAGCCCGGGCTGACCGTGTTGACGGTGACGCCCTTGCTGGCCATCTCGAGGGCCAGCGCCATCGAGAAGCCGTGCATGCCGGCCTTGGCCGCCGAGTAGTTGGTCTGTCCGGCCTGGCCCTTGGCCCCGTTGACCGACGAGATCTGGATGATGCGGCCCCAGCCGCGCTCGACCATGTCGGCCACGACCTGCTTGGTGACGTTGAACATCGACGTCAGGTTGGTGCCGATCACCGCGTCCCAGTCCTCGCGCGACATCTTCAGGAACATGCGGTCGCGCGTGATGCCGGCGTTGTTGACCAGCACGTCGATCGGGCCATGCTCTTCCTTGGCGTGCTTGAACGCCTCGACCGTGGAGTCCCACTCGGCGACGTTGCCCACCGACGCGTAGAACGTGTAGCCCAGCGCCTTCTGTTCGGCCAGCCACTTGACGTGGTCGCGGCTCGGGCCGCAGCCCGCGATCACCTTGAAGCCGTCCTTGTGCAGACGGTGGCAGATGCAGGTGCCGATACCGCCCATGCCCCCCGTCACGTACGCTACTTTTTGTGCCATGTCATGTCTCCTGTCTGAGTATTGGGTGCCGGTAGGCAGCTTCACTATCGCGCTTTGTCTCGCCTGCCGCTCTCAGGGGCTTCCCCCATGCGGCTTGCGATGGATCAAGGACGCTCGATCGTCAATGCAACGCCCATGCCACCGCCGATGCACAGCGAGGCGATGCCGCGCTTCGCGTCGCGGCGCTGCATCTCGTGCAGCAGCGTGACCAGGATGCGCGCGCCGGATGCACCGATCGGGTGCCCGATGGCGATCGCGCCGCCGTTGACGTTGACCTTGCTCGTGTCCCAGCCCATTTCCTGGTGCACGGCGCAGGCCTGGGCCGCGAAGGCCTCGTTGATCTCGAGCAGGTCCAGGTCGGCGGGCTTCCAGCCGGCCCGCGCCAGCGCCTTGCGCGCGGCGGGTACCGGGCCCATGCCCATGAAGGCGGGGTCGAGCCCGGCACTGGCGTATGACGCGATTCGGCCCAGCGGCTTCAGGCCCAGCGCATCGGCCTTCGCGGCCGACATCACCACTACGCCGGCGGCGCCGTCGTTGAGACCCGACGCGTTGCCCGCCGTGACCGAACCGGCCTTGTCGAACGCGGGACGCAGGCCCGCCAGCGCCTCCTGGGTCGACTTGCGGTTGATGAACTCATCCGCGTTGAAGACGACGGGATCGCCCTTCTTCTGCGGAATCGGCACGCCCACGATCTCGTCCTTGAAGAAGCCGGCGTCCTGCGCGGCCGCGGCCTTGGACTGCGAGGCGTAGGCCAGTGCGTCCTGCTGCTCGCGCGAGATGCCGTACTTCTTGGCCACGTTCTCGGCCGTGATGCCCATGTGGTACTGGTTGTAGGCGTCCCACAGGCCGTCGTTGATCATCGTGTCGACCAGTTTCCAGTCGCCCATGCGCTGGCCGTCGCGCGAGTTGGGCAGCACGTGGGGCGACATGCTCATGCTTTCCTGGCCGCCGGCGATCACGATCTCGGCGTCGCCGTCGCGGATCGCCTGGGCCGCCAGCATCACGGCCTTCAGGCCCGAACCGCAGACCTTGTTGATCGTCATGGCGGGCACACCATTGCCCAGCCCGCCCTTGATGACGGCCTGGCGCGCCGGATTCTGCCCGGTGCCCGCCTGCAGCACCTGGCCCAGGATCACCTCGCTGATCTGCTCGCCGGTGAGCTTCGAGCGCTCCAGGAGTGCCTTGAGCACGATGGCGCCGAGCTCGGAAGCGGGGATCTTCGCCAGGCTGCCGCCGAACTTGCCGACGGCGGTGCGCGCTGCGGCGACGATGACGATTTCTGTGGTCATGGGTTTCTCCTGGAGGGAATGATACGGTATGGGGTATGACTGTCGAGTCACCTGATCGAGGGATTCTCGGGGAGCGAGGGGGCCGACATTTCAGGCCTTCTGCTTCACGTAGCGTCCGGGTGCAGGCTCGATCGCCTTGTGGCCCGCGCCACCGGCGCTGCGCGGGGCGTTCACTTCGGCGCCGCCGAATCCGGCCAGCCATTTCGACCAGCCGCTCCACCAGCTGCCCGGGTGTTCGGTGGCGCCGGCCATCCAGGCGTCGGCCGAGCCGGCGGGCTTCTCGTTCGTCCAGTGGCTGCGCTTGCCCGACTTGGGCGGATTGATGACGCCGGCGATGTGGCCCGACGCGCCGAGCACGAAGCGGTTCTTGCCGCCGAGGATCCTTGTCGACTCCCAGGCGCCCTTCCACGGCACGATGTGATCCTCGCGCGAGCCGTAGACGAAGGCCGGCGCCTTGATCTTCGACAGGTCGAGCTTCTCGCCACACACCGTCAGCGCACCCGGCTGGCGCAGCGCGTTGTCGAGGTAGGTGTTGCGCAGGTACCAGCAGTACATCGGCCCCGGCATGTTGGTGGCGTCGCTGTTCCAGTACAGCAGGTCGAACGCCGGCGGCTTGTCGCCCTTCAGGTAGTTGCCCACGACATAGTTCCACACCAGGTCGTTCGGGCGCAGGAAGCTGAAGGTGCTGGCCAGTTCGCCGCCCTTGAGCAGCTTCGGGCCGTTCGGCGCGTCGGTGCCGATGGTTATTTCGCGCAGTTGCACCGAGGCCTCGTCGACGAAGATGTCGAGGATGCCGGTGTTGGAGAAATCGAGGAAGGTCGTCAAGAGCGTGATGCTCTCGGCCGGATGCAGCCCGCGCGCCGCGAGAACGCCCAGGCCGGTGGCCAGCAGCGTGCCGCCGACGCAGAAGCCGAGCGTGTTGATCGTCTTCGCGCCGGTGATCTCCTGCACGACCTCGATCGCGCGGATCACCGCGCCCTCGATGTAGTCATCCCAGCTGCGATCCTGCATCGATTCATCCGGATTGCGCCAGCTGATCACGAACGTGCGGTGGCCTTCGGACACCGTGTGGCGGATCAGCGAATTCTCGGGCTGCAGGTCGAGGATGTAGAACTTGTTGATGCACGGCGGCACGAACAGCATCGGGCGTGCATGCACCTTGGGCGTCAGCGGCTTGTATTCGATCAGCTGCAGGTACTCGTTCTCGAATACCACCGCGCCCTCGGTCGTGGCGACGTTGCGGCCGACCTCGAACACCGACTCGTCGGTCTGCGACAGGTGGCCCTGCTGCACGTCGCTCCACAGGTGCTGCAGGCCTTGCGTGAGGCTCTCGCCCTGCGTCGCGATGGCCTTGCGCTGCGCCTCGGGGTTCAGCGCGAGGTAGTTCGACGGGCTGGCCGCGTCGACGAACTGCTGCACCGCGAACTTCACGCGCGCCTTCGTCTTCTCGTCACCCTGCAGGCCGTCCGCCATCTGCGTCAGGGTGCGCGCGTTCAACAAGTACAACTGCGCGGTGAAGGCGGAGCCCGGGTTCTTGATCCAGTCTTCCGCCGCGAAGCGTCGATCGCCGATCGCCTTGGGCGCGGGGGCCGGCGCCTCGGAGCCGCCGACCGGGATCTGGTCGACCGCGCTGTTCCAGAGCGTCGTCGCCTGGTTCACATACTGCTCCTGCAGCTCGGAGAGCCTGCCCTGCGGCAACTGCAGCCCGCTGAGCGAAGTCAGGAAGCCACCGATCGCGGCGCCGAAGGCCTCGGGGCCGTGCGGGTGGGAATGCGAGTTCGAGCCGGGCGCGGCCTGCGCCCGCTCGGCGGTGCGCGGGACCGCGGACTCGGCCGCCTTGGCCGCGGGCGCCGCGCGCGCAGCGCGCCTGGGCGCGGGGCGGGCGGCCGCCTTTGTGGCCGTCTTGGCGGCGGGGTTGCGGGCCATTGTCATGTCTCCTTCGCCACGCCTCGGGCCCCAGGACTCGGGCGCCACCCGAAAGTGGTGGTCGCCGGTCGGTTCAGGCGTGGTCTTCATGCCGCATTGCGGCGTCCCGAGCTTACCGCACGAACAATACAAACTACCATTGCGCAGAATTGCTTATCGCCAGCCTTGGCGAACGACGAACGATGACCGCTTTCGAAGAAGCACGGCCGTGCAGATAGTGGCGATCGGCTGGGCCTACGTGGTGCTGATGATGGTGCTCGCCGAGGCGCTCGGCCCGGGCGGATCGGTGCTCGGCGCCATCGTCACGCTGCTGCTGTACGGCGTGCTGCCGATCGGCATCGTGCTGTACGTGGGTGGGGCTCGCGGGCGCGCTCGCGCACGCCGCCAGGCCGAGACGGCGGCGCGTGACGCAGCCCCGGGCTCAGGCGACGTCGATCCAGGCGGCGGCCGCGAGGCGGCCGGTGAGGCGGTCGCGGCGGAACGAGAAAAAGCGTGACGCGTCGCTGACAGTGCACAGGCCGCAGCCCGTGACGTCGGTCAGTCCCAATCGGCGCAACCGGGCCTCGGCCAGCGCGGGCAGGTCGGCCGTCCATTTCGGCACGCCGCCCTGCGCGGGCGCCGGCGCGAAGTGACGCGACTCGGCGTCGTGGAACGCCTCGAGCACGTCGGCACCGACCTCGAACGCCGCCGGGCCGATCGACGCGCCCAGCCACGCGACGATGTCGGCCGCGGCGACGGGCACCGCGGCGCGGATCGCGTCGACGGTGGCCTCGAGCACGCCGCCGGCCAGGCCGCGCCAGCCCGCGTGCGCCGCGCCCACCGCGCGGCCGTCACGCGTGGCGAACAGCACCGGCAGGCAGTCGGCCACCATCACCGTGCAGGCGATGCCGGCCACCGTGGTGATGCTGGCGTCGGCACGCTCGGTCGGCGCATCCGGGCCGGTGTGCGCGGCGCCCAGGCGCACGACGCGCGTGCCGTGCACCTGATCGAGGAAGACCGGGGTCGCGCCCAGCGTGGTCGCGAAGCGGCGCCGGTTCTCGGCGACGGCAATCTGGTCGAGCGGATCGGCCGTCTGCGCTTTCAGGTTCAGCGAGTCGTACGGGGCCATGCTGACGCCGCCGACACGCGTGGTCATCAGCGCGCCGGTGCCGGCGGGCCAGGCCGACGGCCGGAAGAACGCGTCCAGCGGCAGGGGTTCGACGATCTCGACGGGCATCTCAGCGCCGCCCGGCCGCCCGAAGGCGCTGAGGCGCCCCATTGGGGGAGCGAAGCCGGCAAAGGGCTCGCGCAGCGAGACCCCGGCGTAGCGGCATCCGGCCTGCAAGCCGGATGCTTCCCGAACACAGTGAGCGTGGGGGCTTCATTTACTCGGCGTCGGGGCAGGCCGACGGTTGGGTGCTGGAAAACGCCGTGTGCGCCATGCAGGTGGCGTGCACGCGCATGACGTGGGGCACGTGGTCGAGGCGGCACTTGAAGCGCTGCGCGTTGAAGACCTGGGGGACGAGCGCGCAATCGGCCAGGCCGGGCGTCTCGCCGTGGCAGAACGGGGCCGGCTGCGCCGCGAGCTGGCGCTCGACCACCTCGAGGCCGCCTTCGACCCAGTGGCGGATCCACGCGGCCTTGGCGTCCTCGCTGGCGCCCAGCGGGCCCGTCAGGTACTGCAGCACACGCAGGTTGTTGAGCGGATGGATCTCGCAGGCGATGTCCTGCGCCAGCGCGCGCACGCGGGCGCGGCCGACCGCGTCCCGCGGAAGCAGCGGCGGCTCGGGCACGGTCTCGTCGAGGTACTCGATGATGGCCAGCGACTGGTGCAGGCGCTGGCCGTCATCGGTGACGAGCAACGGCACGAGTCCGGTACCGGACACGGCGACGAACTCCGGCGTCGACTGCTCCTTCTTGACCAGGTGGACGGGCAGGTAGTCGTAGTCCAGCCCCTTGAGCGCCAGCGCGATGCGCACGCGCCAGCTGGCCGACGAGCGGAAGTAGTTGTGGAGCTCCATGGCCCGTTCAGCGCAGCGCGACCACGAGGTCGCCGAGGCCGGCGATGCGGCCGGTGAGCACCTGGCCCCGGCCGACGGCGGCGACGCCGGCCGGCGTGCCGGTGAAGATCAGGTCGCCCGGCTTGAGCGTCCAGGCACGGCTGAGCCACGAGATCGTCTCGCGCACGCTCCAGATCAGGTCGGACAGGTCGCCGCGCTGGCGCGGCACACCATCGACGTCCAGCGTGACCGCTCCCGCGGTCAGCTCGCCGGTCTCCTCGATGCGGTGGACCGCGCCGATCGGTGCCGACTGGTCGAATCCCTTGGCGATATCCCACGGCCGGCCGGCCTTCTTGGCAACGGCCTGCAGGTCGCGTCGCGTCATGTCCAGGCCCACGGCGTAGCCGAAGATCAGGCGCGGAGCGTCTTCCTCGGCCACGTCGCGGCCGTTGCCCGCGGCGGCGTCGCCGATCGCCACGACCAGTTCGACCTCGTGGTGCAGGTCCCTGGTGAGCGTGGGATAGTCCATCAGGCCGGTCTCGCCGGCGCGCACCGGCAGCACGGCGTCGGCCGGCTTCATGAAGAAGAACGGCGACTCGCGCACGTCGTGGCCCATCTCGGCGGCGTGCTCGGCGTAGTTGCGGCCGACGCAGTAGATGCGGTGGACGGGAAACTCGCCGCCGCCGTGCACGTGCACGCGCGGGACGACGGGGACGGTGATGACATCGGTCATGGCAGGCTTTCCGAGGCAAGCGGCCGACCCGGGCGGGCCGGTCGGGAAGCCGATGACTATGCCACGCAGGGGCTACGCCCATGGCGTGTGGGGACGCCCGGCTACACTGGCCCGAACCCGCGAAGCCCACCCATGTTCAGCCCCCGTTCGATCCGCCATTGCCGCGCCTGCGGCGCGCCGACCGTGTACCGCGAGCCGCCCGACGACAACCGCGAGCGCGCGGTCTGCACGGTCTGCGAGACGATCCACTACGAGAATCCGCTCAACGTCGTCGGCACCGTGCCGGTGTTCGAGGGCAAGGTGCTGCTGTGCCTGCGCAACATCGAGCCGCGTAGAGGATTCTGGACACTACCGGCCGGCTTCATGGAACTCGACGAGACCACCGAGCAGGGCGCGGTACGCGAGACGGTGGAAGAAGCGGGCGCGAAGATCGTGCTCGGCCCGCTGTTCACGCTGCTCAACGTGCCCCATGTCGGCCAGGTCCACCTCTACTACCGGGCCGAGATGACCAGCCCCGCGCTCGACCCCGGACCCGAGACGATCGAGGCGCGACTGTTCGACGAAGCCGACATCCCCTGGAACGAATTGGCATTCAAGACGGTCAAGGTCACGCTGGAGCATTTCTTCGAAGACCGGCGTGTGGGTCAATATGCGGTGCATTGCGCCGATATCGCATGACAAGGCGCTCTCCCAGGTGAGCGTCCACTGAAGACAACCACTCGATGAGCGTCCCCTCCTCCGCCGTCCCGCCCGCCCAGCCGCCCGCCGCCGCACCTGCGCCCACGCCGGTCACGCCCGCGCCGGCGTCGGTGGCCGGCGGCGCCGTGCGCCAGGACCTGGTGCACCCCGACCCGCTCCTCGACTGCCTGGTGGAAGTCTGCCGCCTCCACGGCCAGCACGCCACCCGCGCCTCGCTGTCGGCCGGCCTGCCGCTGACCAACGGCCGCCTCACGCTCAACCTGGCCGAACGCGCGGCCGCGCGCGCCGGCATGGCCACGAAGCTGCAACGCGCCGCGCTGGCCGACATCGACGCCGCCACCCTGCCCGTCGTGCTGCTGTTCAAGGGCGACAAGGCCTGCGTGCTGCTGGGGCGCGAACAGGACCGCAACCGCGTGCTGCTGCCCGAGACGGGCCAAGGTACCGTGCTGCTCGACGACGCCGAGCTGGCGGAACGCTCGACCGGCCTCGTGCTGTACGTACGGCCGCACTTTCGCTTCGACAAGCGCACCGAGCCGACGTCCGAGGCGGTCCAGGGCCACTGGTTCTGGAGCACGCTGCTGGCCCAGCGCTTCGTCTACAAGGACATCCTGTGGGCGGCGGCCCTGATCAACGTCTTCGCGCTGGCGATGCCGCTGTTCTCGATGAACGTCTACGACCGCGTCGTGCCCAATGCCGCGTTCGAGACGCTGTGGGCGCTGGCGATCGGCATCGTCCTGATCATGGGCAGCGACCTGCTGATGCGCAAGCTGCGCAGCCGCTTCGTCGACGAGGCCAGTGCGCGCATCGACGTGCAGATCTCGGCCACGCTGATGGAGCGCGTGCTGGGCATGCGGCTGGAGAACCGGCCGGAGTCGGTGGGCTCGTTCTCGCAGAACCTGCGCGGCTTCGAGCAGGTGCGCGACGTCATCACCTCCAGCACAGTCACCGCGTTGATCGACCTGCCGTTCGCGATCCTCTTCCTGATCGTGATCGCCTGGATCTCGCCGTGGCTGCTGCTCCCGGTCCTCGCGTGCTTCGGCGCCGTGCTGGCCTACGGCTGGGTCGTGCAGAAGAAGCTGCATGTGTTGGCCGAGACCACGTACCGCGCCAGCGCCGTGCGCAATTCGACGCTCGTGGAGGCGCTCACCGGCATCGAGACGATCAAGTCGCAGGGCGCCGAGAGCCTGATCCAGTCGCGCTGGGAACGCACCAACGTGCACCTGGCGGCCACCAACGTGAAGATGCGCAGCCTGTCGTCGGGCTCGATCTACGTCACGACGTCGATCGCCCAGCTGTTGAGCGTGATCCTGATCATCGTGGGCGTGTACCTGATCGGCGACAAGACGCTGACGATGGGTGCGCTGATCGCCGTCAACATGCTGGCGGGCCGCGCGATGGCGCCGGCCGGCCAGATCGTCGGCCTGCTGATGCAGTACCAGGGCGCGCGCACCGCGCTGGCCGGCCTCGAGAAGATCATGCAGACGGACGTGGAGCGCCCCAGGGACGCCACCTTCGTCGAGCGGCGCGACCTCGACGGCGCGATCGAGTTTCGCAACGTCGCCTTCCACTACCCGAACCGCAAGGAAAACGCGCTCGACGGCGTGAGCTTCAAGATCAAGCCGGGCGAGAAGGTGGCGCTGATCGGACGCGTCGGCTCCGGCAAGTCCACCATCCAGCGCCTGGCGATGGGCCTCTACCAGCCCACGGCCGGCGCGGTGCTGGTGGACGGCATCGACCTGCGCCAGGTCGATCCGGCCGACCTGCGCCGCAACATGGGCTACGTGTCGCAGGACGTGCTGCTGTTCTACGGCAGCCTGCGCGACAACATCGCGTTCGGCATGCCCTACGCCGAGGACGGCGCGATCGTCGCCGCAGCCGAGATCGCCGGCCTGGCCGACACCGTCAACCGCCATCCGCACGGCTTCGACATGGGCGTGGGCGAACGCGGCGAGTCGCTGTCGGGCGGCCAGCGCCAGAGCGTGGGCATCGCCCGCGCGGTGCTGCACAACGCGCCGATGCTGCTGCTCGACGAGCCGACCAGCGCGATGGACTACTCGTCGGAGGCCGCGATCACGCAGCGCCTGATGGCGTTCGCCCACGACAAGACCGTGGTGCTGGTGACCCACCGCACCTCGCTGCTGACGCTGGTGGATCGCGTGATCGTGATCGACGGCGGCAAGGTGGTGGCCGACGGCCCGCGCGACCGCATCATGGAAGCGCTGCAGAGCGGCCGCATCGCGAGGGCAGCATGAGCGGAGAACACGACACGCTGGCGGCGCCGGACGCCACCGCAGAGCCAGGCCCCGCCGCGCGACCTGCGCCAGGACAGCCGCCCGGACAGCCG
>Ga0307516_10001329_pt1 | contig 34298 bp, 37 predicted proteins | sample 19_EM_MG_FD_203310 | JGI IMG/M metagenome (GOLD analysis project Ga0307516, IMG submission 203310) | Populus trichocarpa ectomycorrhiza microbial communities from riparian zone in the Pacific Northwest, United States - 19_EM | ecosystem: Host-associated > Plants > Roots > Unclassified | place...
CCGTGCAATCCAGAACCCGAACCTTTGCAATCCAGAACCCGAACCTTCCTTGCGCCGCGCCATCCAGAACGTTCCAGACTCTAGTCGTTCGGGATAGGTGGTGACGGCGGCGGCATGCCGTTACAGTTTCCTGGTTTCCCTATTCTGTGTCATGCATTGCGATCCTTGATTCCTGTCCTGTTTGTTCTTTTTCTTGGTGCGTATACTTCTTCGGCGGTCGGGAAAGATGGAAACCCCACAGGGGCGGTACGGCGAGGAGGAGCGCACAAAACCTGTAGTGTTAAAGCGCGATAGATCGAAATCGAATATTATCCTTCACTCCACCGCAAAATTTTCATTCGCCACCAAACAACTTTTTATTCCCACCACCGATTTCACTGGAAATACCCGCTAGAGCTTCATAACTCCACGGTCTTCCCATCTACGAACTCGCTGGCCACCTCTCACTTCTTTGTTGTTGCTGCCCGCTCGATTTCGCTCCGCGTCGCGGTCGCTTCAGTCCCGGACAACACCTAACCCCTCCCCTGAAAGTGGACACCTGTTCACAACAACAACGCAGCACCATGGCAACCACCCCAGTTACCGACCCATTCCTGGCACGCGCTCTAGCAGCCACAAGAAACCCACCACCACCAATATTCGGACCAGGTGCTGCCCCAGCAATGCCCGCCACCCGAACTCCACCCGCCCCATCCATCCCCCGCCGATCGCCAACACAACCCAGTGGCTTCAGCCCCATAGCAGATGCTGCCCCTGAGTGGGATCACGACACAGACACTCTCGCGAGTTTCCTTGCCTGGAGGTCAGCCACCCACCACATCGAAAACATCAACCAAACTGTCGAAGCGCTACTTGGGCCGATATGCCAGTTTGTACGCGCCGAAATGAAACAGCAACTAGCCAATCAGTCAACAACCGTCAAGATCCCAGGGCTTCAAGATATCAAGAACCGGGAAGAGGAAACGCAGAAACAAATCCTCACCTTGACCAACACCATCAACGAGCTCACCACAAAAGTTGCCATCCTATCCGCATGCCCCATGTGACACTGGGGTTGTATCGTAACCGGAGTGCAGGTAGAATCAAAGGTAATCAGGCTACTTTCGATAATTCACAATGGAATAATCTTAGATCTTGTGTGTGGGTTCGGTGGTAGTGTTGGTGAGAGTGTTCGTGCTGATTTCCCTTCCCTCGAGACGAGAAATCTCCTCTTTTTATCTGAGAAAGAGTGAGGTGAGATCTGATGACTTTGGGTGTGAGAAGTGGTGACTCGGGTTTGGGTCCCCCCAAGGTGCATGGACCTCGTGGGGGGATCATTGGCTATGGCCGGGGTGTAGATAAGTGAGATGAGCTCTTCATGCAGCTGAGCGGAGAACTTTCTTGCTCCAGACTCGTACGTAGTCTCCCCCGCAGGGTCCATCCCTTTCGTACGTGGTTCCTCCGTAGGAACTCGGATCTCTCGTATGAGACCCCTCCCGTAAGGAGCCCAACCAGTGTCTGCCAAGATCCTTCTTTGCTCGTTTGCACTTCGACCCCTCATCTCGGAGTTATTCCTCTACGACCGATCTTCTCAGCCGTAAGCTAACTCCGGCTCCTTAACTCCCATCTAGACGCTAGATCCATCATTGGTCACCCGCTAGTCCCACTCTTACCCTATCACTAAGTAATCTAGATACTCGGGTGTAACACTACCTCCCCTCTCCCTTAGCTTCGCCCTGAGTGCTAATCTAGTTTTTTATCTAGGTAGCCTGTCTCTTTCTGGGATCGTGAGATTCTTTCAACGCTGATTCCTTTTCAGCGTCACGGACTGCAGTCCTCCTCCCCTGCAGCCCTCCCAGCCACCGGATCAGGGCATATAGTCTCGGAGACCCTCTGTAATCCGTTGAAATGGATGGGCCCTCAGAGCAAGCTGGTACGTGCTTCTTACTGTCGTGTAGGTTCGTACTGGGAGCAGCGCTCAAGCCTAGCCGATTCCAGTCTTCAGGTTCGCACGTTCTCGCTGCAAGGAACAAAGGTGCACCCCGCGGTCGAGAGGGACATGGCGCTTCCTCGTTCGGCAATCCGACTGGGGCCCAAACAGTATTCGCAAGTGTACCGGATCCTGTGCTTTCGGCGAGGAGGTTTTCTGGGTACTATCGTTGAGAGTCCTTGTTCCAGGGAGTGGTCCCATGGCACGTCGCCGGGGCTGGCCGGCTGTCATTCTTAACCGCGCCTTCCATCACTGTGCTCGAAGATCAATCGGGAGACGAGACTGTTTTTCCGTCATTTCGGAGTTCCCACCACCTTGCAGAATGCCATGGGCTTCTGGAGGTCTTCCTGGTCGGTCGTCGGGGTTGCCCGAGAAGCGGGTCTTTTCGCGTCTAGGCATTGGTGAGTTGGTAGTCCCTCGGCGCGTCTGGGTTTCGTCGATGAAACTCCCGAAGTTTCTCCAGACCGCCTACTGAAAAATTGTCAAACGGTTCTTCCGTCCAGTCTTTGCGTTCTGGGTAGTCGAGCCATTTGACCAGGTATAGGATACGTCGGCTGTGCTTTCGTGACGACATAACTTCCTCGACATCGTATTCTTCCACTTGTTCAACGTCGTCGACTTCTCGCAGTGTTTTCGCTGGGTCGGGCGGGGCCCGATGTTCGCTGGTTCCATAGGGCTCGAGTAGTGAAACATGGAAGACGTTGTGTATTTTCCATTTGCATTGTAGCGTTAGTTGTACCGTGAGCGGGGAGATGATTTTCTCGATTTGAAAAGGACCATGATTTTTAAGATCCATTTTCCTTGACGGGCGGCGTGTCCTGATGTTGCGTCCGTTGAGCGTTACCAAGTTTCCTACTTGGTATGCCGGAGGTTCCTTCCGCGTCGGATCTGTGTAGTGGCACATTCATTCTTGGGCGGCTTCCAAACCCTTTCGGGTTTCCTCGTGGATACCCCTCATCCAGTGGGCGTAGTTAGTACTGGCCGGATTGAGAGGTTCCGTGGACGGAGGATCCGGCGTCGCTGGGTGGAAGCCATAGTTGGCATAAAACGGTGAGATTCCGTTTCCTGTTGTGACGGAGTTGTTGTAAGCAAATTCTGCCATCGGTAGTAGGCGTACCCAGCCGTCCTGCTCTTGTCAGAGAAAAGCTCGTAGGTAAGCCTTGATAGTCTGGTTGAGTCTTTCCGTTTGTCCGTCGGTTTGCGGGTGGAAGGCTGTGCTCATCCGGGGTCGGATTCCCAGGCTCTTTAGGAACTCTTGCCATGTCTCCGAGGTAAAGCGCGAGTCTCGATCTGACACAATATCGGTGGGGAGGCCGTGAAATTTCCATACCTCTTTTGCAAAGATCCTGGCTAGGTCCGATGCCGTTTTTTCTTTGAGTGGGAGGAAGTGTGCCATTTTGGTGAACTGGTCGACGATTACCCATAGTTGGTCACATTCCTCTGAAACCGGGAGGTCTGTAATGAAATCCATCGCTATTGACTGCCAAGGAGCATATGGGAGTTCCAGTGGTGATATCAGTCCGTAGGTCCGGTGTTGGGATGCTTTATTCCTTTGGCATTCTGGGCAGCTTCTGACGAAATCGATGATTCACTCATTCATTTTGGGCCACCAGAAGTTTCGTCGGATTAACTCGATGGTTTTATCTTGCCCCATGTGCCCGGCTACCTTCATGTCGTGTTCTGATTCGATAACATGCAGGACGGTTCCCGCCAGGATCCATAGCTTCCCTTTTCTATATAGACGGTTGCCTTGGATTTCTATTCCCTCGCTTTGTTGATTCCCTCGTTCCTTAGTTTTTTGACCTTCCAGCGTTTCTCCTTCTCTCATTTGCTCCCGAGTTTGCTGGTATTGGGGATCCTTTTTCCCCTCCTCTTCCACTGTCGCTAGGAATTCCTTCGACCATTTTCTCGTTGGGAGTGATGCCAACCTTGCTGCCGAGCAGATGAAGGAGCTGGCTCTTCTTTCGAAGTGTTTTTCTCCTAAAACTGTCGTTATCGGCTGGTTTTCTACCCCCCCCTTTTCTGGACGGTGCTCCGAATGTCTCGACAATGCATCCGGTTTCCCATTTTGTGTCCCTGGTCGGTAGTAGATCCTGAAGTCGATACCGGCCAATTCCTGAGCCCAGCGTGCCTGCCGATGATTTAATACTTTCATGGTCGTAAAGTATTCCAGATTTTGGTGGTCTGAGAAAACCTGGATTGGATGGGTCGCTCCTTCGCAGTAGCGTCTCCAGTGTTTGATGGCATCCACTATTGCCAGGAGCTCCTTCATTGCCAGGAGCTCCTTATTGTGGATTTCGTAGTTGATTTCTGCTGGCTGGAACTCTCTGGAGTGGAACGCCACTGGGTGCAGGCGATTTTCGTCGTCCCGTTGGGATAGGACTGCCCCGATTGCAAAATCCGAGGTGTCTGTTTCGATGATTACTGGTTTTGTTGGGTCGAAATGGGCCAGTATGGGTGCCGTGGTAAATCGCTTTTTTAATTCTTCGAAGGCTCTCCCCATGCCATCCTCATTCCAAGACCACTTTCCGGTTTTCTTGGTTAACTCCGTTAATCGTCTGGCGACCTTGGAGTAGTCTTTGACGAAGTGCCTGTAGAAGTTGGCGAATCCTAAGAAGGCCTGTGTTTCTGTGAGCGACGTCGGGGGCTGCCATGACAGTATCGCTTCCACCTTGTCCTGGTTCATTCGGATACCGTTTCGTCCTATGACATACCCTAGGAATTCTACCTTGTGAGTTTTCCAGACACATTTTTCGGGGGAGACTGCCAATCCATTTTGTTGCAGTCGGTCCAGCACTTCCTTGACGAGCTGATCGTGCTCTTCTGTTTTGGTGTATATCAAAATGTCGTCCATGTATGCCAGGACTCCGATATCTAGTATGTTGGACAGGACATGATTCATCATGTCCTGGAAGGTCGACGGTGCGTTAGTGAGTCCGAATGGCATTACCTGGAATTCGTAAAGCCTGTAGCGCGTTCGGAACGCTGTTTTCCATTCGTCTGCCTCTCGGATTCGGATGAGGTTAAATCCGTTTTTGAGGTCCAATTTTGTGAACCATTGCGCGCCTTGTACTCGATCCTGCAGTTCCTGTATCAATGGGAGCGGGTATCTGTTGGGGATTGTAATGGCGTTTAGCCCCCGATAGTCGACGCACAGTCACAACCCTTGTCCGTTGGGTTTGGGGACGAACAGGATAGGAGAGCCTGCTGGAGAAGTGGATTTCCTTATTTTCCCTGTTTTCTCCATTTCTTTTAGCCAATCCCGGAGTGTTTGGAGCTCTACTTCTGATAGTGGGTAAATTGGACCCCAGGGTGCCGTGGTTCCTTCTTTGAGATCAATCTTGCAGTCGTACGGCCTGTGTTCTGGGAGCCAGTCGGCTGCTTCTTGGCTCATGATTCCGAGATATTGGGGAAATTCCATCGGTACATTTTCCCGTGGGTCGTCTGTTACCCCTGATAGGTACCCAATAGTTCAGACGTTGTCATTGGTCGCTACTGACTCATCCCAACTTAAGGAGAATTCGTTGGTTTCGTATTTGGTGCAGGTATTCAAGCAGTTAGTGCTGTTGAATCTGATTTCCTCCCTGGCCCACGCTCCTTGTGGTGGGTGTTGCTCTATCCAACTAAACGGAAGGAAGATGTCGATAGCTGCTTCCATTGGAGTTACTTCGAAGGTTTCCTTTGAGAAGTGCTTCCGGTGTTGCAGACACATTATCCCCGTGTAGCTCTGCCCGGCTCCTTCGACAACTTCCCCGGTGAAATTCTTGATGGTTTGGAGTTTTTTGTGCGTTTTGATCTGAATTCCTAGTCGCTCAATCATCCGTTGGTTGATCAGGGTGACTGAGCACCCTGTGTTTAGTAGTGCCTTTACCGGGTGCTGGCTTTCAGTCCAGTGGAGCATCATGGAGATTATCGGTCGGTCGCTCTTCTTTCTTTTCTTCCTGGGCGCCGAGTCATCCAGGCCCGGCTCCTCCTTTTCCCTTTTCGAGGTGCCGCATACAAGGTGACTTACTCCGGCTCACGGCGGGGCGGAGTTCCTCAAAAATCCGAGTCCTCGGAATCGGCCCAAAGCGGTAGATCCATGGCCATTGCCTTGACCGCTGCCACCTTCTGCTGCTTTGCCGTCAGGGGTTCCTCAGGCTTGTCTTCTCCCTTTCGTTTCGTTGTTTCTACGGCCGTGACCTTCCACGGTGCCAGTGGCAAGGCCGTTCCCTGTACCGTCTGGAAGGAGAAACAGTCATAGGTCCTGTGGCCTGGTCGACCGCATCGCCAGCAGTCTTCTCAGCTTTTTCGGTATTCCTCTGCCTCTTTACTTGGTACCCCTTTGAGGGCCGCATCTTGCGACGGCCAGGAGTCCTTTTTCGGTGGCCTAGTGTTGCTTGACCTGGGTTGCGGAGCTCCTTCCTTGGGACTTGGTCGTGTGTCGTTTTTCTTCCCGTATTCCTTAGGGCGGTCGTTTCTCGTGCTGTCCTTGTTGGGTGCTGCCCCACTTCGCATCGCTTCCTTGGCTGTCCTGAGCGCCTTTTTCTTCTCCACCTGTAGGCCGGCTTGGTGGGTGGCCTGCAGGAAGCCCTCATCGTCCGCGAAGTCCTCAAGGTAGTGGGCGAATCGCATGTCCAGTACCGCGTCGGGCATGGCCAGGATTACTTTTTCTCTTAGTGCTTCCCCGGTTGCATGCGCGAAGTTATTGAGCGCTCGAAACTCCGTTAGGTAGGCACGGATGGACCCTTGGTATTTGAGCTGCCCTAACTTGAGTTGGGCGTCCGCCGCCTCCTGTTCGTTCCGATACTCCGCTCGGATGGCTGCGGAGTAGTTGATCCAGGTGTCGTTTTCTCCCAGTTCTCGGTACCGGTGGAGGTGCCATACCAGGGTGGTGTCGGTTAGAAGGGTTCTGACCCAGGGGATTTTCTGGCGGTCGACTATTTCCGGGTAGAATCCTAGATACATTGTGACCGATTCCCACCATTGGTTGAAGGTGGACGAGCTTTTTCCGTCGAATTTCTCGGGATTTTCCATTTTGAGCCTTGAGGTGTGTATCCGGGCTTCTCTCGCTGGCTGTCCTACGGCTTGTGCCGCCGCGATTCCAGCCCCCACTAGCGGGGCTATTTCCCCTGGTGTGAGCATGGTTGCCAGCTGGCCCTGGGTAGGTTCCCTTGTTCCTGGTGGGGGCCTTCCTGTCGGAAGGTTCTGTTCGTACAGGTCATTGTCGTCCTCGCTAGGAGGGGGTGAAGACGAGGGCGATACTCCCCTTTGCGGAGGTCTCGGTGGGGGTCCTCCCCTTCCTGCCCCTCCTGTGCCTTGGGGTCTTTGCGGCGGGTCCTTAGCTGGGACTGCCGGGGGCCTTTGTCGTCATTGTTGGGTTCCTTTGAGCAAGAGGCTCCCCAGCACCAGTCGGGTTGGCGGTGCCCCTGGGCTTTGAGTGGGCCGGGTCCGTCCGGCCGGTGTTGCGGGCAGGGCAACTGTGGTTGCTACTCACAACAATTCGTCCTATGCTCGGGCCAGCCATTGCTCCAGGCTGGCCATTCGATCTCGGTCCTCGTTTCGTTGTTGTTCGAGCGTTTCTACCTTCTGTTGGTGGTCAGCAGCCCATTTTTCTACGTTACCCTGGAACTCCATCAGGTGGACGTTTCTGGCCAGGTTCGCTTCTGAGAGGAAAGCCACTGCGTCGTGCATTCGGGCTACTTGTGTCGCCTCGTGTACCCGATGTAGATCACTCGTCTTGGAGTGCTCGATGATGGCTTCCCAGACCTGTCTAGTAAATGCCTGGTATGCGTTAGTGGATACCATAAGCTCGTTTCTTACCCAGTCTCCTGAGATCTGTTCCTTGGCTTCCATCTGCTCGTAGACGTATTGGGCTCCTTGTGCCAGTTGGATGTAGGCTGCTTCAATCCGCCTGATGCGCCGGTCCGTATGGTCCAACGTATTGCCGCAGATGTCCCTTAGCTGGCGTAGGTCTCGCTCGGCCTGCTGCTGGTGGTTGGCCATCTCCCGCATCCACCCGACCGGGTTGGCGATCTCTAAGGTTTCCTGCTGAGGTTCTTCGTCATTGGTGATCTGGAGCAGCCCACGGGGCGCTTCCAACTGGAGCATGTTATAGTCGGACGAGGTAGACATTTCTCAATATAGGTCAAGGAAGTCTCCGCTGTAGATGGTTGAGTCGTAGTCGAAGTGGTAGTCAAATAGGTCGAAGAGTTCGTCTTCGTCGAAGTCGGCAGGTTGGGATAGTAGCGCACAGTTCCACCACTGCTGGGTATACCAATGGTATGGGGTGCACTCGATTGTTTTGTGGATCGGCTTCGGTCCGTCGAAGAATTCTTCCCACTGCTCGTATTTTGAGATTTCGTTGTCGGTTGACAGAAAGGTGTAGTTGAAGGAAGTCATGAAAGTAAGGTGATTTGAGATCAAGATTATAGTGTGACACTGGGGTTGTATCGTAACCGGAGTGCGGGTAGAATCAAAGGTAATCAGGTGTCACGAACCTGGCACGACAGGCTCCTTGGCACCGGCGCCAGTGCCACTCTCACCCTTGTCGCCCTGTGGCTCGTCCTCGTTTCCGCTGCCGCAGCCGCGGTCATCCTCCGCACTTAGATGCCTCGACCGATCTCCACCATGTCGCTCCGGTAGCGATATCCCCGACTGCTGGCCGGTCTAGACATCTCTCCTTCGTCTCCGTTATGTTACTTGCACGTCCTTTCTCCTGTCCGCTACGTTTGTTGTCTCCCATTGATTGAGCTTGCGCATCCTTCTCCCATGTTCGTTATGAGTATTGTTTTCCCTTGATTAAGTTGTACGTCAGTCTTCCTTTCCTTTACTGTTACTGCTTGCGCGCCCTTTCTCCTGTTGCCACGAGTAGAGTGTTGGCCGCGCAGCGGGCGAGTACGATCATGTGTTTACCTTGGGCGCGGCGATTGAGTCATGATGAGCGAGGGAGTAACTGTGTCAGTCTTGCAGGCAAGCTGTGATTCCACAGAGGAAAGAAAAGGTATAAAGGAAGGGCGCAGTAGCTAGTCTGGAGATTCTTCTCCACGCAATCTATTATCTCTCTCCACAGACCTACCTCTCTCTACCCGTGAACCGGCGCTGCGACCACCACCCCGATATGAACAACGAGCCCACGGAAAGGCATGTGAGAAGATCGTGACGAGACCACGCCAGGCGTGACGGATACCGCGAGAACAACGAGCTCACGCAAGGCGTGTCAGAGGACCGCGACGAGACCATGCCAGGCGTGACGGATACCGCGAGACGACGAGCGGTATGTGAGTACGCCGAAAGTGTGACTACAAGCGGCACGTGAGTACGCCGGAAGTATGACGACGAGCGGCGCGTGAGTACGCCGAAAGTGTGACTACGAGCGGCACGTGAGTACGCCGGAAGTGTGACTACGTGCGGCGTGTGAGTACGCCGGAAGTGCAGTGTGACTATGAGCGGCGCATGAGTACGCCAAAAGTGAGACTACGAGTGGTACGTGAGTACACCGGAAGTGTGACTACGAGTGGCGCGTGAGTATGTCGGAAGTATGATCACGAGCTTGCCCTGAAGAACCGAGCCTACGTTACCTGTCGAGCAGCACGGAGTAGTCAAGGCAGGATCTTGACACTAGATTGCGTCTCCCTATCGACACCTGATGTAGCAACAAGAAAGACACGGTGGAGTCCCCGGACCCTCTCAACCTGAGTGAATTTAGAGACATCCCTGACGACCAGTGAGCACCGAGTCCAGTAACCCCCGAGCAAAGATCCAGGCCACAGACCCCCGAGTCACCAGAACAGACCAGAGGAATAATGGAAGGACCCCACCTGTTGACAACGGAAATGTTGCAGGCCCTCCTAACGGCACGCGACAGACTGCCGCAGACCACTTACCTAAAGCTCCGGGACCCCGAACTGTTCGAAGGAGAAAAAGCAAAATTCAAAACCTTCCTGGCGCAGTGCGAGCTGAAGTTTAGAACAGAGGGAAATCGATTCGACGACGATGAGAAAAAAACGGGATACGCATCCTCTCTACTCCTGGGGGTGGCATGGAACTGGGTGGAAACCTTCCTGAACCAGGAGGGAGGAATCAACCTAACATGGGAAGAACTGAAAACTAACCTAAAGAACGCCTTCCGCCAGGTAGATGCCGAGGAAATAGCCTTCGAAAAATTCCAGGAAATCCAGCAGGGAAATCGGACGGCAGCAACCTACTGGGCGGAATTCCAACGAATCAAAGCAGATCTCCCGTATGCGGACAACGTATGCATCGCGCGATTTTGAGACGGATTACACCCAGAAGTAAAAAGGCACCTGGTCATGAGTGAAGTACCAGCCACCGTCCTGGTAGACTACGCCACCGCAGCCATCAAAACAGATAGCCGCCTATGCAACCTTGGAGTTATTAGTCGGCTCCGTGCGGCTAGTCCAGAAGTGCACTTCCATGTCCACACAAAAGAACCTGTCAGTGCCCCAGGGAACCCAATGGACCTAGATGCTACCCGACGGTTCAGGTTCGCACCAAGAACGCCGACCCGGTTCCCCTGACGACCACAAACGGACGAATGCTACAATTGTGGAAAAAAGGGGCACTTTGCGAAGGAATGCCCCCAGCCCAAGAAAGCACGAGCCCCATGGAGAAGGCCATACCGGGCAGCAGAAGCCACGTACGAAGAAGACACCATAAACAATGAAGCAGGAAAAGAACCCGAACCGGCGGGAAATGACGGCCCTCGGGAATAGTCCTAGGCAACAGCCACCCGAGGGAGAAACCCGTTGCAGAACCAGACCAACCCAACAGAATACGAACAACCAGGTACGACCACGAAGAGAAGATCATGATCAAAGTACGAATCATAGGAACCGACGGAAACAAACACAACACCACCGCCCTAGTGGACAGCGGGGCATCCGAGAACTTTGTCAACAAGGCTTACGCCGAAGCAAGTCGAATCCCAATACAGCAAAAAGCGACACCAAGACGGGTTCTGACCGTGGATGGGAGCGAGGTCACCGGCAGGCCAGTAACCCACGACACCCAAGTCCACCTCACAATCAATCATCACGAGGAAGACATCCAGCTACACTGCATCACAATCGGAAATGCACCAATCATCCTAGGACTCCCATGGCTCAAGCTCCATGATCCGGTGATAGGGTGGAAGAATCATACTGTGAAATTCCACTCAAACCACTGCACCGAAAAATGCTTACCTAGCTCACCAAGAGTGAACATGGTCCCGGAAGAAAAGGCCATGGAGCAATACTACAGGAAAACACCGGAAAATTGGGAGATTGGCGAAACGGACCCATGGGAAGTATGCCAGACCGTCATCAGCAAAATCAAGGAAACCTCCAAGACCAGCAAAAACCCAATTCCGCCGGAATATCACGAGTTCCTTGAAGTATTCACCGAAAAAGAACCTATGGCACCTCCGCCCCACTGCGCGCACAACCACCACATTCCACTGGAGGAAGGAAAGACACCCCTGTACGAGCCCCTGCGACCCCTGAACGAAGGAAAAATGAAGTCTCTCAAGGAATACCTAGAAGTCAATGAGAAACGGGGATGGATCCGGGCATCCACCTCTCCAGCTGGGGTGCCAATACACTTTGTCAAGAAGAAGGACGGGGGACTATGCCTATGTGTGGATTATTGACAACTGAATGAGATCACAATCAAAGACCGGACACCATTGCCATTAATCGGAGAGTCCCTGGATCAACTATCCAATACCACCATCTACACCAAACTAGATATCCGAGACGCCTACTACAACCTCTGAATCGCAGCAGGAGACGAATGGAAAACAGCCTTCCGAACCCGGTACAGACTATACGAGTACTACGTCATGCCTTTCGGGTTGACCGATGCACCGGCGTCGTTGCAACGATGGATGAACGAGATTTTGAGCGAATACCTTGATATCTTCTGTGTGGCATATCTGGACGACATCATCATCTTCTCGCAAAATCTGGAAAACCACTGGAGACACGTCCAGACAATCTTGAGATGAGTTGAGGAAACCGGGCTCACACTGAAAGCATCCAAATGCGAATTCCATACAACGGAAATAGAATACTTGGGATACGTCATATCACCGCAGGGACTGTGAATGGACGAAGAAAAAATCCGGACCATCAAAGAATGGAAGGAACCAACAAACATCAAAGGAATCCAGAGCTTCCTCGGCTTTGCCAACTTTTACCGGCGCTTTATCAGAGACTACAGCAAAATTATGAGACCCCTATCCTCCCTCACAAGGAAGGAAAAAGGATGGGAATGGAGTGATAAACAACAAGAGGTATTTGAGACGCTCAAGAAAGCAATGATCACGGAACCTATACTACAACACTTCGATCCAGAACAACCCGTCACCATCGAAACAGACGCCTCCGACTACGCCATAGGAGCAATCTGCTCACAACCCGACGAAAAGGGAATCCTGCACCCTGTAGGATACTACTCGAGGAAACTCAAAGACCCGGAGCGCAATTACAACATCCACGATAAGGAGTTACTGGCGATAGTCGACGCACTACGAAAAAGGGATACCTATTGTAAAACAACGGGACCAAAAATCACGATCCTCACCGACCACAAAAACCTCGAATACTGGAAAACAAAAAAAGACCTCAATTTGCGACAAGCCCGGTGGGGTGAGCGATTAGCTAACTATGACTTCGTGATCAAGTATCGACCCGGAAAATTGGCCGGCAAGCCAGACATCCTCTCTAGAGAGTCAGGAGACTCTCCTTGGGAAGGGGATATGAAGCATCGGCAGAACCACGGCCGAATCCTGTTACCTGAAGAAGCGTTCGAAGCACTCCAGGCCAATACAACAGAAACCATCAACCTCAAGATAGACAAGGAACTCCTGAATGAAATCCGGACACTAAGCGCACCAGATAAAGAGATCCAAGAAATCCGGAGGAAAAAGGCAAGCAGGACCACCCGCGACGGAAAGATCGCGCTAGGGTTATACAAGGAAAACAGTGGGTTGCTAATGTATGACGGCCTCATATGGATCCCGGACGACGACACCCTACGACTACACATATTAAGAGACCTCCATGACGCGCAAGCCGTGGGACACCCAGTCCGAGCAAGAAGACTGGAACTCGTTAGCCGAAGCTTCTACTGGACAGGGCAACGAAAGTACATCCACAGATATGTCGACCACTGTGACACCTGCCATCGCATCAAGCCAATCCGACACGCACCATTTGGACTGCTAAAGACAGTTTGTGACACTGGGGTTGTATTGTAACCGGAGTGTGGAGAGAATCAAAGGTAATCAGGCTACTTTCGATAATTCACAACGGAATAATCTTAGATCTTGTGTGTGGGTTCGGTGGTAGTGTTGGTGAGGATGTTCGTGCTGATTTCTCTCGACGAGGTGGGCAATCCTCTTTCTTTTGTAGGGAAAGAGCCGTCATGAGATCTGATGACTCGGCGTGAGACGTGGTGACTCAGATTCGGATTCCCCCGAGGTGCATAGACCCCGTGGGTGGATCATTGGCCCTGGCCAGGGTGTAGATAAGGGAGATGAGTTCGTCATGCAACTGGGCGGGGAACTCTTGCGTCTAGACTTGTACGTGGCTCCCCCCGCAAGGATCCAAGCCAGTCCCCGCGAGGACCCAGATTTTCTGTGTACGTGGTTTCTCCCCGCAAGGAGGCTAACCAACGTCTGGCCTCTCCCCGCAAGGAGTCAGACCATATCTGCTAAGACCACTTCGTTTGCACTCAGACCCCTACCTCGGAGTTCCCTCGTCCGGTCCCCGCACGGTTCGATCTCTCGGCCGTAAGCTAACTCCGGCTCCTTAACTCCCTCCTAGACTCTTGATCCATCATCTGTCACCCGCTAGCCTCCCTACTACTCCGTCGCTAAGTAATCTAGATACTCTATGTACTTCGTAGAATATTCAGGTGTAACACTACCTCCCCTCCCCCTTAGCCTCGTCCCGAGTGCTTAAACAATTTTTTTTTAAGTAGCCCGTCTCTTTTTGATCGTGTGATTCTTTCAACGCTGAGTTCCTTTCAACCTCACGGACTGCAGTCCTCCTCCCCTGCAGCCCTCTCAACCACCGGATCAGGTCATGTAGTCCCTCGGGACCCTCTGTAATCCGTTGAGATGGCTGGGCCCTCAGAGTAAGCCGGTGCGTACTCTTACATCGATGGTTGTCCCTCTGGGCAGCCGTGTGCTTGGAGACAAAGGGGCTGGCTTTACAGTGCGCATCCTGGCGATCTCCGGCTGGGGCACGTGGAAGGAGTGACCAAGCCCGAGCAAGCCGAATGAGCCAATGGTGTGCACACAGAGGTGTCCGTTCGTCGCCAGGATCCGCCGCCTGTTCGGCGGCACTTGTCTTCCCCGGCAATTACCCCAGCGCGGAGTTGTTCGAGCTGTTGTTCAGAGGGATCGGTTGTTCGCGGAGGAGAGCATATGATGCTTTTTTAACTTGGGACACGTGGAACGAGTGACCTTCACGGCCCAGGGTTCGTGCCCAGGAGCCTTCCTTGCCTCCCCCGTAGGTGTACGTGCAGAGGTGTGCCGTACCGAGCGCCTGCGGCTCTCGTCCGATCGAGTCCGAAACCTCCTAGGACCAGCTAGGCGTCGGCTAGTCGGTAGTCTCTCGGCGCATCCGGGTTCCGCTGGTGAAATTCCCGGAGTTTTTCTAACCCCCCTTCCGAGAAGTTGTCGTATGGTTCTTCCGTCCAGTCTTTGCGCTCCGGATAGTCGAGCCATTTGACGAGGTAGAGCACCTGCTTGTTGTTGCCTCGTCCTCGTTCGTCCACCATCATTACTTCCTCGACATCGTATTCCTTGGATTGCTCGATGTTGTCGGCTTCCCGTAGTACTTTGGATGGATCGGGCGAAGCCCGATGCTTGCTGCTTCGGTATGGCTTGAGTAAGGAGACATGGAAGACGTTATGAATTTTCCATTTCCTGGGGAGCGTTAGCCGGACGGCGAGAGGGGAGACTACTTTTTCGATCTGGAAAGGACCATGGTTTTTGTGATCCATTTTCCTTGATGGGCCGCGCGTTTTGATGTTGCGTCCGTTGAGCATGACCAACTCTCCTACTTGGTAGGCCGGGGGAGGCTTTCGGTCCGGGTTCGTATATCGACGCATTCTTTCTTGGGCGGCTTCCAACCCCTTCCAGGTCGCGTCGTGTATGGCGGTCATCCAGTGGCCGTACACCGTGCTGGCGGTTTTGACTGGTTTGTCTTTTTCGTCAGGCGGGTTTATCGTTCGAGGATGGAAACCGTAGTTGGCATAGAAGGGCGTGACCCCATTTCCTGTTGTAACCGAATTGTTGTACGCGAATTCGGCCATTGGAAGCAATCGTACCCAGTCGTCTTGTTCGTGTCCTACGAAGGCTCATAGGTATGCTTCAATTGTCTGGTTGAGTCGTTCCGTCTGACCGTCCGTTTGTGGGTGGAATGCGGTTGACATTCGCGGCCGGATTTCCAGGATTTTCAGGAATTCCCGCCAGACTTCTGATGTGAAACGCGAATCTCGATCTGACACGATGTCCGTAGGTAGCCCATGATTTTTCCATATTTCTTTGGCGAAAATTCTGGCTAGGTCCAACGCCGTTTTCTCCTTGAGCGGTATGAAATGCGCCATCTTTGTAAATCGGTCCACGATTACCCAGAGTTGGTCGCAACCTTCGGACCGCGGTAGTTCCGTGATGAAGTCCATTGCGATAGATTGCCATGGCGCATATGGTAGTTCTAGTGACGAGGACAACCTGTAGGGAGCGTGGTGTGACAACTTATTCTTCTGGCAATCCGGGCAGCTTCTGACAAAATCGGTAATTCGTTCGTTCATTTTGGGCCACCAGAAGTTTCGTCGAATTAGCTCGGTGGTTTTGTCCTGTCCCATGTGTCCTGCTACCTTTGTGTCATGCTCGGATTTCAATTTGGATTGTGTTGTCCCCTGTGACCCACAATCTTCCTTTCCTATACAGGAGATCGTCCCGTATTTCCAACGTTCCTTCTTCCTTGCCCTTTCGGACTTTCGACCCTGGGTTCCCCAGGATCGCTTCCTTTTCTGATATCCATGCTTGTTGATATACCGGATCTTTTCGCGCCGCTTCTCGGACCTTTTTTGCGAATTCCTCATTCCATTTTTTTGTTGGTAGTGACGCAAGACGTGCCGAGGATACCAGGAACGATTGAGAGAGTCGTTTCTCGAAATGGTTTTTTCCCAAAATTGTCGTGATTGGCTGGTTTTTTATCCCCCCCTTTTCGGGGCGGTAGTCCGAACGCCTGGACAGCGCGTCTGGTTTTCCATTTTGGGCGCCTGGTCGGTAGTAGATCTTGAAGTCGATACCGGCCAGCTCCTGTGCCCATCGCGCCTGACATCGATTTAGCACCTTTGTTGTAGTGAAGTATTCCAAGTTCTGGTGATCCGAAAAGACTTGGACTGGGTGCATCGCTCCTTCACAGTATCGTCTCCAGTGTTTGAACGCATCCACCACAGCCAGTAGTTCTTTGTCGTGGATCTCGTAGTTGATTTCCGACGGCTGGAATTTCCTGGAGTGGAAGGCTACCGGATGAAGGCGATTCTCCCCATCCTGTTGCGACAGGACTGCTCCGATAGCAAAATCCGATGCGTCGGTTTCGATGATAACCGGTTTTGTTGCGTCGAAGTGTGCTAGGATTGGGGCCGTGGTGAAACGGGTTTTCAGTTCTTTGAATACTTTTCCCGCTTCCTCCGTCCACGCCCATTTCGTCCCTGTTTCCTTTTTCGTGAGTTCGGTCAAAGGTCAGGCTACCCTGGAATAGTCTTTGATGAACCGTCGGTAGAAGTTGGCGAACCCTAGGAACGACTGGACTTCTGTTAGGGAGTTTGGTTTTTTCCAGCTGAGCACTGCCTCCACTTTGGTTGTCGACATTTTGATTCCTTTTCTTCCTATCATATACCCTAGGAATTCTACCTCCTCGGTCTTCCATACGCATTTTTCGGGTGCCACTGCTAATCCATTTTGTTGCAACCTTGTAAGCACTTCCTTGACTAGCCTATCATGTTCTTCTTCCGTTTTTGCATAGATTAGGATGTCCATGTAGGCTAGTACTCCCACGTCTAGTATGTCCGACAGGACGTGATTCATCATATCGTGGAAGGTTGATGGTGCATTGGTGAGACCGAAAGGCATTACCTGGAATTCGTATAGTCCGTATCAAGTCCTGAAGGCGGTTTTCCATTCGTCGCCTTCTCGGATTCTAATGAGGTTGAATCCGTTCTTCAGGTCCAGTTTGGTGAACCATTTTGCTCCTTGTACTCGATCTTGTAGTTCTTGCATCAAGGGAAGCGGATAATGGTTCGGGATGGTGATTGCATTTAATCCCTGGTAGTCCACGCATAGTCGTAGTCCTCTTCCGCTAGGTTTAGGAACGAAGAGGATTGGTGAACCAGCTGGTGAGGTAGACCTTCGTATTTTCCCGGATTTTTCCATTTCTTTTAGCCATTCTCAGAGGGTTTGGAGTTCAATCTCGGAGAGGGGGTAAATGGGTCCCCACGGGGCTGTCGTTCATTCTTTCAGGTCAATTTTGCAATCGTACGTTCCGTGCTCTGGTAGCGCGTCCGCCACTTCCTTTCCCATGATCCCCAGGAATTACCGGAATTCCCCGGGGACCTTATCCAGCAGGTTATCTGAGGCCGGTGCTACATGTCCCAGGAGTCGCGCTGTTGGGTCGATGGCTACCGTTTCGTCCAAAGTTAGCGAGAATTCTGCCGTTTCGTGTCGCGTGCATTTTTCCAAACAGCCGCTACTGTTGAACCGTATTTCCTCCATAGTCCACGTTCCCTGGGGCGGGTGCTTCATTATCCATCCAAACGGGAGGAACACATCGATTTCTGGGTCCATGGGTGTTACTTCGAATTTCTCCAGTGAATAATGTTTTTGGTGTTGCAAGCGCATTGGCTTGGTTTGAAATTGGCCGGCTCCTTTTACTATTTCCCCGGTGTAGTTTTCGATACCCCGCACCTGAGCGTGGCGTTCGCATTCGATGTTCTACCTATCGATGGTTTGTTGGTTGATCAGGGCCACCGAGCATCCCGTGTCCAGTAGGACCTTGATCCGCCTTTCCTGACCTTCTTGGTGCAGGACCATGTCGATTATCGGTCGAGTACCACTTGGGATCTTTTTTGCTTGACGAGTGTGCGTTTCGCCGTTTTCCGCATTTTTTCGTTTTCGCGAGAGTCCCCATACAATCGTATAAGCCTTGGGTCGTGGTCGTCCCTGGCTTATCAAAAATCCGACTCCGAATCTTCCCATGGTAGGAAGCTGGCTTCCGTGTCCATAGTTTCTACCGCCGCTATTTTTTGGGTTTTTGCGGTGGGTTCCTGGGTCGGATCGTCATTTTCCCTTGGCCTTTTGGGGAGGGGTGTCGGTGCGAGGCTTTCTCCTACCACCGCGGCTTTCCAGGGGGCCGCTGGTAGTGCCGTTCCTTGTACTGTTTGGAACGAGAAACATTCGAAGGTTTTATGGCCGGTCCTTCCACATCTCCAACAGCCATCCTGGTTCTTTTTATGGGCATCTATTTCCTGCTGAGGTACTCCTTTCAGGGCCGCCGCCGTATTTTCCCATTTTGTCGATTGGCCTCCGTCCCTTCTCGCTTCTTGCCTATCTTCCCTGCGCGGTGGTCGAGGGTCCTTTTTCCGGTCGTCCCTTCGCTTTTCTTCGGTTCGGGTCGCGCTCCCCGTGGGTCGTCCTTGCTCCCTAGCCTGCTTCAGGGCTTTTTTCTTTTCCACCTGTAGCGCCGCTTGGTAGGTGGCTTCTAGGAATCCTTCGTCGTCCCCGAATTCCCCCATGTAATGTGCGAACCGCATATCCAGCACTGCGTCTGTCATTGCTAGGTCAATTTTTTCCTGCAGACTTTCGCCGGTGGCTCGGGCGTAATTGTTAAGGGCCCGGAATTCCGTCATGTAGGTCCTTATGTCTCCCGAGTACTTGAGCTGGCTTAGCTTTAGCTGGGCGTTGGCTGCCTCGCTGGGGTCGTGGTATTCTGTCCGAATATCTGCTGTGTAATTGACCCAGGAGTCGTTTTCTCCCAGCATGTCGTAGCGGTGTAGGTCCCAGGCTTTGGCCGTTCCGGTTAATAGTGTTCCTACCCAGGCTATTTTCTGCTGGTCACTGGTTTCTGGATAGAAGCTCAGGTACTTGGTGACCGATTTCCACCAGACGTTGAACGGGGTGGAGGGCTTTCCGTCGAAGGTCTTGGGATTCGTCATTTTAAGACGCGACGTTCGTATTGAGACCGGCGTGGGATTAGGCTGGGTGGCCTGTGCTATTCCTTCTGCTACCGCGCTGGCTACGGTCCGGGCGAGTTCTTCCGTAGTCAGGGTTCGTCGTGCCGGAGGAGGCGTAGGTGAATTTCGTCGCGACCTTGGAGGCGGCGATGGTGGTGGTGGAGGCGGCAGGGGCCGATTTGGCGGTTGCGGGGGTTCTCCTCCTCCTCCAAACATTGGAGGCCTTGGTGGTGACGGAGACAGCGCTGGGCAGCGAGTTCTTCGTCCCGGCCTGGGTGGCACCGTCGGTCGCTGGATCCTTGTGGATTGATCGTCCGTGGGTCCTGCGCGGAGTTGTCGCAGGGCGCTGGCCAAACTGGACGTGGATGGTGGAGCCGGACTGCGCCATGCTCCTGGTTCTGGCGTGGTGTGAACCGATGCCTGAGCCGGGGGAAGCAGAGTCTCTGGAATTCGAATTTGAGCAGCCAACTGTTGTAACGCTGCTGTCTGGCACTGCATTTCTTGCCGGGCTTCTAGCAGTTGCTGCTCTAGGTATCCCACTCGTTTCTGGTGTTCTTCAGCCCATAATTCTACATTACCTTGGAAATTAGCCAAATGCTGGCTTCGCGCTACGTTGGCTTCGGCTAGGAACGAGATGGAGTCGTTTAGTCGGGTTAATTGGGTGGCTTGACCGGACCGCTTTTGCGTAGCTTCCTGGGTTCGTTCGATAATGGCCCCCCAGACATTTTGCGCAAAGGCCTGGTATGCCATGGCAGTGCTTGCCAACTCGCTTCGTATCCAATCTCCTGTGATTGTCTCATTAGCGCGGAGTCGGTCATATACATACCTGGTGCCTTCCGACAGGTCGTGATACGCCTGCTCAATCTGCTTGATTCTTAGGTCCGTTCGATCGACCGTGTTGTCGCAGAGGCAGACTAGCTGCGTCAAATCCTTTTCTGCCTGTTTTTGTTGTTTGACTAAGGCACAGAGCCATGTCGCCGGGTTAGGGATTTCGGGGGTTTCTTCCTCAGGGGCCGTTCCGTCCGTGATTTCTAGTACGTCACGAGGGGCTTCCAATCGGAGCATGTTGAAATCGGTAGACGTCATTTCGCGGGTTCAGTATAGGTCAAGAAAGTGTCATGTGTAAATGGTTTCGTCGTTTTGAAACTCGTAGTCGCAGATTTCTCGGAATTCGAGTCCGTTGAGATCGGCACTTTGTCGAAGCAGGGCACAAGTGGACCAGTATTGGGTATACCAGTGCGAAGGCAAAATGTCGTTTTGTTCGACAGGGGCCGGTCCGTTGACGTACTCGTTCCACTCGTTTTCTTCTCTTGCGGTGGTTGCTATTTCCTCGTTGATTGAGCCGAAGGTATAGTCAAATCGGTAGCTTGACTGGGGTTCGAGAATCGTGGCTAAGTCGAGCAAAAAGAAGTGGTCTTGTTCGAATGAGGGCATGAAAGTAGGGTGATTTTTGAGATCAAGATTATAGTGTGACACTGGGGTTGTATCGTAACCGGAGTGTGGAGAGAATCAAAGGTAATCAGGCTACTTTCGATAATTCACAACGGAATAATCTTAGATCTTGTGTGTGGGTTCGGTGGTAGTGTTGGTGAGGATGTTCGTGCTGATTTCTATCGACGAGATGGGCAATCCTCTTTCTTTTGTAGGGAAAGAGCCATTGTGAGATCTGATGACTCGGCGTGAGACGTGGTGACTCGGGTTCGGATTCCCCTGAGGTACATAGACCCCGTGGGTGGATCATTGGCCTTGGCCGGGGTGTAGATAAGGGAGATGAGTTCGTCATGCAACTGGGCAGGGAACTCTTGCGTCTAGACTCGTACGTGGCTCCCCTCGCAAGGATCCAAGCCAGTCCCCGCAAGGATCCAGATTTTCTGCGTATGTGGTTTCTCCCCGCAAGGAGGCTAACCAACGTCTGGCCTCTCCCCGCAAGGAGTCAGACCATATCTGCTAAAACCGCTTCATTTGCACTCAGACCCCTACCTCGGAGTGCCCTTGTCCGATCCCCGCAAGGTTCAATCTCTCCCCGCAAGGTTCGATCTCTTGGCCGTAAGCCAACTCCGGCTCCTTAACTCCCTCCTAGACTCTTGATCCATCATCTGTCACCCGCTAGCCTCCCTACTACTCCGTCGTTAAGTAATCTAGATACTCTATGTACTTCGTGGAATATTCAGGTGTAACACAGTTGAACTCCCACACCGGCCATGGGACACAATATCAACGGACTTTATCACCGCGCTGCTGATGAGCAATGGAAAAGACGCATTATGGGTAATAATCGACCGCCTCACAAAGATGGGACATTTCGTCGCCTCCCAGAGCACCATGAACCCCGAAGACCTGGCAGACCACTTCCTCCGACAGGTAATAAGACCCCACGGACTGCCAAGCAGTATTGTATCGGACAGAGGGTCCCTGTTTACCTCAGACTTCTGGAGACGAGTAACGGAAGCACTCGGGATATCATGCAACCTCAGCACAGCCTTCCACCCACAAACAGATGGACAAACGGAAAGAGCCAATGCCACCCTCGAGCAGTATCTCCGGGAATACTGCAACTACCAACAGGACGACTGGGAAAGGTTGTTGCCAATTGCCGAATTCTGCTACAACAACACGCAAACCGGAACCACAAGAATAACCCCCTTCTTTGCCAACTATGGATATCACCCTCGTTTCCTGCCAGACCTCGGCACCTGGAACAAGGAGACCCCGGAAGTATCGGAATATGTTGCAGCATTGAGAAGGTTGCATGAAGAACTTCGAGCAGAGATTAAGGAGGCCCAAATAACACAAGCAGAGCAAGCCAACAAAGCACGACATCCGGACCCGGTACTGAACCCAGGCAATAGGGTCTGGCTACGACGGAAACACATCCGGACAACCCCACCATCGAACAAACTGAACCACAAGCAGATAGGCCCGTACACCATCCTCGAGAAGGTAGGCTCAAGAGCATATAAACTGGACCTACCGGCCACTGTCAGAATCCACCCAGTTTTCCACATCAGCCTCCTCGAACCCACAGCCAGCACCGAACCCATCCCGGGACACCAACAAACACTGCCACCACCTGTGATCATCCAAGAACAGCAAGAGTGGGAAGTAGAGAAAATCCTCGACTCCCAACGCCATAGAAACCAGATCCAGTATCGAGTCAAGTGGTCCAGTTTCCACGACCCCGATCGTACCTGGTATCCCGCCTACAACTTTGAGAACTCACCCGACCTCGTCCACCAGTTCCATGAGGAATACCCTGAGAAACCTGCACCCCAACTCTAAAAAACCCGATATGTCCACCACCGCCACTGTCGACACCAATGAAGGCTGGACCCTTGCTGGCCGCAGCCGCACCTCTGAGTTTCCCATCACAACCTCTGCCGATAACGAACAAACCGAACTACCCACCAACGAACCCAACAATGACTGGGGCATTGCCGCCACCACGACCGACGGATGGGTCGCCCCTCCAGCTGCACCTTTGCCCCCGCCATCCGCCGCAGGACAGCCCCGTACCAACGACCACGTATTTCTGCACTGGACGGCCTGCTACGATGACTTCTGCAACACCCACCATCAGAGCAAGGACAACAACTACTACCCACACCGAAGCCGCCGCCGCCGAGCGACAAACTACGACTGCCCGCTCCCACACCCTAAAGAACTACTCGAAGTAACCCGCGAATGACGCCTCAACCCCGTCAAAGCATGCGCGGACTGGCACCGAGGAAAGTGGGTCTGCCCCGAATGCCAGTTCCTCGTGAACATGGAAAACCACCACCTCCGCTGCAGCGCTGCAGCCCCACGTGAAACCTTGGTGGAGATCACGCCACCACAGGAAGAGCAGGAAAACATAAACCCACAGCCGCGACTGTGGCACTACAGGACGAGCAACTCGCCCTCCTGGGGGAAATCGTCACCATGATACATCAAACAACCACCCGGTACGCCCACCGCAATCACGTTGTACACCGGACACTTGCCCAGTGGATGAACGAGTTCCACTACGTGGACCAACAGCAACTCCAGCAGTTGACCAACACCCTGGGAGCCATCATCACAGAACAACAGCGCATGAACGAACAACTCCAAGTCCGGCAGCAGGCTAGTCGACCCGTCCACATCTACCACACCCCCATCCGCCACCGGATCCTGACGACTCGACATGATCTCGCTGGAGCTTTGGTCTGGACAGGGGATGTAATGTCACGAACCTGGCACGACAGGCTCCTCGGCGCCGGTGCCAGTGCCACTCTCACCCTTGTCACCCTGTGGCTCGTCCTCGTTTCCACTGGTACAGCCGCGGTCATCCTCCGCGCTTAGGCGCCTCGACCGATCTCCCCCATATCGCTCCGGTAGCGATATCCCTGACTGCTGGCCAGTCTAGACCTCTCTCCTTCATCTCCGTTATGTTACTTGCGCGTCCTTTCTCCTGTCCGCTACGTTTGTTGTCTCCCATTGATTGAGCTTGCGTGTCCTTCTCCCATGTTCATTACGAGTATTGTTTTCCCTTGATTAAGTTGTACGTCAGTCTTCCTTTCCTTTACTGTTACTGCTTGCACGTCCTTTCTCCTGTTGCCGCGAGTAGAGTGTTGGCCGCGTGGCGAGCGAGTACGATCATGTGTTTTCCTTGGGCGCGGCAATTGAGTCATGATGAGCTAGGGAGGAACTCTGTCAGTCTTGCGGGCAAGATGTGATTCCACAGAGGAAAGGAAAGGTATAAAGGAAGGGCGCAGTAGCTAGTCTGGAGATTCTTCTCCATGCAATCTATTATCTCTCTCCACAGACCTACCTCTCTCTACCCGTGAACCGGCGCTGCGACACCACCCCGATAAGAACAATGAGCCCACGCAAAGGCGTGTGAGAAGAGTGCGACGAGACCATGCCAGGCGTGACGGATACCGCGAGAACAACGAGCCCACGCAAGGCGTGTGAGAGGACCGCGACAAGACCACGCCGGGCGTGACGGATACCGCGAGACGACGAGCGGCACATGAGTACGCCGAAAGTGTGACTACGAGTGGCGCGTGAGTATGCCGGAAGTGTGACGACGAGCGGCACGTGAGTATGCCGAAAGAGTGACTTCGAGCGGCGCGTGAGTACGCCGGAAGTGTGACTACGAGCGGTGCGTGAGTACGCTGGAAGTGTGACTACGAGCGGCGCGTGAGTATGCTGAAAGTGTGACTACGAGCGGCGCGTGAGTACGCCGGAAGTGTGACTACAAGCGGCGCGTGAGTACGCCGGAAGTGTGACTATGAGCGGCACGTGAGTACGCCGGAAGTATGATCACGAGCTTGCCCCGAAGAACCGAGCCTACGTTACCTGTCGAGCAGCACGGAGTAGTCAAGGCAGGATCTTAACAGTCAGAGATGGCAACCAGGTCGGTGGTGGTTGGGTACGCAATGCCCAAGGGCGCCACAGAGGGGGGGGGAAGGGTCATGGGAGGGTCGAAAACGGAACTCGTGCAAATCGGTTCTTCAGTTAATGAGGCTGAAGCCAGAGGTGCAGAGATTGTTTTGAGAAGGTTTTTATCGAGATTGATCGTCGGAGAGAAAAGTTCTTTTCGAAAATATGGGGGGGTTGCCGAAGAGAATATATTGCGTGGAGAAGAATCTCCAGACTAGCTACCAACCCTTCCTTTATACTTTTCTTTCCCTCTGTGGAACCACAGCTTGCCTGTAAGACTGACACAGTTCCTCCGTCTAATATCATGACTCGATCGCTGCGTCCAAGGCAAACACATGATTGCACTCGGCCGCCGCGCGGCCAACACTCTACTTGCGGCAATAGGAGAAAGGACGCGCAAGCAGTAAGGTAAGGAACAGGGAACAGGACGTGCAAGCTTCATCAACGGAAGACAACAAACGTAGCGGACAGGAGAAAGGACGCGCAAGCATAATCAACAGGAAACGACATACGTAATGATGACAGGAGAAGGACACGTAAGTAACATAACAGAGACGAAGGAGAGAGGTCTAGACTGGCCAGCGGTTGGGGATATCACTACCGGAGCGATATGGTGGAGATCGGTCGAGGCGCCTAAGCGCAGAGGATGACAGCGGCTGCAGCAGCGGAAACGAGGATGAGCCACAGGGTGACAAGTGTGAGAGTGGCACCGGTGCCGGCGCCAAGGAGCCTGTCACGCCAGGTTCGTGACAGTACATCCCCTGTCCAGACCGAAGCTCCTGTGAGGTCATGTCGGGTCGTCAGGATTTGGCGGCGGATGGGGGTGTGGTAGATACAGATGGGCCGGCTAGCCTGCTGCCGGGCTTGGAGTTGTTCGTTCATTCGCTGTTGTTCGGTGATGATGGCTTCCAGGGTGTTGGCCATCTGCTGGAGTTGCTGTTGGTCTGCGTCGTGGAATTCGATCATCCGCTGGGCGAGTGTCCGGTGTACGACGAGATTGCGGCGAGTGTCCCGAGTGGTTGTTTGATGTATCATGGTGACGATTTCTCCCAGGAGGGTGAGTTGTTCATCCTGTAGTGGGGCGGTCATGGTTGCCGCAGCGATGGGATCGGTGGCAGGGTCAGGAGTGTGCCCAGCCGGAGCGGCCTCCTGGTCTTTCTGTGGTGGCATAACGTCTGCCAGGGGGGCGCGTGGGCCTGCGGCACTACAATAGAGGTGATGGTTTTCTATGTTCACGAGGAACCGGCACTCCGGGCAGACCTGCTTCCCTCGGTGCCATTCTGCACATGCCTTGACGGGGTTGAGGTGTCGTTCGCGGGTTACTTTGAGTAGTTCGTTCGGGTGCGGGAGCGGGCAGTCGCAGTTCTGTACCAGGCGGCAGCGGCGGCTCTGGCGGGGGTAGTAGTTATTGTCCTTGCTTTGGCGGTGCGTGCTGCAATAGTCATTGTAGCAAGCCGTCCAATGCAAGGAGGCGTGATCGTTGGTACGGGGTTGTCCTACAGTGGCCAGTGGGGGCGAGGGTGCGGCTGGAGGGGCGCCCTATCTGTCGGTCATGGTGGCGGCGATACCCCAGTCGTTGGGGTTTTTGTTGTGAGTGGACAGCCCAGTGGATTCGTTGTCTGGCTCGGTTGTGGTGGGAAACTCGGAGGTGTGGCTGCGGCCCACAAAGGTCCAGCCTTCGTTGGTGTTAACAGTTACGGTGGTGGACATATCGGTTCTTTTAGAGTTGAGGTGCGGGTTTCTCAGGGTATTCCTCGTGGAACTGGCGGATGAGGTCGGGTAAGTTCTCAAAGTTGCGGGCCAGATACCAGGTACGATCGGGGTCGTGGAAGCCAGTCCACTTGACTCGATACTGGATCTGGATCCGGTGGCGTCGTGAGTCGAGGACTTTCTCTACTTCCAACTCTTGCTGTTCTTGGATGACTACGGGAGGCGGTGGCTGTTGGTTGTGTCCAGGGATAGGTTCGATGCTAGCTGTGGGTTCGAGGAGGCTGATATGGAAGACTGGGTGGATTTTGACAGTGGCCGGCAGGTCCAACTTATAGGCGCGTGAGCCTACTTTCTCCAGGATGGTATACGGGCCCATTTGCTTGTGGTCCAGCTTGTTTGATGGTCGGGTTGTTCGGATGTGTTTTCGCCGCAGCCAGACTTTGTCGCCTGGGTTCAATACCGGGTCCGGATGTCGTGCTTTGTTGGCCTGCTCCGTTTGAACCATTTGCGCTTCTTTGATTTCTGCTCTGAGGTCCTCATGCAGCTTCCTTAATGCCTCAACGTATTCTGATACTTCGGGTGTTTCGTCGTTCCTGATGCCGAGGTCTGGCAGAAATCATGGGTGGTATTCGTAGTTGGCGAAGAAGGGGATTATTTTTGTGGTTCCAGTTTGGGTGTTGTCGTAGCAGAATTCGGCAATTGGCAGTAGTCTTTCCGAGTCGTCCTGTTGATAGTTGCAGTATGCCCGGAGATACTGCTCCAGGATGGTATTGGCCCTTTCCATTTGTCTGTCCGTTTGCGGGTGGAAGGCTGTACTGAGGTTGCGTGATATCCCGAGTGCTTCCGTTACTCGTTTCCAAAAGTCTGAGGCAAACAGGGACCCTCTGTCTGATATAATACTGCTTGGCAGTCCGTGGGGTCTGATTATCTGTCAGAGAAAGTGGTCTGCTAGGTTTTCGGGGTTCATGGTACCATGGTAGGCGACGAAGTGTCCCATTTTCGTGAGGCGATCGATTATTACCCATAACGCGTCTTTTCCATTGCTTGTTGGCAGCGCGGTGATAAAGTCAATTGATATTGTGTCCCATGGCCGGTGTGGGAGTTCGAGTGGCTTTAGCAGTCCAAATGGCGCGTGTCGGATTGGCTTGATGCAATGGCAGGTGTCATAGTGGTCGACGTATCTGTAGACGTACTTTCGTTGTCTTGGCCAGTAGAAATTTCGGCTAATGAGTTCCAGGGTTCTTGCTTAGCCCGGGTGTCCTGCGGCTTGCATGTCATGCTGGTATCTTAATATGTGAAGTCGCAGGGTGTCGTTGTCAGGGATCCATATGAGGCCATCGTACATTAGCAACCCACTGTTTTCCTCGCATAGCCCTAGCACGATCTTTCCGTCGCGGGTGGTCCTGTTCGCCTTTTTCCTCCGGATTTCTTGGATCTCTTTATCTGCAGTGCTTAGTGTCCGGATTTCACTCAGGAGCTGTTTGTCTATTTCAAGGCTGATGATTTCTGTTGTATTGGCTTGGAGTACTTTGGCGTGGTTATCGATTCGGGGCGCCTCGAAAGCTTCCTCGGGTAACAGGATTCGGTCGTGGTTCTGCTGATCTTTCATATCCCCTTCTCAGGGAGAGTCTCCTGACTCTCTAGACAGGATGTCTAGCTTGCCGGCCAATTTGCCAGGCCGGTATTTGATCATGAAGTCATAGTTGGCTAGTTGTTCACCCCACCGGGCTTGCCGTAGGTTAAGGTCTTTCTTCGTTTTCCAATATTCGAGGTTCTTGTGGTCAGTAAGAATCGTGATTTTTGGCCCTGTTGTTTTGCAATATTTGTCCCATTTTCGTAGTGCGTCTACCATCGCCAGTAGTTCCTTGTCGTGTATGTCTTAGCTCCCTTCCGGGTCCTTGAGTTTTCGGGAGTAATAGGCTACTGGATGCAGGATCCTGTTGTCATCAGGTTGTGAGCAGATGGCTCCGATGGCATAGTCTGAGGCGTCCGTCTCGACTGTGACCGGTCGCTCCAGGTCGAAGTGTTGTAGTATTGGTTCTGTAACCATTGCTGTTTTGAGCGTATCAAAAGCCGTCTGATGTTCGTCGCCCCATTCCCAGCTCACTTCCTTCCTTGTCAGGTGGGTGAGGGGTGTTGTGATCTGGCTGTAGTCTTGTATAAACCTTTGGTAGAAGTTGGCGAATCCTAGGAAACTCTGGATTTCTTTGATGTTCGTTGGTTCTTTCCATTCCTTGATTGTCCTTATTTTTTCTTTGTCCATTCGCAGTCCCTACGGTGATATGACGTATCCCAAGTATTCTATTTCCGTTGTATGGAATTCACATTTGGATGCTTTCAGCATGAGCCCGGTTTCCTCAACTCGTCTCAAGATTGTCCGGATGTGTCTCCGGTGGTCTTCCAGATTTTGTGAGAAGATGAGGATGTTGTCCAGATATGCCACACAGAAGATATCAAGGTATTCGCGCAGAATCTCGTTCATCCATCGTTGGAATGATGCCGGTGCATTGGTCAACCCGAAAGGCATGACGCAGTACTCATATAGTCCGTACTGGGTTCGGAAGGCTGTTTTCCATTCATCTCCTGCTGAGATTCGGAGGTTGTAGTAGGCGTCTCGGATATCGAGTTTGGTGTAGATGGTGGCACTGGATCGTTGATCCAGGAACTCTCCGATTAATGGCGATGGTGTCCGGTCTTTGATTCTGATCTCATTCAGTTGTCGATAATCCACACACAGACGTAGTCCCCCGTCCTTCTTCTTGACAAAGTATATTGACGCCCCAGCCAGGAAGGTGGATGCCTGGATCCATCTCCACTTTTCATTTACTTCTAGGTATTCCTTGAGAGCCTTCATCTTTTCTTCGTTCAGGGGTTGCAGGGGCTCGTACGGGGGTGTCTTTTCTTCCTCCAGTGGGATGTGGTGGTCGTGAGTACGGTGGGGTGGAGGTGCTGCAGGTTCTTTTTCGGTGAATGCTTCGAGGAACTCGTGATATTCCAGCGGAATTGGATTTTTGCTGGTCTTGGAGGTTTCCTTGATTTTGTTGATGACGGTCTGGTATATTTCCCATGGGTCTGTTTCGCCAATCTCCCAATTTTCCGGTGTTTTCCTGTAGTATTGCTCCGTGGCCTTTTCTTCCGAGACCGTGTTCACTCTTGGTGAGCTAGGTAAGTATTTTTCAGTGCAGTGGTCTGAGTGGAATTTCACAGTATGATTTTTCCACCCTATCACCGGGTCATGGAGCTTGAGCCATGGAAGCCCTAGGATGATTGGCGCATTTCCGATTGTGATGCAGTGTAGCCGGATGTCTTCTTCGTGATGGTTGATCGTGAGGTGGATTTGAGCATCGTGGGCTAGTGGCCTGCCAGTGACCTCGCTTCCATCCACAGTTAGGACTCGTCTGGCTACTGCTTTTTGTTGCATCTGTATTCCACTGGCTTCTGCATACGCTCTATCGATGAAGTTCTCGGATGCTCCACTGTCTACCAGGGCTGTAGTGGCACATTCCTGGCCATCGGCTCCCTGGATCCTTACTTTGATCAATATTTTTTCCTCTCGGTCGTATCGGGTTGTCTGGGTTCTGTAGGGTGGTTCTTCTTCTTCTTTCGCAACTGGCTTCTCCCTCGGGTGACTGTTGCTAGGGTCTACTCCCGAGGGCTGTCGTTTCCCAACGGTTCTTCTCCGTTTCTTCTTCAAACATGGCTTCCGCGGCTCTGTATGGCTTTTTCCATGGGAGTCGTGTTTTCTTGGGCTGGGGGCATTCCCTCGAAAAATGCCCTTTCTTTCCGCAGTTGTAACATTCATCTGTGTTCGTTCGTCAAGGGAATCGGTTGGGCATCCTCTGGGCGAACTTGAATCGTTGGGTGGCATCAAGGTCCATTGGGTCCCCCGGGGGTACTGATGGGGTTTCCCTGGTGTGGACATGGAAACGCGCTTCTGGGCTGGCAGCGGGCCGTTGACTAATGACTCCGAAGTTGCATAGGCGGCTGTTGGTTTTGATCGCAGCGGTAGCATAGTCCACCAGAACTGTGGCTGGTGCTTCGCTCATGACCAAGTGTCTTTTGACTTCAGGGTGTAGTCCGTCTAGGAATTGTGCAATGCATACGTTATCTGCGTAGGGGAGATCTGCTTTGATTCGCTGGAATTCTGCCCAGTAGGTTGCCGCCATTCGATGTCTTTGCTCGATTTTCTGGAATTTCTCGAATGCGATTTCCTCTGCGTCTACTTGGCCAAACGCATGCGTCATGTTAGTTTTCAGTTCTTCCCAGGCTAGGTTGATTCCTCCCTCCTGGTTCAGGAAGGTTTCCACCCAGTTCCATGCCACTTCTCGGAGTAGGGATGACGCGTATCCCGTTTTCTTCTCATCGTCGTCGAATCAGTTCCCTTCTGTTCTGAATTTCAGTTCACACTGGGCCAGAAAGGTTTTGAATTTTGCTTTTTCTCCTTCGAAAGGTTCCAGGTCCCAGAGCTTTGGATAACTGGTCTGCGGCGGTCTGTCGCATGCTGCTAGGAGGGTTTGCAACATTTCTGTTGTTAACAGGTGGGGTCCTTCCATCATTCTTCTCTGCTGTTCTGGTGTCTTCGGGGTTACTGGTCTTGATCTTGGTTCTGGTGTTATGGGACTTGGAGCCCGCTGGTCGTCGGGGACTTCCCTGAATTCGTGGAGGTTGAGGGGGTCCTCGGTGTTTTTGCCTGTGGAGTTCACTGTGTCCCTTGGTCTGCTACGTCAGGTGTCGATTGGGGAGACGCAATCTAGTGTCAAGATCCTGCCTCACTAGTCTGTGCTGCTCGACAGGCAACGTAGGCTGTCCTGGTGGTCTTCTTAGTTGGCAGTATCCGACTTCGCTATGGCGGTATCCGACTTCGCCCTAATCTCTACATGCCTAGTGTGGTCTCGTTGCGGTATTCAACTTCGCTATGGCGGTATCCGACTTCGCCTGAATCTCTGCACGCCTGACGTGGTCTCGTTGCGGTATTCGACTTCACTGTGGCGGTATCTGACTTGGCCCTGATCTCTGCACACCTGGCGTGGTCTCATTGCGGTATTTGACTTACCTGTGGCAGTATCCTACTTCGCCCTGATCTCTGCATACCTGGCGTGGTCTCGTTGTGGTATTTGACTTCGCTGTGGCAGTATCCAACTTTGCCTTAATCTCTAATAGGTTCTTACAGGTACTACGTGGTCGCAGCGCCAGGTTACGGATGTAGAGAGGGAGGTCTGTGGAGAGAGATAATATTCGACTTCAATCAATTGCGCTCAGTACTACAGACTATATGCGCTCCTCCTTGCCGTACCACCCCCATGGGGCTTCCATCTTTCCCTGTTACCACCGAAAAGCAGAATAACGTAAACGAAAACTCGACCGAGAAAAATGAAACAAAACAAAACAAAATAAAACGAACAGCGACCGTACAGAGGGGCTCCTAACAAACCAGCTTCCTCCGACGGCCCGAAATCCCAGCAGTTTGTAGATACATCATGGAAAGGGAACTTTTGCAGTAGGATGAACGGTGGTAAAGGAGGTAGTGCAATACCAATACCTTCTTGGTACTCTCTAGACGGCCATCGTCGTATCCGTGGTGGCGGCCATGTTGCGGCGCATATCCAAAGTGATTTTGACGTAGGTGGAGCAGTTTTGATCGGTTGCTTTGTGTGGTTGTAGACAGTTGGCGCAGCGGATCAGCGGGTGGTTGCATGAGTGTCCTGCTCTGCAGTTTGCAATTGCGCAAGGGTGATCCTTCGTTGGGTGGGGTTGGGCGCATACAGTACAGGTGTGGTTGCTGGCGGTATAGCGCTGTGTTGGGTGGCCATAGGTCTGGCATTTGTTGCATTGGGTGGAGGGGCCGAAGGTGATGTATTCGGCAATGGTGCATTCTCAGTTAAACATCGTGAGGCTGGTGGCACCGAGGGACTTCTTGGTCATCTCCCCAATGAAGGTGATGATCATGGAGGAAGCCTCTTTACCCTGGCGGTGTTTAGGGCTGGTGAGCCATCGTGGTGTTTGACCCATTCAGAGGGCGGGGTAGTTGGTCTCGATTTCTGTTCGGACGGTTTCGGGGGTGGCAGTGGTGGGGATGCTGTTGACGATGAAGCGGATCCATCGCTGGCTTACCCGAGATGAGGTGATGGGGAATTCATGCAGGGCCTCCTCAAGGATGGCCAGGTATGGTTCATAGATGGTGCTCAGGAACTGAGGCACGACCGTAAAAACAAGGTTGTTGGTGGCAGTGATATTTGCCAGGATAAGGGGCGGGTGCTCGATGTCAGTGTGGGTGGTAATGGCCTTGTTGACTGCTTGGAGTGCCCGATCAGCAGCCTCCTTGCGGTCGTTGGGTGCGGTTGTGAGGCTGAACATTATGAGCCTGTCCGCTGTCGGGTAAGGCTTCGGGAGGATCGTCTCCTTCCTGGCCTTCTTCTTACTCCTGACCTCCGTGAATTCCATCGGCTGCTTCTCTGCTACCTGTGCGTATGTTGGTGCAGAGGTTGGGATGGTCTTCTTGGTGGTGGGTGGTTTCGGGTGTTGTTGGGGTGGTGCCGGCGAGCCCCTGGGGGCCGCTGGGATGGCTGCGGGGGTGGGGTGTTACACCCGAATATTGAGATTACTTAGTGATAGGGTAAGAGTGGGACTAGCGGGTGACCAATGATGGATCTAGAGTTTAGGCAGGAGTTAAGGAGCCGGAGTTAGCTTACGGCCGAGAAGATCGGTCGTAGAGGAATAACTCCGAGATGAGGGGTCGAAGTGCAAACGAGCGAAGAAGGATCTTGGCAGACACTGGTTGGGCTCCTTACGGGAGGGGTCTCATACGAGAGATCTGAGTTCCTATGGAGGAACCACGTACGAAAGGTCTGGGCCCTGCGGGGGAGGCTACGTACGAGTCTGGAGCAAGAAAGTTCCCTGCTCAGCTGCATGAAGAGCTCATCTCCCTTATCTACACCCTGGCCATAGCCAATGATCCCCCCACGAGGTCCATACACCTCGGGGGGACCCAAATCCGAGTCACCACTTTTCACACCCAAAGTCATCAGATCTCACCTCACTCTTTCTCAGATAAAAAGAAAAGATTTCTCGTCTCGAGGGAAGGGAAATCAGCACGAACACTCTCACCAACACTACCACCGAACCCACACACAAGATCTAAGATTATTCTGTTGTGAATTATCGAAAGTAGCCTGATGTCAAGATCCTGCCTTGACTACTCCGTGCTACTCGACAGGTAACGTAGGCTTGGTTCTTCGGGGCAAGCTCGTGATCACACTTCCGGCATACTCACGCGCCGCTCGTAGTCACACTTCCGGCGTACTCACGCGCCGCTCGTAGTCACACTTCCGGCGTACTCACGCGCCGCTCGTAGTCACACTTCCGGCGTACTCACGCGCTGCTCGTAGTCACACTTTCGGCGTACTCACGCGCCGCTCGTAGTCACACTTCCGGCGTACTCATGTACCTCTCGTAGTCACACTTGCGGCTTACTCACGCACCGCTCGTCGTCACACTTCTGGCATACTCATGCACCGCTTGTAGTCACACTTGCGGCGTACTCACGCACCGCTCGTCATCTCGCGGTATCCGTCACGCCCGGTGTGGTCTCGTCCCGGTCCTCTCACATGCCTTGCGTGGGCTCGTTGTTCTCACGGTATCCGTCACGCCTGTCGTGGTCTCGTCGCGATCTTCTCATACGCCTTTGCGTAGGCTCGTTGTTCTTATCGGGGTGGTGGTCGCAGCGCCGGTTCACGGGTAGAGAGAGGTAGGTCTGTGGAGAGAGATAATATGCAACTTCAATCAATTGCGCGTAACACTACAGGCTATTTGCGCTCCACCCACCGTACCACCCCCGTGGGGCTCCCATCTTTCCCAAACTCGCCGAACAGAAGAAACAAAAGTAATCGCAGTAAAGAAATTTTGCGCAAGAAAGCAGAAAGCAAGCAAGCGGAGTAAGTAAACGTAGCACTACGCTGGGGGTGGAGCTCGCCATCACCCCATCGTC
>Ga0307516_10001330_pt1 | contig 34292 bp, 25 predicted proteins | sample 19_EM_MG_FD_203310 | JGI IMG/M metagenome (GOLD analysis project Ga0307516, IMG submission 203310) | Populus trichocarpa ectomycorrhiza microbial communities from riparian zone in the Pacific Northwest, United States - 19_EM | ecosystem: Host-associated > Plants > Roots > Unclassified | place...
GAACTCTGGGGCGTTCCTGGCCGGTGGTGAGATCACGCGTCGTCAGGCTCGCCCAATCAAAGTTCTTGGCGACCACGCTGCCTGCAAAAACCACCCGCTCGATCTCCATGGCCTTGTAGGTCTTGAGCGCCTCCGCGGCAATGTAGGTTCCATTGCTGTGTCCGAAGAAGCGGATATGGGCTGGCGTCACGTTCGGGTAGCGTGCGAGTGTCTCGGTGTACTCGTCCATGAACCAGCGCACGTAGCGCTTGCGAACGCCCTCGAAGAGGAAGGGTCCCATGCCGAAGTACCCGTACCGCGGTGAAACGATGGCCAGGTGGCCACGCCGTCCCGGATAGTGGCGGTCGATCGCGCTCTCGAACTTTGCGGACCAGCGCCCGAGGTCGCGGATGCCGTGCAGCACGAACACCAGTTCCGTGATTTCTTTGTTGGTGGTGTACGGCAGCGCTTCGTTGAATTTTTCCACTACGCCGAACTCGGCGGTCGCTGCCATGATGACTTTGTCCCGGCGGTATGCGCCGAGCCAGGCTTGTTCGCTACCCGGCCGCGCATCAGCACCGAAATCGACGATGTCGCCGTGGCCCGTGCCTCGCACGAGAAGTTGTACGAAGTGTTGGGCCGCGGCGCTCACCCGCAGGTCTTCGTTGTCTTCGCGGCTGACCACGTCATCGATGTCGCCCAGCATCTGAACGACCTCGATCTTCGGCGTACACGCGCGGACCCAGGTCATCCATTCCAGGCGCAGGTTGGCCACGAAAGGCGAGCCCCGTTCGAAGCTGAATACAAGGCTGGATATGCCGAGCATGTGAGCGCTCCACGTACCCAGACGCATCGAGAGGTGGTTCAGTGAGTCCTGGTCGGCAGGACGGTCCCCGGACAGATCCCAACCCCTGTTGACCCCGGCAAGCAGTACCACACGCTCGACGCGCTTCACCCATTCAGAGCCGCGTGCGTCCAGGATGGCTCGCCGCGTCAGCAGGGCGCCCATGCTGTGCGCGACGATCACGACGCGGCTGGCGCCCGTCTTTGTGAGGGCCGTCTGGATCTGCACGCCGATGCCCGCCGCAATCTGGTGAGGGTTGGCGTTGGACCACTCGGCTGCGTTGTAGTGGAGACGCAGCACGTGCCCTTTCGGCTCCAGCGTGTCCGCAAGCAGGTCCCAGCGGGCTTGCTTGGGCAGCATTCCGTGAACCAGCACGATCAGATCGGTGGATGCTGGATCGCGGCTCACCAAGTCTGCCTTGACGCACGAGTCTGTAGCCAGGTATGGGCCGATGAACCCCAGCACGAACAGGAGCGCCGGGACCGCAAGCAAGCCGAGTAGCAGACTGGTCATCGGGCGCATGGTTGGGGCAGGGGGTATCGGCACAGCCTACCCCAACTCGTCAGCCGCCACATGCCGCTGCAGTCGGCTTCTTTGCCGGCATTGCTGCCATCCCGGCGCATCGTTAATTTTTGGCATGTCCCCAACCCCCCGCCGCCGTATCCTTGCCCCCCGCAGTCCATCCGCCACCCCCAGGGTGCGCCATGGGGGAAACCGTATGCATTTCGTCTCAGCGGCTATCCGGCTCCTGGCGTGCATCTTTCCACCACCCCACCCCCGTGAGGGGCGTTCATGAGCGCGGCCGTTCAGCTTCACCTGGGCCTCTTCGGAGCCCTCTCCGTGGCGGTGTGCCTGCCGCACGAAACCGCCGCCCATCCCGTGGCGCTGGGCGGCCGCCCCGGTGGCTTGCTGGCCTTGCTGGTCATGACGCATGGGCGCTTCTCCAGCCGTACCGACCTGGCCCGCGAGCTGTGGTCCGGCCCCACCGAGGCCTGCAGCGCCGGCAGCTTCAACACCTTGCTGTGGCGCCTGCGCCGTGCATTGGAGACGCCGCCGCTGCATGCCGGCGATGTGATCGAGTGCGACCGCCAGGGTGCCTTGCGCATTGCCGAATGCGTGCAGGTGGACAACGACGTGGAGCACTATCGCCGCCTGATCGAGCCGCCCATGGGCAAGCCGGTGGAGCGGCTGGATGGGGCCGATGTGGCTGCCTTGCGCCGCGCCGTGTCGCTGTACCGCGGCGACGTGCTGGCGAGCTTTCGCGACGACTGGGCGCTGCGCCTGCGTGAGAAGCACCGGCGCCTGCAACTGGGTGCGCTGTCGCGTCTCATGCACGTGTGCAGCCTGCATCACGACTGGGCCGAGGCGGTGGCGCATGGCGAGGCCATCCTGGAGCTGGACGAGCTGCGTGAAGACGTGCACCGCGAGCTGATGCGCTGCCATCTGGCCTGCGGCCAGCGGGCGCTGGCGTTGCGCCAGTTCGAGCGCTGCCGCAGCGCGCTGCGGCGTGAGCTGGCCATTCACCCCATGCAGGAGACGCTGCAACTGCACCAGCAGATTGCGGATGCCGCAGTGGGGCTGGCTGCGCCGCCCACTGGCCCGGGTGGGATGGAGGGGCCAGGCCTGCACCTGCCTGCCTGGACAGGCCCCACCAGCCCGCAAGACGCCGCGCATTGCATACGGCAGGCGCGCTGGCACCTGGCCCAGGCCGACGCGCAGCTCCAGTTGTCGTTGTTTCCGCACACCTGACACCCGGACTTGACCCACGAACTTGACCCACGAACTTGACCCACGAACGGCTCGGCGCTCTCGGCGTTTGCAGAACCTCGAATCAGCGTGGCGCTGATGGACGCCATGCGGAGGCACAGCTATCGTGGGTGGTTCCCCGGCACCCTTGCACCCCGGCCCGCGTTGCCCCGCGCTCCGCTCCTGCAACCCATGACGCCAGCTCCACGGTCACACAAAAGGCACTCCTCATGACGATTGCATCCCCGATTGCATCCCCTCTACGCCGCCCGTTCGCGGGCCGCGCCATCCTTGCCTCACGGCGCCTGCTGGGCGCCCTGCTGCTGCCGGCGGCATTCGCGGCCTCGGCGCAGCCGGTGATGCTGGACCAGGGCAACGACTGGACGCCGACCGCGCGCCGGGCGTTCTATGGCCGCGACCAGGGCTCGCAGATCATGCCCTTGCGCTGGATCGCCGCGCTCAAGCTGCCCGATGGCCAGCCGTTCATGGCCGACAGCCTGGGCCGCTATGGCTACCTGCCCAACCCGGACAGCGAGCCACCCGGCTTGCCGGTGGGCTTCACGGCCGGCAGCGGTGGCCCCAGCGGGCCCTTCATCGGCATGACCTGCGCCGCCTGCCATACGCGGCAGATCGAGGTGGCAGGCGTGGCCTACCGGGCCGACGGCGGCCCCGGCATCGTCGATTTCCAGAGCTTCCTGGCCGACCTGGACCAGGCCGTGCAGACGGTGCTCGACAAGCCCGCGGCCTTCAAGGACTTTGCCGCCGCGGTGCTGGGCCCCAAGGCCCCGCCACCCAAGGTGGCGGAACTGCGCACGGCGCTGGCGGCCTGGCACCTGCCGTACCACACACTCATCCAGCGCGCGTTGCCCACGCCCGCCTGGGGGCCATCGCGGCTGGATGCAGTGGCCATGATCTTCAACCGGCTCGCGGGGCTGGACCTGGGGCCGCCGCCCACCTACCTGATCCCCGAGAACATCCAGCCCGCCGACGCGCCGGTGCGCTACCCGTTCCTGTGGAACGCGGCCATCCAGGACAAGACCCAGTGGCCGGGTTTTGCCGACAACGGCAGCCCCTTGCTGGGCCTGTCGCGCAACCTGGGCGAGGTGTTCGGCGTGTTCGCGTCCTTCAAGCCCAAGCAGGACTACTGGAAGGTGCTGGGTGTGGACTACCTGCATGAGAACTCGGCCGACTTCGGCGGGTTGCGGACGCTGGAAGACCTGATCGGCAAGATCGGCCCGCCCAAGTGGCCGTGGAACGTGGACGTGGCACTGGCTGTGCAGGGCGAGGCCATCTATGCGCGCAGCACGGCCCAGGGCGGGTGTGCAGACTGCCATGGCGTCAAGCCCGGCACCACGCGTTTCCCGGACCACAAGACCTGGGCCACGCCGATCCAGAACGTGGGCACCGACACGCGCGAGTACGCGGTGCTGGGTCGCCAGGTGAAGACGGGTGTGCTGCTGGGCGCGAAGATCCCGTTCCTCACCAGCCCGCTCAAGCCGGTGGAGCCTGCCATCAGCGTGCTGGGCACGGCGGTGCTGGGCAGCATCCTGCAGCACTACATGCCGCTGGTGCTGGATGCCGACCTGGTGGCGCGGGCCGAGGCCAGCCGCATCGCCGGGGCGCTGGAGAAGGCGCCGTCGTCGCTGGATCCCAGGCAGATCGAGGAACTGCGAGGCGCGTTCCGGCTGAAGGGGCCTTCTTCGGCCCCGTCCGGGGCCTCCAGCGCCGCGGCGCCGGTCAATGCGTATGAGGCGCGCGTGCTGCAAGGCATCTGGGCCGCGGCCCCGTACCTGCACAACGGCTCAGTGCCATCGCTGGCCGAACTGCTGAAGCCCGCGAACCAGCGCGTGAGCGAGTTCAAGATCGGCCCCAACTACGACCTCCAGACCGTGGGACTGGCGGCCGAACAGACCAAGTTCAACTACACGCTCAAGACCACCGACTGCAGCCAACTCAACTCCGGCAGCAGTCGCTGTGGGCATGAGTTCGGGACTTCGCTGCCGGCGGATGAGAAGAAGGCCTTGCTGGAGTATTTGAAGACGCTGTAGGAATCCGCCGAGAAGTGGAGTCGGCCTACCTCGCGGCAGCGGGAGAAGGGCGGAGTGAGGGGGCCTGCCGGGCACCGCCAACCGCGCCAGACCCGCGCCGGGTTTACCCTGTTTCGTCATTGTCGAATCCTGACGAGCCGGAACGTCGTAGCCTGGACGGTCTTCCTCCGCGCCGCAGGGAACGACGCTCACTGTCGACCAAGACATGACGGACGAGTTCGAGGGCATGGTGCAAGCCTGGCCGAAGGCATTGGAAAAACTGAAGGCGCTATGCGGAAACCGCACTCAGTGATGCCTGACAAACGAATGGACGGCCAGTCGTGGCCACCCAAAAGAAGGAGCAACGCCATGCCTCGGTATCTGATCTCGTTCGATGATGGCGCCATGGACCACATTCCCGAGGCGGACTGGCCGGCTGTGGGCGAGTCGGCGCATGCGGTGGTCCGGGAGGCCAAGGCCGCAGGGGTCTGGATCTTTGGTGGTGGAGTCCAACGCCAGCGGGCTGGCATCGTGGCGGCCGACGGGGCCATCACTGACGGACCCGTGCCGGAAACAAAGGCGGTCGTCGGCGGGTTCTCGATTTTCGAGGTGCCCTCGCGCGAGGAGGCGTTGGCTTGGGCGGCCCGGATCGCCAAAGCATGTCGGTGCGCGCAGGAGGTCCGGGAGATCATGTTTGATCCGGAGTCCTGATCGGGGCCGCGATGGACGGACTGTGAGGCCTGGCGAATGAAGTTCACCCGCGTGTGGCCGCCGGCGAAGCCGACTGACGCACGTCGGGTGCAACGACGGGTTGGCATCTGCTGGATGACTTGCCTGGGGCTTTCAGCGTAGATAGCCAATAGGCCATTCGGATTCCACTGAGATTTGAACGATGCGTGAGACTCGTTGTCTTCAAAGCTGGCGGCGAGAATGGATTTCCCCGTTCCGGACTGGCCGCATGGCGGCGGTCAGCCAAGAAGTGTCGCGATTGGAAGTCGATCAACCTCGCTTTTAATCGAGGAAGGCCCAGGTATCCGCGCCGTCGAAGCGCCTGACGACCACGGACTCCTGGAGTTTCGGCTCGAAGTTGCGCAGGTTCACGCCGTGACGCGCTCCGGGCTTGAGGTCGAGCGGCTCCCAGTGGGTGACGATGCCGCATGTCTTGCAGCGCACGTTCCTGAGCGTTCTATCACCCCAGATGTACTCTTCGGTGTTCTCTGGGTGGCCCTGAATAGAGACTGTTCCGAACTCGTAGTAGGCCCACAGTCCTCCTGACCTACGGCAGAGAGAGCAGTTGCAGCTCGTGGCCTTCTCTGGGGCGGCTGGAAGCGTGAGGCGAACTGCGCCGCAATGGCAGGAGCCGTGAAGCGATGGTGCTGGCTGTTGTTGGTCCATGGAGTGAGCTGTCGGTGGTTGCTGTGTCGCCTGACGTGAGGTGGATGGACGCCGACCACCCATGAGCGGTTGCCCATCGGCGGCCACGGCCTCGTGGATTCTGCCCGCTTTCCCCTGGCGTCGTCCATCGTCCTGCCCAGATCGCGAGCATGGTCGCGCGCATTGGGTCGCCTAGAAAACCGCGGTTGGAATGACCGGTTGAAGTCCGCGTCAAGAACCCGCAGCGCAAGTTCCGGGGTGCGTCACTGGACGCTTCGTCGGGCGAGCCGGCTTGTTGAGCCGCCCGTGGCAGACCCACAGGTTGGCTGGCGGTAGCCGCCGCGGCTGTCACCCCCCTATCACAGCGCCCCCACGCGCGCGCGCCCTTCGTGACGCCGCTGTGATGCCCGTGTGATGCGCCCGTGATGCCGTCGCTCGCACACTGGCCCCGGGATGCCTGGACTTTGCATGCCGGTCGGCAGCACCAGCAGCATCCCGGCCCCCGCCGTACCGCCGCCGCTGTGACCCTTTCCGCCCGCCCATGGCTTTGCTCGACGACCGCAGTGCCGCTTTCATCGTGCGGGTGTGGTGCGAGCGTGGCGACGGGCCTGGTGACCGGGTGCGTGACTGGCGCGGGTCGATCGAGCACGTGGAGTCCGGGGAACGGATCTTTTTTCGCGAGCTGCACGTGATGACCGAGTTCATGAGCCGCCGTTTGCAGGCGCTGGGCGTGGTGGCCACCGACCGCTTCTGGGAGCAGTTGTTCCCCGAGGAACCGGACGCCGAGCCCCCCGCCACGACTTGACGCCACAGGAAGAGGAAGGACGCCCCATGCCCCGCATCCATGCCAATCGCGACACGGTGGACGACCGCTTCAGCGTGCTGGGTTTCACCATCCGCACCGAAAGCCCGCTCTACGAGGTGGCCGTGGCCACCGACCCGGCGCTGTTTCGTGCCGATTCGCGCACGCGGCGCGGCCGGCGCAACTTCTTCTCCAGCCGGGCGCAAGGAGCGCTGCGGGCGCGCCGCGGCGAGGCCATCTACCTGCTGCCGCAGGACGTGCTGTCCAACTTCGTGGGCCAGCCGCGGCTGTACTTCGGCCTGGCCACCTACAAGGAAGGCACCACCAGCCAGCCCGACTTCGTGCAGGCACCCACCGAGGGCCACATGTACGTGTCCATGAGCGGCCTCACCGAGCGCGGCCTGCGCCGCGCGGTGACCTCGCTCACGCCATCGTCCTACGGCCAGGCGCCGGGGCGCGACCCCAGCCTGGAGTGGGGTGGCGATGCCGGCGCGCAAGACGCGCCGCGCGGCGCGGCGGCACCGGCCGCCCGCACGGCCACGCCAGCCACGGCCGCGCCGGTGGCAGCACCCGTGGCCGCAGCGGCCTTGATGGACTACGACGACGGCTTCGGCGCCTTCCCGGTGGCCGAGGAGCCCCCGCCCAACGAGGCCAGGCCCGCCCCTGCGGCCGAGCCGCCACTGTCGGATGCCCAGGAGGTGATCCCCTCCTTCAACGGCGACCTGGCCTCGCAGATCCAGTGGTTCTTCGGCACCGTGGCCTTCGTGGCCGGCGTGGCCGACACGCGCCAGATGCCGCATTCCGCCATCTGCCAGGTGCTTTGCTACAACGGCGACACGCACATCGGCAATGCCAGTGCCTTCTACATCGGCCGGCGCCTGCTGCTGACCAACGCGCACGTGGTCAGCGGTTGCACGCGCATGGTCATCATCCCGGGCAAGAACGGCGCCGGCAGCAGCCGGGCCGAAGAGCCCTACGGCCGCTTCACCGTCACGCAGTGGCGGGCGCACGAGCGCTACAGCGCCGGCAGCCGCGACTTCGACATGGCCATCGTGCATGCCACGCAGGATGCCCCCAATGGCCAGTGGCTCAGCCCCGTGGAGGAACTGCGCCAGTCGCGGCCCGAGGGCGTGGCGGTGTGCGGCTACTCGGCCCGCTCGCGCCGCGACGACACCACCGGCCGCATCGTCAATGCCACACTCAACCCGGACCGGCAGCATGCGCACCGCGGCTACGTGCGCGACATCGGCGACGACGTGATGCACTACGACGTGCAGGAGCTGGCCGGCTCCAGCGGCTCGCCGGTGTACTGGATCGAGCGCGGCGCCTTGCCCTGCGTGCACGTGGTGGGCATCAACGCCGGCCCGCGCAATGCCTCCACCAACTCGGGCTGCCGCATCACGGATGCCAAGGTGGCCTGGATCCGCGCCCGTGCGGCCGAGTGGGGTGAGAGCCGTGCGATGGAGGCGCCGGACGAGCCGGTCACCTTTGTCACGCCGGAGCCGGCCCGTGCCCCGCAGAACGAGCCGGCCCTGGTGGACGCGCAGGAGGTGATGCTGCGCTCCTACGATGGCAGCCTGCCTTCGCAGGTGCGCCTGTTTGCCGAATCGGTGGGCTGGGTCGCCGGGGTGCCCGACACGCGCCAGTTCCCGCACAGCGCCATCTGCTTCGTGGCCGACGTGGCCTCGGGGCCTGAGGTGGAAGGCGGCACCGCGTTCTTCGTCGGCCGCAACCTGCTGGTGACCGCGGCGCATGTGGTGCAGGGCAAGGCGCGCCTGGGCTTCGTGCCGGGCAAGAACGGCCGCGGCACCGATGCTGCCCACGAGCCCTTCGGCCGCTTCGAGGTGGCCAGTGCCGACTGGGTGGTGCACCCGCAGTACCGCAGCGCGGGCGATGGCTTCGACATGGCCATCATCCACACGCCGAGTGCGGCGCCAGGCGGCCAGTGGTTCAACCTGCTGGAGGAGTTGCTGCAGTCGCGCCCGGAGGGCGTGGCGGTGTGCGGCTACTCGCAGTTCTCCGGCCGCTCGGGCTGGATCCCGGCACTGGTGAACGCCATCAACGACCCACGCAAGCAGCACCTGCACCGCGGCTATGTGCGCGAGCTGCCGGGCAACGAGAACTTTGCGTACGACGTGCAGACCTTGCCGGGTGCCAGCGGCTCGCCGGTGTTCTGGGTGGAGGCCGGCTCGCCGCCGCGCGTGCACTGCGTGGGCGTGCACAACGCCGGGCGGGACGACCGCACCAACCTCGGCTGCCGCTTCACCGCGGCCAAGGTCACTTGGCTGCGCCGCCAGGCCACCACCTGGGGCCAGCCGCGGGCCTTTGAGGCCGCGCAGGACCCGCAGGCCGGCCGCACGCCGCTGCTGGCGCCGCCGCCGGCGCCGCAGATCCAGCAGCCGCTGGGCCTGGACGAGGCCATGGCCGTGCCCGCCGTGGCGGTGGAGATTGCCAGTGTGGTGGCCGGCGCGGTGATGGAGCGCATCAGCAGCAACCAGGGCGACGTCGCCTGGCAGCTGGACCAGCTGCGTGGCCTCAAGCACCCCAACGACCAGGCGCCCGCGCGGCCCGCGCCGTTCCAGGACGGGCCGGCCATCCGCCTGGTGGATTGGCCCAAGGTCACCAACTACCTGGGCGACGAGATCAGCGCCGGCTTCGAGATCCGCTGGCAGTTCAACGGGCAGTCGCTGGGCAACGTGCAGGTCAGCAACATCCGCACCAACGATGCGGTGGGTTGGGGCCTGAATGTGATCGTGCGCATCATGGACGACAACATCGTCTACCCACGCGAGCGCCCGCAGTTCGCGGCCTTGCGCGTGCGGCTGGACTACACCTTCACGCGCAGCCTGGGCAGCGACGTGCTGGCCCACCAGGAGGTGCACTTGTTCGGCAACGGCCGCCACAACCTGCGGCACGAGTGGACCCAGGCCACCACCTTTGCGCTGTCGCAGGAGCCCGAGCAGGAAGACGAGCGCCTGCTGAACGCACGCATGCCGGCCGGTGGCGAGGCGCAGGCGCTGGAGTACACGGCCCGCACGGTGGCGGCCACGCCGCCTTCGGCCGCGCTGCGCACGGCCATGGCCGCGGCCAGCGGGCAGCGGCGTGCGCTGCTGGAGGTGGCGGCGCGCGAGCTGGGTGTGCGTGAAGAGCCCAACCCGGCCCACCCCGGCCATGGCGACCCCACAATCAACTCCGACCGCGAAGGCCGCATCGTGATGTACCTGCGCGAATGCGGCGTGGCGGCCACGCAGGGGCAGGCCAACCCGGCCTATTGCGCGGCCTTTGCCACGCTGATGCTGCGCCAGGCCGGCTACCGCGGCGTGACGGGCAGCGCCAGTGCGCGCGTGCTGAAGAGGCAGTTCGAGCAGGCCGGGCGCTTCCGCGCGGTGGACCAGGGCCGGCCCTACGACCCGCGGCAGGACTTCCGGCCGCAGGCGGGCGACCTGTACTTCAAGGGCACGCCCGGTGCCGAGTCGCACGTGGGCATCGTGGTGGCGGTGGATGACGACGGCACCCTGCACACCATCGAGGGCAACACCTGGGGTGCTGGCGGCGAGGCGCAATCGGGCGTGATGGAACGCAGCATCCGGGCCGCGCACGGCACGGCGCGGGCCAACACGGTGGGCTTCGGTGTGCTGGCCTGATCCACCGCGGAGACCCTGCCTGTGAGCCATTCTTCACGCCGCGACATGCGCCTGCCCGAGCCGCCCGCGCCCACGCTGGGCTATGCCGATGAACCCGGCGTGGCCCAGGCCATGGCGGGGGTGCCGGGCATGTTGCCCGGCCTGGGCGGCAACGGCTTTGACGGCACGCCCACCCGTGCCGTGGCCACCGCGCCTGCGGCCGCACCGACGCCGCCGCCCAAGCCGCCCGCCACCGAAACCTTGGCCGCACGCACCGGCGCGCTGGTCAACGAGGTGGATTTCCCCGGTTTCGTGGCCCAGCTCGTGCACGGCACCTTCGATGCGATCGTGGATGCCTCGATCCGGCAGATGGAGAGTTATGCCGACCTGGTGGCCGCCGTGGCCAAGACCACCGAGCAGTTCACTGAAGAGAACATCACCGAGAACCAGGCGCGTGACTGGATCGCCCAGCGCTACCCCGGCGAGGTGGCCTTGCTGCTGCCGCGCGGCAGCGACGACGCGCAACGCACGCCCTTGCTGGTGCCGCGTGTGGAAGGGCAGACGCCGGGGTGGCTGGCCGAATACGGCGTGGGCGACCAGGAACTCAGCTCCGAGCTGCTGGAAACCGCCGTGCTGCCGCGGGCCAGGCAAAAGCTGGGGGCCGAGCGCCAGCAACTGCTGGCCACGCTGGTGATGCTGGGCCTGAACCGCGTGGCGGTGAAGGACGGTTCCATCAGCGCCAAGGTGATGTTCCGGGCTGCCGCCAACGACAAGGCGGTGGTCACGTATGCGCAGGGTGCTGAACCGGGCGGTGGGGGCGGCGGCAACTGGGGCAGCCGCGGCTCGCTGGCCAGCGGGCAGGGCGTGTCGACCATGGTGAGCACCTTGAACCTCAATGCGCAGAGCGACACCAGCCTGAGCGCCACCATGTTCGGCGAGGTGAAGCTGAACTTCGTCTCGGAAACCTTGCCGCTGGACAAGCTGGCCGATGCGGTGAAGCTGAACATGGTGCAGCGGCACGCGGTGCTGGGGCCGCGTGCGGCGCCTGTGGCTGCGGCTACTCCGGCCGTGATCCAGAACGCCACGCCGGCTGAGCCGCGGAGGGCCAGCTGATGCTGCGCGAACTGAGCACGCTGCTGGTGGAGATGCAGGAGGCCTTGGTGCCGTTCGGTGTGGCGGGGGCGGGCGCCGTGCCGGAGATCCGCGTGCGCGATGCCCAGTTGACCTTGCCCTTGGACTGGCGCGTGGTGCTGGCCGATGGCGGGCCGCAACTGCACGCAGATGTGCCGCGCAGCAGCGCAGACCTCAACTGGCGCGGCGAGCCGTCGCGGCTGTCGCTGCGGCTGGTGGCGGAGCCCTTGCCATGACCCAAGCCCTGCCCACCGCCATGCAGGACCACGGCGTGCCCTTCGACGTGTTCATCCAGGCCCTGACCCTGCAGCTCGACAAGGCCCAGGCCTCCATGGCGCTCAAGGCCCGGGTCGGCAAGATGCCCATGACCTTTGCCGTCAAGGACGTGTCCCTCGACCTGCGCGCCTTCGTGCAGATGGTCAATGACGACGTCTGGCTGCGCCCCGCCGGCCCGGGCGATGCCAATGCCAGCACCGTCAAGCTGGCCCTGACCACTGTGACCAAGCCCATGATCGATGAGAACGCGGTCAACTTCCAGGCCGAGGATCCCAAGTTCAGCATTCGCAATGCACTGGGCGAGTCGGTCAGCGAAGAAGAGCAGCGCGGCCTGGAGCGCATTGGCGTGCACACCATCCAGCAACTGCAGGAGCTGCGCAGCGCCGCCGGGGCCGATGTGGTGGCCCGCCTGGCCCGCATGCCGGTGAACCGCCTGCAGCAGGCCATGCTGGCTGCCAGCGCACCGCGTGTCACCCGTGTGGTGGCTGCAGCCCCCGGGCCCACCCCGGCGCCCGCGCAAGTGCATTTCCAGGCGCCCGCCCAGCGCCCCGGCGCCAGCGCGCCCATGGTGCGCGTGCGCGGCCAGCTCGTGCCGGTGTCGCAAGGCGAAGGCTCGCAGTTCGTGCTGCAACCGCTGGCCGAGCAGATGGGCGCCGAGGCCGAGATCGAGTTCGACGACGGCCAGCGCGCCACCTTCGACCTGCGCGAAGGCAGCCTGGGCCGCTGGCACGGCGAAGAAGAGCAAAGGACCAATCGATGATCGCCTGGCCACGCCGCCTGCTGCTCACGCTGCGCCTGGGCGAGATGCCCGAGCACGTGCCGGCCTGGGCCGCCTGCGCACGCTATGGCGTGCCCATGCCCGACCACGTGGACGGCGGCCCCATCGACCGCCTGCTGCGCCACTTTGGCGGCACCGCCCGCCTGGCCCGCGTGCACAGCGCCCGCCTGGGGCCCATGGACCGCCCCCACGTGCCCGGCGCCCGCCGCTTTGACGACGTGGAGCAGTTGTGCGGCGTGGCCCGTGTGCTGCGCGTGGAAGTGCAGCAGGGCGAGCGCCTGCCCGAGCTGGCCCGCGCCCTGGCGCAGCTGCCGGGTGTCGAAGGCGTGGGCCCCGAACGCATGATCTTCGGGGGCCTGGACTCGCCCCCCGCCAGCGGCGCCCTGCAAGTGGACACGGCCGAGGCCTGGCGCTCGCGCGAGATGATCCGCCTGCCGCAGGCCCTGGCCTACGGCCAAGGCGACCATGCCGTGCTGGTGGGCCTGGCCGATACCGGCGTGGCCAGCGCCGACCCGGCGCTGGAGCGCGCCGTGCGCCCGGGTTTTGACACCGTGGACCTGTCTGCTGACACCTTGCCCTCGCTGCACCTGGTGGGCGACGGCAACCGCCCCGACAACGACCCCGACGACGAGGTCGGCCACGGCACCGGCTGCGCCGGCATCCTGAGCGCCGACATCGACGGCCTGCCCCCCGGCGCGGCCGGCCAGTGCCAGCTGGTACCGGCCCGTGTGCTGGGCGCGGCCCTGCGCGGCGAGCGCCGCGTGGGCGTGGGCTCGGTGGCCAACATCGATGCTGGCGTCAAGCGCCTGGTGGACCTGGGCGTGAAAGTCATCAACATGAGCTTCGGCACCTCGGCCAACCAAGTGGGCGAGGACGACCCGCTGCCGCACCGCGAGGTGATCCGCTATGCGCAGGCCCGCGGCGTGATCCTGGTGGCGGCCAGTGGCAACTCCGGCCTCACCGAGCGCTACTACCCGGCCGCCTTGCCCGGCGTCATCGCCGTGGGCGCGGTGGACCTGGAAGGCGCCCCGGCGCGCTTTGCCACGCGCGGCGACCACGTGGCACTGTGCGCGCCGGGGCAGGGCATCTGGACGCGTGGCCTGCAAGGGTGGCAGCGCGCCAGCGGCACCAGCTTCGCGGCGCCTTTCGTGGCGGCGGTGTGCGCGCTGATGGTGGCGCGTGCCGAGGCACGCGCCTGCCCGCTGCCGGCCGACGTGGCGCTGGAGCTGCTGCGCGCCTCGGCGCGGCCCTTTGCCACCGCCGGCGTGCAAGGCCTGGGCCGCGGCGTGCTGGACGCCTGGGCCGCCCTGCGCGCCGTGGACGAGTGGATCGACAGCAACGACGACATCGTGGCCCAGGCCCACTGATTGGAGCTGCGCATGGCCCATCCGCCCCGCAAACCCCCGGCTACGCCGCCCGCCCCGCACGGCGGGCCGCACGCCCCGGCCAAGCCCCGGCGCGCCACGGCGGCGCCCGCAGTTCCCCGCGCGCAGGTGGCCGTGCCTGCACATCCATCGGCGTCGCCGGACCTGCCTGCGCCCGCCACCCATCAATCGCGCCCATCGCCCCAAGGAGGCCGCATCATGACGCAGCACCGCATCCTCTTCATCGACCTGGCCGAACGCGACCGGCTCAACCGGGCGCGCATCCGCAGCCGCGTGGGGCAGCTGGAGGCGATCGAGAACACCAAGTCGCGCACCGGCGGCCTGGGGCCAGACCTGCGCAAGGAACTCGATGAGCTGCGTGCCGTGCTGGCCTCGGACATCACCTCCGACCGGCTCTACCAGGCCGTGGCCAGCCAGGTGGCCGGCTCGCCGTGGGACGTGCTGATTGGCAGCACCGGCGTGAACCCCATCTACGTGATGAAGTACGGCTTCATCGGCAGCCAGTGCGCCATCCCCACGCCCATCTCGCTGGGCGCCATCGAGCAGCAGATCCTGGCGGTGTGCGGGCTGCTGGAGCTGGACAACGTGCACAGCCCCGAGGTGCATGACTTCATCTCGCGCGTCACCATCGCGCGCGGCGAGTACGACCAGAACCGCGCGCTGTTCGACGTGGCCTTCGACCGCTTCTCCACGCGCCACCTGGTGACGCTGCAAAGCCAGATCGAGAAGGGCTACGTGGACCCGTCCGCGGTGGGCTTCCTCGACCGCAAGGGCAAGGACCCGGCCAGTGCCTTCATCGACCACAAGGCGCAAGAGCCGGCCGGCACCACGCCCGTGTACGCCGCCTCGGGCAGCAGCGTGGGCTCCATCGTGCGGCGCATGCGCGACGATGGCATTTCGCCCAACGACCCCTGGCTCACCAGCCGCATGGACAACGCCTTCAACCTGCTCACCGGGCTGGTGGAAGGCGCGCCGCCCTCGGCCATGGAGATCATGCTGCCCGACCTGGAAGAGTCGGTGGACGTGGAGATCATCAAGGACAACCTGGATGCCATCCAGGCCATCTACTTTGCCTACCAGCTGGAAGAGATGCGCATGTTCCAGGTGGTGGACAAGATCGTGGATCTGTTCCGCCAGGGCCTGCTGCCGCTGGGCCGCAACTCGGTGGGCGACAAGCTCTTCAAGTACTTCAAGACCAGCGCCGAGCGCATTACCGAAGCCGAGCGCCGCGACCTGTACTTCCGCGCCTTCGGTGCGCCGGGCGGCAACCCCAGCGCGGGCGAGCCCAACCGCGACTTCAACGAACTGTGGCTGCGCATGGTCTCTGCCGTGTCCAGCTTTGCGCGCCAGATGACGGTGGAGCGCATCCTGCGCAATACCGTGCCCATGGCGGTGAGCCAGGAGCAGGTGCGCAAGGCCGCGCGCGACCTGGGCGCCAACCTCTCGCGCAACGGCTACGGCATTGCCTTCTATGCCGCCACGGAGCTGCAGTCCACCATCCTCACCTTCAAGGACATGCTGCAGGACCCGGAGCTGCGCTCGGCCTTCGGCTCGCGCGACATGTGGCAGGTCATCGACCAGGTCAACGTCAACTACCTGGGCGGCGCCAAGAACACGCACCGCTACCGCACCCAGTCGCGCGCCGGCGCCATCGTCATCCGCTGGATCGCGGAGAACACGCACCGCTTGTCCAACATCAGCGGCCCGGTGCTCTCGGTGGACGAGATCAACAACCCGCAGATGCGCGTGGCCCCGGCCGGCCACAAGCCCATCGTCAAGCCCAGCGACTGGGACCTGGTGAACGCCTGCGAGCAGTGGCTGGCGGTGGCTGGCGTGCCCGATCAGAGCGTGGAGCAGTACTCGCAGCCCATCGAGGCCCCCACCATGACGAGCCGGCCGATCGAGATTCCGCAGATGGCGCGCGATGTGCTCAACAGCGTCGGCGTCAACCTCGCAGCCTGAGGAAACCGCACCATGGCTTACGCAGAAAAACAACCCATGCTGCGGCATGTGGCGCAGTCGCTGGCCCAGGCCTCCAAGCACCTGGGCGTGGTCGACCCCATGGCCTACGTGGGGCCCATGCTCACGCGCAGCTTCAGCCGCCCGGACGACGATGTGAGCTACGCCTACAACGCCCTCACGCCCGGGGCGGTGCCGTACGAACCGTCGTTTTCAGAAAGCGAGCCGCGCACGCTGCGCTTCACCATCTCGCCGCTGGCGCCCGAGGCTTCGCCGCTGGCGCGGCGCGACGAGGCCACGCGCGAGATGCGCCGCCTGGTGGACCCCGTCTTCGGCCACGAGGCGTTGCGCTGGTTCGATCAGCGCAGCGAGGCCTGGCGCGGCCTCTCCGGCCTGGGCTGGATGAACTACGGTGCCTGGTTCGGCAGCGCATACGACGAAGACGGCTTGTATGCCGTGAAGATCTACTACGAGCTGAATCCCCAGCAGATCGACGCACTCAGCCCCGGCCTGAGCCGCCTGACGCGCCGCGTGATGGACGTGTACCCGCGCCTCATGCCCATCTTCACCAGCATCGGCTGCAAGCGCGACACCGGCGCGCAGCGCGTGACCTTCATGCACCGCGGCGCGCTGGTGCTCTCGGACCTGGGGCCGCTGATGAACGAGCTGGGCCTCGGCCACCGCCTGCCCAGCCTCATGCGCGTGGTGGGCGTGGCCTTGGGCGGGCGCTTCGAGTTGCCGCACGGGGCCGTGCTCATCGGTTTGCGTGAGGGCAGCGATGGCGTGGAGATGAAGCTGGAGATCCTGCTGGCGGCCTTGCCCGACCTGCCGGGCCGCTTCATCGACTTGGTGCGGCTGGGCCTGGCCGAGCGGCCGCGGCAGCTGCAGGCGCTGGAGCGCTGGCTGCAGGCCTTCGGCGTGCAGGACGCCAACCAGCCGGGGCATTTTTCGGTGCTGTCGGTGCGGGTCACGCCCACCAGCGACGCGCGCATCGCCTTGTACGTGCGGCCGATCGAGTTTGAGCTGCGCGACCAGGCCTTGCACTCCTGAGCGGCCGAGAGGGAATCCAACATGCGCAATGACTTGCCGCCCGTCAGCAGAGAGACGCTGGACGAATCGCGCCGCGCCGTGCGCGCCCTGCTGGCGCAAAGCCCCGCCTTTGGCCAACTGCCGCAAGCCCAGCAAAAGCAGATGGCACACGACCTGGTGCAGGTGGGCGCCTTCATGGCCGAGCCGGGCCAGCGCGTGGCCCCCGAGCAGGCCGCGCCCGAAGTGCAGGCGCTGGCCTCCACCGGCCTGCTGAACCTGCGCGGCCTGCAGGGGCAGGCCAGTGCCAGCTCCAGTTCCAAGGGCGAGCAGCCCAGCGACATCGGCGCTGACGATGCACCGGCCTTTGGCCAGGCCGTGCGCACGGGCGTGGAGCAGGCCGTGGCCATGATCCGCGGCGTGAACTTCCCCGGCTTCGTGAGCGGGCTCATCAACGGCGTGTTCCACAGCATCGTGACCAGCTCCATCGAGCAGATGGAGGCCTATGCCAAGCTGGTGGCGGATGTGTCCAAGAGCCTGAACCAGTTTCGCGACGACAACACCACACCCAACCAGGGCCGCGACCATCTGCTGGACAAGTTCCCGGACATCTTCCAGTTGCAAGAGGCCGGGGAGGGCGGCTTCAGCTTCGGCGACGAGGCCGCCAGCAGTGGCCCGCGTGTGGTGCTGCGTGAAGACGTGGACGAGCGCCAGGCCGTGGCCCGCATCAACGGCAGCGGCCTGGCCTTGCAGCAGCCTTTGACCAAGCTGGACGACGAGGTGGTGGAGGCCCTGCTGGTGCCGGCCGCGCGCACCACCATTGCCACGGGGCGGCAGCAACTGCTGGCCACCATGGTGATGATGGGCGTGCAGCGCATCGTGGTGACCGACGGCAAGATCTCGGCCAAGGTGTTGTTTGATTTCCAGGCCCGCGACAACCGCCGCTTCCAGAAGAGCGCCGTGAAGTACGACTACGCCACCGACATGTACGGCAACGTGCAGCGCACCCACAGCAGCGAGGGGCAATGGGACCGCAAGCGCGAAGGCGGCAGCGTCACGCGCAACGACCAGGGCGTGGAGACAGCGCGCACCAGTGCCAACGTCTATTCCACCGGCAGCTACAAGTACGACGAGGCCCCCATCGTCACCTTGATGAGCACCAGCCAGCTGCGCGACGACTCGTCGCTGCAGACCAAGGCATCGCTGGCCGGGCATGTGGAGGTGAACTTCAAGAGCGACTACTTGCCGCTGGAGAAGATGGCGGATCCGGCGGCCATTGCGGCCATCCAGATGAATGCGCAGCCGGGGATGGTGAAGACGATGGCAGGGCGGCCGGCTGCGCCTGCGGCAGCACCGCCGGCATCGTCTGCGAGCCCGGCTCCCGCCCCCGTGCCTGCCCCTGCGCCCGCAGCCTGACTGGAGCCCACCACCATGGGCGACGCGCACGCTTCCTCCCCCGCCTGGCTGGACGACGTCACGCTCACCGCAGTGCGCCCCCAAGTGCGTGCCCTGCTGGAACAAAGCGAAGGCTTCCGCGCGCTGCCGCAGCCGCAGCAGCGCGACATCGCCGCCACCATGGTGCGGGTGGCTTCCTTCATGGCCAATCCGCAAGGCCTGGCCCGCGAGGAGTTCGAGCACCCGGTCGTGAACAAGCCCGAGGCCCAACCCGTGGCCCAGGCCCTGGCCAATGGCGTGGACAGCGCCAAGAACAAGGCCTCCGAAAAGCTCGGCACCTTCGCCGGCGCCGACTTCAAGGCCGGAGCCCTGCACCAGGGCACCGAGGAGTTCAGGAACCTGGTCAGCGCGGTGGACTTCCCCGCCTTCGTGGGCGGCCTGGTGCAAAACGTCTTCCAGGCCATCGTCACCGCCTCCATCCAGCAGATGCGTGCCTACGGTGACATGCTCAAGTCGGTGGCCCAGACGGTGGACCAGTTCGCGCAGGACAACATCAGCCTGGACCAGGCGCGCGGCTGGCTGGCCGACAAGTTCCCCGATGCGCTGGAGGTGGGTCGCAGCGAAGACGACGAGCAAGCCGGCAACCGCCTGCGCCCGCGCGGTGAAGACGGCGACGGCGATCTTGCTCGCATCAACCAGGAACTGCAGCTGCTCAAGCCTGTGACTGATCTGAGCGATGCCGACCAGGAAGGCCGCCTGGTGGCCGCCGCCCGCGTGCAGATGGCGCGCTCGCGCCAGCAACTGCTGGCCTCCATGGTGCTGCTGGGCATCAACCGCATCGTCATCACCGATGGCGCCATCAATGCCAAGGTGGTGTTCGACTTCCGCGCCAGCGACCAGGCCAAGCGCCGCGCCCGCGCCAGCCTCACCGACCGCGACCGCATGAAGAACACCAACACCTCGGCTGCGGCAGGCGGCTTCCTGGGCTGGGGCGCGGCCACCGTGAACCAGAACGAGTACGAGCACATGACCACCGTGTCGTCGTCGGTGGACGAGGCCAGCGAGTCCAAGGCCGAGCTGAAAGCCAAGCTCACGGGCGAGGTGCGGGTGAACTTCAAGAGCGACTACTTCCCCATGGAGAAGCTGGCCACGCCAGGCATGCTGGCCTCCATCCAGGGCAATGCCACGCCCTTTGACCCCAACCCGCCGCGCCCGGCCGCGGCGGCGGCCCCGGGCGCCTCGGCGCCAGCCGCCCCCGCGGGCAACGCTGCGGCCGCACCGGCACAGCGCCAGGCGGCGTGAGCCGCCGCAGGCTTGAGCAACCCACCATGCCCGGCAAGTTCGACCGCGCCAGCACACACGGCGGCACGCCCGTGGCGGGCGCCCTCACGCGCGAGGACCTGCTGCGGATCTTCCCGCGCATCGCGCAGGACCTGCACAACAGCCGCGTCACCGAGGCCACCGTCGCCGCCTACCTGGCGACGCTGAACGAGGCCTGGCAGCTGCTGGGCATCGACACCGTGCAGGCGCAGGCCGGCTTCATGGCCCATGCGGCGGTGGAGTCCGACCAGTTCCGCAAGCTCACCGAAACGCAGAGCTGGCGCCAGGACTGGGCCGCCGACCCCACGCAGATCCGCCTGGACACGGCCTGGCTCAACAGCGCTGCTGCCAACCCGCGCTACCGCGCCTACCAGATGGGCGGCACCATCAACCCGATGCGCGACGCCAGCTGGCAGAGCAGCTACATCGGCCGTGGCGCGGTGCAGGTGACGCACCAGCAGAACTACGCGCGCACCGTGGCCTACCTGCGCGAGGCAGCCCGCCGCGCCACCGATGCCACGGCACGCGAACGCCTGGAAGCCACCGCCCAGGCCGTGGCCGGCGACCCGCGCCAGGCCGCCCACCCCAGGCACGTGTTCCTCTTCTCCGGTGCCTACATGAAAGAGGTGGAAGGCGACCGCCTGATGGCCGGCGTGGGCGCCACCGCCCCCTTCACCGGCGGGGGTGCCGAGAGCCGCTGGGTCACCGGCGGCGCCACCGAGCTGCCCGACCGGGCCACGACCAAGTCGCAAGCCTATGCCCGCGCCCACCCGCTGCTGATGCGCCGTGCCACCGCCCCGGTGGCCACCGCCCATGCGCTGGCCCTGGGCGACGACCTGGAGGCCGTGGTCGGCGCGGCGCAGCAGTGGCAGGCGCAGGCCAAGGGCCTGGACGTGCAGGCGGCGCAAGCCCTGGCCAGCGCCCTGGGCCCCATCGGCGGCATCGACCTGCCCGAGCCCGCTGTGCCCCCGCGCGACCGCCAGGTGCTGGCCCTGCTGAGCAGCCTGTACCTGGTGAACGAGCTGGAGCCGCTGATGCGCGCGGCCGAGCGCGTGGCCTCGCTGTGGTCCAGCGGCGCGGTGCAGGTGGCGCTGCCCAAGCTGGAGCCGCTGCTGGGCCGGCTGTGGCGCGAGCGGCGGCTGCGCCTGTCAGGCGATGAGCGCCGCAACGTGCTGGCGCTGGCCTTCAGCCCGCAGGAGTTTGACCCGGCCCTGCGGCGCCTGTGCGAGGCCCTGGTGGCACTGGCCGACAACGCCCGCCGCCACGACGTGCGCGAGGAAGTGGGCCTGGAGCATGCCGCGCAGGCGGTGCTGGAACTGGCCGCCACGCGCATCGAAGGCGTGGTGCAGCAAGCCGGCAGCGAACTGCTCACTCAGTTGCGCGAGGCCACGCAGATCCTCTCTGACCGCACGCTGCAGGGCGCCTTTGGCGTGCACGACCTGCAAGGCCTGGTGCGGGCCTGCCTCGTCACCGAGCCGGCCGTGGCCGCCAGCGTGCGCCACCGCATCGAGCGGGCGCGGGCCGGTGCCACGGTGCTGCAATGGCTGGGCACCAACGCTGCCGCGGGGTTTGTGGTGAACCCGCGCGATGCGGCCCTGCAGGCCGTGCTGGCCGCCGCGCAACGCTGGTTGCTGGCGGCGGCGCAGCCGGCCCCGCAAATGGTTCCGCAATCGGCCGCCGCGCCCGTGTGAGGGGCCCGGCCATGACGGCTGCGGTGCCCCCGCCCTGGCTGCGCCAAGCCGTGCGCCAGGTGCTGGGCCGCACTGCCGCCTATGCCGCCATGCCCCCGGACGAGCGCCGCGCGCTGGCCCAGGCCATGGTGCAGGTTTCGGCCCTGGCCGCGCAATGCGTGCACGAAGAAACCGAGGCCCAGCAGCAGATCGATCGCCAGCGTCCGATGCTGGCACAAAGCCTGGACGCACAGCCCGACTTTGGCGCCGCCACGCGGGCCATTGCCCAGACCACGCGCGACACGCTCAACGCCATCTCGTTCCCGCGCTTCGTGACCGACCTGATCAACGGCGTGTTCCGCGCCATGAACGACTCGAACCAGGTGCAGATGAACCAGTACCTGCAACTGCTCAATGCCGTGTCGGGCACGGCCCAGGGTTTTGAGGCCACGCAGACCAGCGAGCTGCAGGCGCGCCAGTGGGTGGCAGACCACTTCCCAGAGCAGATCGAGGTGGAGCCGGTGGACCCGCCCGAACCCGGCGACGAACCGCCGGACCCCGAGGACGTGGAGGTGCCGCGCCTGCGCCTGCGTGCCAACGCGCACATGCCTACGGAGGACGCATTGCGCGCGGCACTGGGCGTGCCGCCGGGCGAGCCCATCGAAGCGGCCAACCCGGAGGCGCTGGTGCCCTTTGCGCGCCGCCAGATGGCGCGACAGCGCCAGCAGATGCTGGCCACCATGGTGATGATGGGCATGAACCGCATCGTCATCGACGCGGGCAAGATCAACGCGGCGATGCGTTTTCACATCGACACGCGCAGCGCCGCGGCGCAGGACCGGGCCAGCCAGTTCGGCATGCAGAACCGGGTGCGGGCCAGCGCGCAAGGCGGCTTTGCGGGCTGGGGGGCGAGTGCGGAGGTGGAGAACACCATCTCGTACGTCAACACCGAGCGCAACCAGCGCACGGAGGAGATCAACACCGAGGCGGAACTGAACTCATCGGTGGAACTGCACTTTCATACCGATGCGGTGCCGCTGAACCGGCTGGCAGCGCAGGCGCAGGCGGATCGGATCCGGCAGGCGAGCTTGAACCCGAGTGCGGAGGTGGAGACGGCGCATTCGACGGCGCGGGGGGCGCGGCGGGAGAGCCAACGGCAGGGGGATGAGGCGCGGCGGACAGCGGGGAACAGCGCGGTGGGGGGCGTGAGCCAGCCGGGATTGAGGGATACGCCGTTGCCGGTGACGGTGCCGGCGGCGGGGGGGGGCGCGGCTGCTGGGGGTGGCGCTGGCGACGCTGGTGCTGGGGGCACCTGATCGCGTCTGGGCTCGGTGAGAAAGGCGCGACGCCCGAATCTGCTGGCCCAGTGACGTCCGCGGGGTTGGGGATACCCCGATGCTTGCCAGACGCTGAGTACGCACACTCGGGCCGGCCTATCCAGGAGCGATTCGTCGGGCGGCTTGTCCACCGCCTGCACGTCGGGTTGCCGTGGTAGCGTGCAGCGTCCGGTTTCGAGGTTGCAAATATCCGGCCCGAACAGGTTCAGAACGTTGTCAGTGCTGGACGTTTCGTGTGCCACTGCCACAAGATCTGGCAAGAGTGACCATGTTATTGGACCTGGTAACCAGACAATATTTTTCTTCGACAACACGTTCGGCGTCAGAAAGCACCGCATGGCCGCAATCAACGTCCCAAAGCACCTTTACAAGTACCGTGCTTTCAATGTGAATACCTTGCGACAGCTCGATCTTGCCGAGGTTTACTACGCGGATCCGACTGGCTTCAACGACCCGCTCGACTGCGATCCAACAATCCAAGTTGACACAGATTTGTCAAGCCTTGAAAGGCTGCTGTATCGCATGCTTGAGAAGATCCAAGGGAAAGAGGTAGCCCTGCAGGAAATGGGGAACCACCGCTACATGTCCACCGAATACGGGGACTACAAAACCGACCCAGAGACGGCGGCTTACTACACTCGTCGCCTGGCAGCGCGCGTCGATGCTTTACTCAAAGCTGAACTCGGTAAGCGCGGTGTGCTGTCCCTTGCTGCAAAATGGGACTGCCCTCTCATGTGGAGTCACTATGGGGACGAGCATCGGGGCCTGTGCATCGAGTACGACACGAGTGACACCGCGTTCAAAGATATCCGGCCTGTCTCTTACTCCGCTCCGCGCGCGGTTCGGGTCAGCGAACTCATTGAGTGGAAAATCCGAGGAAGTGCCGCAGCCCGAGAGAGTATTGTGCAAACGTTTTTCTTCTCCAAAGCCCCGCAGTGGCGTTACGAGCGAGAGTGGCGCGATCTAGCCGTGAGTGCCGGAGCGGTATCCGCACCCGCATATGTGGACGCAGTAATCTTCGGTTTGCGCTGCGACCACACAGTCATCACCACGGTAGTCAAGCTCCATGCGCAGTCTGCGCAGCGGATGAAGTTCTATGCCGTACGACCTCTGAATAGCAGCTTCCGCCTCAAGCGCTACGTCATTGACCGCGAGGAGATCGAGGCGTCGGGCGTTCGCAGCCCCGCAGTCCTGGAGTTCCGCGACGTCTTCGTTGACGAGACTGGCACCTAACGATTCAGATGGATCGCACGAAGCCGCGATCTGATCCGATTTTTGAAAGAGTCCGGGTAGAGCGACTTCGCTCGGTGGGGTGCCGGCCACTGTGAGGCCTCTTTTTGGGTCTTGTTTTTTGCTACCCCACAAATATGCCAACGCACCTCGGATGCATGCCGGAAACTGCACCCAGCTTGCCAAGGGCCGCGTCAATGCGACTCACCATCAGTGATTTTTCCTCGGGGTCCAAGTGAGCAACTTCAGCCCAGTGCCGAAGAGAACGAAATTCCTCACATATTGCCGGCAAATCATCTACATCGACATCAATGCCTGATTGAAAAAATGGGATCCACTTCGCATTGGTTTGCACTGCACCCCGTACCCACAATCTCTCAAATACTTCCTCCGTCGCCAGCGGAGTGGACGATGAAGAAGCGCCGTCATCACCGGTGTTGGTAATTTTCAAAAGCACCGACATTTCACTCTCCGAATTTCGCCGAAAATTTCCAGTCTGGATACTGGCGCCGCAGTCGCTACAGCTGTAGCTCAACCGCAGACCTCACGCTTTCATTGGAGTTTTCAACTCTGAACTCCAGGTTTTTCATTTTCCTGATTTCATCCAGCGACGGGACAGAAGTCGTGCCCGCCGACGTCGAGCGCGTGGCAGTAGCGGTTCCGAGATTTTCGATTCGCACAACCGTTTTGTCATTAGATCCGCCTCTCTGCCCAGCTTTCTGCCGTTTGGGCGCGAAGCCCCGTGCGCGGATTGAGTCGACCCAAACCCTTCGCAGACTTCTCTTCAACGAGAACGCCGCCTTCGATTCGATCAAACTCTCCGAGGGGAGACCCTCTACGATCAACGATTTCAACCCCTCGACTAGCTTCCACATTCGGCTGGGTGACCTTGGGCTGTGCAGGCGGTTCGGGCTTCCTGGGTGGCGGTTGATCGTCCCCGCTCCGCCCCGTGGCCTTGCGCAACTGGCTTGGCGTCATTGGTGGCTCGGCCGGCGGCTTTGCCTGCGACATCATCACCTGCCGCTCTTTCGGCTTGAGCCCCGGGTGTCGAGCCAGCACGTCCTCATTGGCCGCTACCCAGTCGGCCACCTTGGGGCCCAGCCGGGGGCTTTGGCGGATCTCCTGCAGGAGGCGCACCTTGGCCGCCGGGTTGCCCCGACTGCGTGTGAGGTAGGCCAGGAGTGCACTGAGCATGGCCGTCATCAGCACCACGTGACCCAGCGCCAACTCATGCGCCGCCCCGTCCATGCCCATGCTTTCGGCACTCTCCCAGCGGCGGACGGGGCCCCAGGCCATCCGCAAACCCCCTTCGTAGTGGCGCAGTGCATCGGGCACCGCGGTACCCAGGTCTTCGATCAGCGCCTTCAGGCCCAGCATACCCAGCACCCAGGCGCCGATCTGCGTACCCATTCCCGCCCCGATGGCCGCGCCCGGTATCGCGCCCACGCCGCCCGCGAAAGTTCCAAACGTGGCCCCGAAAGCGCCGCCCGCCAGCACCGAGCCACCCCAGCACATGGCCACGTCCTTGCAGGCATCCAGAAGGATCTGGATCACGGTGGACAAGTCGATGCCCGCCAGCCGCGCAGTGAGCATGCTTCGCGCCTCCACACCAGAAAAGAACAAGGCACTGCGCACACGATCCACTCGGCCCGAGCGGGCCTCACGATCGTCATGGTCGTCGTAGGGCATGTAGCCCGAATGCCCGTCGGCCCTGCGGTACTCGTCCTCCAGGCTTTCCAGTTTCCACCAGAGGGTGTCCGGGCCCAACAACAACGGCATCATCGGCAGGCACTCCGGTGCAGCCTGTCCGCCGGACGGCAAGCGGTCAGCTGGACACTGCAACCTTGAGGGAACATGCTGCACGAGCTTGTGCACTCGCGCGAGGCATGGAGAATGTCTGCGATCCGTATGCAAACTGGCATGTCGGCGAAGCGAGGCGAGGCGGCGGATTATGCGGCGCTGCGATGGTCACTTTGGTCACTCGCTTGGCGGCGCTGAAGGTGGGCGGGTGGGCGCAAAAGCGCTCGACACCGCTGGTCGCACATCTGGTTTTTTGGGATCTTGTCTTTTGCCACTACCTTTGATGGACATCCGCGTTGGCCCAATCGAAACAGGCAATGACGACCAAACAGCGAGCAGCGTCTGGCCGCGCAGTGGCATGAAACCTGTGAGCAATAGGCTGATTCTTGGAGCGGCAGTCGTCGCGGCTGTCCTGGCTGCGGTTGGATCCGCCTTATGGTTCACAGGCTCGCCTGGTTGCGGATTTCCAGGCGACAGTGTGACCGTCATCGATCAAGCGACGGTGGCCGGGCGCCCGTTGTGGCTCGTCCACCGGGTCAGCGGATTCCAGGACAAGGTGGAGTTCGTTGAACTCTATGCGGCAGCCCCCGTCTTCGATGCCTGCTCGAGCGCAGCAAAGCCGGAGCCGTTGTCCATCGATGCCTACGATCCTGCTCAAGGCTTTGCACACCGGCTGCTGTTGCATGGCGACCGGATCCAGATCGGGTACACCAAGAATGAGCTGGAAGCCGTGGCGCCCGCCGGGCTGCGTCTGCCACTGTGAACGGGGCGAAGGCGACGTCATCCGGCATCATCTCCGCGAGAAAGGCGACGCGCAGCGAATCAACGTACTACCGAGGTGGCTGATATGAAAGCTGAGTATGACTTCTCAAAGATGAAGTCCCGGAAAAATCCTTATGCGTCGAAGCTCAAGAAGCCGGTGACCATGAGGCTCTCTGAAGACGTGGTTGAGTACTTCAAAAGCATGGCGGCAGAGGCTGGCGTGCCGTACCAGAGCCTTATCAATCTGTACCTTCGAGACTGCCTTGCGCAGAATCTTCGCGTTCAGATCAAGTGGCCCAGCGCTGCCTGACGTTGGGGCGTTTGGTGCGCTCGCCACGCCCCAACCTGCCACTGCATCGCCCCTGCCAGATCAAGCGCCAGGCAATTGCAGCAGAAGGCCTTGCCCGCCCGATGGCGGCTCGCCGAGGGTCAGTTCCCCACCCATCTCCTGGGCCATCTCGCGGCACAGGGTGAAGCCGATGCGGCGCGCCTGCGCTGCCTCGGGCAGGGTCAGGCCGGGTCCGCAGAGTGCCAGCCGGCCGCTGCCCTGGCGCCTTTCCAGGTGCGCCTGCAGCGCACCGTCCGACTCGGCCTGTCCGGCGTCCCGATCGGCTTCCATCAGCAGGATGCGCAGCAGCACGGAGAGGAGCTGCCTGTCCGCCCGCACCTCCATTCGCAGATCGCCGCCGATGGCCATTGCCGGGGCAGGCCCGCGACGCCATTGCGCGATGCCGGCCCAGGCGTCGCGCACTGCTTCGTGCAGGCCCACGGCTGCAGGGTGCGGGGCGCCGCGGTAGGCAAACATCTTGAGTTGCCGCACCAGGCCGGCGGCCGCATCGACCTGCTCCACAACCTGCCGCAGCACACGGCCCCGGTCCGGAGGGGGCGTGCTCTCGCCGCTTTGCAGCGCGGCATGGATGCTCCGCGTAGGCCCGGCCAGCGCCAGATGAATGTCGGCCAGCAGACGCCCCATCACCGCCAGGCGTCGCTCGTGAGCCCTGGCTTCGCGCTGCTGCGCCACGCGCTGCTGCACTTGCCGCTGCAGCGCAGTCAGGCGGCTGCGCATGGCGGCCTGCTCGATGGCCAGCCGCGCACGCAGGGTCTGGATGGCACGCAGCGTCTGCAGGGCCTCGCCGTGGCGGTCGGCTTCGGCCTGCATGCGCACCAGCACCTCCAGTGCCCGGAGCTGATAGGTCTGTTTGCCGGCACCCGCCAGCCGGACCACGGCCGCCTGCCGCAGCCGCAGGCCATGCGCGGTGCGGCCGGCACGAAAGTGGTAGGCCGCCAGGGCGTCGATGGCGTGGGCCTGGAAGCGCGCCAGGCGTCCGCCCCGCCGCACCAGGCGCAGGTAGCGCCGCAGCCCCTGCCGGGCGGCGTCGAGATGGCCCAGCTCGGCGCGCACCTTGATCCACATGTCCAGCGAACTCAGTTCAGCCATGTGGGGCGGGTCGCGGGTGGCCGGCAGCAGCGGCGGCAGCGCCCACGCCGCCAGCCGGCGCTGTGCACGTGCCGCGCGGGGCTGCCCGGTCCCGGCCAGTTGGCGGGCATGATCCAGGCAGTTCATGGCCAGGCCGACTCGCGCAAACCAGCCATAGGCGGCCCGCTCCGGCAAGGCCTCGTAGCGGGCTGCGGCATCCCGCAGGCAGGGCCGAGCGGCGTCATGCTCATGCAGGTGCGACAACAAGGTGCCGTGGTTGTGTAGCGCGCGGGCGGCGCCGTAGGGGTCGCCACCGGCCTCGGCCAGCGTCATGGTGGCGCGTGAATAGTCCAGCGCCTGGTCCAGGTCACCGCTTTCGAAACAGACGCTGAAGCAGGTGTTGAGGGCGCGCGCACGCAGGGCCACCTGCTGCCCGTTCGGCGGCTGCTCGTCCAGCAGCGCCAGCGCTTCCAGGGCCCGTTCAAAGGCCGCCGGGTAGTTGGACAACATCAGGGACGCCAACCCTCCCAGACATAGGCAGGCGCCAGCCATTGAAGTGCGGTCCCCCGGCCAGGGCCTGCCGGCCGGCCGTCTGCGCGGCTGCAAGCATGGCGGCCGCATCGCCGCGCCACAGCGCTGCCTCGGCGGCGGCAAGGTTCTCGGCAAGGGTCGGGAGACCGGGCCCCAGCGGCCACTTCCCCCACATTTTTCTGACATGGCCTCGTATGCGCTCGTTTGCGACGGTCGCCGCGGTGTTGTCCTCGAAAGGACGAGCACCTTGCCAGAATGTGCAACTGAGCCCGAAGGGTGGGACTTGAATGATGGGGCAACCCTTCAATGGCATTCCGGGCCACGCGGCGACATCGGCTGGACATCTCGCGCAAGGGTGCCGCAGAATGGAACGCAACCCTCACTCACGGCACCTCCATGACTTCGTCCACGGTCTTTGTCAGCGGTCACTGCAACCGCTCCATGCCGGCTGCCACTCTCATCCCTGTCCTCCAGTACCCAGACGTCACAGAAGCGGCTGCATGGCTCTGCCGGGCGTTCGGCGCCACGGAGCGCTTGCGCATCGGCTCACATCGGATCCAGATGATGGCCGGCGATGGCGCCTTCGTTGTCGCCGCGGGGCCAAAGGGCGCCCAACCGACGGGACAGTCCCTGATGGTGCGAATTCGAAGCGCGGACGCGCATCACGCCAGGGCCAAAGCCGCAGGAGCAGAAATTCTTGGTGCACCTCAGTCCCACCCGTACGGAGAGCGTCAGTACACAGCCAGGGACCTGGCGGGCCACGTCTGGACGTTCTCCGAGTCAGAGGCCGACATTCACCCAGAGAAGTGGGGCGGTGAACTGGTGGCGGCCGAAGGTGATGCGGCCTGAGCCTTCCGGTGCTGCTCGCCACGCTCTGGTGTCATCCGGCACATCACGCCGGCGTACGCCACGGTGGGCTGCATTCCGGACGACGGTTCACGGTGACCACACGCGCCACCGTGCCTCTTTTCACCCAACGTCTTCTGTATCACGAGAGCTTCTCCAGTGAAGATGATTCTGACCAGCGCCACGACCGCAGCGGAGTACCTTGCCTGTTTCCATGGCTGGCAACAGGCATATGCCTCGGCGCTCCACGCGGCGGTCACGGAGGCGGCTCCTGAGCTCGTGGCGCGGCTGAAGTGAGGGCGCAGGGCGCCCTTGGATATCAAGGCGATCGGAAAATGCGAGGCGCAGCCCGAACGGGGCGTGGAGTCTGCCTGCACGTTGCATCAACGCCTTGAAGTGCCTGCACCTGAGGAGGTGAGCCATGGCGATGAACCGAGTGCAGTTTCAGCAAGGGTTGTCGATGGCGGAGTTTCAAGGCCGCTATGGGAGCGAGGAGCAGTGCGAGCAGGCCGTGATCGAGTCGAGATGGCCGCAGGGGTTCGTGTGCCCAGCGTGCAGCGGCGTAAGCAGCCGGTCGTTCCGGCGCGAAGGTTTGCAGTACTGGGAGTGCCTGGGTTGCAGCCATCAGTGCAGCCTGAGCAGCGGCACGCCTCTTCGAGGCGACCAAGCTGGACTTGACTCACTGGTTCCTGGCGATGCATCTGCTGGCACAAGCCAAGAATGGGATCTCGGCACTGGAACTCAAGCGTCACCTGGGGGTTTGCTACAAGACCGCGCTGCTGCTCAAGCACAAGCTGATGGAGGTCATGCGGCTGCGCGAGGAGCCGCGCCAGCTCACTGGGCGTGTGGAGATGGACGATGCCTACCTGGGCGGCGAGCGCTTGGGCGGCAAGGTGGGGCGTGGCTCGGAGAACAAGGTGCCGTTCATTGCCGCTGTGCAGACCACCGAGACTATTGCCCGTCGTGGTACGCAATAATGCAGGCGCCGCGCCTGTTGCGCTGGTGCCGGGCACGGGTTCAATGCCAGGATGCGCACATGAAGATGGTCTGGATCGCCGCCGGTTGGGTTTGCTGCCTGGGCATGTGTGTGGCTGTCTGCCCCAGCGCCACGGCCGCCGTACGGTGCGCCGGAGCAGCGCGTGACGCTGTGGTGAGCCTGCGGTAAGCCATGATGCTGCGCAGAGACTGGCTCGCCGCCGCCGGCTCTTTGCCGCTGGTGCCGCTGTTGGCGACGGCCGCCGCGCCGGCCGGGCCGGTGCTGAACATCGACAGCCCCATGAGCCCGCCCGAATGGGCACTGCTGCAGCGCGAATTGCTGCGTGTGCAGGGCGACGCGGTGCAGGCCTTCTATGAGCGCTACTTCGACGAGCGCGGCCACTTCCAGTGCTTCGAGCGTTGGGGCGCCAACGACGGCCCCGACGACGCCATCGAGAACGCCAATGACTGGCCGCACCTGTTCGCGCTGGGCGGCGCCGAGAAGCTGCGCACGCTGGCGCGCAAGGCCTGGGACGGCCACCTCGAACAGTACAGTGCGCTGCGCACCGAACAGGTGGACTTCGCACGTGACGGCATGTACTGGCGCGAGTTCCCGGTGATGAACGACTGGCAGCACCTGTCCGAGTTCCTCAGCGTGTTCAACGTCATGGGCCTGGGCGATGCGGCGGCGCCGCGTTTTGCCGATCGCGTGCGGCGCTACGCCGGCTTCTACACCGGCGAGGACGCGCTGGCCCGCAACTACGACCCAGCGTTGCGGCTGATGCGCTCGGCCATCAACGGCAGCCGCGGCCCGATGCTGCGCCCGGCGACCGCGCTGGACTGGGCTGGCGACCCCTTTGACGCCAGCCGCTTCCACATGGTTCATGGCGAAACCAACTACGAGGAAACGCTGGCGCACTACCGCGAGTACACCGACGTGGTCGGCGACAACCCGCTGAACTTGCAGGCCACGTCATTGGTGCTGAACGCCTTCATGCTGGAAGGCGAGACGAAGTACCGACGCTGGATCCTGGACTACGTGGGCGCCTGGGCCGAACGCGCCGCGCGCAACGGCGGCGTGCTGCCCAGCCACGTGGACCTGCAAGGCCGCATCGGCGGCGCCAAGGGCGAATGGTGGGGCGGCGTCTATGGCTGGGGCTTCAGCCCCGAAGTGCCGGGCAGCGGGGGCAAGCGCGAAGACCGAAACCGCGTGCCGCGTTCGATAGTGGCCTTCATGAACGCCTACCTGCTGAGCGGCGACGACCAGTGGCTGCAGGTGTGGCGGCGCCAGAACGAGGTCATCAACCAGCAGTCGCGGCGCGTCGGCGGCGTGCTGCAGACGCCGCGCATGCATGGGCCGCAGGGCTGGTATGGCCACAAGCCGGGGCCGTACCAATTGGGCGCGCTGGAGATCTGGTACCTGTCGATGCGCGACGACGACCTGGCGCAGGCCGACGCTGCGCACCCGTGGATCGAGTTCCTGCGCGGGCGCAACACCGGCTACCCCGCGCAGGCGCTGCGAGCCGCGTTGGCCACCGTTCGCGAGCGCATGGCGGGGATGCGAGCCGACACCACGACACCGCGCACACGCCTGGCCGACGCGGTGCTGCACCTGAACCCGGCTGTCGTGGGTGCGCTGATCCACCTCATCAACGGGGGCATCCACATCGCGCGGCCGCCGTGGGCGCCCGCCAGTTCACCGCACCAGGGCGGCGTGCCGCTGTACGCGCGGCTGCGCCACTTCGACCCGGTGGCGCGGCGGGCGGGCCTGCCGGAAGACGTGGCCGCGCTGGTGACGGGCCTCGACGCCGACAGCGCTCTCCTGACGCTGGTCAACCTGCACCCAGTGCACAGCCGCGTGGTCACCGTGCAGGCTGGTGGTTATGCCGAGCACCGCTTTACGCGGGTGCGCAGCGGCGCCAAGACCTTCGAGCTCGACGGGTCGCAGCTGAACGTGGTGCTGGCGCCGGGGGCTGGCGCAGAACTCGAATTGGGCATGCGCCGCTTCGTGCAGCCGCCGACGCTGAAGGCGCCGTGGGAGCGCGTGGCGGGGTAGCGCTAGCGGGACCTTCGCAAGCCTGGGTGCTGATTGGAGCGAACCCCCTGGAATTTCATGCCATTTCTGGAGATCTTGAAGTACATGAAAGAACTGATGGAAACCATCGTTCAAGCTCGAAGAGCTTGACGGCCTTGCGCTGCGCCTTGGAGAGTTCGGGCGCCAGCATCGCCGTGAGGCGTCGGCCCATGTTGCCGGTGGCGATGCGCACGAGCGTCGCGTTGATCTGCGCCAGTTCCTCCATCATGCGACGGGCCGACAACCCCCCGTGCTGGACTTCGCAGCCAAGTCGCTGGACAGGCCGATCACGGTGGTCTCCGACGGACTGGGCTGCTTCGCGGTTCTTGCCAGCCTGGGCATGGTGCACAAGCGCACGATCACCAGCGGAGGGAGTGCCAGCGCCAAGATGCCTCAATTCGCAGCCGTCAACACCCTGCTTGGCAATCTGAAGACCACCATCAAGGGCACGTACCACTCCTTCGACTTTGCCAAGTACGCCCATCGCTACCTCGGTGCCGTGCAGTACCTCTTCAACCGACGCTTCAATCTGCGCGCCATCCTCCAACGCCTGCTCGTGGCCAGCGTCACCACGCCACCTCGACCCGGGCGCGTCCTTCGTCAAGGGCTGGTGCGGGCTGAGGTATGTCGCTAATCAGGTCGGCCCATGAGTCCGCTGATGCTGCCGGCGAGGGCCGTACCGAGTGAAACCTGGGCGCGGTCCCAATACAAGGACGCGAACACCGTTTGATTCAGCACGATGAACAACACGACGCCGATCACGCCGCCGACCGTGCCGCCGTAACGCGTGGTTGTCGCGTCGGAATGTTTTCGCACGATCTCGGAATCGCCGGCGGTGTGCAGGATCAGGTTCGCACCGCATTGGTTGCATCGGAGGCTCGTTTCAAGACATTGGGTCTGGCATGTCGGTCAGTACATTCGGTGGTCCCTTGGTCGCAATGAGCTTCACGGCAGCCGCACCCGCCACAACACGTTCTGCACATCATCGGCAATGTAGAGCCTGCCTCCTGGCCCGATGGCCAGCGCCGTCGGTGCGCCCAGCGCGGCAGTGCCCTCAGCCCGGATGAACGTGCTGACCGTGCCATCAGGCGCCAGCCGGCGCACCGCGCGGTTGCCGAGGTCCGCTACGTACACGCTGCCGTCCTGCGCCACCGCCAGGTCGCCCGGCGTCGAGAAACGCGCCGCGGCGCCTACGCCATCCGCATCACCCGCTTGCCCGGCCTGGCCGGCCACCGTGCTGACGACGCCCTCCGGGCTGATCTTGCGCATGGTGTGGTTGCCGGCATCGGACACATAGAGGTTGCCGGCGGTATCGAATGCCATGTGGGTGGGGCTGGAGAAGCGGGCGGCGAGGGCAGGGCCGTCTGCGCTGCCGGATTCTTGAGGGTTGCCGGCTATCAGCACGAACTGGCCCTGGGCGGTGAACTTGCAGATGATGCCGCTGTCCGGTCCCACGAAGTAGACACTGCCCGCGGTATCGGCGGCCACGTCGGTGAACTCAGGATTGGGGCGCACGCACGCACCATCGAACTGGGTGCTGGTGACATCGCCAAGGTTGAAGATCGTGCTCACCACGGCCTGCGGTGTGATTCGGCGCACTTCGCCTGCGCCGAAGCTGGTGCCGAAGCCGAAATCGATCACGTACAGGTTGCCGGCCGCATCGGACGCCATGCTGGTGGGCAACGAGAGCCGTGTGGCCGAGCCCACACCGTTGGGCCCGTCAATTGCGTCGATGAGGGCCAAGGTGGTGACCGTTCCGGTGCCGGACACCTTGCGTATCGTCCCGCTCGCGTGGTCAGCGACGTAGGCATTGCCCTGGGCGTCCATTGCCACCCCTCGGGGGAGGCTGAATCGCGCTTGCGCGCCTGCATTGTCCGTGCTGCCAAATGAACTGCGACCACCGGGCGTGGCCACGCCGCCATCCGTGGCTACGGTGCGAAAGCCCACGAGGGTGTCGGCCACCACCAACCGGCCACTGCCCGGGT